>Ga0193753_10000997_pt1 | contig 25403 bp, 6 predicted proteins | sample H1c2metaG_FD_144925 | JGI IMG/M metagenome (GOLD analysis project Ga0193753, IMG submission 144925) | Soil microbial communities from a riparian zone of the East river system, Colorado, United States - H1c2 | ecosystem: Environmental > Terrestrial > Soil > Riparian zone | place: USA: East River... | reverse complement strand
GATCATCTCCGCCTTGTAGGCGCGGGCGCCGGCGATGGTCGGGCCCCACTCGATCGCGTCGAGATAGACCTCGCCGAGATCCTGGTGGTAGCGGTAGTCGATCGTCTGCCCGGCCACGTTCTCGACCTGCGCGAGGTACCAGACCGCCACCTGGGCGCCCGACGCTTTGCGCGCGCCCGCGCTGGTGCCGAACCGGTAGACCGTCCCGCTGTCGTCGGTCAGCTCGAAGCCGCCGTCGACCGCGGAGCCGGTCAGCCCGTTGCCCTGACCCTCGACCCGGTAGCCGTCCGGCACCGCGATGAGCTGGCCGCCGGCCAGGCCGATCACCTCGATCTCGTCGGTGTCGTCGTACGACGGCACCCCGAGCCGGAGCGAGCGGCGGATGCCGGCCTGCGAGATGCTCCAGCCGACCCCGAGCGGGCCGTTGCCGAGGCCGCCGTCGTAGCCGAGCGACAGCGTCGGGGCCAGCGCGCCCGCGGCGGTCGGCAGGTCGATCGGCACGCTGTACTGGACCTGGCCGGTGAAGGCGCTGACCGACGCGTTGTCGGCCAGCCCGCGCACCGAGCCGGGCCCGGACGGCAGCTTCACCGTCTCGGCGGTCACCGCGCCGGGCTCCGGGCCGCCGGCGGCGAGCGCGGCCGTGGACATGGCCGCGGTCACCACCAGTCCGGTCACCGAGAGAGCGCCTCGAAGGCGCGCGAACGTGAGCTTGCTGGGCAGCATTGGATCTCCTCCGCCGGAATGCGTTCGTCTGTTCGCAGCCGCGTCGGTTCAGTCGTCGCCGGTCGACTTCGGCGTGACCTGGTAGAAGTTCTGGAGCTCGATCCAGATCGGCGCGCTCGGCTTCGCCTGGAAGGTGATCTCGTCCATGTTGTAGTGGAGCCCCTGGACCTCCACGAAGTCGGCGGTGCCGTCGCAGCGCGGCTGTCCGTCGGCGCTGGTCTCGGGCGTGCCCGCGTACAGCACGCTGTCGAGCTCGCGGAACAGGTCGTTGGCCTTGAGGATGTTCCGCTCGTAGTCGCTCGGCCGATCCCAGTTGCTGAACGAGGTCCTGATCTGCGACCAGTCCTGCTCCGGGAAGAGCTCGTAGTCGGCGGCGCCCTCGAGCGCGAGGATCGACTTCGACAGGTTGCCGATCCGCGCGGCCTGGTCCTGGTCGTAGCGGAGGACGTGCGCGCCGGTGGAGAGCGCGCGCTGTCCGATGGTCGACCGGATGTGGGTGTCGAAGCGATCCACGCGGTCGACCGCGCGCTTGGCCCACGCCGCGTCCGCCTGGCGCCGCTGATGCCTGGCGTCCTCCGCGATCATGAGCCAGCTGGTGAGGATGATGGCCGGCGTGAAGTCGAGGAAGAACGCGACCGTGTGGCCCAGGCCGATGTCGGCGTCCTCGGAGTTGGCGGCCTCCCACCCGGCCAGCCCCTTGTGGAGGATCTCGATGACGACGCCGTTCTTGCCGTCCGGATCCCAGTACAGGACCGGGTTCTGGTTGACGTACTGGTACGGATGGAGCGACCAGGGCGCCGACATGAACTTCGGCTCCGGCGCCTTGACCGGCGGATCCGGGGTCAGCCAGCGACCGGTCTCGGGCGCCATCCAGCGCGCGCCGTGATCGCTCCAGCCGGTGGCCGGGTCGCTGAGCTTGTTGAGCGCGTTGTGCGGGTCGGCCGCGAGGTCGACCGGGCCGGTCTCGCCGCCGCCGCCGGCCGGCTCGCGGTAGGCATCGATCGGCGCGCCGAACGGCTCGTAGCGCCGCTCCTCGAGGACCGATCCGTCGGATCGAGTGATGACCGACGGACCGGCGCTGACGCCGTTCTGGTAGTAGAGGACCTGGGTGGCGGTGGCGAAGGCCAGGCCGGGTGAGCTCGCGGTCTGGGTGCAGCTGGCCAGGAGCATCGCGAGGAGCGGCACCGCGCCGGCCGCGGCGCGCGCCGGGCGGACGCCGTGGCGCCGGCGCGAGCGCGGGGCGACCAGGAGGCCGAGCGCGAACAGCGCGCCGGCCAGGCCGATCGCGATCCGCGCCGCGCGCGACGCGGCCGCGCCCTCGACGGCGGTCCGCATCCGGCCGATCGCCGCGGCGACCGCCGGGTCGGTGGTGACCCGCGCGATCAGCCGATCGCCGACCCGGATGTCGTGCTGGCGCACGCCGTCGTCGGTCTCCGACAGGTCGCGGGTGAACCAGGTCGTCCCGCTTCCGTCCGGCGCGACGGTGCGGACCCGCAGCCCGTCGTAGCCGTACGCGTGGGTGACGGTGCCGGTCGCGCCGCCAGGGCCGGCCACGCCGCTCGCGCTGATCAGCTGGTCGAACCCGTTGTAGTCGAGCGCCAGGCCGCCCTGCTGGACCAGGCGCCCGGCCGCGTCGTAGTCGAAGGCGGTGGCGGCCTGGCCCGGCGGGCTGCCGGCGGCGGCGTCTGGCAGGATCGAGGTGAGCTGGCGCGGTCCGCGCGCGTCGCCGCCGCTCGGCTCGCCGTAGCGGTACTGGCCGGTCAGGACCGCCAGCGAGGTCGGGCCGTGCGCCTCGCGCCGGACCATGTTCTGCAGCCCGTCGTACTGGTAGGCGAACCGGTACTGGCCGGCGCCGGTGCCGATCGCCGCGGCGACCAGGCGGGTGCCGCCGTCGTAGGTGAAGGCGGCGGTGTGGTCGAGCCCGACCCCGTCCTGGTCGGTCACCGACGCGATCGCGCCGTACGGGGTGTAGGCGACCCCGACGTCGTAGAGCGAGGCGCCGCCCGGCCGCTGGATCCGCACGCGGGTGGACTGACCGAGGATGTCGCGCTCGTAGGTCTCGACCACGCCGCTGGCGAACCGCTCGCGCAGCGGGCGGCCGGCCGCGTCCTGCGACTCGACCGCGAGGAGATCGCCGACCGCGGTCACGCGGCCGGCCGGGTCGTGCGCCACGTCGAACGCGATGCCGTCGCCGCCGTCGTTGCGGAGGACGACCCCGGACGCGCCATAGGTCACCTGTTCGTCCGCGGTGCGACCGCCGACCGACCGGCGGAGGTGGGTCTGCCGGCCGAGCTCGTCGTAGCCGAGCTGTGCCCGGCCGGTCGGCTCCTCGACCCAGGCCAGCCGCCCGGCGGTGAACCGGAAGGTCGCGCCGTCGAGCGCGTCGTCGTAGTGGTAGCTGTACTGCGAGCCGTCGCCGGCCTCGACCTGGACCAGGCGGCCGGCGCCGTCGTAGGCGAACTCGACCGTCTGGCCGGCGCCGTTGGTCTGCTCGACCAGGTGGCCGCCGTCGTCGTAGGCGAGCAGCCGATCGCCGATGTCCGGATCGGTCGCGAAGGTCAGCCGGCCCAGCGTGTCGTACTCGTAGGCGTGCTCGACCGCGCCGCCCGCGGCTGGCAGGCGCATGGACACGATGCGGCCGGCCGCGTCGTAGGTCGCCTCGACCGACTCGGCCGCGCCGCCGACGGTCCTGACCGTGCGAACCACGCGCTCCTGGCCGTCGATGGTGCTGGTCACCGGGGCGATACCGTCGGTGGTGACCGTGGTCTCGAACGCGCGGTAGGCGTAGGTGCTGGTCGCGCCGGTCGGCAGCGTGCGGGTGGTGACTCGATCGAGCGCGTCGTAGGCGGTCGCGCGGATCGCGGCGCTGGCCGGCATGTCGCTGGCCACGAGCTCGGCGACCGAGCCCTGCCACTCGAAGGTGTCGGCGATCCCGACGGTGCGGCCGAGCCCGTCGCGCTGTCGCCGGGCCGCGACCAGCCAGCGGTCGGTGTCGAGCCGGGTGGCGTCGAACAGCGGCTCGCCGGCGCTGTTCGAGACCGACAGAGTGTGGCGCCAGCCGCTGGCCGGGGTCCACGCCGCCGGCAGCGCCGGGACCGCGTCGGTCGGGCCGTCGTAGGCGAAGGTCTCGGTGTACGGGCGCGGCGCGGCCAGGTGGTGGCGGTGGTGGATGTGCGGGGCCGCGCCCATCCGCGCGAGCGAGCGCAGGCGGCCCAGGCCGTCGTAGGTCGACACCAGCGTCGCGCTGCTCGCGTCGCGCACCGACAGCGGCTGGCCGAGCACGTCGTCCCAGGTCATCTCCCAGCGCAGCGCGCGGCTCGCGGACGGGTGGACCGTCTCGGCCGCCGGGCGCAGCCCGCTGGCGTCGTACTCGAGGTCGCGGGTCACGCCGCCCTGGGTGACCTGGATCGGGCTGCCGAGCGCGCTGTAGAGGGTCGCCTTGCGGTCGATCCAGCGATCCTCGGTGTCGAGGTACTGGCGGCTCACCCGCTCCCAGCCGGCGCCGGCGTCGCACAGGGGCGCGATCGCCTGATCGTCGCCGTACAGGGTCTGGCTGTGGGTCTCGAGCAGCTCGGGCTCGGCGCCGTCGGCCGGGCGCAGCACCCACTCCTCGCAGATCCGATCGGTCACGCCGCGCGCCGAGCGGCCCGCGCTGTAGCGCCGCCGCGCGATCGTCTCGTCGCCGGCCAGGTCGAGCCGGCCGGCCCGCCGCTCCTCGATGACCCGGCCCTCCTCGTCGTGGCTGTACTCGGTCCGGGTCACGATCGGCGCGCTCTGGCCCTCGAAGTGGCGGACCTCGGTCGATCGCACGACCATGCGGCGCAGCCGCGCGTCGGTGGCCGGCAGCCCGGCGACCGCGACCGCCGCGACGTCGTTCACGGTCTCGCGCAGGACGGCGCCGGTGCCGCTCTCGATCCGCTCGTAGACCACCTGGCCGCGCACCGCGCGGTCCATGCCGAGGCCGGGGGCGAAGCGCTGGACCTGGCGGGCGATCGCGGCCGCCGGGGCGCCGTCGGCCGGATCCGGCCGCGTGCTGGTCGCCTCGAGGAAGCCGATGAAGCGGCGCTCGCCGCGGTCGTACAGGATGTCGCGCACGTCGAGCCGGGTCGACCGGGTCGGCTCGCCCGATCCGAGCTGGATGCGGTTCTTGATCGACACCGGGATCGAGACCGGCGCGGTCGTGGTCCACGGGACCCCGGCCGCCGCGGCGGCGAAGCCGAGCTGGGTGGACGCCTCGTAGGCGAAGGCCTGGGTCTGGCCCAGCCCGTTGTCGATCGCGACCAGCATGCCGGCGGTGGTCGGGCCGGCCATGTCGAGGATCCACATGCCGGCGTCGGACGACCAGACCAGGTCCTGCGACCCGTTGCCGTTGGCGTCGGCCGCGCCGACCACGACGCTGCCGTCGGTGCCGGCCGGGCGGGGCAGCTCGACCGGCGTGGTCTGGAACGCGCCGCCGGCCAGGCCGCGGTGCCACGACACGTTGCCGGCCCGCACCGCGGCGACGTCGAGCAGGCCGTCGCGGTTGAGGTCGACCAGGCGGACCTGCGACGCGTCGACCGTGCCGGTCCACGGGTAGGCCAGGTCGTGCAGCTTCTCGAAGGTGCCGTCGCCGCGGCCCAGGTAGAGGTACATCGCGCCGGTGGCCAGGTGGACCACGTCGGCCAGGCCGTCGCCGTTGATGTCGGGGAACGAGGTGGCCGGGTTGCCCGGCTGGATGAACGCGCGGGTCGGATCGATCGCCGGGCGCGCGACCGGCGCGGCCAGCCCGGCCGCGCCGCCCATGCGCACCTGGATGAGGCTGCCGGCGACCGAGAGCACGTCCATGCGGTAGTCGCCGTCCAGGTCGACGATGGTCGACGAGGCGAGCGAGAGGTTGGTGGCGCCGGCAAGGCTGCCGGCCGCGACCCAGCTCGCCCCGCTCGCGTCGCGGACCAGCTGGAAGACCCGCCACTGCGAGCCCTGCTGCCACACCATCTCGGCGATCGAGTCGCCGGTCATGTCGAGGAAGCGGACCTTGTCGAGCGAGGCGGACGCGGCGCCGGGGACCGGCTGGACCGGGCCGAACTGGCCGCCCAGGTTGCGCCGCCAGCTGTGCCCGCTGACCGCGACGCGCAGGAGGTCCATCGCGCCGTCGTCGTCCACGTCGAACAGGCTCGTGCCCTGCTGGTTGAGCGCCCAGCCGGCGATGCCGCCGACCGAGCCGAGCGCGCCGTCGCCGGCCGCCGCGTAGGTGAAGCCGAGCGCCGGCATCGCGTCGGTGCCGTCGGCGCTGGTGATCCGCACGCCGGCCAGCCGGGTCAGCGGGAAGGCGTCGTCGTAGCTGAGGTCGACCACCCGCTGCACGCCGCCGCTCGACCAGATCCGCAGGCGCGACAGCCGCTGGGCGGTCTCGACCCGGAAGCCGGTCCGGAAGCTGACGACCGAGTCGGGCCGGGCCTGGTAGACGAGCTCGACCCGGAACGCGCGGGCGCCGGCGACGGTCGGCCCCCACTCGATCGCGTCGAGGTAGACCTCGCCCAGATCCTGGTGATAGCGGTAGTCGATCGTCTGGCCGGCCACGTCGCGGACCTGCTCGAGGTACCAGACCGCGACCTGGGCGCCCGACGCCTTGCGCGCGCCGGCGGTGGCGCCGAGCCGATAAACCATGCCATTGGCATCCGTCAGCTCGAACCCGTCGCCGACCGCGCGGCCGGCGAGGCTCTGGCCCTGGCCCTCGACCCGGTACTCACCGCCCGGGACCGGGACCAGCTGGCCGCTGGCCACCCCGACCAGCTCGATCTCGTCGGTGGCGTCGTAGGCCGGCACCCCGAGGCGGAGCGATCGGCGCACGCCCGGCTGGGTCAGCTCCCAGCCGACCCCGAGCGGGCCGTTGCCGAGGCCGCCGTCGTAGCCGAGCGACAGCGTCGGGGCCAGGCCGCCCGGTCCGGCCGGCAGCTCGATCGGCACTCCGTACTGCACCTGGCCGGTGAAGGCGCTGACGGACGCGTCGTCGGCCAGGCCTCGCACGGAGCCGGGCCCGGACGGCAGCTTCACCGTCTCCGCGGTGACCGCGCCGGGGGCGGGGCCGCCCACCGCCAGCGCGGTCGCCGGGACCGCCAGCGCGGCGGCCAGCCCGGTGGTCAGCATCGATGCCAGGGACACGGCGCGGCGGGCGCGCCTGGGCGACGGAGCGTTCGGGTGCATCTGACTCCTCCACGGCGAAAGACGACGGGACGGGACGGCGCGCCGCGCGTCGGCGGCGCGCGGGTTCACTTGTCGATGCGGACGCGCCGGAGCTCGAGAGGTCCGCCGCCGGGCGGCGGCGCCAGCTTGACCCGCACCGGGCAGTCCGGTGACACGTAGACGTCGTGCAGCTCCTTGACCACGCGCTCGGCGATCTGGTCGAGCGTGAAGCGCCGGTCGAGCGGATTGAGATCCGTGAGCGGCATGTCGAGGAGCTTCTGCGGCGGGATGTAGTTGCTGTCCGGCCCGTACTCGAACGCGTACCGGATGAGGAACTTGTTCACCGGCATCCACCAGCCGAACTCCTCGTACTGGATCGAGTGGACGATCTCGTGGGTGAGGAGCTCGAGCTTTCCGAGCGGCCCCTCCTTGTTCCACTTGTCGAGATCGATCGTGACCATGTAGCGGATGGTCAGCGCGTCGGCGCTGCCGGTCGGGCCGAACCGGAAGACCACGTCGCCGACGTCGAAGTCCTCGGCCACCTGGCGGACGATCGGGCCGATGATCATCTGCGCGTCGAAGCTGAGCGCGTACTTGTGGCCGACCCACGAGCCGATCTCCACCAGCGGATTCTTCGGCAGCTCCGGCGGGTCCTTCGGGAAGTCGTTGTTGGGGAAGCAGCCCTTGAGCGGCTTCTCGGCCGGCTGCATGCCGTCCGGGTCCCAGTAGAGGATCGGGTTCTGGTTCACGTACTGGTACGGGTGGAGCCCCCACGGGGCGGCCATGAACCTGGCCTCGGGCGCCTTGACCGGCGGATCCGGGCTGGTCCAGCGGGCCGTCTCCGGCGCCATCCAGCGGGCGCCGTGATCGCTCCAGCCGGTCGCCGGGTCGGTCAGCTTGTTCAGGATGTCGTGCGGGTCGCGGGCCGGATCGACCGGACCGGTCGCGCTGCCGCCGCCCTCCACCATCTGGAACGAATCGATCGGCGCGCCGAACGGCTCGTAGCGCCGCTCGTCGAACACGGTGCCGTCCTCGCGGGTGATGAGGGTCGGCCCGGCGCCGATCGCGGCGTGGTAGTAGAGGACCCGGGTGGTGGTGCGGAGGTCGATCTCGCCCAGCCCGGCGGTCCCGTGGCAGCCGGCCAGGAGGAGGACGACGAGCGAGATCGCGCCGGCAGCGGCGCGGAGCGGCCGACGCCGGGCCGGGACCGCGGGCATGAAGAGGACCGCGATCGCGAACAGGACGCCGAGCGCGGCGATCGCCGCGAGGAGGATGCGCGCGGCGCGGGCCCCGGCCGCCGCGGTGAGCGCGCCAGCCGCCGCCGCCTCGTCCGCCGGGCTGCGGGTGACCTGCGCGATGAGGCGGTCGCCGACCCGGAGCTCGATCTGGCGCACGCCGTCGTCGGTCTCCGACACTTCCGGGCTGAACCAGGTGGTGCCGGTTCCGTCGGTGCCGACCGTGCGCACGCGCAGGCCGTCGTGGCCGTACGCGTGGGTGACCTGGCCCGAGCCGACCCCGAGGCCGCTCACCCGGACCACCTGATCGAGGCCGTTGTAGTCGAGGAGGGTGCTGCCCTGGCGGACCATGCGGCCGGCCTCGTCGTAGTCGAAGGTCGTGGTCGCCGCGCCGGGCGGGCTGCCGGCCGCGGCGTCCGGGACGATCGAGGTCAGCTGGCGCGGGCCGCGCCCGCCCTCGCCCTGCCGGTACTGACCGGTCAGGATGCCGAGCGCGGTCGGGCCGTGCGCTTCGCGCCGGATCATGTTCTGCAGGCCGTCGTACTGGTAGGCGAACCGGTACTGGCCGGGGCCGTCAGCGCCGAGCGCGGCGCCGACCAGGCGGCCGGCGCCGTCGTAGGTGAAGGCGGCGGCGTGATCGAGCCCGGCCGCGTCCTGGTCGGTGACCGCGGCGATCTGCCCGTACGGGCCGTACGACACGCCGGCGTCGTAGAGCGCGCCGCCGCCCGGGGCGAGGATCTGGATGCGGGTGGCCTGGCCGATGAGGTCGCGCTCGTACGCCTCGACCACGTCGTTGCCGAACCGCTCGCGCAGCGGGCGGCCGGACGGGTCCTGCGCCTCGAGCTGCCAGAAGTCGCCGACCCGGGTGAGCCGCCCGGCCGGGTCGTAGCTCATGTCGATGGCGAAGCCGTCGCCGTGATCGACCCCGAGCACCAGCCCTGACGCGGCCCGGGTGGTCCAGCGGTCGGCGGCGCGGCTGCCGACGGTGCGCCGATGATGCGACTCCTGCCCGTTCTCGTCGTAGCCGAGCTCGACCCGGCCGGTCGGCTCCTCGACCCAGGCCAGCCGGCCGCCGGTGCGCGGAAAGGCCGCCGCGTCGAGCGCGTCGTCGTAGTGGAAGGCGGTCACCACGCCGTCGTCGTCGACGGTCGAGGTGATCCGCCCGGCCCCGTCGTACTCGTAGGTGGTGTTCTGCCCGGCGCCGTTGGTCTGGGCGACCAGGCGCCCGGCGTCGTCGTACTCGAGGGCGCGGTCGCCGATGTCCGGGTCGGTCGCGAACACCAGGCGGCCGAGCGAGTCGTACTCGAACCGGTGGACCGCCTCGCCGCCGGCCGCCGGCAGGCGCATCGACGTGATCCGGCCGGCCGCGTCGTAGGTGGCGTCGACCGACTCGGTCACCCCGCCGACCACGCGCGTGGTCCGCGCGACCCGGCCGAGGCCGTCGGTCGAGCTGGTGACCGGGGCGAGCCCGTCGGTGGTGACCGTCACCTCGAACGCGCGGTAGACGCGCGCGGTGTGCGCGCCGGTCGGCAGGGTCTGCACGGTGAGGCGATCGAGCGCGTCGTACGCGGCGGTGCGGGTCGGCACCCCGGCCGGCACCGGGCTGGCGACCAGCTCCTCGAGCGTGCCGTCCCACTCGAACGGCTCCGCCTTGGCGACCAGGCGGCCGAGCGCGTCGCGGTCCTGCCGGTCGGTCACCACCCAGCGCGACTGGTCGGCGCGGACGGCGCGGAACAGCGGCTCGCCGGCGCTGTCGTACACCACGACCGCGTGGCGCCAGCGCCCGGTCGGGCTCCAGCTGGCCGGCAGGGCAGGGACCGCCTCGCCCGGGCCGTCGTAGGTGAAGGTCTCGGTGTACGGGCGCGGGCCGGTGTGGTGGTAGCGCTGATGGACGTGCGGCGCCGAGCCGGTCTGGGCCAGCGAGCGCATGCGGCCGAGCCGGTCGTAGGTCACGGTCACGCCGGCGCCGCTGGCGTCGGCCACCGAGGTGGGCTGGCCGAGGACGTCGTCCCAGGTCATCTCCCAGCGGAGCGCGCGGGTCGGGCTCGGGTGCACCACCTCGGCGGCGGTGTGGAGGCCGCTGGCGTCGTACTCGAGGTCGCGCACGACCCCGGCCTTCACCTTGCGGATCGGATCGCCGTGGGCGTTGTAGTCGGCCCGCTCGAGGTCGACCCAGCGCGACTCGGAGGCGAGCAGCTGGCGCGAGACCCGCTGCCAGCCGGCCCCGGCGTCGCACAGCGGCGCGATCGCGGCGTCGTCGCCGTACAGCGTCTGGGTGTGGCCGACCAGCACCTCGGCGGTCGGATCGGCCGGGGTGGCCGGATCCGGCGCGAGCGTGCGCTCCTCGCACACCTTGTCGCGCACGCCGCGCGCCGACACGCCGTCGGTGTAGCGGCGCCGCACGACCTTCTCGTCGCCGGTCAGGTCGAGCCGACCCAGCTCGCGCTCGGCAGTGATGCGGCCCTCGCCGTCGTGCTCGAGCTCGGTGCGGGTCACGATCGCGGTGGCCTGTCCCTCCAGGTGGCGCACCTCGGTCGACCGCACGATCGCGCGGCGCAGGAGCGCCGCGTCCGGCAGGCCGGCGACGGCGACCGCGGCGACGTCGTGCACGGTCTCGCGCAGGACCACGCCGGCGCCGCTCTCGATCCGCTCGTAGACCACCTGGCCGCGGATCGCGCGGTCCATGTCGAGGCCGGGGGCGAAGCGCTGGACCTGGCGGATGATCGCGGCCGGCGGGGCGCCGTCGGCCGGATCCGGCCGCGACACGGTCGACTCGAGGAAGCCGACGAAGCGGCGCTCGACCCGGTCGTACACGATGTCGCGCACGTCGAGCCGGTTGGAGCGGTCCGGCTCGCCCGAGGCCAGCTCCAGCCGGTAGCGGGTCGCGACCGGCATCGAGATCGGCGCGGTGCTGGTCCAGGCCGACCCGGCCGCGGCCGCGTCGAACGCGAGCTGGGCCGAGGCCTGGTAGCTGAAGCGCTGGCGCTGGCCCATGCCGTTGTCGATCGCGACCAGCATGCCGGCCGAGGTCGGGCCGGCCATGTCGAGGATCCACATGCCGGCGTCCGACGACCAGACCAGGTCCTCGGAGCCGTTGCCGTTGGCGTCGGCCACGGCCACGATGACGCTGCCGTCGGTGCCGGCCGGGCGGGGCAGCTCGACCGGCGCGGTCTCGAACGCGCCGCCGGCCACGCCGCGGTGCCACGACACGTTGCCGGCTCGCACCACCGCGACGTCGAGTAGACCGTCGCGGTTGAGGTCGGCCAGGCGGACCTGCGAGGCGTCGACCGCGCCGGTCCACGGGTAGGGCAGGTCGTGCAGCTTCTCGAAGGTGCCGTCGCCCCGGCCCAGGTAGAGGTACATGGCACCGGTGGCCAGGTAGACCACGTCGGCCAGGCCGTCGCCGTTGATGTCGGAGAACGAGGTGGCCGGGTTGCCCGGCTGGATGAACGCGCGGGTCGGATCGATCGCCGGGCGCGCGATCGGTGCGGCCAGCCCGGCCGCGCCGCCCATGCGGAGCTGCATGGCGCTGCCGGCCGCCGACAGGACGTCCATGCGGTAGTCGCCGTCGACGTCGGTGATCGTCACCGAGGCGAGCTGCACGTTGGTCGCGCCGGCCAGGCTGCCGGCCGCCACCCAGCTGGCCCCGCCGGCGTCGCGCGCGAGCTGGAAGATCCGCCACTGCGAGCCCTGCTGCCACACCATCTCGGCGGTCGAGTCGCCGGTCATGTCGAGGAAGCGGACCTTGTCGAGCGTCGCGGCCGCGGCGCCGGGGACCGGCTGGGCCGGGCCGAACTGGCCGCCCAGGTTGCGCCGCCAGCTGTGCCCGCTGACCCCGACCCGGAGGAGGTCCATCGCGCCGTCCTGATCGACGTCGAAGAGGCTCGTGCCCTGGAGGTTCAGCGCCCAGCCGGCCAGCGCCGGGATCGACGCGAGCGAGCCGGGCTGGGCCGCGGCGTAGGTGAAGGCCAGCTCGGGCAGGGCATCGACGCCGTCGCCGCCGGTCACCCGCACCCCGCCCAGGCGAGACAGGGCGAAGCCGTTGTCGTACGACAGCTCGACGATCCGCTGGATCCCGCCGGCCGCCCAGACCCGCACCCGGGCCACCCGCTGGGCGGTCTCGACCCGGAAGCCGGTCCGGAAGCTCACCACCGAGTCGGGGCGGGCCTCGTAGATCATCTCGGCCTGGTAGGCGCGCGCGCCGCCGATGGTCGGGCCCCACTCGACCGCGTCGAGGTACACCTCGCCGCGATCCGCGTGGTAGCGGTAGTCGATCGTCTGGCCGGCCACGTCGCGGACCTGCTCCAGGTACCAGACCGCGATCTGGGCGGCGGACGCCTTGCGCGCGCCGGCGGTGGTCCCGAACCGATAGACCCGGCCGTCCGGATCGGTCAGCTCGAAGCCGCCGTCGACCGCGCGCCCGCTGTAGGCGTTCCCCTGTCCCTCGATCCGGTAGCCGCCGCCGGGCAGCCCGACCAGCTGTCCGCCGACCAGCCCGGCCACCTCGATCTCGTCGGTGGCGTCGTACGACGGGACGCCGAGCCGGAGCGAGCGGCGGATGCCGGCCTGGGCCATGTCCCAGCCGACCCCGAGCGGGCCGTTGCCGAGGCCGCCGTCGTAGCCGAGCGACAGCGTCGGGACCAGCCCGCCCGGCCCGGACGGCAGCTCGATCGGCACGCTGTACTGCACCTGCCCCGTGAACGCGCTGACCGACGCGTTGTCGGCGAGCCCGCGCACCGACCCCGGCGCCGACGGCAGCTTCACCGTCTCCGCCGTGACCGCGCCGGGCGCGGGCCCGCCGACCGCCATCGCGACGGCCGGCATCGCACCGGCCACCGCCGCCACCACCACCACCGCGGACGCACCTCTCGCGAGCGCGTCTCCCCACAGCTTGGAGCGCATGGAACCCTCTCGATCAGGAGATCACGGGACAGGCGACCGGCCGGGCCGGCCACGACTCGATTGCGGTCGCTACTCGATCACGATCGGATCCTCGCCGGTCTGGATCTCGAACCGCGGCCTGTCCTGGCCCCCGGGGGCCTGCAGCGTCGGCGGCGTGTCGTCGACCGAGACGAAGTCGAAGCGCAGGTTGAAGTCGAACAGGGCCGTCAGGTCGAGCCCGGCGCCGAGCGCGGTGAACGGGAACAGGAGCACGTAGTCCCCGTACAGGCCCTGCAGCGACAGCTCGGTCGACGATCCGTTGTAGGCGTCGTCGCGGTTGCGGAAGTCGTCGAGCGCGTTGCCGGTGTCGAGCCGCACCACGCTGATGTCCGCCCCCACGCTGGTCGCCTCGGGCACGTAGGCCTGCGGCTCTCCGGCGGCGACCAGGAGGTTCGCGCCCGGCCTGAGCGAGGCGGTCCGGAACCCCTCGGCCCGGCAGCGCCGGCTGGCGAAGGAGTTGCGCTTCAGCAACTTCAGGTGGAAGTCGTCGCCGCCGCCGCTCGGGTAGCCCGCCGTCCCGACGTTGACCCGCCAGATCCGCTCGGCGCAGCGCCAGGTCGGCGCCTCCCCGTCGGACTGGGGGACCAGGCTGAAGGCGACCCCGAGCCCCAGGTACTCGCCCTGCCTGGAGTAGACCGGACGACTGTAGGAGAGCAGGGTCGGGCCGAAGTCGGGCGAGCTCTCCGTGATGCCGAAGAACTTCTTGCCCAGGTCGAAGGTCATGTGGCCCGGGCTGGGCTGACCGTACAGCGTGGTCTGGGTGTTGGTCTGATCATGCATGAGCTGGAGCTGCTGCTGGAGCGTGTTGGGCCGCCACGCGCCCAGCACCGCCGAGCGGCGCGGCTTGCCCGGCTGGGCGGTCGCGTACGAGTCGAGCGCGTCGTACTCGGTGGCGCGCAGGGCGACGTAGGCGTAGCGCCGCGCGCTCTCGAGCGCGAACCGGTAGTCGGCGATCGCGTCCGGCAGCCAGTAGTGGAAGGCGATCGGGATCGACGGCCGGGTCAGCTCGCGATCCACCACCACCGGGCCCTCGAGCACCAGCTCCTTGGCCTCGGCCAGGCCGTTCTCGAACGCGATGATCGCCGACTGCATGCGATCGGTCGCCTCGCCGGACGCCTCCTCGGCCGCGGCGATGGCCCGCTGGTACTGATCGGACTGGTTCCAGCAGGTCCGGATCGCGTCCTCGGCCGCGCGCGCCGCCAGCATCTGCTCGTGGCGCCGCTTGCGCTGCTCCATCGATCGACCCATCTCGTCCGACAGCGGCGACAGCGCGCCGGACATGCCGACCAGGAAGGCCCCACCCGGACCGGTGGTGGCATAGGCGGCCCCCATCGCGCTGATGGTCGAGATGGTGTGGACCACGGCATCGAACCAGCCCTTCTCGGTCTCCTTCTCGTCGAGGTAGTCGTTGAACTTCTCGATGAGCTCGAGCGTCCCCTGGTGATTCGGCGGGCATTCGACGTCGTTCAGCACGTGGCGGTCGATCACCGAGCAGCCGAATGCGTCGATCTCCTTCAGGATGCACAGCCGCTCGGCCGCCTCGGCGTTGCCGATCGCGGCCTGCCAGTTCTGGTACGCCGCCAGCTGCGCGTGATGAGACGCGCGCATGTCCATGAGCGCCCCGCCCAGCGCGCCGCGATAGCAGCTGGGATCGGCCTCCACGATCGGTCCGGTCTCGCTCTGGGCCCGGCAGGCGGTGGTCGGCTTGACGAAGCAGGTGTTGACGTCGAACGTGCCGGCGTTCACCTGCGCCATGATCTGCTCGGCGTCCTCGGTCATGCCGCACAGGCGGCGCAGCCCGTCGCCGTACTTGCTCTTCACCTCGCCCACGCGGATGGCCCGGCTGTTGTCGTCCTGGAGCTGCTGGATCTCGCTCAGGCGGGCGTTGTTCCACGCGCTCTGCACGGCGTTGAGCGCGCTCTGGGCGGCGGCGGCGCGCCCGTCGGCGAGCCCGAGCAGGAAGTTGGAGGCGGCGAAGAACGCCGCCTTGGGATCGATGTTGGGCTGGATGTTGCTGAAGTAGAGCGGCACCTCCTCGGGGCCCATGCCGTACGGGTTGTCGCAGCTGACCAGGGTGTGCAGGCGGCGGCCGATCTGGCTGCGCTTGGCCCGGAGCAGCTGGCGGGCGCCACTGGCTCGTTCGCTCTCGTCGCCGGCGGCGAAGCCCTCGATGATGACGCTCTGCCGCAGCGTGCGGCCGACCCGGGCGGTGATCGCGTCGAGGTCCGCGCGAGCCGGGCCGGCGACGAGATCGTCGTCCTCGCACGCGGCCTGCGCCTCGTACTTCATGTGCTCGACCAGGCGCGCGGCCACGTCCAGGTGGGCGGCCTGGGCCTCGAGCAGCGCGGCGCCGAGCGGCACCGCGATCTCCTGGGTGCCGTGGTCGACCAGCGACATGTCGGTCGGCCAGACGTCGCGCCGATACTCGACGTAGTTGCGCGTCTGGGCGAAGCGGAGGAACTCGCGCCTGCTCATGACCGAGTTGAAGATGGCCACGTCGTCGATGCGGGCGGCCAGCGACTTGGTGTAGGGCGCCCAGAACGGGACCGGCCAGAAGATGGTGCCGTTGCCGACCAGGAGCGTCCGCGGATCCATCAGGTCGAGCGCGCCGCCGACCTCGGCGGTGTACGAGCGGCTGATGACGTGGAGGTCCGGCAGGGTGTCGGTCTGCCAGGTGTAGAGCGTGTAGGTCTTGCTGGCGGTGTCGCGAACCAGCGCGACCGAGGTGCCGAACGCCGGCACGCCGGGCTCGGTCCAGTGGCCGAGCAGGCCGAAGCCGCCGAAGTAGGTGTACTCCTTGGTTACGGGATAGTTCGGATCGAGGGTCGGGTGGATGACCAGCAGCTCCGGGGTTCCGTGCTCGAAGGTGTAGATGACCACCAGGTCGGCCGTCGCGACCAGGACGCCGCCGGCGTAGGGCGGGAACTCGCCGTCGAGCGGATCGACGTTGAAGACGATGGTCAGGTCGTCGCCGGTGCCGATCGCGGGCGCGACCGGGAGGCCGGTGCTGAAACCGCTGCAGTTCCAGTTCTGGCTGAGCGAGCTGCGCGACGGGAGGATCTTGCAGGCGTCGGCGGGCGGCGGGCAGCTCTGGGGAAAGAAGGCGCAGCCGAGGCTGATCTGGTTGTTGAGTGTGGTGCCCTGGATGATGTCGACCGCCGGGCTGGTCGGGCCGTTGAACGGCCAGTACACGATCGGTCGCTTGAGCAGGCGATAGTCGTGCTCGGCGTCGGTGGACGAGGTCGGCGCCCAGGTCGACGCGGTCGGGAACATCGGCGCGATGCGCGTGTCGAGCAGCGCGGCCCAGTTGGCGTCGAGCACGTCGAGCAGCGAGAGCAGCTGGGCGCGCGCCTCGGCCGGCGTGGCGGCGACCGCGTCGTCGTACTCGCGCTGGGACAGGCCGGTCGAGGCCAGGAACCCCTGCAGCGACGCCCACTGCTGGATGAGCCGGGTGAACAGGCCGCGCGCGCGCCCGTCGCCGTCGGCCTGGGTGCGCTTGCCGAGCTCGCCGGTGACGAGCAGTCGCAGAGCCGGGACGAAGCGAGCCAGGTTGACGCAGTCGCCGGTGTTGACGTTGAAGTTGATCGCGAAGTTGTCGGTCACCGGCCGGGCGAGATCCTGGAGACACGTGTTGAGGAGCGCGGACGAGACCGCGTCGCCCCTGCGATCGGCGCGGGTGACCAGGCCGACCGCGCCCGGGGCCAGGTTGGGAGTCCCGTCGCCGTTGACGCAGCCCAGGTCGCCCGAGCGCGACGGGACGGCCGGGCCGCCGAACTTGACCTGGCTGGTGCCGAGCCGCCCGGCGTCGTCCGCGCTCTCGGCGGTGGTGCACAGCAGCGTCTCGATGAGATCGGCGCCGGTGGTGGCGAAGGCCGGCTTGCTGGGTCCGCTGACCACCTCGCCGGTGCCGAGCAGGTCGTCGATCGCGTCCCACCAGGCGAGCGAGCGCGTGTCCTCCAGCTTGTTGTCGATCGGGACCGGGGGCGGTGCCCAGGTCGACGACGGCACGCAGACGTGGACCTGGGTCGGGCAGACGCTGCCCGCGTCGCACTCGGCGTCGGTGGCGCACTCGTCGGTCGCGTCGGCCTGCCGGACCAGCTGGAGCGTCCAGATCTCCTCCTGGCCGGCTGGCAGCTTGATCGTGAACGGCACCTCGAGCGCGCCGGTGTCCGGATCCGAGGTCGACACGCCGGCCTTGTACTCGCCGACGATCGCGCCGGCGGTGTCCGGGGCGCCCGGCGCGCGCAGCCAGACGATGTTGCGCTCGGTCGGCTCGCCCGGGTCGTCCAGGGCCACCTCGAGGGCGAGCGCGCCGTCCGGGGCCACGACGCGGGCCGGGTCGCGCAGGATGAGGTAGCGGTCGCGGACCACCGCGGTCACCCCGAACCCGCCCGGCATGCCGTCGGAGATCGCCGAGCCGACGTACTCGCCCTCGAGCGGGCTGGTGGCCGCGCCCGCCGCGGCGGGGACGCGCACCTCGGTCGCGGTGGCGTCGACGCGGAGCTCGACCTCGCCGCGCCCTTCGGCGGTGCCGGCCGGCGTCCGGACCCAGAGGGTCTTTGCGGCGCCGTACTTCGCGCCGTCGAAGGAGAAGGTCCAGCCGGTCAGGCTGCACTCGTGGGCGAAGGCGGACGCGTTGCACGACACCTCGGCCCCGTCCTGCCCGATCGCGCGGACCACGGTCGCCTGGGCGGCCGGCAGCGCGGCCGAGAAGAACGCGGTCAGGCGCACCTGCAGCGTCTTGCTGGCCCCACCCGCCACCGTGTGGAGCGAGGGCGGGCTGGCCGAAAGCACCGCGGTCAGGTTGACCGGGCCGCCCGGCAGGACGCAGCGGCCGGTGTCGTCGCACTGGGAGCCGGACGCGCAGCTCTCCGACGGGTCGGCCGGCGGCACCATGCAGTCGAAGCGGCACACCTGGTCGGCGGTGTCGCAGAACGAGCCGCACGGGCACTGGATATCGGCCGCGCACTCGATCGCCTCGCCGCGCAGGACCACCTCGTCGCGCGTGCACTCGCCGAAGGCGTAGCTCGAGTCGAGCGCCGCCTCCGGCTCGTCAGCGCATCCGGCGCCGAGCGCGGCGGTCACCACCAGTCCCACGATGAGCAATCGAGTGTTCATGAATGCCTCCCTCCTCCCCAGACACCGGCCGAGATCACTTTTTCCGCGCGAACGCACCCGCCTCCCCGACACCGTCATCGACTCCTCCTGAACGAGCGTCTCGAGCCCTTGAGCAACCAGCGTGCCGCGGCCAGCCCTTCGCGGATGCCGCCGTGAATCCGCGAGATCGGGGCGACCGGCCCCGGCCGACGGTCCGGGGGGGGGTGGGATCCGCACGACCCGCGCGCACGAACTGTGCGCCCGATCCGCCTGGCCTCTCCGGCGTCGGCCGGGGCCGGCGGTCAGACGATCACTCGACCACGATCGGCGCCTGGCTGGCCTCGACCTGCAGGCGCGGGCCGGGATCGGCCGCCGCTCTCCGCCTCTCCGACGGCCGCGCCGCTCGCAGGGTCGGCGGCGTATCGTCGATCGACACGAAGTCGAAGCGCAGGTTGAAGTCGAACAGCCCGGTCAGGTCGAGCCCCGACCCCAGCGCGATCGACGGGAACAGGAGCACGTAGTCGCCGTACAGGCCCTGCAGCGACAGTTCGGTCGAGGACGCGTTGTAGGCGTCGTCGCGGTTGCGGAAGTCGTCGAGCGCGTTGCCGGTGTCCAGCCTGACCACGCTGATGTCGGCCACCGTGTTGGTCGCCTCCGGCACGTAGGTCTGCGGCTCGCCGGCGGCGACCAGGAGGTTCGAGCCCGGTCGCAGGGTCGCGCTCTCGAAGCCCTCGTCGCGGCACTTGCGGCTGGCGAAGGCGTTCCGCTTGAGCAGCTTCAGGTGGAAGTTGTCCCCGCCGCCGCTCGGGTAGCCGGCGGTCCCGACGTTGACCCGCCAGATCCGCTCGGCGCAGCGCCAGGTCGGCGCCTCGTCGTCGGCCTGCGGGACCATGCTGAAGCGGACGCCGAGCCCGAGGTACTCACCGCGCGTCGAGTAGACCGGGCGGCTGTAGGACAGGAGCGTGGCCCCGAAGTCGGGCGAGCTCTCGCCGATCCCGAACACCTTCTGGCCCAGGTCGAACGTGATGTGGCCCAGGTGCGGCTGCCCGTACCGGGTGGTCCGGGTGTTGGTCTGGTCGCGCATGAGCTGGAGCTGCTGCTGGATGACGTTGGGCCGCCACGCGCCCAGCACCGCCGAGCGGAGCGGCTTGCCCGCGTGCGGGGTCACGTAGGAGTCGAGCGCGTCGTGCTCGACCGCGCGCAGCGCGACGTAGGCGTAGCGCCGGGCGCTCTCGAGCGCGACGCGGTAGTCGATGATCGCCTCGGGCAGCCAGTAGTGGAACGCGATCGGGATCGACGGGCGGGTGAGCTCGCGATCGATGACGACCGGGCCCTCGAGCAGGATCTCGTTCGCCTCGGCCAGGCTGTTCTGGAACGCGATCGTCGCCGATTGCAGGTGATCCGACGCCTGCAGCGAGGACTCCTCGGCGGCGCCGACCGCGCGCTCGAACTGCTCGGCCTGGTTCCAGCAGGTGAGGATGGCGTCCTCGGCCGCCCGCGCGGCCAGGACCTGCTCGTGGCGCCGCTTGCGCGCCTCCATCGAGCGGGTCATCTCGCCGTCGAGCAGCGACATGTTGGCCAGCGCCACGGTCATGAAGGCGCCGCCCGGGCCGGTGGTGGCGTAGGCGGCCGACACCGTGACGATGGTCGACACCGTGCTGATCACCGCGTCGAACCAGCCCTTCTCCGCCTCCTTGTCGTCCATGTAGTCGTTGAACTGGTCGATGAGCTCGAGGGTGCCCTGGTGGTCGGGCGGACAGGTCACCCCCTCCAGCTCGTGCTCGTCGAGCGCGGAGCAGCCGAACGCGTTCATCTCCTTGATGACGCACAGCCGCTCGGCCGACTCGGCGTTGCCCATCGCCGCCTGCCACGACTGGTAGGCGCCCTGCTGCCCGTGATGGGCGGTCCGCATGTCCATGAGCGCGCCGCCGATCACGCCCCGGTAGCAGGCCGGGTTGGACTCCATGATCTGTCCGGTCGCGCTCTCGGTCAGGCAGCTCGCGGTCGGAATCACGAAGCAGGTGTTCACGTCGAAGGTGCCGGCGGAGACGTCGGCCATGACCTGCTCGGCGGTCTGATCGGAGATCCCGCACAGCCGCCGCAGGCCGTCGCCGTACTTGCCCTTCATCTCGTCGACCCGGATGGCGCGCGAGGTGTCGTCCTGGAGCTCCTGGAGCTGGCTCAGGCGCGCGTTGTTCCAGCGGGTCTGCACGTCGGTCAGCGCGGCCTGCGCGCCGTTCGCGCGCTGCTCGGCCAGGAGGAGCAGGTGGTCGGACGCGGCGAAGAAGGCGGCCTTCTCGTCCACGTTGGGGGCGATGCTGCCGAAGTAGAGCGGCACCTCGTCGTCGCCCATCCCGTACGGGTTCACGCAGCTGACCAGGGCGCGCAGCCGGCGGCCGATCTGGCTCCGCTTGGCCCGCAGGAGCTGGCGCGCGGCGTCGGCCCGCTCGCTGGTGTCCATGGACGCGAAGTGCTCGATGACCGCGCTCTGGCGCAGGCTGCGGCCGATCCGGGCGACGATCGCGTCGATGTCGGCGCGCGCGGCGTCCCCGGTCAGGTCGTCCACCTCGCACGCGGTCTGCGCCTCGTACTTCATGTGGTCGGCCAGGCGGGCCACCACATCGAGCGTCGAGGCCTCGGCCTCGAGCAGCGCGGCGCCGACCGGAACGGTCATCTCCTGGGTGCCGTGGTCGATGAGCGACATGGCCGGGATTGGATACAGGTCGCGGCGCTCCTCGGCGTAGCCGCGGGCCACGGCGAAGCGGAGGAAGTCGCGCTTGCTGAGGACCGAGTCGTAGATCGCCACGTCGTCGATCTTGGCCCCGTACGACCTGTTGTACTGGGGCCACCAGCTGGCCGGCGTCGGGTACTGCGGCCCGGCCCCGACCAGGAGCTTGTTCGGCGCGATCGAGTCGAGCACGCCGCTGACCGGCTGGGCGTACGGCCTGGTGATCGCGTGGAGATCGGGCGCCCAGCCGGTCTTCCAGGTGTAGAGCGTGTAGGTCTTGCTGGCCGCGTCGCGGACCAGCGCCACCGACGATCCGGCCGGCGGGCCGTCGCCGCCGGTGGTGCCGCCGGTCCAGTGGCCGAGCCCGCCCATCTCGGTGAAGGAGATCGCCTCGCGGGTGCCGGGGCCGGTCGGGTGCAGGACCAGGAGGGTCTCCACGCCGGTGGCGTACGTGACGATGACCGCCAGCTTCTGCATGGCGAGGATGGTGCCGCCGCCGTAGGGCGGGAACTCCTCGTCCAGTGGATCGACGTTGAACACCACGCTGATGTTGTCGTCGCCGGCGACGCTCGGCGCCGGCGCGGCCGGCAGGAACGCCTGGAAGCCGCGGCAGTTCCACGCCAGCAGGATCGAGTTGCGGCTCGGCAGGATCTTGCACCAGTCCGGGATCGGACACAGGCCGGTCAGGTCGCACGGGCGCGACGGGATGCCGAGCGGCACGTTGTTGACGATGTCGAAGTTGCCGCCGGCCCCGTTGAACGTCCAGTACACCAGCGGGCGCTTGAGCAGGCGGTAGTCGCGGGCCGCGTCGGTCGGCGTGGTCGGCGCCCACGCGCTCGCGGCCGGGAACATCGGCGCGATGCGCTGGTCGAGCAGCGCCGCCCAGCCGGCGTCCAGCGCGTCGAGCAGGGTCAGGAGCTCGCTCCGTCCCTCGGACGGCGTGGCGGCGATCGCGTCGTCGTACTCGCGATCCGACAGGCCGGTCGAGGCCAGGAAGCCCTGCAGCGACGACCACTGCTGGACCAGGCGGGTGAACAGGCCGCGCCCGCGCCCGTCTCGATCGGCCTTGGTGCGCTTGCCGAGCTCACCGGTGGCGAGCAGGCGCAGGGCCGGCACGAAGCGCGCGAGATTGACGCAGTCGCCGGTGTTGATGTTGAAGTTGATGCTGAAGATGTCGGTCACCGGCCGGGCCAGGTCTTGCAGACAGGTCTGCAGCAGCGACAGCGACACCGCGTCTCCCTTGCGGTCGGCGCGAGTGACCAGGCCGACCGCGCCCGGCGTGAGGATCTGCCCGGGCGGAGTCCCCTGGACGCAGCCCAGGTCGCCAGAGCGCGAGGGCGCGGCGGCGCCGAACTTGAGCTGCGCGACGCCGAGGCGGCCGGCGTCGGCGTCGGTCTCGCTGAGCGTGCAGAGCAGCGTCTCGATCAGATCCGCGCCGGTCGTGGCGAAGGCCGGCTTGGCGAGCCCGGTCGGGACGTCGCCGAGACCGAGCTGGTCGTCGAGCGCGTTCCACCAGGCCAGCGAGCGGAGGTCGTCGAGCTTGTTGACGACCGGACCGGGGGTCGTGTTCCACGCGGCGCTGGGGATGCACTGGTTGAGCTCATCGGGGCAGAGCTCGTCGTCCCCGCAGTCCGTGTCCTTCTGGCACTCGTCCTCCTCGTCGCCCTGACGCGAGAGCTCCAGCGTCCAGTTCTCCTTGTGGCTGGGCAGGACGATGGTGAGCGGCACCTGCAGCGCGCCGGTCGCCGGATCGAACGTGGCGGGGTCGGCGTGGTACTGGCCATGGATGGCCTGGTCATCGTCGGTGGCGCCCGGCGCGGTCAGCCAGACGAGGCTCCGCGAGCTGATCGGGCTCGAGCCGTCGAACGCCAGATCGAGCACGAGGGTGCCATCGGGCGCCACGATCCGGCTGGGATCCCGCACCACCAGGAACCGGTTGTGAGACACCGCGGTCACGTCGACGCCGCCCGGCATGCCGTCGGAGATCGCCTTGCCGCCGAAGCGCCCCTTCTCGGTCGGCCCGCCATCGCCGGCGCCGGCCGGCACCACGATCTGCGTGGAGGCGGCCTCGACCCGGAGCTCGACCTGGCCGCTGCCGCCTGGCGTCCCTGCCACCGTCCGGACCCAGAGCGTCTTCGCGGCGTTGAACTTCGCGCCGTCGAACGCGAAGGTCCACCCGGTCAGCGTGCACTCGTGAGCGAAGACGGACGCGTTGCACGAGACCTCGGCGCCGTCCTGGCCGATCGCGCGGACCTCGGTCGCCTGGGCTGCGGGCAGCGCGGCGGCGAAGAACGCGGTCAGGCGCACCTGCAGGGTCGAGCTGGCCCCGCCCGCCACCGTGCGGATGGCGGTCGGGTTGGACGAAAGCACCGCGGCCAGGCTGGCCGGCCCGCCCGGGGCGACGCAGCGACCGGTGTCGTCGCACTGGGTGCCGGTCGTGCAGCTCTCCGACGGATCGGCCGGCGGCACCATGCACTCGAAGCGACACACGTGGTCGGCGGTGTCGCAGAAGGAGCCGCACGGGCACTGGACGTCGGCGGAGCACTCGATGAGCTCGCCGCGCAGGACCGCCTCGTCGCGGGTGCACTCGCCGATGACCGCGTGCTCGGTCTCGCGAGCGGTCTCCGCCTGGTCGGCACAGCCGGCGCCGAGCGCCGCGCTCGCGAACAGTCCGGCCACGAGCGAGCCGGTTCGGTTTCGCCTCGGTGGGTGTACGTCACGGGTTCGCGTTCGCGCTCGAGCAGGCATTCATGATCCTCCTGTCTCGTAGACACGGGGTTGCCGGGCTTTTTCCGCGCGACGTGCGCTATGGTCGCGGCCGATGAGCCTGGCGGACGACTTCGAAGCGGCGGTGGGGCGGGTGAACGGGCTGGCGGTCGCGCCGCCCAGCCAGGTCCTGCTCGACCTGTACGGCCTCTACAAGCAGGCCACCGCCGGGGATGTGTCCGGCGCGCGGCCCGGGTTCACAGATTTCAAGGGGCGCGCCAAGTACGACGCGTGGGCGACGCGCAAGGGGATGACCCGCGACGCGGCCATGAACGCGTACATCGCGGCGGCGGGCAAGCTGTGAGCCCGGCGCTCGACCTCGACGTCGCCGCGGTGCGGGCCCAGTTTCCGGCCCTGGCGCGGCGCGAGGGCGGGCAACCGGTGGTCTACCTCGACGGTCCGGCTGGCAGTCAGGTGCCGGAGCGGGTCATCCAGGCGGTGGCGCGCGCCCTGCGCGACCACAACGCCAACACCGGGGGCGCCTTTGCCACCTCGCGCGAGGCCGACCGGATCCTGGCCGACGCGCGCCGCGCGATGGCCGACTTCGTCGGCGCCGACGACCCCGACGGCATCGTGTTCGGCCCCAACGCCACGACGCTCGTCTTCGCGCTGAGCCGCGCCATGGCGCGCGGCTGGCGGGCCGGCGACGAGGTCGTGGTGACCCGGCTCGACCACGACGCCAACGTGACGCCGTGGGTGCTGGCCGCGCGCGACGCCGGCGTTGCGGTGCGCTCGGTCGGCTTTCGCGCCGACACCACCCTCGACATGGACGACATGGCCGCGGCGATCGGCCCGCGCACCCGCCTGGTCGCGGTCACCGCCGCGTCGAACGCGACCGGGACGATGCCGCCGGTGGCCGAGGTCGCGCGCCTGGCCCACGCGGTCGGCGCCGAGGTGGTGGTCGACGCGGTTCACTGCGCGCCGCACCGCCCGATCGACGTGGCCGCGTGGGGCTGCGACTACACCGTCTGCTCGGCCTACAAGTTCTTCGGCCCGCACGTCGGCGTCCTGTGGGCCCGCCCCGAGTCCCTCCGGCGCCTGCCGGTCTACCAGGTGCGAGCGGCCGGCGACGAGCTGCCGTATCGATGGATGATCGGCACCCTCAACCACGAGGGCATCGCCGGCACCACCGAGGCAGTCGACTACCTGGCCGACCTCGGCCGCACCGCCGGCGCAGGCGCCGCCCCCGACCGATCGCTCGATCGCCGCGCCGCCCTGCTCGCCGCCTACCAGCGGATCCAGCGCCACGAGCAGGCCCTCTGCCGCCGCCTCCTCGATGGCCTCGCCCGCCTGCCCGCCTTCCGGGTGTGGGGCATCGCCGATCCCGATCGCGCGTCCGAGCGAGCCCCGACGGTCTCCTTCACCCACGCGAGCCGCTCCCCCGCCGCGGTCGCCGCGCACCTCGGCGACCGCGGCGTCTTCGTCTGGAACGGCCACTACTACGCGATCGACGTATCCCTCGCCCTCGGCCGCGAGCCCGACGGGATGGTCCGCGCCGGCGTCCTCCACTACAACACCGCCGACGAGGTCGATCGCCTGCTGTCGCTCCTGGCCGAGCTACCCGGCTGAATCGGCGCCGGGCTCTCGCCAACGATCCGGCCCGCCGCGGCAGAGAGAAGAGAGCCGAGCGCGGGCCGGGCCCCCTTCGCGCGGCGACCTTCACTCGCGGCCTGGCACCTGGAGCGAACCATGAACGAGACGTTCTTCCCGACCGGGCGGCGCGCGGCGATGCGCGACCTCATCCTCCTCGG
>Ga0193753_10000996_pt1 | contig 25406 bp, 22 predicted proteins | sample H1c2metaG_FD_144925 | JGI IMG/M metagenome (GOLD analysis project Ga0193753, IMG submission 144925) | Soil microbial communities from a riparian zone of the East river system, Colorado, United States - H1c2 | ecosystem: Environmental > Terrestrial > Soil > Riparian zone | place: USA: East... | reverse complement strand
CGCGACTCTACCCGGGCAAGGTGGCCGAGCTGGCCGCGCCCGGCGTCACCGACGACGTGTTCGCGCTGGTCCTGCGCAAGCCGAGCGCCCCGGACGCGCTCCGCCGCGCCCACGAGATCTTCGGCGAGTGCGGGGCGGCCACCACCGCCGAGCGGGAGGCGGACCTGTGACCGCGCGCGTCCTCGTGCTGGCCGCGCTGGTGATCGGCCTGGCTGCGGTCGAGCTGACCGGGTGCAAGCCGGGCGCGCGGCCCGGCTCCGAGTACATGCCGGACATGGCGCGCGGCCCGGCGTTCAAGGCCTTCGCGCCCAACCCGGCCACCCGCGACGGGCTGACCCTGCAGCGCCCGGTCGCCGGCACCATCGCGCGCGGCCATCACCCGTTCCACTACGAGCGCGGCGAGCCGGAGGCGGAGCGGGCCGGGCGCGAGCTGACCAGCCCGTACAAGGCCACGCCGGAGGTCCTCGACAAGGGGAAGGGCCTCTACACGATCTACTGCCAGGTCTGTCACGGCGCCGAGGGCAAGGGCGACGGGCCGATCGTCGGCAAGATCCCGCCGCCGCCGTCGTACCGATCCGAGCGCGTGCTGGCGTTCCCGCCGGGGCGCATCTTCCACGTCATCACCATGGGGTTCAACAAGATGCCTTCGTACGCCGCGCAGCTCGCGCCGGACGAGCGCTGGCTGGTCGTCGCCTACGTGCACAGCGTGCTGCAGGCGCAGCACGGCCCCGGCGCGGCCGCGAGCCCGACCCCACCTGCGACTCCAGCTGCGACCGCGACCCCAGCCCCGGCCGGAGCCCGGCCATGAGCGACGCACGGCTGATTCTCACCCGCCGGATGGTCGCGCCGGCGCTCGCGCTGGTCGCGGTCGGCGGCGCCGCCGCCGCGTACGGGTTCTTCACCGCGCCCGGACGGGCCTGGCTCAACCTCCTGGTCGATTCGTTCTACGCGCTCACCCTCGGCGTGTCGGCGATCTTCTTCTTCGCCACGCAGCGCCTGACCAGCGCGCGCTGGTCGGTCGCGCTGCGCCGAATCCCCGAGGCGATCATGCTGACCCTGCCGGTCGCCGCCGCGCTCATGGTGGTGCTGTGGTTCGGCCGCCACTCGCTCTATCCGTGGGCCGATCCCGCGGCGGCCCACGAGGTCGCCGTCGGCGGCAAGAGCACGTACCTCCAGCCCGGCTTCGTCGCCGCCCGCATGGCGCTGGTGCTGGCGGTGTGGACCTTCTTCGCGCTGCGCATCCGGCGCGCCTCGCTCGCCCAGGACGCCGATCCCACCACCGGCTTTGGCGACCGCCGCCGCAGCCTCGAAGGGCACGGGCGGCTCAACGTCCTGGGCGGCGCGTTCGCGCCCATCTTCGCCTTCACCTTCACCGCGGCCGCCTACGACTGGATCATCTCGCTCGAGCCGGAGTGGTTCAGCACGATGTTCGCGGTGTACGTGTTCGCCGGCGCCTTCGTGCAGGGGATCGCGGCGGTCACCCTGGTCACCGTGGTGCTGAAGCGGCGCGGCCTGGTCGGCGCCGACGTCGGCCACGAGCAGCTCCACGACCTGGGCAAGATGCTGTTCGCGTTCTCGACCTTCTGGGCCTACATCTGGGTCTGCCAGTACCTCCTCATCTGGTACGGCAACATCCCGGAGGAGGTCACCTATTACCTCCGGCGGACCAGCGGGCCGTGGCTGCTGCTGTTCCTGGCCAACCTGGCCGTCAACTGGATCATCCCGTTCGGCGCGCTCCTGTCGGTGCGGGCCAAGCGCAGCCCCCGCCGGCTCGGCGCGGTCTGCGTCCTGCTCCTGGTCGGGCACTGGCTCGACCTCTATCTCATGGTGATGCCGTCGAAGTGGGACGCGCCGCAGTTCGGCCCGATCGAGCTCCTGGTGGCGGTCGGGTGCGGCGCGCTGCTCTACCTGGTCGTGGCCAGGAACTTGTCGCGCGCGCCGCTCGTCCCCACCAACGACCCGGTGCTGGCTGCCGATCGCGTGTCCCGAGGAGGAGAGCCGTGAAGCTCATCAAGGCGGTCATCTTTCTTGCCACCGGCCTCGGCGTCAGCGCGCTGGCCCGGGAGCCGATCGAAACCCAGGCCGATCTGCCCAACCGCATCCCCGAGGCGGCGCCGTACATCACCGCCGAGGCGACCGCGTTCCCGCCGCCCTACGAGGAGTACTGGCAGACCCAGAACCACCCCGGCCAGTGCCAGACCTGCCACCAGAAGATCTTCGACGAGTGGAACGGGTCGATGATGTCGAACTCGTGGCGCGATCCGGTGTGGCGGGCGGCGTTCCTGCTGCTGGCCCGCAGCGTCTCGACCCACGGTGAGTGCGACACGCCGGCGCCGCCCGACGGCACCGCCAAGGCGGCGCACAACCCGTTCGCGATGACCGGCACCTGCAAGTCGCAGTTCGACATCGGGACCGAGCGGGTGACCATGTCGCGGCCCGGCTCGCTGCTCGACGGGTTCTGCTCGCGATGCCACATGCCGACCAACTACCTCGACAACGTCCCGCTCCGCACCGTCACCGTCGACCCGGAGACCGGCATCGAGTCGGCGCCGATCGACCCCGGCTTCAACCCGACGTCGGACAACGACACCGGCGTCGCGTTCGCCACCCTCGACTCCCAGTTTCGCAACACCGAGTCGGGCAAGACGGGGATCTTCTGCGCGGTCTGCCACAGCTTCGCCGCCACCCGCGACACGCCGTATCACAACTTCCGCCGCAGCGGCACCGAGTACAACCCCGCGCTCGGCCTCGGCTCGCGCTCGGAGCTGCTGCCGCCGGCCCAGCAGGACATGTTCGGCGTGGCCGACGGCGACCGGCGAAACCTCGGCTACAGCGTCGGCGCCGGCGCCTACCGGCTGTCGCCGCACGCGATCGTCTTCCCCGAGCGGTTCGGGCCGCTCGCGGCCAACCCGCCGCCCACGCCGGTGGACGCCAACACCAGCGGCGTCTTCGGCCAGGAGGTCGCCTACCAGCAGCTCGACTCGTCCAAGCACAAGGGCTACCACCAGGCGATGTTCGTGCGGTCCGAGATGTGCGCCGCGTGCCACGACGTCACCAACGCGCTTCCGATCAAGAACCAGCTCGGCAAGTGGGTCGGCGGCTTCCCGATCGAGCGGACCTACACCGAGTGGGCCAGCAGCCGCTACGCCGACCGGCCCGGCAATCGCAACTTCGATCCCAGCCACAAGCGAGACTGCCAGTCCTGCCACATGCAGCAGGACTACGGCCAGCCGGGCACCGCGCAGACGCTGTACGACTGGGCCGGCCACCCGCGCTCGATCGCGAGCGAGCCGGTCGCCAGCGACGGCGTGCCGCGCCCGTTCTTCACCCACCACTTCGTCGGCGGCAACGCGCTGGTCCCGCGCCTCATCGGCAAGGACGTCGACTCGGGCGGCAACGTGGCGCCCTATCCCGAGCTGTCCGCGTTCAGCTTCTCGTCGGCCGATCACGGCAGCCCCTACTCGCGCGCGGTGTGGACCAACATCGACCACAAGGGCGGCTACGCCCAGCAGGCCCGACTGGCCTGGGACCGGCTGCGCCACGTGCTCAGCCTCGGCCTGTCGGCCCCGACGACGGCCAGCGCCGGGCGCGCCGCCCCGCTCACCGTCAGCATCGCCAACACCGGCAGCGGGCACAACTTCCCGACCGGCTTCCCCGAGGGCCGCATCGCGTGGCTGGCGGTGCACGCCTACGACCTGGCCACCGGCCGCGAGCTGCCGATCCACGACTCGGCCTGGAACCGGACCTCGCTCGGGGTCGGCGGGCTGACCCGCGAGGACATGATCGATCCCAACTTCCCGGGCTGCGACTGGCACCTGCCGGCTGCCTCCGCCGATCCGTACTCGATCCAGTTCAAGGCGGTGGCGTCGCTCGGCAACGGCTGCCCCACGCTGGACCTGCCCTACGCGGCGCCGCTCAACATGATGGTCGACGAGGCCGGCCTGCCGGTCGACGCGATGGGGCGAGTCATCAACTCGAAGGGCAACCCGACCGGGCTGCCGCAGTTCCGCGACCTCGACGGCAACGGCGACCTGTTCGACGACTCGTACCTCAGCGACACCCGGCTCAAGCCGATGCCGCTCGCCGAGTCGTCGCTGCTGGTGGACCGCTACGCGGTGATGATCCCGAGCGGCACGCGCGGGCCGATCGCGGTGACCGCGGCGGTCTACTACCAGTCGGTCGAGTCGGTGGTGGCCGGCAAGTTCCTCGGCAACATGGTCGACACCAACGGCAACATGGTGCTCGAGCCGTGCGTGCTGGGCGGGCTGTGCGACGGGCGCAAGCCGCGCACCGAGCCGGCCGTGGTCGAGGGCGCCCCGCCGGTCCCGATGGCGGTGCGCAGCGTGGTCATCGCGCTGGACGGCTCGCCGGCCGAGAAGGAGCCGCCCCGGGTCGGCGTGTATCCCGCGCCGGGCGCGCCGCGCGTCCACCAGGACGTGGTGGTCAAGGCGTTCTTCTCCGAGCCGGTCACCGGCGTGGACGCACAGACCTTCACCCTGACCGACGCCGAGGGCGCGCTGGTGCCGGCCTGGGTCGACCCGATCGGCGACGGCACCTGGGGCCTGTTCGCCGACCAGATCCTGCTGGTGCCGGGCACCACGTACATCGCCCATCTGGCCGCCGGCGTCTGCGACGTGGCGAAGAACTGCACCGATCAGCCGATCACCTGGAGCTTCACCGTCGCCAAGGACGCGGACTCCGGCCAGGGCGACACCACCATCCCGATCGGCTTCACGGGCGCCCCGCCACCCTGAGCGAGCGGCGGCGACGGCGTCCGGCTGGATGCGGTTTGCGCTAGAGTAGCGCGGCGCCCATGTCCAGACGCCCGGTCGCCGCCACCCTGTCGCCGTCGCTCTGGCCCGCCGTCGCCTTCGCGCTGGTCGCCGCGGTCGGCGGCGCGGCGGCGTGCAAGAGCGAGCCGAAGTCGGCCGGGGAGCGAGATCCATCCGGCTCGGGCGGGGCGGCAGGCGGCGCGAGGTCGGCGAAGCCGCCGGTGAAGCTGGTCATCGCGTACGGCAGCGAGAAGAAGACCTGGCTCGAGGAGCAGGCGCGCGCGTTCGTCGAGTCGGGCGCCACCACCGGCTCCGGCCGCCCGATCCACATCGACCCGCACGGCATGGGCTCGGGCGAAGCGGTGCAGGCCATCGTGTCCGGCCGGCTCGAGCCGCACGTGTTCAGCCCGGCGTCGAGCGCGTACATCGGTCTGCTCGACCAGGCCTGGCAGTCGCGACCGGAGGCCGCCGCGGGGGCCGGGGCGGGCGTCGCCAGCGCGTCGGCGCCGATCGCGCCGCCCGGCGAGCCGGTCGTCCTGTCGCCGGTGGTCATCGCCATGTGGAAGCCGATGGCCGAGGCGCTCGGCTGGCCGGAAAAGGAGCTGGGCTGGGCGGATCTCATCCGGGTCGCCCGGGGCGAGAAGGGCTGGGCCGCGCTCGGCCACCCGGAGTGGGGCGCCTTCAAGCTGGGCCACACCCACCCGGAGTTCTCGAACTCGGGGCTGCTCAGCATCCTGGCCGAGGCCTACGCCGGCGCGCACAAGACCCGCGCCCTGTCGGCCGCCGACGTCGATGCCCCGGCCACCCGCGAGCTGGTCACGCGGGTCGAGCAGACGATCGTCCACTACGGAAAGTCGACCGGCTTCTTCGCCGACAAGATGCTCGAGCGCGGGCCGTCGTATCTGTCGGCCGCGGTCCTGTACGAGAACCTGGTGGTCGAGTCGTACGGGCGCGCCAGCGAGGCGCCGTTTCCGATCGTCGCCATCTACCCGGCCGAGGGGACGTTCTGGTCGGATCATCCCTACTCGGTGCTCGACGCCAGGTGGGTCGGCCCCGACGAGCGCGACGCCGCGCAGAGGTTCCTGGCCTTCCTCAAGGCCCGCCCGGCCCAGGAGCGCGCGCTGGCGCTCGGCTTCCGCCCGGCCGATCCGTCGATCGCGATCGCCGCGCCGATCGACGCCGCCCACGGCGCCGATCCGAAGCAGCCGCAGACCGTGCTCGAGATCCCGGAGCCGGCGGTGCTCGCGCGCCTGCTCGCCGCCTGGCGCGAGATCAAGAAGCCGACCGCGGTCACCCTGGTCATGGACGTGTCGGGCAGCATGAAGGGGCGGCCGCTGGCCGAGGCCAAGGCCGGCGCGCGCGCCTTCCTGTCGTCGCTCCACGATCAGGACGAGGTGACACTGGTGTTCTTCAACGACAAGGTGATGCCGCCGATCGGGCCGCTGCAGGTCGGCAAGGCGCGCGCCGGGCTCATCGATCGAGTCGATCACACCATCGCCCACGGCGGGACCGCGCTCTACGACGCCGTTGCGGCCGCCTACGACGGGGCGATCGGGCGGGCGCGGTCGGCGCCGGGCCGCATCCACGCGGTCGTGGTCATGACCGACGGGCGCGACGAGAGCTCGCGCAGCACGCTCGACCAGCTGAACCGGCGCTTCACCCGCGAGGAGGATCCGCTCAAGGTGTTTGCGATCGCCTACGGCAAGAGCGCCGACGATTCGGTCCTCGGCCAGATCGCGGAGGCGGCCCAGGGCACCAGCCTGCGCGGCACCGCCGACAGCATCGTGCAGGTGTACCAGGACATGGCGGCCTTCTTCTGACGCCGTGACGACCGGCGCGGACAGAGGCGGCGGCGACCGGCCGAGGTTCTCGCGGGTGCTGGCGCGGGCGAGCACCAGCACCTGGAGCCTGGTCGCGGCCGGCGCCGGCGCGGTCGCCGCCGCGGTCACCGGGTCGTGGGCGATCCTGGCCGTCGGTGGCGCGGCCTACGCGGCCCTGGTCGGGCTCGAGGCGGCCAGCCCGACCGCGTGGAAGCGGGCCGCCGGGCAGAAGCAGCTGGTCGGCGGTCGCCCGCGCACCGAGCTGCGTGCCGAGGGCGAGCTGATCGATCCGGCCACGCGCGAGGCGGTCGTCGCGCTGCGCGCCGCGCACCGCGACCTCGAGCGGGTGCTGGCCGAGACGCCGGCCGAGGTGTCCGCCCACCTGGGCGAGGCGCTGGCCTCGATGGCCGAGCTCGAGCAGCGCGCGGCCGGCCTGGTCGAGCGAGCCGACGACCTGGCTCGATTCCTGGCCGGCGCCGACATCGACGCGGTCCGCCAGGAGCTGGTCCGGATCGAGCACCGCATCGCGGCCGCCGCCGACCCGCAGGCGCGGATGCAGCTCGAGAGCGCACGCGAGGCCCGGCGCGAGCACCTACGCGCGCTCGAGGACATCGCCGGGGCCAGGGAGCGGGTGGACGCCAACCTCAACCGGATGGTCGCGACCCTGTCGGGCCTGCCGGCCAAGCTGATGCGCATGCGCGCGCTCGACGATCAGGCGATGGACGACCTGGGCGGCGACCTCGGCGAGGAGCTCGACCACCTGAACGCGGACATCCGCGCGTTCGAGGAGACGCTGAGGACCGTGACGGAGGCGGTGGCAACATGAAGGCAAAGATCGCGATCGTGGTGGGCTTCGCCGTGGCGGTCGCGGTGATCCTGTGGATCACGCGGAGGGGCGGAGGCGACGGCGGCGGCAAGCCCGCGGTCGGCGGACAGACGGCCGCCGGCGGCGCGCCGGGCCCCGCACCCGACGGGCCCGTCACCGAGATCGGCTTCCTCTACAGCACCGAGAAGAAGGAGTGGCTCGAGGCGGCGGTGGCGGAGTTCCAGGCCAAGAACCCGGCGATCAAGGTGTCGCTGCGCGGCATGGGATCGATCGACGCGGCCGGGGCGATCCTCGACGGCAAGGAGAAGCCGGTCCTGTGGAGCCCGGCCGACTCGATGGTGCTCGCCATGCTGCGCGACGACTGGGAGACCAGGAACGGGTCGCCGCTGTTCGCCGCCGAGGGCGGCGAGGACGAGCCGCAGTCGCTGGTCCTGACCCCGCTGGTGTTCGTGGTGTGGCAGGACCGGGCCGAGGCGCTGCTCAGGGCGTCGGGCGGCAGCATCACGTGGGAGGCGATCCACAAGCTGGTCACCTCCAACCAGGGCTGGCCGGCGGTGGGCGGCAAGGCGGCGTGGGGCTTCGTCAAGCTCGGCCACACCGACCCGACCCGCTCCAACTCCGGCCTGCAGACGCTCCTGCTCATGACCTACGACTACTACAAGAAGACCCGCGGGCTGCAGGTATCCGAGCTGCTCGATCCGAAGTACCAGGAGTGGGTGAAGCAGATCGAGTCGGGGGTGTCGAAGTTCGAGACGTCGACCGGCACCTTCATGACCGACATGATCCGCTTCGGGCCGAGCAAGTACGACATCGCGATGGTGTACGAGAACCTGGCCATCTCCCAGCTCGGCAACGCGCAGGGCCGCTGGGGCAACCTCCTGGTCTACTACCCGCCGGTCACGCTGTGGAGCGACCACCCGGTCGCGCTCCTCCGCGCCGAGTGGGTGAGCCCGGCGCAGAGAGACGCGGCGCGCAAGCTGGTCGCCTACCTGCGCAGCCGCCCCATCCAGGAGCGAGCCATGCACCAGGGCTTCCGGCCAGCCGACACCTCGGTCCCGATCCGCACCGCCGAGGGCGCCAATCCGTGGACCCGCCTGGCCGCGTTCGGCATCAAGGTCGAGGTGCCGCCCGCCGCCGAGCTACCCGACGGCGCGGTGGTGCGAAACCTGATGACCATGTGGAGTCGCGTGGTCGCCGCCCGGTAGTGCGGCGATGACCACGCTCTTCCTCATCAGCCCCGCCCGGTGCAGCGGCGAGCGCGCCGGCCTCCTGGTGTCGTCGCGCAGGTCGGTGATGGCCCGGCAGCTCCGAGCGCAGGGGGCCGAGCTGGGCGACGTGTTCGCCTGGCTGTCCGCCCTCTACTTCCGCGGCAAGCTGACCTACGCGCGAGCGTTCGCGGCCCCGCCGCCCGGGCTCCCGGGTGTGCTGGTCATGGCCCCGGGCGCCGGTCTGCGAGCGCCGGAGACGCGGATCTCGGCCGACGAGCTCCGCGCGATGGGAGCCGTCCGCATCGAGAGCGCCGACTTCGTCCAGCCCCTCCGCCGCGACGCCGCGCTCCTCGACCGGACCCACGGCGCCAGCGCGCGAGTGGTCCTCCTCGGCAGCATCGCGACCGGCAAGTACATCGACGCCCTGCTCGAGATCTTCGGCCCCCGCCTCGTCTTCCCCGGGGCCTTCGTCGGTCGAGGAGACATGAGCCGCGGCGGCCTGCTCCTCCGCGCGGCCCGCAGCGGCGACGAGCTCGACTACGTGCCGGTGGCCGGCGCGACCCTGCGCGGCCCGCGACCGCCGCGGTTGCCGAGGCTCCCGCGGTGTAAGGATGACGTCTGGACGCCGCCGCGGGCATATTCGGGCGAGCCTTATGCTGTCTTCACTGTCCAGAGCGGAGCGATAGGGTTCACGACAACGTGGAGACGGGTTGACACCCCGGCTGCGCGAGGTCTTGTTGCCGACTTACTCGAGACGCGCTCTCGCAGCCTGGGTACAGGCGAGTTGTCTTCCGAGGCAAACTACGCATACGTGGTACTGCGCCGTGCGCCTCAATCGAATGACCAAGGCAGCGAGATTGGAACGAATACTCCGATTGCAGAGTTTGGATACGGTGGCCCCCCGACGTCCCCGGAGGAATGGCCGCTCGTAGAACTAAGAGTGCTGCTCGAGGCAGCAGTCGGCGTCCTGCGGGGGCAGCGGTCTTCGTGACGGGCGTCCTTGAGCTGGCCGTACTTCTTCCCGGACTGATCCATGAATCGTCACCACATCGTTCTCTTCTTTCAGCGCGGAGAGGTGCTTGCGGCGGTTGCCCAGTCAAGTAGTCCGGCTCGTCTCGCGTGGGTCGGTGTCTATCCGCTGGATCCTTCAAGCCCACCTACGGCGGAGTTTCTGCGGAACAGGGGTATCCTCTCTTCATTGCCGGCACCTCGGCCTGTTTGTCACGTTCGGTATTTTGAGGTTGATAGGGATTTGATCGAGCGCGAGGTCGACCTGGGTGAAGGTGAGCTGGTCAACGGGCAAAGCCTGTTCGCGTTTGGCATCGACGATCTCGCGGTCAAGCTCAAGGGCTTAGGTGTTGATCTGGAAGAACTGGAACGACCCTTCAAGTCGGACTATCCAATCTGACGAGAACAACCCCGCGGGAACTTGTGCCCAGAGGCGGTCTGCGACAGCTGGCAGAAGATCCGTGCTCCCCGGAGCCCTCGTCGGTCGAGGAGACATGAGCCGCGGCGGCCTGCCTACCCCCACCACGCCATGACCAGGGCCATCATCGTCGTCGATGCTGCAACGGTGCGCCCTGGGAGGGCGGGGCCAGCCACGGGGAGCATCTGGGTCAGTCTGGGTGAGCTGTCGTTCCCGATGGAGGGCTGGAATGACTTTGTAGTGGTGATTCTGGCGGCGTGGGTGGGCGCGATGGTGCGTCTATTGCGCGGGAGCACGACGCGTGAGCGGGTGCACTTCATGGAAGGGCCGTATTTCGTCGATGTGCTCCATCCGGCGGAGGGTCCGTTGCGACTACGCGCAACCGGACCACCAATGCGTGCCGAGAGGGCCTGCGTTGACGTCGAAGCCAGCCCCCTTGTCGAGAGCCTGCTGTCGGGCTCGGATGCGGTGCTGGGGGCTTGCCGGGCTGCTGCCTGCTGGACTTCCGATGCGGAAGAGCTTGAGAGTCTCCTACCGGCACTACGGCGACTGGCCACTCAGCTGACGGAGCAGCTGCCACCGCAGGACGAGGGGTAAGGGTGTCGTGCAGCGTTCGCAGCCCCTGCGTGGGTGGGACCGGGCGCGGCGCGGCTCAGCTCACGGCTACGCGGTGCCGCGGGCGGCGCGCTTGGCTCCGATGAGGCCGTAGCTCTTTAGCTTGCGGTAGAGGGTGGCCGAGCCGATGTGGAGCTGCTCGGCGGTTCGGGTCTGGTTGCCGGCGTTCAGCTCGAGGGCGGCCAGGATGTATTCCTTTTCGACCTGGTCGAGGGGGCGGACCCTGCCGGCGGTGGCCACCGGGGTCGGGAAGGCCTGGCGGACCTCCTCGGGGAGGTCCTCGAGCTCGACTCGCTTGCCTCGGGCGAGGGCGACGGCTCGCTCCATGACGTTCTCGAGCTCGCGGACGTTGCCCGGCCACTCGTAGCGGAGGAGTTGATCGGCGGCGGCCGGGGAGAGGCCGGCGATCTTTCGCTTCATTCGCAGGGCCGCGTCGGCGAGGAGGACCCGGGCCAGGGGCAGGATGTCGTCGCGGCGGGCGCGCAGGGCGGGGACGTGCAGCTCGACCACCTTCAGCCGGTAGTAGAGGTCCTGCCGGAAGGCGCCGCCGGCGACGCCGTGGGCCAGGTCGCGGTTGGTGGCGGCCAGGACGCGCACGTCGACCGGTCGGTTCTGGTTCTCGCCGACCCGCCGGATCTCCCTCTCCTGCAGGGTGCGCAGCAGCTTCACCTGCATGCCGGGCGAGACCTCGCCGACCTCGTCGAGGAGCAGGGTCCCGCCGTTCGACGCCTCGAACAGGCCCGGGCGATCCTGGGTGGCGCCGGTGAACGCGCCGCGGGCGTGGCCGAAGAGCTCGCTCTCCAGCAGCGTCTCGGTGATTGCACCGCAGTTGACCGCGATGAACGGGCCGGCCGCGCGGGTCGACTCGTCGTGGAGGAGCCGCGCGATCCGCTCCTTGCCCGATCCGCTCTCGCCGGTGATGAGGACGGTGGAGTCGACCTTGGCCACGCGGCGGCCCAGGTCGACGACCTGCCGCATCGCCGGGCTCTTGGCCACGATGCCGAGCGGCTCGTCGACGTCGCGCGCCACGCGGACCAGCGCCCGGCGATGGGCGCGCAGCTTCCGCTCGGCCGCCTTCAGCGTCTCGGCGACGCGCTGGAGCGAGACGTCGAGGCCCTCCTGGAGGCGGGTCGGCTCGAAGAAGCCGAGCTCATCGGCCCGCTCCTCGCCCCACTCCTCGCGCGACCGGGCGAAGAGGTGACAGGCCGCGTCACCGACGCCCATGCAGCGGTCCTCGAGCACGTAGGTCTCGCTGCCGGCGACCCGGCCGAGGTAGCCGCTGATGAGGCCGCAGATGGTCCAGCAGACCGGCACGTCCGACCGGCCGAAGTGGAGCAGGTGCTGCTCGGCCTCGTACGAGGCGACCAGCATCGAGCCCTCTCGTGACGCCGGTCCCCGCCCGCCCGACTCGATCCGGAACAGTCCCTGGAGGGTGTGGATGCGGGGGCCCGCGCGCCGCCACTCCTCGTCGCTATCCCAGGTGAACTGGGCCTGCATCGCCTCGGCCATGCGCCAGCCGTGAGCGAACCCGAACTGGGTGAGGATGGTGCGAGCGGCGGTGAGGCCGAAGTTCTCGACCAGGTACTTGCGGAGTAGCCCCATCGCGACCGCATCGATGAGGAGCGCGCGCTGGCCCGCGAAGCGGATCACTCCTCCGTCGGGGTCCAGCTCGAGGAGCTCGTCGTGGTCCAGGTCGTCGGCTCTCATCGAATTGAAGGATAGCGTACGTCATTCTGATGGACCCACAACGGCCGCATCCGATAGAACGAGCGCAAATCATTGATATAATATGAATTAAATTGCGGCCCGGAAGATGCTTGGGGGGAGGTCACCGAGGAGCAAAACCATGAAGTCCACACACTCGATCATCCGCCTCGCCATCGTGGCGACGACCCAGCAGCCCACCCACCAGGCGGTCTCCATCGCCGCGGATCGCGGCAACTGATGCCCGCCAAGGAGATTCACTTCGACATCAGAGCCCGCAAGCTCATCGGCCGCGGCCTCGACACGCTCGCCGACGCGGTGAAGGTGACGCTCGGCCCGCGCGGCCGCAACGTCCTCCTCGCCCGATCGTGGGGACCCCCGACCATCACGAAGGATGGGGTCACCGTCGCCAAGGAGATCGAGCTCGAGAACCGCTTCGCCAACATGGGCGCCCAGATGGTGAAGGAGGTCGCGTCGCGGACCGCCGAGGTGGCCGGCGACGGAACCACCACCGCCACTGTCCTGGCCCAGGCGATCTACCGCGAGGGCACCAAGATGGTCACCGGCGGGGCCAACCCGATGGACATCAAGCGCGGCATCGACGCCGCGGTCGAGACCGTCGTCGCCCAGCTCGCCCGCCAGTCGGTGCCGACCCGGGGCAGGAGCGAGATCGCCCAGGTCGGCACCATCAGCGCGAACGGCGACGAGACCATCGGAAAGCTCATCGCCGAGGCGATGGAGAAGGTCGGCAAGGAGGGGGTCATCACCGTCGAGGAGGGCACCTCGATGGACACCACCCTCGAGGTGGTCGAGGGCATGCAGTTCGACCGCGGCTACATCTCGCCCTACTTCGTCACCGACGCCGCGCGGATGGAGGCGGTCCTCGCTGACGCCTACATCCTCCTCTACGAGAAGAGGATCTCGAGCATGAAGGAGCTCCTGCCGGTGCTCGAGCTGGTCGCCCCCACCGGGCGTCCGCTCCTGGTCCTGGCCGAGGACATCGACGGCGAGGCGCTGGCCACGCTGGTGGTCAACAAGCTGCGCGGGACGCTCCACGTCTGCGCGGTCAAGGCGCCCAGCTTCGGCGATCGCCGCAAGGAGATGCTGCAGGACATCGGCGTCATGACCGGGTGTCAGGCGGTCACCGCCGACCTCGGCCTCCTGCTCGAGAACCTGACCCTGAAGGACCTCGGCCGGGCCAAGACCGTCACGGTCACCAAGGACACCACCACCCTCATGAAGGGCGCGGGCAAGAAGGACGACATCCAGGCCCGCGTGAAGCAGATCCGCGCGCAGGTCGAGGCGGCCGACTCCGACCACGACCGCGAGAAGCTGCAGGAGCGGCTGGCCCGGATCGGCGGCGGCATCGCGGTCATCAAGGTCGGCGCCGCCACCGAGACCGAGATGAAGGAGAAGAAGGCCCGCGTCGAGGACGCGCTCAGCGCGACCCGTGCCGCGGTCGAGGAGGGCATCGTCCCCGGCGGTGGCGTGGCGCTGCTCCGCACCCTGCCGGCGCTGGCCCGGTTGAAGCTCGAGGGAGATCAACAGTTCGGCGTCAGCATCGTCAGCCGCGCGCTCGAGGCCCCGCTGAGCCAGATCGCGCAGAACGGCGGGGTCGAGGGCTCGGTCGTGGTCAACAAGGTGCGCCAGGGGGCGGGCTCGTTCGGCTACAACGCCGCCACCGGCAAGTACGAGGACCTGGTCGCCGCCGGCATCATCGACCCGACCAAGGTCGTCCGGGTCGCGCTGCAGAACGCCGCCTCGGTCGCCTCTCTCATGCTGACCACGGAGGCGCTCATCGCCGGATTGCCGGCGGCGGAGAGCGACTCCTCGGGCGGCGGGATGGACATGTAGCGGTGATGCTCATGATCCTTCGGGCCGCCCAGCGACGGCACGACCGTCGCCGCAAGCGGGACGCCTGGCTCACCTTCGAGCCGCGCGTCGGCGCCGATCCGTGCGCGGGGTTCGGCGCCCTCGAGCTCCTCGACGAGGATCGACTCCAGCCCGGCGCGAGCATCGCGCGCCGGCCGCGCCAGGCCGCCGAGATCATCACCTACGTGCGCGAGGGCGCGCTGGCCTACGAGGACTCGACCGGCCGCTCCGGCGTCATCCACGCGGGCGAGTTCCAGCGCCTGACCGCCGGGCCCGCGATGCGCCACAGCGAGACCAACGCGTCGCGAACCGAGCCGGCCCACATCTTCCAGATCTGGGTGCGTCCGTCGGGGGCCGAGCTCGAGCCCGGCCGCGAGCAGAAGCGCTTCAGCGCGGCAGACCGCCGGGGCGGCCTCTGCGTCATCGCCTCGCCCGACGCGAGGCGAGGATCGCTCCGCATCGGCCAGGACGCTCTCGTATACTCCGCGATGCTCGACCCCGGCCAGCACGTGGTCCACGCGCTCTCCCAGGGTCGGGGCGCCTGGCTCCACCTCGTCCACGGCGAGGTCAGCCTCGGTGACGTCGTCCTGACCACCGGCGACGGGGCGGGCATCACCGCCGACCGGGCCGTCTCGCTCACGGCGCGAGAGCAATCCGAGATCCTGCTGTTCGACCTCGGCGAGCCGCTGCCGACCCCTTTTCATGATGGAGGTATCCGATGAACGACCCCCAATTCTCTGGCCCCGATCCCGCGCGCACACGTCTGCGCGCCACCATCGCGACGGTCGAGCGCGAGCTCGCGCTCCTGCCCGGCGCCGGCGCGGGCGATGGCGGCGTCACGCCGCGGGCCCGGCTGCTCGCGTCCTGGGCCGATCTGGTCGACCAGCTGCAGCTCGGGCCGGAGCCCCCGGTGCGTGAGTGCCCGGTCTGCCGGCACATCGGCATGCGTGCGGCCACGCTCTGCGGCTACTGCTGGACCAAGCTGACCCCGCCTGACCTCGCGGAGGAGGGGGGGTAGGGACCCGGGCCGCAGGGACCACGCGACTCGCGTGCCTCGGCAGGGTTCACCCCACATTCGATATGCTGGACGACTTCCTCATCGCGAATCGCGACGCCATCGTCGCGCGCACCCAGGCCTGGATCGTGTCGGTGACGCCGCTGGGCCTTCCGGATCCGGAGCTCAGCAACGGCATCCCGCTCTTCCTCGACCAGCTGGGCGAGGCGCTGCGCCGCGCGCGGTCGACCGACGTGGTAGACCACGTCGAGCTCAGCACCAGCGCCGCCCGCCACGGCCACGACCTGCTCCGCAAGGGCCTCACCATCGCACAGGTCGTCCACGCCTACGGCGACGTCTGCCAGGCGGTCACCGAGCTGGCCCTCCAGCAGAAGGCGGACATCTCGGGAGCCGAGTTCCGCACGCTCAACCTCTGCCTCGACGACGCCATCGCCCAGGCGGTGACCGAGTACGCTCGCCAGCGCGAGCGCGCCATCGCCGACCAGGGGACCGAGCGCCTCGGCGTCCTCGCCCACGAGCTGCGCAACCTGCTCAACACGGCGATGCTCTCGTTCGAGAGCATCAAGAGCGGCCGCGTCGCCCCCGGCGGCAGCACCGGGCTGGTGCACGGCCGCAGCCTGATGGGCCTGCGCGACCTCATCGATCGTTCGCTCGCCGATGTCCGGCTCGACGCGGGGATCGAGCACCTCGAGCGCATCTCGGTGGCCGAGCTACTGGAGGAGATCGAGATCGCCGCGTCGATCCAGGCCAAGGCGCGGGGCATGTTCCTGTCGGTCACCTCCGTCGATCGCTCGACGATGATCCAGGGCGATCGGCAGACGATCGCCGCGGCCATCGCCAACCTGCTCCAGAACGCGTTCAAGTTCACCCGCAAGCACAGCATGGTCGCCTTGACCACGCGCGCGACCGCCGGCCGGGTGCTCTTCGAGGTCGAGGACGAGTGCGGCGGGCTCCCGCCGGGCAAGGTCGAGGACCTGTTCCAGCCGTACGAGCAGCGCGGCCAGGATCGCAGCGGGGTCGGGCTGGGGCTCTCCATCTGCCTCAAGGCCGCCACCGCGAACGGGGGCGAGATGCGCGTCCGCGACCTCCCTGGCGTCGGCTGCATCTTCACCCTCGACCTGCCGAGAGTGGCGTCGCAGCACTGATCGATCATCAACCGGGCGGGCAGCCAGGCGCGCGCGCCGAGGAGCGGAACAGCGCGCGCCCGACCAGGCCGATCGCGAGGAGACCGACGGCGGTCAGCGCGTTGCGCGTGTCTCCGACCAGCGCGCCGATCACAAAGGCGAGCGCGCCGGCGATCACGATGGCGGCCGACCAGGGATAGCCCCAGGCGCGGAAGGGGCGCGCGGCGTCCGGTTCGCGCCGGCGCAGCGCCACCAGCGCCAGGCAGGAGACGCAGTAGTTGACGGCCAGGAAGAACGACGTCATCGCGACCAGCCGCACGAACGTGCCGGTCGCGATCAGCGCGATCGCCACCGCGGTGGTGATCAGCATGGCCACGCCGGGCGTGCCGCCGGCGTTGACGTCGGCGGCGCGGGACCAGAACAGCCGGTCGCGCCCGAGCGCGAACAGGATCCGCGTGCCGGTCATCATGATGGCGTTGAGCAGCGGGGGCAGCGAGACCAGCGACAGCACCGTGATGATCTGGCGCCCGCGCTCGCCGACCAGCACCTGGGCCGCGTCGGCGGCCGGCAGGGTGGACCGGGCCAGGTCCGGCATCGGCAAGATCACCAGCAGCGCGACGTTGAACAGGACATAGAAGCCAATGACCGCCAGCAGGCCGCCGATCATCGCGCGAGGCAGGTTGCGGGCCGGGTCGCGATCCTCCTCGGTGAAGTAGAGCGGGCTCTGCCAGCCGCCGTAGGTGATGACGATCGCCTGGAGCGCGGCGACGACGCCGACCAGGGTCAGCGCCGGGCCGGGCAGGGCCGGCGCGGCGTGGCCGGGGCCGCTGCCGGCCGACAGGATCAGCCCGGCGCCGAGCACGGTCAGGAACGCCAGGCACTTGAGCGCGGTCGCCCACGACTGGAACCGGCTGCTGACCCGCACGCCGGTCCACTGCAGGGCGACGAAGCCGACCAGGAACACCGTCGCCATCGGCCTGACCGAGCCGGCCAGCGCGGGCACCAGCGCGCCCAGGAACTCGCTCATGCCGATCGACACGTAGCCGAGGACGGCGCAGTACGCGAGCCAGTCAGTCCAGCCGACCGCGAAGCCGACCCGGTCGCCAAAGGCGCGCCGGGCGTGCACGTAGAAGCCGCCCGCCTGCGGGGTCATGGTGCCGAGCTCGGTCAGGCAGAACGAGCCGAGCAGCGTGAACAGTCCGCCGCCGACCCAGAGCACGAGGATGATCGTGGCGTGGTGCAGGTGACCGGCGACCAGGCCGGGAGTGCGCAGGATGCCGATCCCGATCGTGCTGCCGACGAGGACGGCGAGCCCGAAGCCGAGGCCGAGGATGCGGCGGAGGCGGGCGGCCGGTGGGTCGCCCGTCGTGTTGATCTCGGACAAGGTGAGGCAGACTGTACTCGGACTCATGGAACATCGGCGTCTGGGATCCACCGGGATCAAGGTCTCTCGGCTCGCGCTCGGCTGCGGCAACTTCGGCGGCATCGGCTCGGCGCCGGCGTTCTTCGGGATGGGAGAGGACGAGGCGCAGGCGGTCGCGCTGATGGACCGGGCGGTGGACGCGGGGATCAACCTGTTCGACACCGCCGACGCGTACGGCGGCGGCCGCAGCGAGACGTTCATCGGGCGCTGGCTCGCGAGCCGAGGATCGTCGGTGCGCGACCGGCTGGTGCTCAGCTCCAAGGTCTTCAACCCGGTCGGCCCCGGGCCCAACCAGCGCGGGCTGTCGCGCGTCCACATCCTCCGACAGGTGGACGCCAGCCTGGCCCGGCTGAGGACCGATCGCCTGGACCTCTACCTCATCCACGAGCCGGATCCGGACACGCCGATGGAGGAGACGCTCGGCGCCCTCGACGACGCGGTGCGCGCCGGCAAGATCCTCTACCTCGGCGCCAGCAACATCGAGGCGTGGCGGCTGGCGGTGGCCCGCGGGATGAGCGACCTCGGCCGGCTGGCCCGCTTCGAGTGGGTGCAGAGCTCCTACAGCCTGCTCGACCGCTCGGCCGAGCGCGAGATGTTCCCGCTGTGCGCGGACCGGAAGATCGGCTTCACCGCCTTCAGCCCGCTGGCCGGCGGCTGGCTGACCGGCAAGTACCGGTCGGGCGCGCCGTATCCGGGCGGATCGCGCATGACGCTCCGCCCCGAGCCGTACGCGCACCTGCCGACCGAGCGCGTGTTCGGCGGGCTCGACCAGCTGGCCCGGTCGGCGCGGGAGCGCGGGGTGTCGACGAGCGCGCTCGCGCTCGCCTGGGTGCTGCACCGGCCGCTGGTCGACGCGGCGATCATCGGGCCGCGCACCCCGGCCCACATCGACGACGCGGTCGCCGCCGGCGAGATCACGCTCACGCCCGAGGAGGCAGCGGCGATCGCCGCGCTGTTCTGACGGGAGCCGGAGTCGGCTCGCGATCCGGTTGCGCGGTGCAGGCCGGCCGCGCTATGGGTTGGAGTGGCGCAGCAGGGCGCCGCCAGTCCGCGGACAGGGCCGAGCCCACCTGCAGCGAGCGCGGAACCGATCGCGACTCTCCTTTTGCCTGCCCCGGCGGACACAGGCTCTCGAAAGGAGATCGCCATGTCCGCCAGAGCTCTGCCGACAAAGCCCAGCCTCGAGAACCTGCGCAAGCAGGCCAAGGATCTGCTGAAGGCGCTGCGCGCCGGTGATCCCGGCGCCGCGGCTCGACTTGCCGAATCCCATCCGCGGTGGGCATCGGCCGGGGGCCTGGAAGCGCCCCGCCTGGCCGACGCGCAGCTGGTGATCGCGCGCGAGCATGGACTTCCGTCGTGGCCTTCTCTGGTCCATCACGTCGGCCTCGGCGCCGAGTCGCGCAAGCTGCACCGGCTCCACCTCCTCTTTCAGGGCCTGCCCGACGCGCGCGGCGCGAGGCGCTCGCTGGTCGAGGCGCTCGAGCGCGAGGTCGAGGCGCTCGTCGACGCCCATCGCGCCGGTCTGCCGGCGGCGGCGACGCTCCTCCACATGGCCGGGTGGCAGGCAGGTGGCCCGCCGGAGCCGGAGGAGGCGCTCCTCGCGGCGGAGCTCGGCGTCGACGGCGCGCGCCTCGCGATCGCGCGCTGGCACCGGTTCGCCAGCTGGGACGACGTGCTTCGCCACGCCGACCGCGCCGTGGATCCGGCGTTCGAGGCGGCCGCCGACGCGATCGTCGCCGGCGAGGTCGACACGCTGCGCGGCCTCCTCGCGCACGACCCCGCCCTGGCCACCGCGCGCTCACCGTTCGGCCACCACGCGACCCTCCTCCATCACGTGGCGGCCAACGGGGTCGAGGAGAGCCGCCAGTGGCAATCGCCGGCCAGCGCGGTCGAGATCGCCCGCGCGCTGCTCCAGGCCGGCGCCGATCCCGACGCGACCTGCGACTGCTACGGCGGAGGCGCGACCACGCTCGCGCTGCTGGTGTCATCGGTCCACCCGGCCCGGGCCGGCGTGCAGGTCGCCCTGGTCGACGCTCTCATCGACGCCGGCGCCGCGGTGAACGGCATCGACGACGACGGAGCGCCGCTCCTGACCGCGCTCGCCTTTGGCTACCCGGCGGCGGCCGAGGCCCTGGTCCGGCGCGGCGCCCGCGTCGACAGCATCGTCGCCGCGGCCGGGCTCGGCCGGCTCGACCTGGTCGAGCGCTGCTTCGGCGACGACGGTCGGCTGCGCGGAGACGTCCTCCGCCCGCTGCCCGGCGTGAACGTGGCGGCCGACGCCACCGCGCACCTCGAGCGCGCCCTGGTCTGGGCCTCCATGCTGGGCCGCACCGCGGTGGCCGACTTCCTCCTCGCGAAGGGAGTCGATCCCGCCGCGCGCGCCGAGCAGGGCTTCACCGGCCTTCACTGGGCGGCATGGCGCGGCGATCTGGCAACCATCGCGGTCCTGCTCGCGCGCGGCGCGCCTCTCGAGGCGAAGAACGCCTACGGCGGCACGGTGCTCGACGGCACCGTGTGGGCCGCCCTCCGCGCGCCGGTCGCTGGCGTCGATTACCCGGCGGTGGTCGACGCCCTGCTCACCGCCGGAGCCGACATCGAGGTGCTCGGTCCCGGCCCCACCGGCGTCGCTGCGATCGACGTGGTCCTTCGCCGACACCGCGATGGGCGAAAGCCGAGCGGCTGAGCCTCAGAGCGCCCACCCGAAGTAGGCCGACATCACGCCGACCGTGTCGATGAAGCCGTGCGCCAGGACGCAGGCCCAGAGGTTGCGACCGGAGAGGATGTAGGCCGCGCCCAGGATGAGGCCGGCCACGCCCGAGTCCAGGATGCCCGACGGCCCCTTGTAGTAGTGACCGTAGCCGAACAGGACCGCGACGATCACGACCCCGATCCACAGCGCCGCGGTCGACCGGCGCCCCAGGTCAGCCGCCCGGCCGAGGAGGTAGCCGCGATACGCGACCTCCTCGCAAAAGGCGGCGAACGTCCACACCAGCAGGAGCGACAGCAGCGCGACCGGGAGATCGCCGGTGATCGAGTCGGCCAGGGCCGGCGCGCGCGAGGGGGGCCAGAAGCAGCTGGTCAGCGGATCGATCACGAGATCACCGAGCGCGATCCTGAGCGCGGCGGCCCCGAGCGCGATCTGGACCGTTCGCGCCCACGACCGGGGCCGGGTCAGGCCCAGCGCCGCCCACCCTCCGCCGCGGATCCGGACCGAGACGAGCGCCATGGCGCACAGGATCGGCACCTCGTTCGGCACCAGGCGGTAGACGTTGTGACCGATGACGAGAGCGGCCCCGACGAGCAGCTCGACGCCGCTCACCCTCCGCGACCGCCCGAGGCCGGCGCTCATCTCGTTGCTGCTCATCTGGCGTCCAGCGGCGCCAGCACCCAGCTCACCGCGCAAAGAGTCCGGCGCGGGCCGCGCCGCGCTCCCAGCACCAGCCGCTCGATCGCCTCGAGGTGTCGATCGATGGAGGCGATCTCGTCCCCGGTCAGCCACGCCTTGCTGCGAGAGGCCCACAGGTTGCGGCCCGGCGAGCGGGTCCGCGCGGCCGGCGAGCGCAAGCCAGCCTCGAAGTCGCGAGCCGCCGCGCGCAGGAGGGCGCGAGCCATCCGGCCCGACGCCCGGCGGCCCGGCGCCGTGCGCAGATCGTGCTCGACGACGAGCCGGGGCGCCGCCGCCCGGAAGACCGCCTCCTGCCTGCCCGGTCCCGACCGCGGCCGGCGCCGCTGGACCAGCCCGGCCCGCTCCAGCAGCTGCAGGTGATAGTAGATCGCCGACGGCCGCATCCCGACCTCCCCGGCCAGCACACGCACCGACGCCGCGCGCGCCGCGCACAGCGTGTCGAGCAGGTTCTGGCGCACGGTCGAGGCCAGGAGCGCCTGCTGCCTCGCCCCGGCGATGCGGACGGTCTTCACGATCGGTCACTCATTCAAAAAATGAGGATATTTTGAACGGTCTCGAATGACAATGACGATCCCGCGGGGAGCGGGGCGCGATTCCAGGTCCTCAGGTCGGCAAGAGGCGCCGAGAACCGCGCGGCGCCGGTGCCCTGCCGACCGCGAGCTCGTCTCGAGCCGAGATCTGTCACATCGGTCACGCCTGAACGGCCGCGGCGGATGGCGCGCCGTCGCTGCGGCACGGGGCGCGTCTCCGCGCCGCTGTCGACGGGACGCACATCGGGGTCCCTGCGCTCGAGAGGGATTCGGGACCCTCGGCGGCGGCAACTGGGTATTGTACGCAGCGTGACGACCGAAATCGCCAAGGCAACGCTTCGCCGCGACGACCTGGACCCGCCGCCGAGCAGCTCCCCGGAGCGCGCGGATGTGCAGCCGCTGGTGCCGTTGTTCTCGCCGGGGCAGGTCGGCGGGGCGACGTTCCTCGGTGGGCCGCTTGCCGGTGTGTGGCTGATGGCCACCAACTACGCGCGGCTGCGGCGGCCGCGCGCGGCGCGGTGGACCGCGATCGCCGGTGTCGTCCTCACGGCGGCCTACCTGGGGCTCGCGCTGTTCCTGCCCGAGAGCATTCCTCGCGCGATGATCTGGTTGCCGGGCCTCCTGGTGATGCTCTCGCTTGCCCGTCAGCTTCAGGGGTCGGCGTTCGCCGATCATGTCCAGCGCGGCGGTCCGTTGATGTCGAACTGGAACACGGTCGGGAGGGGGGTGGTTGCCCTGGTCTTGACCCTGGGGCTGGTGATGGGTGGGGCCTATGGCGTCGACCTGGCGACGCGTCCGGACTCGGTCCAGTTCGGCGACAGCCAGGTCTTTCACGACGAGGGTGCATCGAGTGCGGATGCCGCGCGGGTCGGGGCGGTGCTCGAGAAGCGGGGATTCTTCGGGTCGCCGGTCGACGTGTTCGTCGAACGGCGTCATGACGGGCTCGTCATCCGCTTCGTGGTCGAGGAATCGGCCATCAACGACGACGCGACTCGCGACCAGTTCGCCGCGCTCGGTGAGATGCTGGCCGCCGACCTCGGCGGCCAGATCTTCGTCGAGCTGACGAATCCCGAGCTCGAGCTCCGCGTGCCGGTTGGCTGGTCCGGCAAGTAGGCGGTCAGCTCACGCCGCCGCGACATCGGGCCGCTACTTGGTGGCCAGGACGTCGATCTTGCGGATGTCGGGCGGCGAGGCGAGGAGCTCGTCGGCCCGGGCCATCAGCGCGGCGGCGATGGGGCCCTCGATGTGCGCGGTGCGGGCGGCCTCGTCGCGGAAGGCGTCGAAGATGCCGAACGTGTGCGGGCCGACCTGGAACGCGTACCAGACGATCGTGCCGGCCTCGGCGGCCGCGAGGGCCTGGGCGCTCTTCAGGAGCGCCGCGACCTCGGCCTCCTTTCCGGGGCGGGCCTCGAGGAGTGCGAGAAATCCGAGCTTCAACATGGGGACCTCCGTGTCGGGTGGAGGGATGACTCTAGGTCTCCAGCGCCGGGAGCGGTAGTGGCGGAAACGCCATGTATGATATCGTTTCCGCCATGCGGATCGTCGTCCTCGCCCTCGACGATGTGTTCGACAGCGGGCTGGCGACGCTGCTCGACACGTTCGAGGCGGCGAGCGAGCTGGGTGCACCGTCGCGCTACGACGTGGCGGTGGTCGGGGTGCGGAGCCGGGTCAGGACGCACCACCGGCTCGCCGTGCCGGTGGGGGCGCCGCCGCATCGCGCGCCCGACCTGGCGATCGTTCCCGCGCTGGCTTGCAAGCAACCGCACACCATCGTCGCGGCGCTGGACCGACCGGATGTCGCCGACGCGATCGGGCTGCTGCGGCGCTGGCACGGGCGCGGAAGCCGGCTGGCCGCGGCGTGCACCGGGACGTTCGTGCTCGGCCGGTCCGGCCTGCTCGACGGGCATCGAGCCACCACCAGCTGGTGGCTCGGGCCGACCTTTCGCGGTCTGTTCCCCGCGGTCGACCTGGACGAGGGGCAGATGCTGGTCGCCGACCGCGAGATGCTGACCGGCGGCGCCGCGCTGGCGCACCTCGATCTCGCGCTCGCCGTCGTTCGCGAGCGGAGCCCCAACCTGGCCAGCCTGGTCGGGCGCCACCTCCTCATCGACGATCGACCGTCTCAGGCGCCCTTCGTCGCGCCCAGCCACGTCGCCTACGACGACGAGCTGGTCAAGCGGTTCGAGACCTGGGCCCGCCGCCACCTCGCGGAGCCGTTCCAGCTGGCCAGAGCCGCGCGGTCGATCGGGGCGAGCCAGCGGACCCTGCAGCGCCGGGTGCGCGCGATCCTCGGCAAGTCGCCGATCGGCTTCGTCCAGGACCTGCGCCTCGAGCGAGCGGTGCACCTGCTCCGCGCCACCCGCGACGGCGTCGAGGCGATCGCCCAGGCGGTCGGCTACGAGGACGCCTCGACCCTGCGCACGCTCCTGCGCCGACGCATGAGCACGGGCGTGCGCGAGCTGCGCGCGCCGGCGTGACCTGAGCGGCCACGGCGGAGCTTGCGACCGTGCGGCCCTTCCTGCCTCGCGGGGCAACTTGCCCCGCCCTGCGCCTTCGTGGAGGCCGCCGTGCGGAACGGCGGATGCACTGCCATCAGGCAGGTCGCCTGTCGCGACCCATCGCCCAGGAGGGCACCATGACCATTCATCGCCAGATCTTCCGCATTGCCGCCGTCGCCGCCGGAATCGGCCTCTCCGCCCCGGCGCTCGCCGCCGCTCCGGCCCGGCCTGCCGCTCCGGCCCGCCCGGCCGCGGCCAGGGTCGGCGCCACGACCGCGACGTCCCGCGTCGCCACCGACGACGCCCGCATCGCCCTCGACCGGGTCCGCATCCGCGAGGCCACCCGAGCCGGCGCCCACGCCTGGCTCGCCGCCGACATGCCCGCCTTCGAGATCATCCTCTACGCACGCGACCACGCCACCGCCGACCTCCACCGCGATCTCCACGCCCGCAAGCGAGACCAGCGAGCCCCCACCGCCCCGCGATCGACGCGAGGCTAGCGGCGAGACGTCACGGCCAGCAGCTCTCGCGCCGCCCGCTCGATCGCCGGCTCGCCGAGGAGGACGTGGCTCGCCGCCGGGCCGAGCGGGATGAAGCTGTCCAGGCTGGTCACGCGGCGCAGTCTTCCGGTGTAGCCGGCGTCGACGAGGGCGGTCACGATTCCCTCGGAGACTCCGCCGGTGGCTCTGGTCTCGTCGACGACGAGGACGCGGCCGGTCGCCTCTGCTTCGCGCAGCACATCATCGATCGGCAGGGGAGCCAGCCAGCGGAGGTCGACGACTCGCGCGCGGATGCCGTCCTGCTCGAGGCGGCGGGCGGCTCGCAGGGCCATCCTGACGCCGTTGGCGAAGGTGACCATGGTGAGATCGGCTCCGGCGCCGTGGACTCTCGCGCGGCCCAGGGGGATGTGATCGGGGCCGGACCCGGACCCGGACCATGCGGGGTAGGCGGTCATCAGCTTTCCGTCGCCTGGTTCGTGCAGGTCTCTCTCGTGGTAGAGGGCGATCGGCTCGAGGAAGACGCAGACGGTTCCGTCGATGCGGGCGGCCGCGGCGCAGGTCCTCAGCATCGCCGCGGCGTCGTCGCCGAGGGCGGGTGACGCGATCACGATGCCGGGGATGTCTCGCAGGACTCCCACGGCGTTGTCGTTGTGGAAGTGGCCTCCGA
>Ga0193753_10000995_pt1 | contig 25409 bp, 23 predicted proteins | sample H1c2metaG_FD_144925 | JGI IMG/M metagenome (GOLD analysis project Ga0193753, IMG submission 144925) | Soil microbial communities from a riparian zone of the East river system, Colorado, United States - H1c2 | ecosystem: Environmental > Terrestrial > Soil > Riparian zone | place: USA: East... | reverse complement strand
CCCGACGCACCCGCGCCCGGCGCCGGCATCGCCTTGCCGGCAGCCTTGCGGACGCCGCGCCTGGCCTTCGGCCGGGCGGCGGCGCCCTCGTGGCCGTCCTCGCCCGCGGGCGAGCCCTCGTCGTCCGGCTCGCCGCCCTTGCCGGCGCGCGGCTTGGGGATCGGCGGGGCGAGCGCCTGATCGGGGTGTTCCTTGCAGAGCATCGTGCCGTCGGGGCCCGGCTCGGTCATCGCGGCGCCGCAGACCTTGCCGGTGCGCGTGGTGTGCGGGCAGCTCGGCAGGTTGAGCGTGCCGCGGCACTTGGGGTAGCCCGGGCAGGCGAGGAACTTCCCGCGCCGGCTGCGCTTCACGTTCATGATGCGGTTGCACTGCGGGCAGTGCACCGTGGTCTCCACCGGCCACAGCCCTTGCACTCCTTCGTCTTGAAGCCGGTGCACGCGAGGAAGGGGCGGCCCCAGCGGTTCACCTTGCGCTCCATCGGCCGCCCGCAGACCACGCCCGCCTCGTTCTTCGCGCGGCAGGTGTGCTCGGACAGCTCGGCCGCGGCCGAGCGCATGCCGGAGAGCGGCAGGTTGTTGCTGCAGTCGGGATAGCGCGAGCAGCCGAGATATGCGCCGCCGCGGTTGAACAGCACGACCATCGGCGCGCCGCAGATCACGCCGGTCTTCTCGTCCGGCTTGGTGCACTTCATGTCCGGCACGACGAGCGGGTGCGCGCGGTAGTGCGCCATGCCCTCGCGCGCCGCCGCCAGGTCCTTCTCGAAGTGCTCGTAGAAGTCGCGCACGACGGTCTGCCAGTCCTGCTTGCCCTCGGCGATCTCGTCGAGGTCGTTCTCGAACTTGGCCGTGAACTTCGTGTTCACGATGTCGCCGAACTGCGGCTCGAGCAGGTCCGTCGTCACCTCGCCGAGGTGCGTGGCGAAGAAGGCGTTGCGCCGCCGCTGGCGCGGGCCGGCGAAGGCCTCCTCGTCGACGGCCGGCTCGCCGGAGGCGCCGTCCGCGCCTTCCGCGCCGGTCCCCCCGCCGGCGCCGTCCGCCGCGCGGGTTCCGTCCGCGCCCTGCGCCTCGTCACCGCCCTCGGCGCCGTCCGCGCCGAAGGCCGCGCGCCGGGGCTGGCCCTCGTCCTCCTCGGCCGGCGGCGGCAGATCGGCGTGCTCCGGATGGAGCATGAGGTCGCGCAGCTTCTCCTGGTCGGCCTCCTCGCCGTGGTCCGCGTACTTGCGGTCCACGATCGTGCTGAGGATCGAGGCGTACGTCGACGGCCGCCCGATGCCGAACTCCTCGAGCGCCTTCACGAGCGAGGCCTCGGTGTAGCGCCGCGGCGGCGTCGTGAAGTGCTGGCTCGGGACCACGCTCTGCGGCGTGAGGCTCTGGCCCTCCTGCAGCGCGGGGAGCTTCTGCTCCTCCTCGCTGTCCGCGCCGTAGACCTGCGTGAAGCCCGGGAAGGTCGTCACGCGGCCGCTCGCGCCGAAGAGCGCCCCGTTGCGCACGAGCTCCAGCGTGGTCACGAGGTACTCCGCCGGCGCCATCTGGCAGGCGATGAAGCGGCGCCAGATGAGGTCGTACAGCTTCCACTGCTCCTCGGAGAGCGCGTGGCGCACCGCGTCCGGCGTGCGGAACGGGTCCGTGGGGCGGATGGCCTCGTGCGCCTCCTGCGCGCCCTGCTTGCTGCGGAAGCTGTTGGGCTTCTCCGGGAGGAAGCGCTCGCCGAAGCGGTCGCGCACCAGGTCGCGCGCGGCGTTGCGCGCCGTCAGCGCGATGTTGAAGCTGTCCGTGCGCATGTAGGTGATGAGACCGACGGCGCCCTCGCCCGGCAGCTCGATGCCCTCGTACAGCGTCTGCGCGATGCGCATCGTGCGCTTGGCCGTGAAGCCGTAGCGCCCGGCCGCGGCCTGCTGCAGCGTGCTGGTCTTGAAGGGCGGCTTGGCCGAGACCTTGCGCGGCGTCTGCTTGAGGCTGGTCAGCGCGAAGGGGCCCGCGGCCACGCCCTTCCGCAGCGCGTCGCCGCTGGGAACCCTGGCGGCACGGTCTGCGGCGGCGCTGCCCGCGCTGTCCGGCAGCACGCGTGCCAGCACCTGCCGCGCGTCGGCCTCGGACTTGACCTCGCGGGTCTTGCCGTCCAGCTTGCGGAACTCCGCGACGAAGCCGTCGGCCTCGCCCGGGCCCGCGCCGGGCACGTGGAAGCGCGCCGCCAGCCGCCAGTACTCCTCGGGCACGAAGGCGCGGATCTCGCGCTCGCGGTCCACCACCAGCTTCACGGCGACGGACTGCACGCGCCCAGCGGAGAGCCCGCGCGTCAGCTTCTTCCAGAGCAGCTCGGAGAGCTGGTAGCCGACGAGCCGGTCCAGGATGCGGCGCGCCTTGTAGGCGTCCACCAGGCTGGCATTCACCTCGCCCGCGTGGTCGAAGGCCTCCTGGATGGCGCCCTTGGTGATCTCGTGGAAGACCACGCGCCGGATGTCCCTGCCCTTGGTCTTGCCGCCGAGCAGCAGCTCCACCAGGTGCCAGGCGATGGCCTCGCCTTCGCGGTCCGGGTCGGTGGCCAGATACAAGGTGTCGGCGCCGACCAGCGCCTTGCGCAGCTCGGTCACGACCTTGGCCCGGTCCGCGATCGGCTCCCAGTCCATCTCGAAGCCCTTTTCGGGGTTCACGTGGAGCCCGGAACGGGGCAGGTCGCGGACGTGGCCCATGCTCGCCTTGACGACGTAGCCGGGGCCCAGGAAGCGCCCGATGGTCTTGGCCTTGGCCGGTGATTCGACGATAACCAGAGGCTTGGACAAGGGTTACGTCATCCGGTGGTGGGCTTGGGAGCGGGCGGGCAGGTCGCTGACATAGCGGGGCCCGGCAGTAGGAGTCAAGCGAAACACAAAAGGTGTCGCTTTCCGGAGGCACAGCGCGCCCCGGTGGCGAGGCCCCCGGGAATCGCGGCCGCACCCCGGTTCCTGACGCGCCGGCGCCGGCCGGATCGCATTCCCGCTCCGTGGCTCGCCGGCGCCGCGTCGCGCAGGAGCGGGTCGCGGGTCGCGGGTCGCGCGGGTCGCGCGGGTCGCGCGGGTCGCGCGGGTCGCGCGGGTCGCGCGGGTCGCGCGGGTCGCGCAGGTTGCGCGGGTCGCGCAGGTCGCGCAGGTCGAGCGGGCCGAGCGGGCCGCCAGGTCGGAACCGCGGTGCCCGGGGGACCTCAGTGCGTCCCCAGCAGAGGCGCCAGCGCCTCCGCCAGGGCCGGCGCCGCGAGGCTCGTGGCGGCGGCGTCGAGGTGGTGGTCGCGCGGCGCGGAGATCCAGTACTGCGCGAGGAAGTTGCGCCGGTGCTCTGCGCTGACGGGCGCGCCGCCGCGCGCGGCCCACGCGGCGACCTGCCGCTCGCGCTCCGCGAGGAAGGCCGGCAGCAGGTCCACGTACGGCACGCCGAGCCGCGCGCAGGTCTGGGCGAGCGCCGCCACCGGCTCCACGAACTGGTAGGGATCCAGCGCCTCCATCGCCGGCAGGTGCGCGACGAGCAGGCGCTTGCCGTCCGCCGCCACGAGCGCCGCGAGGCGCGCGACCTGCTCCAGCGCGAGCCGCCGGTTGGCCGGGTTGGCCGCATCGAAGGCGAGCCGCACGGCGTCGCTCGAGCCCAGCCGCGACACCACCGCGCGGTACAGCGCGGAGCGCCACAGCCAGCCCTTCAGCGCGAAGGGCAGCGGCAGCGGGTCCACGTACATGATCCGCAGTCCGGAATCCCAGAGGAAGGTGCCGGCCGCGAAGTCGTTGGGGAAGAACACGAGCACGACGATGTCCACGTCCGCGAGCGCCGCGCGCTGCGACTCGTAGAGCGCCGCCTCCTGCCCGGTCGCGTAGCCGCACACGCCCAGGTTCAGCGCCCGGATCGCGATGCCGCCCGGGCCCGCGGCAGTCGTCGCGGCGAGCGCCGCCGCGACCTGCGCGGGCAGCGCGTCCTGCGCCGCGAGCCCCAGGCCGTAGGTGGTGCTGTCGCCGAGGAAGGCCACGACCCGAGCCGGCGAGGTGGCGCCCGTCTCTGCCGGCGCGAGGCCGGGCGTCACGCGCCAGCCGTGCTCGTCGTGGCGGTACTCGATGCCGTCGATCGTGGCGCTCGCGAGCGGGCGATTGGCGTAGGAGAGGTCCGCGTCGCCCACGGCGATGAAGAGGTCGGCATCGTTGAAGGCGGCCTGGTGCTCCGTCGCGGCGCCGCGCGACAGGTCCACCAGGCCCGCGGCGCGCACGACGACCTCCAGCGCGACGGCCAGCAGCGCGAGCAGGAACAGCGCGAGCAGCACGCGCGACCGCCGGCGCGGCACGCGCGCGCGGGTCCAGGCCACCGCGCGAGGCGCCGGCGTGGACCCGGGCGTGGACCCGGGCGTGGACCCCCGCGTGGGCCCGGGAGCGTCCGGGCCCGTGCCCGCCACGGCCATCAGCGCACCCGCCGCACCACGACCGGCGAGACGAAGCGGTCGCTCGCCAGCAGCGTCTCCACGGTGCCGGCGTCGGGATCCACCGCGAGCAGCGCGCCGCGGCCCGTGCCGTAGACACCTTTCCCGGTGCCGTCGTCGCCGAGCTCGAGCGGGTCGGCGTTGGCGTCCGCGAGCACGAGGTGGCCATCGGGCAGCACGTCGCCGCCGGCAGGATCGAGCATCGCGCGCGGGCGGCCGACGCTCAGGCTGTCCAGCAGCTTGTGCAACGACGCGCCGCTGCGCGCGAGATCCACGCGGAACAGCGCGCCGTCGCCCATGACGCCGGACGCCGTGCCCTCGTTGGCGTCCACGAGGAAGAGGCTCAGCTTCGGCGAGGGCGCCTCCTCGTACTCCGGCTCCGCGGGGGCGCCATGCGCCGTCACGCCGGCTCTCTCCACGCCCGGTGGCACCAGCTCGGGGTCGTCCTCGTCGGCGCCGGAGTCGCCCTCTTCGGCGCTGACGTCCCGCTGCTCCGCCTGTTGCTGGTCCCCGGGCCCACCGCTCTCCGGGCCGAGCATCTCGACCGCCTGGTGGCCCTCGCGAGGGGGGCCCGTGTCGATGCGGAACCGGATGTGCATCTCGTGCTCGGCGCGCCGGTGGCGCTCCTGGCGCAGCTCGTCGTCGGTGCGCAGGTCGCGCTCGATGAGCGCGATGGGGGACACCGTCACGTCCGGCACGAGCAGCGGCAGCAGCTTGCCGTCCTTCAGCTCGAAGAGCTCTCCGGGCGTCGCCGCGCGGCCGTCCGCGAGCAGCGCGTGGTGCGGATTGGCGTCCGCGTCCATGAGCAGCACGCGGCCGTCGTGCAGCACGGTCAGCGCGCCCGGCGTCACCAGCTCCGGGCCCGCGGCGGCGATCGTGGCGTCGCCGGCCGTGTCGTCGCTGGTCAGCGGGATCGCGAAGACGCAGCCCGTGTTCGCGGGCGCGCCGGCCGCATCGCGCAGCTCCGACGGGTTGGCCTCGCGGTCCGAGACGTAGAGCAGGTGCTCGCGCGCCGACCACGCCATGGCGACGAGCTGGCGCGCGCGCGTGTCGCTCCACAGCAGCGTGACCGGCCCGCCGGCCCAGTAGGTCTTGAAGATCGCGCCGCGCGCGGGCCCGTCATCCGGCTTCCACTGCTGGTCGAGCACGAGCACGCAGCGGTCGGGCAGCACGAGCACGTCCGCCGGCTCGCGCCAGCGCGGGTCCTCCGCGAACGTGGAGAGCTTGTAGCCGTCGCCCTCGGGCCGGGCGCGGAAGATGACGCCGAGGCGCTCGCCGTCGGGCTGGGCGGCCCCCGCGTCGATGTCCGCGACGAGCAGGTCGCCGGGCCGCGGGTCGCTGCTGCCGCCGACGTCACCGCACGCGCCCGGCAGCGCCGCCGCGAGCGCCGCGAGGGCGGCCGCCAGCGACCGCCGGAGTCGCGCGGACGCGAGAGGGGGCCGTGCGGAAGCGGGAGAGCATCGCGCGGACGCGAGAGTCCGGCCCTCGAGCGTTCCCCGCGCGCCGCGCCCGGGGCGGAGGCCGGCGGCGAGTCCTCTGCTGTTTTGCGTCATCGGAGGCCAATGATATGCTCCGCTGCCCACGCCCGGCGTGCTCGAAGCGGCATGCGCGGGACTCTCCCTCGCGACGGACGACCATGAAGATCACCACCATCGAGCAGGCCGGTTACGAGCGCGTCGCGAAGTGCGAGGACCCCGCGGCGGGCCTCACCGCCTACATCGCGGTGCACAACACCACCCTGGGCCCGGCCCTCGGCGGCCTGCGGATGTGGAAGTACGACAACGAGAAGGCGGCCATCACGGATGTCCTGCGCCTCTCCCGCGGCATGACCTTCAAGTCCGCCGTCGCGAAGACCGGCCTCGGCGGCGGCAAGTCGGTGATCGTCGGCAACCCGCGCACGGAGAAGACGGCCAAGCTCTTCGAGGCGATGGGCCGCTTCGTGGACAGCTTCGGCGGCCAGTACATCACGGCCGAGGACGTCGGCGTCGGCATCGAGGACCTGATGCACGTGCGCAAGACCACCCAGTGGGTCACGGGCCTGTCGCGCGCGGACGGCGGCAGCGGCAACCCGAGCCCGTACACGGCGCTGGGCTGCTTCGAGGGCGTCAAGGCCGCGGCCATCGAGGCCTGGGGCAGCGATGACCTCAAGGGCAAGGTCGTGGCGATGCAGGGGCCCGGCAACGTCGGCTTCCCGCTCGGCGAGCAGCTCGTGAAGGCCGGCGCGCGCCTCGTGGTCTGCGACGTGAACCAGGACAGCGTGGACCGCGCGGTGAGCCAGCTCGGCGCGACGGCCGTGATGCCCAACGACATCTACGACGTCCCGTGCGACATCTTCTCGCCCTGCGCGCTCGGCGGCATCCTCAACGACGACACGATCCCGCGGCTGAAGTGCAAGGTCATCGCGGGCGCCGCGAACAACCAGCTCCTCGACGAGGTCAGGCACGCGGCGGCCGTCACGGCGCGCGGCATGGTCTACGCGCCGGACTACGTGATCAACGCGGGCGGCATCATCAACGTGTCGCTGGAGCTCGAGAAGGGCGGCTACAACGAGGCCGCCGCGATGAAGAAGATCCACAACATCTTCGACGCGCTGCGCTCCATCTTCGAGACCGCCCGCAAGCAGAAGATCACGACCCACGCCGCCGCCCAGGCGGTGGCCGAGGCCAACATCGCCGCCGGCCTCGCGAAGAAGAAGGCCGCCTCCCCCGCGGCGCGCTGAGCGCCCGCCCGCGGCGCCACGCGCCACGCGCCACGCGCCGCACGCCGCACGCCGGCACCAGCGAGGTGAGGCGCGACACGCCCACCCGTGAGGCGGAGAGTCCGCGGCGCCACGCGCCGCACGCTTGAAGCAGAGGGCTCGCGGCGCGAGTCTCGGGCGATGTCCGCGCCCGCGTCCCGCTCCGCCGCCGATCTCCCCGCCGGCGGGAGCCTCGTCCCCGACACCGGCGCCGGATCCGGCGCGCCGCCCAGGGCCTCCGCGGCGGACGAGAAGCACTTCCTGCACTCGGCGTGGACGGTGTCCGCGCTCACGAGTCTCTCGCGCGTGCTGGGGCTGGTGCGCGACACGGCGACCACATGGCTGCTCGGGGCCGGCCCGGTCAGCGACGCGCTGACCTGGGCGTGGTCCATTCCGAACATGTTCCGCCGGCTGTTCGGCGAAGGCGCGCTCTCGTCGGCCTTCATGCCGATCTACACCCGCGTGCTCGAGAAGGAAGGCGTGGCGCGGGCGCGCCAGGTCAGCAACCAGGTCATCTCGACGCTGGCCATCTTCCTCACGCTGGTGGCCGCGGCGCTGGCGCTGGTCATGCTGCTCGTGTCGCCGCAGATGCTCGCGGACTGGACGGGCAAGGACGTCGCGAAGGCCGAGCTCATGCTGCGCTACACGGCGCTGCTCACGCCGTACCTCGCCTTCATCTGCATCATCGCGCAGTTCATGGGCGTGATGAACGTGATGGGGGAGTTCGCGGTGCCCGCGCTGGCCTCCGTGATCCTCAACCTGATGTGGGTCGCGGGCGTCATCGCCGCCGCGTGGCTGCTGGGCACGACGGCGAGCAGCCCCACGGCGCTCGAGGCGCTCAACGCGCGGCAGGGCTACGTCATCGCGATCGCGATCCTGATCTCGGGCGTGCTGCAGTTCCTCTGGCACCTGCCGGGGCTGCGACGGCTCGGCATCGGCTTCGCATTCACCCTGCCGCGCCGCAGCGCGGAGCTCACTGCGGTGCTGATCGCCACCGGCCCGATGCTCATCGGCATGGGCGCCGTGCAGATCAACATCCTCATCGACCGCGCCGTCGCCGAGACCTTCCTCTCGGACGGCGCCGTCACGCACCTCTACTACGGCCAGCGGCTCATGCAATTCCCGCAGGGCGTCGTCTCGGCGGCGCTGGTGTCCGCGGTGTTCCCTGCGCTGGCGCGGATGTCCGCGCGCGGGGACCGCAAGAGCGTCGTGAGCACGACGAGCCTGGCCATCCGCGTGAACTCGCTGCTCACGCTCCCCGCGGCGGTGGGCTTCATGGTGCTGGCCGCGCCCATCGTGAGCCTGCTGTTCGAGCACGGCCACTTCGACGCCTCGGCTTCCGCGCTGACGGGGCGCGCGCTCATCGGCTTCTCGCTCGGCATCCCCTTCGCCGGCCTGAACATGCTGCTGACGCGCGCGTTCTACGCGAGCGGCGACGTGAAGGCGCCCATGCGCATCGCGCTGTGCGCGGTGGCGGTCAACATCGCGCTCGACTTCCTGCTCGTGCACCCGCTGGGCGAACTCGGCCTCGCGCTCGCGACCTCGGTGGCGACGGCCGTCAACTCCTGGATGCTGCTCGCCGCGTTCCGCGCGCGGATGAACCTGCCGCGCGAGGAGCGGCTGCTCTCGGGCCTCGCGCCCGCGCTCGGCCTCACCGCCCTCATGGGCGTGGTCGTGTGGGGCGTGGACTTCGGCGTCGCGCGTGCGGCGGCTGCGGCGGGCTGGCCGGCCGGCGGCATGCTCATGCTGGGTGCGCGCTGCGGCGCCGGCATGGGCGCCGGCCTGGCCGTCTACCTGGGCCTCGCCGGCCGGCTCTGCCCGCGGGAATGGAACGAGCTCTCCCGGCTGTGGCGCCGCCGCCCCGCGGCCTGACCGCCCGCCGCCCCGCGTGACGGCGCGCCGCCCGCGGGCAACCCCGTCCGCCCAGCCGCCCATCCGCCCGTCCGCGACGTGGGCGGGCGGGCGCCCCATGGTCCAGGAGAGGCCGTGTCTCTACTGGACCATGGATGCCGCGGACTGCGGCGCGAGCCGGACCGCGGCGCAAGGCGGTTCGCGCGCCCGCGGCCGGACCGTTCGGCGGAGCGAGGCAACCGCCCGCGGCTAAGATGCGCCGCGTGAGCGCCGACCCGTCCGCACCCGCCGCCGCATCCAGCGCCGCCGCCGCCTGCGCGGCGCTCCCGCCGGCCGCGCGCGCGCGGCTGATCGCCATCGTGCGGCCGGTGCGCGTGGATGCGGTGATGGAGGCGCTCGCGGCCCTCGGCGCCAACGCGCCGCGCGACGTGCTCATCGAGCAGGTGCGCGGCTACGGCCGCCAGAAGACGCACCTGGACTTCTACGAGGAGGGGCCGTGCGAGGGCGGCTTCGTGCCCAAGGTGCGCCTGCAGTTCACGGTGGATGCCGCGGACCTGCAGCCCGCCGTGGCCGCGCTGTGCGAGGGCGCGCGCACCGGCCGCATCGGCGACGGCAAGATCTTCGTGCACGCGGTGGAGCGCTCATGACCCCCGACGACGCGGGCGACCCGCCCTCCGCGCCCGGCGCCAGGTCCGGCGCGACGCCCGACATCTGGGAAGAGATCGTCGCGTGCCGGCGGCGCGGCGAGGCCGCGGCGCTCGCCACCATCGTGTCCACCATCGGCAGCACGCCGGGCAAGGACCCGATGAAGATGCTCGTGCGCGGGGATGGCACCTTCGTCGGCAGCGTCGGCGGCGGGTGCCTGGAAGCGGAGGTCTGGGAGCACGCGCGCACGGTGATGGCGAGCCTGCGGCCGATGACCGTCAGCTTCACGCTCACGGAGAGGGACTACCCCGACAGCGGGCTGATCTGCGGCGGCTCGCTCTCCATCTTCATCGAGCCGGTGACGCAGCCGTCCGTGCACGTCTTCGGCGCGGGGCACGTCGGCCTGGCGACGGCGCGGCTCGCGCACGAGGCGGGCTTCCGCGTCACGCTCTACGACGATCGCCCGGACATGCTCGCGCCGGGCCGCGTCGGCCCCGGCGTCGCGTGCGTGGCCGGAGCGTTCGAGGAGAGCGCGGCGCAGGCGCCGCTGGGCGACATGGCGCACGTGATCGTGGTCACGCGCGGCCACCACGACGACGAGCGCGTGCTGCGCTGCCTCGCGGGCGGCCACCGCAATCCGCGTTTCCTCGGCATGATCGGCAGCCGCTCCAAGCGCACGCTGCTGCTGCGCCGCCTCGCGCAGGAGGGCGTCGCGCAGGAGTGGCTCGAGCGCATCGTGTCGCCGGTGGGGCTGCCGATCGGCGCGCGCACCGCGCCGGAGATCGCGGTGTCCATCGTCGCGCAGCTCATCGAGCGCTGCCGCGGCGGCGGCATGGGCAACGAGGCCGCGCGCGCCGCTGCCGCCCGAGCGCACCAGGACACCGGCGCACGCTCGGCCCGCACGGGCGAGGGCGCGGCTTCGAGCGAGGGTGCGGCCTGATGCGCGCGCGCTGGCCGCTGGCATTCGTCGTCGTGGCGCTGCTCGCGGCGGGCGTGCGCGCGGACACGATCGCGCTGCTCGACGGCACGCTGCTCGAGAACGTGAGGGTCACGTCCGAGAGCTGGCAGAAGGTCGAGTACCGCAAGGGCAAGGCGCCGGCGGCGCAGAGCGTGAAATCCTCGGACGTGAAGTCCGTCGAGTACGGGCAGACCACGCCCGCGTGGCGCGAGGCCAGCCACCAGCTCCGCGAGGGTGACGTCGCCGCGGCCAGCCGTCTCTTCGAGGCCGTGGCGAACGATGCGGACGCCGCACCGCCGCTGCGCGCGCAGGCACGCGTGGAGCAGGCCGACAAGCTGCTCTCCATCGGCCAGCTCGACCTCGCGACCGCGGCCTACGACCGGCTGCTGAAGGACTTCCCGGAGACGCGCCACCTGGCGCGCGCGCTGCTCGGCAAGGGCCGCGCGCTGCTCCTCGCGCGCCGCTACGACGACGCGCTCTCCGCCTTCTCGCTGCTGAAGACCGAGGTGGCCGCGCGGCAGCTCGGCGAGCAGTGGGCGCTGGAGGCGGACTACAACAGCCTGCTCGCTGCCGAGGGCCAGGGCCGGACGGAGACGGTCGGCGCGGGTTACGAGCTGCTGCGCGTCGCGGCCGGCAGCCGCTACCCGGACATCGCGAGCCAGGCGGACCTGGGGCTGGCGCGCGTGCACCTCGCGGCCGGACGGCTCGACGCGGCGCGGCCGCTGCTCGAGGCGATCGTCGCGCGCCGCCTGCAGTCGCCGTCGGACGTCGTGGCCGGTGCGTACACCGGCCGCGGGCGCCTGCAGCTCGAGCTGGCGCGCGCCGCGCGCGACCGTGCGTCGGCGGCCGACGGCAAGGGCGACAAGGCTGCCGCGCAGGCCGCACAGGAGGAAGCGCAGGCCGCGACGGCCGCCGCGCGCCTGGATTTCCTGCGCGTCGTCACCAGCTACCCGGACGTGGTGAGCCAGCAGCCCGAGGCGCTGTGGTTCGCGGCGCAGTGTTTCACGGATCTCGGAGGCCCCGAGGCCGACGAGCGCGCGCGCTCCCTGCTGGCCCGCTGCGCGCAGAAGTACCCCGACACGAGCTGGGGCCGGAAGGCGGCCGCCGCGCGCTGAGCGGGGGCCTCGCAGCATGAAGAGCTTCCGCGTCTCGCCGCTGCTGCCGCGCTCGCCGCTCGAGGCGCTGGGCTTCGATGCCTTCCACGCGACCTTCCGCCTGGTGCTGCGCACGCTGTACCGCATGAGCCTCGCGGACACGCACCCGCTGCCGGACGGCGCAGTGATCCTGGCCGCCAATCACCGCTCCTTCATCGACCCGCTCGTGCTCGGCCAGTGCACGGAGCGCCGCACGACCTTCATGATGAAGGGCAAGTACTACGACATCCCCGCGCTCAACTGGTTCTTCCGGATGTCGCGCTGCATCATCGTGGACTCCGAGAAGGACAACCGTTCCACGCTGCGCGCCGCGAAGGACGTGCTGGCGGCCGGCGGGGTGCTGGGCATCTTCCCCGAGGGCCACATCTCGGACGACGGCGAGCTGCAGGCCGGGCAGGCCGGCGTGGCGTGGCTCGCGCGGCGCACCGGGGCGCCGGTCTACCCCGTGCACATCGGCGGCACGCGCGAGGCGCTGCGCAAGCACGACAAGCGGATGCACCTCTCGCACATCACGCTGCGCATGGGAGCGCCGCTGTCCATCGACGCGTTCCCGGACACGCGCGAGGGCGCCGATGCGTTCACGGCAGCGCTCATGGACTCGATCCGCGCCCTGGGCGCGCGCGACCTGCGCCGGCGCTGACCCGCACGGCTCGCGACGATCGTGAGCCGCGCCGGCCGGACCGCGCGCCGGCGCGATTCCGGGCGGCGGCGGTTACTTCCCGGCGCGTGCTTCCTCATGTGTGCCGACCATGCCGGCGGCGCCCTCCGCTGCCGCAAATGAGAGCACACGAGAGCAGGGGAGAAGTCAGCACATGGAAGAGCTTGCCCGCGCCGGTGCCGGCCATGAGATCGATCGCGAGAAGCGCGCGCGAGACGGTGCCCGCGCCACCCGGGATCGCGGCCATGGCGACGGTGTCGGCGGCCTCGAGACGCCGGCCGTCGCGGAGGCCGCAAGCACGGAGGGCGCAGGCGCGGAGGGCGCAGGTGCGGAGGGCGCAGGTGCGGAGGGCGCAGGCGCGGACGCGGAGGGCGCGTGCGAGGCCGGGGCGGCAGTCGCCGCCGGACCGGGAAGCGCGGCCGAAGCGCACGTGCCCGGGCGCGAGGTGCAGCGGCGGCTGCTGGCCTTCGCGCGCCGCTTCCTGTCGGACCGCACCGAGGCCGAGGATGTCATGCAGGAGGCGCTGCTGCGTGCGCGGCACGCCTTGCCCCGACTGCGCAGTCCGGACCGGGAGGAAGCCTGGCTGTTCCGCATCTGCCGGCATGCGGCCATCGATCATCGGCGGGCGCGCCGGGTGCGCCAGCGGGTCTGGCTGCCGCTGACGGACGAGCGCGCCGAGCGCGTGTTCGTGTCGCCGGCGCCGTCGTCGCTGGCGGAGCGCACTGGCGTGCGGGCCGCGCGCACCCTGAGAGCGCTGCCTGCCCACCACCGCGTGCTCATGAGCCTGCACTACGAGCGCGGCCTGCCGCAGGGCACCATCTGCCAGCTGACGGGATTGTCCACGTCCGCGCTGCGCGTGCGGCTGTTCCGGGCGCGGGGCAGCCTCAACGCGCGGCAGCCGCTGGAGCCGGAGAACGGGCTGCCGCCAAGGCACGCGCGCGGGTTCAAGGCTCGCAACGGCGCAGGGCGATAAGGGTTCGTCCCCTGTCAGCGTTCCTCGCGCGCTGCCGTCGGGGCGGCCCCACTATTCCCGGCTCCACCATCTCCCATGTCTTCTCTCTCTCAAGGCGCCAAGCGGGGCCTCGATGTGTGCGCCGCGGCACTCGCGCTGGTTGCGGTGCTGCCGATGATGCCGCTCATCGCGCTGGCCATCCTGATGGAATCGCGCGGACCGGTGTTCGTGCGACGGTCCGCGGTCGGCGTGCAGCGCCGGCAGCCACGCGCAGGCGGCCAGCCGGCGGATCCGCGCCGCATGCACGATGTCGGCGGTGAGCTGCTGTGGCTGACCGAGTTCCGGCTGACGACCGTGGGGCGTCCCGGCTCGCCCGCGCGACTCACGCGCACGGGCTACTGGTTGACGCGCACGCACCTCGCGCAGTTGCCGCACTTCCTGGCCGTGCTGGGCGGGAAGCTCTCGCTGGTCGGGCCGCGGCCGCTGTCGCCGCAGCTGGTGGCGGAGCTGCTCGTTCGTGCGCCGGGCTGGGAAGACCAGCTCGCCGGCGTGAAGCCGGGGTTGCTCGGGCCCGCGCAGGCTCAGGGCCGTCCCGGCGACGGCTGGGTGCACGCGCTCCGCGACCGCGTGCTGTTCGAGCTGGATTACGGGGAGCGGCTCGGCCGTGCGCGCCGCGTGCGGGACGTGCTCGCGCTGGACCTCTCGGTCGTGCGCGCGTGCTGGGCGCGCGCCCTGCGCTCGCGCGTGCCGCGCGGGCACGAGGTCATCCGCATCGATGCGCCCGCGCGGTTCACGCAGACGGAGCTGGACTCCCGCGCGCTGATCTCGCCGGGCACGGTGCACGGGGACGCGGCGACCAGCGCACCGTCCGCGGAGCTGCACGCGCACGGCGAGCGCCTCACGGCCTTCTGGTACCCGGCACGGCGCTGCGCGCTGCGCGTGCCCGCGTGCGGGCCGGCCGTCGCGGATCTGCTGCACACGCCCGATGAGCCGTTCGAGGCGCGCTGGGTCGTCGCGGAGGAGCGTGCCGACCGGCAGCTGCTCATCGTTCACGCGCTGCGCCGCGAGGGCGCGCCCGAGGCGCGTCCCGACGAGTTCCGCATCGACCTGCCCGGCGGGCTGCACGAGATCGCGCGCGTCTGCGAGCGGCTGCTGCCGCTGTGGGATGCGCTCGGGCGGCGGCGCGCGGACGGCGGGCTGGGCAGCCGCGTCACGCGCCTGCTGCTGGCAGGCTGCGCGCGCGTCGCGGCGGGGCGGACGGAGGGGCGCGTCGCGCTCGACATCCACGTGGGAGGGGACCGGCTGCTGCTCCAGCTCGCGGCCGTGCCGCCGCTGCCGGAGCCGGCCGAGGGGGAGGCGCTCGCGGTGCCGCGCATGGTGCTCGCGCCGTCGCTCGGCGCGCTGCCGGCGACGCTCGTGCTGTCGGCCGGAGCGGCGCCGCAGGGGCTTCCCTTCGGCGCGGGCGTGCGGACACAATGCGCCGCCCATGACACGACTGCAGAGCAGCTACGTCCGCGATGACAGCAAGGCCCGCGCGGCCCGCAACACCTGGGCGCGCATGCTGGAGAGCTACGACCAGCAGGAAGCGAAGCTGCGCGAGGGCGGCGGCGGCAAGGCCATCGAGCGCCAGCACAGGAAGGGGCGGCTCACCGCGCGCGAGCGCATCGCGCTGCTGCTCGACAAGGACTGCCCGCTCTTCGAGCTGGGGCTGTTCGCGGCGCACGGCATGTACGCCGAGTGGGGCGACGTCCCTGCGGCGGGCGTCGTCGCGGGCATCGGCACGGTGGCGGGACGCCGCTTCATGATCATCGCGAACGACGCCACGGTGAAGGCCGGCGCGTTCTTCCCGATGACGGCCAAGAAGGTCATCCGCAACCAGCGCATCGCGCTCGACAACCACCTGCCGGTCCTCTACCTCGTGGACAGCGCGGGCGTGTTCCTGCCGCTGCAGGACGAGGTCTTCCCCGACGAGGACGATTTCGGTCGCGTGTTCCGCCACAACGCGGTGCTCTCCGCGCAGGGCATCAGCCAGACCGCGGCCATCATGGGGAGCTGCGTCGCCGGCGGGGCCTACCTGCCCGTCATGTGCGACACGCTGCTCATGACGGAGGGCAGCGGCCTGTACCTCGCCGGCCCCGCGCTGGTGAAGGCCGCGATCGGACAGGAGGTCGACAGCGAGACGCTCGGCGGCGTCGCGATGCACAGCGCCGTCTCGGGCACCGTGGACTTCCGCGAGAAGGATGACCCGTCCGCGATCGCGCGGCTGCGCGCCATCGCCGGGCGCATGGGGCCGGCCGGTCCCGCGCCCTTCGATCGCATCAAGGCCCGGCCGCCGCGTTTCGACGCCGAGGAGCTGGCCGGCATCGTGCCCCTGGAGGGCGGCAAGGGCTACGACGTGCGCGAGGTCATCGCGCGCCTCGTGGACGACAGCGATTTCGACGAGTACCGGGCCGAGTACGGCCGCACGCTGGTGACGGGCTTCGCGCGGATCGGCGGCTGGGCGGTCGGCATCGTCGCGAACCAGCGCGTCAACTCCATGAGCGCCGAGCACGGCGTGGAGTTCGGCAGCGTGATCTACACAGAGAGCGCCGAGAAGGCCGCGCGCTTCATCATGGACTGCAACCAGAACCGCATCCCGCTCGTGTTCCTGCACGACGTGTCGGGCTTCATGGTCGGGCGCGACGCCGAGCACAGCGGCATCATCCGCGCCGGCGCCAAGATGGTGAACGCGGTGGCCAACAGCGTGGTGCCCAAGATCTCGGTGATCCTCGGCGGGTCCTTCGGCGCCGGGCACTACGCGATGTGCGGCCGCGCCTACGACCCGCGCTTCCTCTTCGCCTGGCCGTCGGCGCGCTACGCGGTCATGAGCGGCGACGCCGCCGCGCGGACGCTGGTGGACATCCGCGTCGCGCAGCTCGAGCGCGACGGCCATCCCGTCGACGACGAGGGCCGCGAGAAGCTGCTGCGCGAGACCAAGGCGCGCTACACCGAGGCGCAGGATCCGCGCTACGGCGCCGCGCGCCTGTGGGTGGACGCGATCATCCGCCCCGCCGACACGCGCGAGGCGCTGATCACCGCGCTGGATGTCGCCGCGCTCAACCCGGACGTGCCGCCCTTCCGCACCGGCGTGCTGCAGTGCTGAGCGCCGGACCGGTCCGCCTCCCGTGACCGCTCCCGCGGTCCACGGCGCGCCGCTCGGCATCGGCCGCATCCTGCAGATCAACCTGAGCGACGGCGGCGTGCCGAAGCGCTCCGTGCTCGCGGGCCTCGCCGTGCACGTCACCCGCGAGGGCCTGCGCGGCGACCGGCAGCGCGACCTGCGCTACCACGGCGGCCCGGACCGCGCCGTCAGCCTGTTCGGCGTGGAGGTCATCGCGCGGCTCGCGGAGGAAGGCCACCCGATCGCGCCCGGCACGGCCGGCGAGAACCTCACGCTGGCGGGCCTCGACTGGTCGCTGGTGAAGCCCAGCGCGCGCCTGCTCTTCGAGCACGGCGTGCTGCTGGAGGTCACGGCCTTCGCGCCGCCGTGCCCGACCATCCGCGCGAGCTTCATCGGCGGGCACTACGACCGCATCAGCGACAAGCGCCACGCCGGAGACAGCCGCGTCTACTGCCGCGTGCTGACGGAAGGCGAGCTGCGGGCGGGGGAGAGCGTGGTGCTGACGGGAGCGGCGCCCGGGCGCGCCTACGGATAGAAGTTCACGAACACCGCGTTGGTGAGCCACCAGCCCTGCGGCGCGTCGATGCTCTTCATCGCGGCCTGCACGTAGATGGCGGTGACGGCCGGCGCGCCGCCGGGAATGCCCGGGATGAACACGCGCCCGCCGGCGTCCGCCGGGAGCGCGAAGACCAGGCCCACGCTCATGTCCGGCACGATCGTCCCGCCCTTGAACGGCAGGGGCATCTGGTGCAGCGACGCCATCAGGTAGACCGGCTTGTTCGGCGGCGCGCCCGTGACGAGCAGATCGGCCTGTCCGCCCGGAAACATCTTGGTGCCGTAGATGTCCAGCGTGACGGGGCCGAAGGCGGGCACGCCCATGTCGCCGGCGTGCGACACGAAGTCGTAGCCGCGCACGAAGCCCGCGTCCTCGCCCAGAGAGGCGTTCGGCAGGCCGACGACGGCATCGGGCCAGCCGTCGCCGCTGATGTCGAAGCCGCTCGCGAGGCTCGTGCCGAGGCCGCTGCCCGGCAGGCCGGGGAAGTTGATGGAGAAGAGGCTCCAGTCGGCGCCCGACAGCGCGCGGCCGTAGCCCGACGAGATCGGGCTGCTGATGGCGTGCGCGAGGACGATGAGGTCGTCGTGCCCGTCCTTGTCGAGATCACCCGCGGGACCGACGGCCGCGCCGAAGTGATCCTCGGACGCAAGGTCCCAGCCGAGGAGCGTCGTGACCACGGTCGCCGTCTTGCCCTCGTAGACCGTGACGCGTCCCTTGCCGGAAGACCAGCCCGGGCCGCCCACGGCGAACTCGAGCTTGCCGTCGGCATCCGAATCGCCCAGCGTGCAGATGCTCGAGCCCAGCCCTTCCGAGCCGCCCGTGCCGGTGACTTCCACCAGCAGGTTCTGCGTCGCGCCGCTGTACACGCGGCAGCCGCCCGCATCGATGATGGAGAAGGGCGAGCCGACCTCGAGGCCGGGCTCGCCGAGCGCGAACTCCGCGACGCCGTCGCCGTTCAGGTCGGGGAGCTTGCTGAGTGCGGCACCCAGGCGATCGCCGTCGTGGGCGCCGGTCCAGCTCTTCAGGATGGCGCCGGTGTTGCCGCTGTAGAGCGCGACGTAGCCGCGGTCGGCGTCGAGCGCGCCCAGCGGTCCGTCCCACGAGGGCGCGCCGACGAGGAAGTCGTCAAAGCCGTCGTCGTTCACGTCGCCGGCTGGGGCGAGCACCTCTCCCAGCCGCGCGCCGGCCTTCGGGCCGGAGCGCTCGAAGAGGACGTTGCCGGTCGCGCCGGACCACACGATGAAGCCGCCGGCGTCGGGAGCAGCGATGTCGCTGCCGGGCTCGCCGGTGGCGTAGTCCTCGTGGCCGCCGCCGTTCACGTCGCCGATGGCCGCGACGGCGTAACCCAGCTCCGAGCCCGCCACGCCGTGGTGGTTGTGCAGCACGGCGGCCGAGCCGTCGCCGCGCAGCACCCACACCGAGCCGCCGTACACGCCGTCCGTGTCGCCGGGCGCGCCGACGACCACGCCGTGCTGACCGGCGCCGGCCGCATCGTGCAGCAGCGCGACGGACCGGCCGACCAGGTCGCCCGGCGTCGCGAAGTCCTGGCCGAAGGTCCACTTGACGTGCTGCGCGCCGGCGATCGGCGCGAGAGCGAGCAACAGGGCGGCGCGGCGCGCCGTGCGGGCGAGGGACATGGTGGCAGCTCCGGTGGCGTGTCCTGCGGGCCGGCGGCCCGCTGCCTGTCTCCATCGGGAACGGCGCCGCCCCGTGACCGCGAGCGTGTGGTGACTCGGCACGACTCCGGCTGGAGCGCGTCGGCCGAGCGGCCGAGCGGCCGAGCCGCCGAGCCGCCGAGCCGCCGAGCGCCGAGCCGCCGAGCCGCCGAGCCGCCGAGCGCCGAGCCGCCGAGAGCGCCCTCGACAAGCGCCGGTGCGTCATGAGTCAATCGCGAAGCGAAGGCAGGCCGCTGGCTCAGAACGTGGATCGCGCAGGGAGACACCGCCCTGCGTGTGCCGACGCGGAAACCGGGAGCAGGCACGCGATGAACATCCTGTTGTGGGTCCTGCAGGGACTCGCCGTGCTCCTGTACGGAGCGTCGGGCGTCATGAAGGTCTTCCTGTTCGACAAGGTCAGCGGGGATGTCCCGTCCTTCGGCGCATTGCCGCGGGAAGCCTGGATGGCTCTCGGCATCCTCGAGCTCGTCTGCGCGGTCGGGCTGATCGTCCCCGGCGCCTTCCACTGGCAGCCGTCACTCACGGGGGTGGCCGCCACGGTCCTGGCGATCGAGAGCCTGCTGTTCATCGGGGTGCACGCGAAGTACCACGAGGTCCCGTCCCTCATCATGTGCGTGGTGCTGGGTCTCCTCATGGCCTTCATCGCGTACGGGCGGATGGTCCTGAGGCCGCTCTCGTGAACGGCGCGGATGTTGCCGTCATACTCGGATCCGTGCCATTCGAAGTCGGGCGACCTGGAGACCTGGACTCGTGAAGCGTCGCAGGCGATCAGCTTCGGTCGAGCCAGTTGCCGTCGAGATCACATGCCCCCGATGCGGCGGGTCCGCGGTGCAGGGTCAGCTCTCGGGGCCGATCGTCTTCGCCGAAATGCGCGACACGAAGCGCGAGGCCCTCGCGAAGATGATGCCGTATCGCATCGCTCCACTCTTTCACAACCTTGGGGTCGCTGCCGCAGCCTGCAAGTCATGCGGCGTCTGCTGGTTCCGCTACCGCGGGGCCAGTTCGAAGTCCTCGTCGAGGGTACGGTAGGTGTGGCGCTGCCTGACACGCCGCCGCAGCAGACCGGCCGCAGATTGCGGCTGCGAACGTGCCATGCGACAGAGCCCGGCCGGACTGCTGAACGGCAAAGTCGCCAGGTGGGCGGCCGCCTCATGGGAGGACTCGTGCTGAAGTGGCTGTGGTCCATGGCGCCGCCTCTCGTGCTCGTCGTCGCCTGCAACTGGCTCTTCCCCTCTCTCGTCCTGTCAACGGAACGTGAGAACTGGATCCGCCTGGTCGCTGCCAGTTTCGCGGTCCAGGCCGTGCTCGCTGGCTGGGCAGGCTGGCGCGTCGTCCGCCGCGACGCAGGCGGCGCCTGGGCCGCAGCGTTGGCTGGCGGCACGACGCAGTTGGCGTGGTTCGTCTTGATCTTCGGATTGGCATTCGCCACAGGGCCGTTCAGGCCCATCGGCTTTCAGGAAGTCCCTGTTCCCAGCTGGCCGCAACTCGGCGGCCTTGCACTCCAGGCGGGCACTGCGGCGGCACTTGGTCTCGGAGGCGGTGCCCTGGCTTCCCTCGTGCAGCGTCGACATGCAATCTGACCTGCCGCTGCAGCGCACCGGCCGCACGTCAGGACTGCCAACTCGCGTCGCAATTGATTGCGGCCGGCAGGTGAGCGGTGTCGTGAGACAGGCTCAGGAAGAAATCGGGAACTTTCATGAACACTGAATCGTCTCGCCAATCCAAGGGTGCAGTGCCTTCATCGGATCGCAATTTGGCCGTTGCAAGTCACCGCTGGGCATCGGGCAGCTCGTGTGGCAGCCGCTGGGCATGCTGGTGTTCATGAACTTCGGCGTCAGCCCATTCATCGTTCCCGGCGTGCTCATCGCGGCCGGCTCGTGCGGCACGCTCCTCGTCGCCTGAGGCGCGCGAGCTGGCAGCCGGGGCGAGCCTTACATGAATCCTCTTGCCGTTCATTTCTCTCGGTAAGACAATGCACGCGCGCTGTCTCATCCGCCGCTCCAGCTGGCGGGCTCGCGCATGTTCCATGCTCGAGCCACTCGGCCGGCCGCTGAGCGGCAGAGCCGTCGGCCAGAGAGAACGCGAGAAATGTCGTCTTCGACAGATGCCGGGCGCACCAGGCGGCGCTGCGCGCCGCGGCTGAGCGCCTCCTCGTCAGACCGCAGCAAACACGTCCGCGCGAAGGACAGGAAGAGAACATGGCCAAGCTCGTATTCGGAATGAATCAGTCCCTGGACGGATACGTCGACCACATGGCCTTCGCGCCCAGCCCCACGCTATTTCGCCACTTCATCAAGGAAGCTCAGGGGCAGGCGGGCAGCATATACGGCAGACGGATCTATGAGATCATGCGTTACTGGGACGACGACCACCCTGAATGGAATGCGGAGGAACGCGCCTTCGCGGCGGCGTGGCGAAACCAACCGAAATGGGTCGTCTCGCGCTCGTTGAAGGCGGCAGGCCCCAACGCCAGACTCGTCGGGGAAGATCTCGAGGGCGCGATCCGCGAGATAAAGGCCGAACGCGACGGGGAGATCGAAGTCGCTGGCCCGGACCTGGCGCACAGCTTGACCAAACTCGGCCTGATCGATGAATATCGAATCTACCTGCATCCCGTCATCCTCGGTCACGGCAAGCCGTATTTCGCCGGACCCCGGCCGCCGCTCCGCTTCATGGCCAGTGACCGGATTGACGAGGCCGTGATCCGGTTGACCTATGTTCCTGACTGATGTGGCGACTCTCAGGACCGTCATTGCCGCTGAAACATGGTCATTGGCCAGGCCCGGTCGCGGCCTGACAACCGGTTGCAGCGGACGCCCCGCTCCGGGGCCAACTGCTGAACCGGAGCGTCAGTGGCGAGGTCCCGTACACTGACACGATGACTGGAACCACACCCTCTGGAGATCCGTCGATGCGAACGAACAGTCGATGCATTCTTGCCTTGATTCTGTCCCTCTTGTCGATTGGCGCCGTCGGAAAGTCCGCGATCGGCACGGCAGGCAAGGATGAATTCGTAAACTCGCTGTGGGTTGGAAAAGTGGATCAGCATCGTGACGGTCAGAACGCCGTGCTGGACGCCGTGCTCTGGATTCAGTCAAGGACTGACGACAAGTGCGCTGGGGTACTCTGGTATCCAAGCGTTCAAGACGGCAAGAATCCGTTGACGACGGCCTTGTTCAAGGTGGAGATTCAGTTGAGAGACAAGGGCGACATCACCCTGGTTGCATTCGATGTGCTCTATGGAAAGGGATGGGATAAGGGAAGTTCCGATGGCACCATCAGGAAGGACAAGCTTGCCACTCATGCAAAGAGCGGCGAGTCTGTTGTCGACATGGCTCTGACGCGCATTGATTACAACTGATAGACATTCAGACGATGCGGCTATCACGTGGATCGCAGGAGTGTTCGGTGCCGCCCAACCTGCGCCTGCATCGGACGAGGCGCTGCGCGCCCGCCGCTGAACCGCAAGCCGTTTGCCGGAGGACGCCACCCTGAAGCTCGCTCTTGGATTGCTGGCTGCAGGCCTTGTCGCCGGCACCTGCGGACTGTCGCTGTGGAGGCAAGGCGGGCCCTGCACCCTCCACCTCGGGTTTGCCGGGCTCGGCCTGATCGGAGTCGGCGGCGCGTGCGGTGTGGGAGGCCTCATCAAGCTGGTCTCGGTATTGAGAGCCTCGAATGACTAAGGCCACGCAATCAGCGAGCCGCAGGCTGGCTGCGGTCCGAGTGTCGCCCGCCATCGTTGGACTCTGGTACTCCACGCACAGCGGTTCGGTCCCACCGCCAACGCGGCGCTGCGGCCGGCTCGCTCGCGTCCATGCCGTCCATGAGCCGCCTGGCCGGCAGCCGAGCGGCAGCGTCGTTCGCCAGAGAAGCCCGGAGAACCATGCCCCGTGAGCGAGCACATGCGGTTCGATACGCCGCGCCTCGTGAACCGCAGCCTCCTGAAGCTCTTCATCATTCTCTGGTTCTGCGTCGCCTTCCATCTCCTGGTCCTGAGCCGCGAAGTGCGGGGTCACGAGCTCAGCATGCAACTCATGGCCGCGGCTCCGCCGATCATCCCGGTCGTCATGCTCCTGTACGGCAAGGCCGGGGCAGCTGCGTTCTCTCTCGCACTCAGCCTGGTTGTGGGCCTGTCATGGGTGCTCGCCGTGCGCCGGCCCAGGATCACCGCACGACGGCTGCAAGCCCGCGGAGTGATCGTTGTCTATTGGGTCTTGCTCTGGTTCGCCCTGGGCATGAGCGTGTAGCCGTGCGCTCCTGGCTGACCGTCCGACGCAGCAGGCAGGCCGCACGTCGCGGTGCAAGTCGCGGTGCAAACTGTCGCGACTGCCTGTCGTGCGGCAAGGTCTTCAGCTGGTCGGGCAAGAGCGAGCGTCTGCCGTGACCCGTCGTTCCGAAAGGCACCGTGGAGGCGCGATTGCGGTTGTGGCGCTTGCGCTGGTCCCACTGACCGCGTTGGTGGCCATGCTTGGGCCGGCGGCGATTGCGGTCGGCCTTCAGGGCATCAGCAGGGGTGATCTCGGCCGATTCACGCCGCTGTTGCTGTGGGCAGTCGGTCTTCCCGGTCTGATCGGGCTCTGGAGCGGTGCGTTGCCCGTGGCGCTCGGCAAGCGGCGCGACGTCGCCGTGGGGGCCTGGCGCGGTGCGGCCATGGCTGGCGGGGTTGCCGTGTCGTTGGCACTGCTCCTCATGGCCGGCCAGGGGCCCGGGCCCCCGGAGAAGGCTTACATCAACTGGTGCATCGGGTATGGCGCGGTATCGGGGCTTGCCGGCGCAGCGTGGGTTGTGGCACACCGTGTTCGGGCGGAGAGAACCTGATGAGTGGCCAGCCAACTCGCCGCTGCAGCAGACCGGCCGCGGGCTGCGGCTGCGAACTCGCCGCGCAACAGAGCGCGGCCGGCTGCTGAGCGGCAAAGTCGTCAAGCGGCGAAGTCCTTATCACCGAGACCATGACCGCAATCATCCCCCGGAGATCCGTCGATGAGAACGCGTAGCCGTTGCATCCTTGCTTTGCTCCTCTCCGTCTTGACGATGGGCGCCGTCGGCAAGTCGTCGACCGATTTGCAAGCCAAGGACGACTTGGTCAACTCGCTCTGGGTTGGCAAGCTGGATCAGCACAGGGACGGTCAGAACGCCGTGCTCGACGCCATTCTCTGGATTCAGTCAAGGACGGACGACAAGTGCGCCGGCGTGCTTTGCTTCCCGAGCGTTGAAGACGGCAAGGATCCGTTTACATCGGCTTTATTCAAGGTGGAGATCCAGTTGAGAGCAAAGGGCGCCATCACCATGGCAGAACTTGACGTGCTCTTCGGAAAGGGATGGACCAGGGGAATCTCGGAAGGCGCTATCAAGAAGAACACATTCACGACTCGGTACAAGAGCGGCGAGTCTGTCGTCGACATGAATCTTGTTCGCGTCGAGCATGACTAGCATTCATTCAATGATCCGCAGGGCTGTTCGCGCCGACGGTCTCGTGTCGCGACTCCTTGCGGTCGGCTGCCAGGCGGCCGCCTCGTTCGGCCGCCGGAAAACGGAGCGGGATGAAGACGGAGATCCACAGGCTGGTGGAGCAACTCGAGCGCGCACTCGAGGGGGCGGCGTGGCACGGTCCGTCCGTGCTCGAAGTGCTCGACGGCGTCAGCGCCCGACAGGCCGCTGCGCACCCGATCGCGGGCGCGCACAGCATCTGGGAGCTGTTGCTGCATCTCCACAGTGATTACGCCCTGGTTCTCAGGCGGCTCGGTGGGGATGGCAGGCCACTCACGGAGTCGGAAAGCTGGCCCACCGTCCCGGAGCCGACCGCCGAGAACTGGAACGAATCCGTGCGCGTGCTGAAACAGCTCAACGTCGGGCTGCGGCGTGCGATGGAGGGCTTTCCGCCGGAGCGTCTGGACGAGCCGCTGGTGCCTGAAGTCCCCTGCACGGCCTACACCCAGTTCATCGGCGTGACGCAGCACCAGCTCTATCACGCAGGGCAGATGGCCCTCTTGAAGAAGGTGATCGGGTCAGACGCTCCCGCTGCGCCGCGGCCCAACTGAGGGTGCCAGTGAGCGTGCGCGCCGGATGCCACCGTATCCGTCCATGCCGCCGCGCGCGCCCGCTGAACGCGGGCGTCAGGCGGACCGATGGCCACTGGTACGCTGACCTGATGGCCCCCCTTCGGCATTCGATCAACGTCACATGGGACGGGTGCTGCGAGCTTCAGAAGTCATGCTGACATTTGCGATCCTCACGTGTGCGTCTGCCGCCTATTTTGCCGGTACGTTCGAGTTCTTCCTGCGCCTGGGCGGCGACAACGGCAAGACTCTTCTCGTGCGTGTCATCGAGAACCTTGCCGGGCTGATACCCGTCATGGCTTGCGGAGTGGTCGAGTACCGGAAATTGACGCAGAGCGGAGCGGCCGGATCGCGGCTCTGGTGGCCTGTCACCGGGATGGCCCTCGGAGCGCCGATCGCCGGATTCGTGCTGATGCTGATCGTGGTGTTCGCGCTCTTCAGCAAATCGACCTCATGAGCCGCGTGCTCGCGGACACTCGACGCCTCACATGAAGGCTCGGCGCAGGCTCGCAGCCCTTGTGCTCGGCGCACTCGGCCTGGCGGGCTGTGATCGGCCGGGTGCGCCGAGCACAAGGGCTGCG
>Ga0193753_10000994_pt1 | contig 25428 bp, 26 predicted proteins | sample H1c2metaG_FD_144925 | JGI IMG/M metagenome (GOLD analysis project Ga0193753, IMG submission 144925) | Soil microbial communities from a riparian zone of the East river system, Colorado, United States - H1c2 | ecosystem: Environmental > Terrestrial > Soil > Riparian zone | place: USA: East... | reverse complement strand
ATCCTTGAGAAGACCACCAAGAAGAGGCGGTCGCCGTTCCGGAGCTGGGGGCGCTTCACCGAGCGCCGCAGAACCCCGAGCTGCTGCCGGAGGGCCAGGTTCTCGAGGACGAGCGGTACTTCGGGCCGCCCCGGGAGCGTCTAGTCCCTGTCCACCCTCGCATTCAATGCCCGCAGGACGGCTTCGGCTCCTGCGCCGGCGAAGCACGGGAGGGCGGACCGGACCGGTTCTACGCGCAGTTCCAACGATTCCCTCCCGAAAGCCCGTCTCCGTGCACCCTCTCGATCGGGTGTAGCTGGATTCAGGACACCTCCGGGAAGAGCCGGACGCGGGAAAGCCGCAAGTCCGGATCTGTGAGGGTGAAGTCGAATGGCTGATCTACTCGGCACAGAGGTCGGCGGACACGAGGAGGCTCGGATGATACCCTGCTAACTGTCCGCACCGCCCTAAGTATGTAATTTGCCGTGGCCCCAGCACGCACCCCTTCTCATCGCGATCGCGTACGTATGGAGGCATGTCGTGATTGTCGTGAAGCACCTTGGTCCAATCGCTGTATTCGCGACTACTTTCGGCGCCGGCGGCATCTTGCATGCCCAGGAAGTATTTCCCCTATCGCTCAACCCTATCGAAGCACAGTTTCCGCGTTATGAACTGCGTCTCTCGCCGATCGAGTTCTCGGTGCTTCATGGCGCGGCCCTAGATGGCGTATCGAAGTATGGCGGTGACGCAGACTTCGAGGTAAAACTCGCCAAGGAATCGGGCGATGAGATCATCACGACGGTCACTATTACGAATCCGCGATTGCTCGACGTCTGGACATTCTGGATGGCGGAGAAGACTGCCCAGCTTCTTAATCATGCCGACCTCGATCAGCTGGACGAGAGTGCCAAGGTAGCTTTGAAGGCAGTTCAGACTATCAACGCGAAGCTCGTCGAAGCCAAGCAAGACCCGATCTATGAGATAACTATAGTCACTGGGCTGGTTGTGAGCGACAAGAACGGTCTGCGCATCGACACCGACGCAGCATCGGTACGTATATCAAGTGAGGAGAGTGGTGACCTGACCCACTGGATGGGCAAGCCAGTGCTGGCGACCGGTTATGTAAAGACGCCAGGTGTCATGGACGTTGAACACGTCGTCGAGTACAAGCCCAATACTCTTGAGGTGTTCGTGATGAGCCAGTGTCCCTTCGGTACACAGGCCGAGTACTCGATCATCAAGTACTTGCACGGGCTTCCCCATCGGGAGGAGGTGCCGCACCTCGAAGTGCATTACCTGTTCTACGAGAAGCCGCCTGAGTCGAGGAGTGATGGGAAGCCGATGGACGGCGGTACACCGAGCTACTTTTCGCTTCATGGCGAGAGGGAAGTCGAGGAAAACCTCGTGCAGATCGTGCTGCGCGACGACCATCCGGAGCTCTTCTTCGATTACCTGCTGCACCGCGCTTCCAGCGAAATGCCCTGGCCCGACCTGGCCATGGAGGTGGGCCTCGGGATGGACGATGTCGCCGTCGTGCGCGACCGCATTGTCAGTGAGCGCGATGCTCTGATCCAGGCCGAGCGCGACTATTGCATCAAGAACTACCAGATCAGCGACGGCAGTCCGACGTTTGTCTGGGAGAGTCGGCTCGCCCCCGACATCCACAAGGTGAAACCCTTTGCTAAGCTCGACTTCAGTGCTCCAAAGTGTGTGGGGACGCCGTAGAGGTAGGCCTAACCCGATCCTTTATCCGTCCTGAGAGTCCCTGTCCTCGTCTGTATTCCATGGCAGGCCGGTCCAGTGTGCGAAACCAAGGGAGAACGCAATGCGAACGATCATCCATGTCATTCTGGGTGTCCAGGGTGTCCTGCTCACGGGGATTTCGCACGCTCAGGAAACGAAGGCGGCAACCTCTGTGGGGGCGCCATCAACGGGGTCAGCGGCGGCGAGCCCCGCATCCTCCACGCCTGGAGCCATGTGGATCGATATCGATCGGGACGGGCTTGATGACCTGTTCCTGGTCCACTCGACGTCGGCCGACCGGCTGCTGTGGAACCGTGGTGACGGCACGTTCACAGACGTCACCGATACGGCGGGTCTTTCCGAGTTGCACGGCACACGCGTGGCGATCTGGAAGGACATCGACCGTGATGGGTATCCCGATGTGCTCATGGGAGGGGACTCCGGCGTGCGCTTGCTGCGCAATCTGGGCTCACACGCCTTCGTTGATATGACCGCGCAGGCAGGCTTGTCCGCAGTTCCTAGCGCCGTTGCGGCGACTTGGCGCGACATCGACGCCAACGGTGATCCTGACCTTGAGCTGGATAGCACGACCGACATACTGCTTTTCCACAATGACGGGACGGGAAGGTTCACGCCGATTTACTTGGGTGATTCGTCAACTGCCGTGAGTACGCCTTCGGCGACAGCGGAGCTCCTCAGTGAAGTAGCCGCCCCGGTTAGTGATGCAGGGAAGACACCAGCTAACGGAACCTTGGCGAGCTCAGACCACCGTGCTGCAAGGTCCGGCCATACGGTCTCGATGGCCACGACCTCAACTACGCTGCACTCCGGACAGGCGCCGGCGCCGATTCCGGCAATCCCTCTCGTCGGTTCCCCGCTAAATCTGATCGCGACCGCACTTAGGGATGGGGCGGGCGGCAGCCCGATCGAGGCATCCTCGACGCCGACGCTCGGCATGCTTTATCCACTGAGCAACAACCTGTTTGTCGGCCTAGACGGCGAGGTCGGAATCGGCACCACATCACCCGGTACGAAATTGGACGTGCGGGATCAAGGCGCCGGTGCGCGCACGATTCTCACTCTTCGAACAGCCGAGTCTGTGTCTGGCACGGAAGGTCGACTTGACTGGGCTCAGTCGGGAACAGTCTCCGGGCGTATCTCGAATGCTTTCGAGGGAGGAGGCCAGGCTGGCCTTTCGCTTCACACATACAATTCTCCGAATCTAACTGAGGCGGTGCGGATCACGGCACTGGGCAAGGTGGGTATCGGAACCCCTACGCCAGACACGCAATTGGACGTGCGGGATCAAGGCGCCGGTGCGCGCACGATTCTCACTCTCCGAACAGCCGAGTCTGTGTCTGGCACGGAAGGTCGACTTGACTGGGCTCAGTCGGGAACAGTCTCCGGGCGTATCTCGAATGCTTTCGAGGGAGGAGGCCAGGCTGGGCTCTCGCTCCACACGTATAACTCTCCGAGTCTGACTGAGGCGATGCGAATTACCGCACTTGGTAAGATCGGCATCGGCACACCGACACCGAGTACGCAGTTGGACGTGAGAGATAAAGGCGCAGGTGCGCGCACAATTCTTACCCTGAGAACGGCTGAGTCCACAGCTACAACCGAAGGCCGACTTGACTGGGCAAAGTCTGGAACCGTCTCGGGACGCATTACTAACGCCGCCGAGGCAGGGGGGCTTGCGGGTTTCGGCTTCTATACTTACGGAGGCACATTGTCCGAGGCGATGCGTATCAGATCCAATGGAAATATCGGCATCGGCACTACCTCTCCTGGGCAGCGATTGTCAGTAGTCGGTATGATCGAGAGCGCATCAGGCGGCTTCAAATTTCCAGATGGGACGCTTCAAACTACAGCGCAACTCGTCGGCCCGAAGGGAGCGAAGGGTGACAAGGGGGATATGGGAAGTGCGGGGCCAACTGGACTAACTGGGCCCACTGGTGCGACAGGGCCAATGGGTCCGCAAGGTCCGCAAGGCGCGAAGGGCGATAAAGGAGACCCAGGTCCTCCGCTTCCGATGTCATGCCACTACAATGGTCACCCTTACTCAACAGGAGCAATTTGCGCATGGTCAACTAATGGCGTGTGCGAAGGAGGTCAAAAGTACATCCTCCTAAAATGCAAGGCAGATGGATCTTGGGAGGAAAGCAATTCCGGATGCATCCCAGGAATCGGACCACTGCAATGTGGCTTCTGAGAGGATGGTGCGACGTCGACATTTGTTTGGTAAATGGAGGAGATGGCGTAAAAGTTCGTGACGTGGGCTCGGCGTCGGTATAGAGGTCGGCGCGGGGCCTTCGCGCGCTTCAGCTGTAGGTGTGCGTCCCGAGATCTCAGCGCGAGCCTCGGAGCATTACAATTCGCCTTCGTACGCGACCCCGATGAGTCGCCAAGCGAGTGCTAGACGGTTCGCGTCGACGCGAAGTTGTCCCTCCCGAGATCTCAGCGCGAGTCCCGGAGCATGACAAGTCGCCTTCGTACGCGAGCGCGATGGGGGCGTCGAGCGAGATTCAAAGTCGCTCGCATGGACGCGGGGTGAATCCCGAGTCGCCGAAAGCTGGCGGTAGGCAGACCATCTTCGCGACTCCGACCGACGATTCGCGGAGTTGTTGGGTCAGGCCGCGCGACGGTACTCGTGGTGCAATCCACCGAGCACCGGAACGGCGACCACATCTTCGACCGGTGCCGCCTCACGTTGCCGGGGCTCCGGCGCGTTGTCATCGAGCGAGTTATGACAACGACTCGAGTTGTAGTACCGCTGGTGCTCTCGCAGCAGCGTCAGTAAGTGTCGCTCGCCCGTGATGATGACATGGTCAGTGCACTCACGACGGATCGAACCTATCACGCGCTCCACGAAGGGGTTCTGCCAAGGGCAGCGCCGTCCACTCAGCAGCTCGCGCAGTCCCATCGCGCGGGCCTCATCGTGGAACCTGTCGCCGTAGATGCCGTCTCGGTCGTGAAGGAGATACGTCGGCTCGCTGCCGTCGCCAGGAAACGCCTCTCGGATCTGCCGGGCTGTCCATTCCGCGGTGGGGTGCGCGGTGAGGCCGACGTGCAAGATGCGTCGCCGGTCATGGCTCAGGACCACGAAGGCGTAGAGCATCTTGAAGGTGAGCGTTGGCACGACGAAGAAGTCGCACGCCGCGGTGACCTTCATGTGGTTGCGGAGAAACGTGGACCAGCGCTGGCCCTTCTCCGGGTCGCGCCGCTTGACCATGTACTTCTCGACGGTGGACTGCGCGACGTCGTGGCCCAGCATTCCGAGCTCGTCGCGAATCCGCGGTGCTCCCCACGTCACGTTCTCCACCGACAGGCGCTGGATCAGGCGGACCAACTTCCACCCGATCGCCGGCGCGCCGCGCTTCGTCGTCCGGGACTTCCGCGCCCAGTACCAGGCCGCCCCTTTCCGGTGCCAGCGGATCACGGTCTCGGGCTTCACGATGAGCAGGCTGCTCCTCCAGTCGGCGAGCAGGCGGTGCATCAGCACGAAGAACGCCCGGTCGCTGTCCTTGATTCGAGGCCGGTTGACGCTGCGCTTCAAGACGATGACCTGCTGGCGCAGGACGGCGTTCTCGAGCATCAGCCGTTGGCGATCGATGAGCGCTGCGCGCAGCATCCCGAAGAGCACGGTGACGGTCGGCATGGGGCGGGGAGGGTAGCGGCTGGGTTCGGATGAAACGACCGCCGGCCCGTGAAGTCCCTTGCGGCCATGTCAAGAATGACATAAGCTGGAGTTCCATGGCCGCGACAGACAAGTTCTCGTCTGGCTTCATGGAGAGATCAAGACACCCCCGTTTTCGTCCGAAGCCCGAATAGAAGCCGGCTGGTTGCTGCGGCGCCTTCAGGCTGCGCAGATCCTGTCGATGCCGCAGGCGCGCCCGATGCCCTCGATCGGTCCGCGATGCCTCGAACTCCGGGTCCGTGACCGTGACCAGAACTGGCGCATCGTCTGCCGGGCCGACCCGGACGCCATCCTGATCGCGGAGGTCTTCCCGAAGCAGACCAGGGCGACCCCGCCGAGGGTCATCGAGACCTGCCAGCGACGCCTGCGCAGCTACGACGCCATCAGTTGAGACAGAAGGAGACGACGCATGAACAAGACGAAGCAGAAGCGGCTGGCAGCGGCCGGATGGAAGGTCGGCTCGGCCAAGGAGTTCCTGGGCCTCTCCGATCAGGAGGCCGCGCTGATCGAGATGCGGATGGCGCTGGCCGAGAGCCTGAGGAAGCACCGCGTGGCTCGACACCTTTCTCAGGAGCAACTGGCGGAGGAACTGGGCTCGAGCCAGTCCCGCGTGGCCAAGATGGAGGCGGCCGACCCCTCGGTAACGATCGACCTGCTCCTGCGCTCCCTGCTGGCGCTGGGAGTGTCGCGGAGGGTCCTGGCCGGAATCCTGGGCCGACCGGCAGCCTGAGCGCTGCAAACCGGTGGGGCCGGCCGGCAAGCGATGCTCTCGGAGAGGTCACAAGTCGGTCGCCCGCGGCTGCGAGACGCTCCAATAGGCCGTCCTCGGGGTGAATGTTCTCTCCGACCCCGCGGAAGGCATTCAGCGAGAAACAGCCCCTCTAGTTACGATTTCGGGCATGGACGAGAGGTCACAGAGAGTTTCCACCCATCGGCGACTTCTGGTGTACCAACCATGCGAGGTTCTGAGCGTGATATATTCACTGAATGAGATCAGGTGAGTAATATGGCTCAACTTCTCTCTCGAGGGCTTGTCGCATTAGTATTTCTTTGGCCGGCGGCTTGCGCTCAGACGCTCGATGCTGAGGAGGCCGGCCTGCCTCCGACTTCGCCTGTAGAGCTACCATTGCCTGATCCCAGAGTTCAATGGTCAGACGAGTGGCGAGCAATTGTTTATCGGCCAGATGGCGGCGCGGTCGCTGCGGTCGGCTATTTGCCGACGAAGGCGGCGGCCGAAGCGGTATTTAGGGCTGATGTGGTTGATGTACCAAGGACGGGCGCTCTGGGCGTGGCGATCGTTGAGTTGTCTGCGAATGGTCCGCAATTCGCCGCGCTTCCTGCGGACCTTGGTTCGCCGGCATCACGGGGTGCGTGGGCGCCCGACTCAAGCGGGTTTGCCCAAGTGCTCGTTTCTGAGACGTCGTTTCTCGGACTTTTTGATAGCAGCGCACGTTCGTGGCGAAAGGTTGCGGTCCTAGATAGCTATCCGACTTCGAATGTTTCGTGGTTCGGGCGGAACATCGCTGTACTCGGAATGAGAGCCGAAGCGCGGGCTCTTGCGCCTGAGGACCAACTTGGAAGGCAGATCGTTCCGCATCTTTGTATTGTTGGCTCTGATGGTAGCGGAGAGAGAGGCGTAGTTCTTTCGGAGTTAGGCACGTCGAAGAACATTCGGGGCATGACCATAGGCTGGGATCCGACCGGTCGATTTATCGCCGTGGCGGCGTCGGATCGCGCGATAGACGATGCCGCCGCGACGTTGCTTATGGTGGACGCTAGGTCGATGGACGTTGTTTCTGAACACACAATTCGTCCTGGAGTCGTCGACCCCGATGCTTCCATTCCACAGTGGGCGGCGGATGGCTCTTCGTTTGTTCTTTTGGTGAGAGGGGCCGTTTATCGCTGCGAGATTTCTTCGCGGGGAGAATTCAGTAGCGTCTCAAGGTACGATATTCCGGGCGTTATTGATGCGGTGTGGTGCCCAGGTGAGCGGTCGTTACTAGTGATGACCAAGAAGCATGAAGCGGACGTCGGGGAGACGTTTGAGACGGTAATAAAGATCGGTGAGAACATTACTCATCGGTACGGTTACCACGTCGGCGAATATGTCTTGGCGACGGATGTGCTACACGAGCTAAAGGACTTCGCTCGGTTCGGAAGAGAGGATTGGAGGCAGCCATACATGTTGCCCCGTGTAGGCGAAGCATTTTCTTCGTGGGCTCGTTAGGCTTCGGGTCCAAATGGCACTCGTAAATCAGGTGGGGGTCTGTGGCGCACCTGTGGTGCACCAAGACCCCGCGGCGAGCTCGAATCAGGCCTGTCCCTCCCGAGAACTCAGCGCAAACCACGGAGCATGACAATTTGGCTTCGTACGCAATCGCGATGGGGTCCGCGGCGCGCCCCAGGTCACGTTCTCGGTAGACAGCCGCTGGATGAACCGGACCAGCTTCCATCCGATCGCCGGTGCGCCGCGCTTCGCTGTCCGGGACTTCCGCGCCCAGTAGTAGGCCGCTCCCTTGCGGTGCCAGCGGACCACGGTCTCCGGCATCACGATGAGCATGCAGCTCTTCCGGAGAGCAGCCGGTGCAGGAGGATCCAGAAGATGCGATCGCTGTCCTGGATGCGTGGCCGCGTCACGCTGCGCTTGAGCACGATGACCTGCTGGCGGAGGACGGCGTTCTCGATCATCCGATCGCCAGCGCCAGTACGCTCGCCAGCCCTTACGGTGCCAGCGCAGCACCGTTTCGGGTTTCACGATGAGCAGGCACTCGCGCCAACGCGGGAAAACGCTGGCCGGTGCGATCCACACGAGACGGTCGGCATTCGTGAGCTTGGGGCGTTTCACAGAGCGGCGCATGACCGCGAGCTGGTGTCGGAGGGCGACATTCTCCAGGACCAGATCGGCGCGAGGGCGGACGGCTGCCCGCAGCAGCGTCGAGAGCCAAGCGAGCCAACCCGCCGTCGGCACTGGACGGCGGCCACTTCGTCTTCGCCGCGCTGGACTCCGTCGTGCTCGCCTGCCGCTCGGTGTGCCCATGGATGCCGCCGACTCCGACGTGTTGGGCGGGCAGGCTACGGGGCGGGCTGGGCTGGCGCGATCCCGGACGCTCGGACTCGTGCAGGCAACCCGAACAGGGGCGGCTCACTCGTCGCCGTCGAGGACCTCGCTCACGTCGCGCCAGCCGCTGACAACGCGGAGGATCTCGAGCGGCTCGGTCTCAGGGCGATAGACGATGAGGAAACTGTGCACGGCCCAGAACAGAACCGGCCGGGGCGTCAGATCTTCGCGCGCATGACCCATGCCGGCATCTCCGCGAGGTGACGGGCCGCGGCGAGCAGGTTACGGCGGACACCTTCAGCCCGCTGCAGGCTCCCGGTCTGCGCGACGTACTCGAGGATCTCGGCGAGGTCGGCCTCGGCGAGCAACGACAGCCGGAAGGAAGTCACGTCCGGGGTTTGCGCTTCGCTTGCAGCTTCGCCTCGAGCCGCTTGAAGGCTTCCTCGCCATCGACGAGCTGGCCGCCGGTGGCCTGGTCCCAGCCGGCGTCGATCTTGCGGCGCACCTCGTCGCGCCACGCCTGGAAGCGGCGTTGCTCGTCGGCCTCGCGATCCATGAGGAGCCGGATGCCCTCACGGACGACCTCGGCCCCGGTCTGGTAGCGGCCGGTCTTGACCTTGTCTTCGATGAATCGGACCTGCTCGTCGGTGAGGGAGACGTTCATGGGGGCAAGCTAGCTCCGATGGCCGGATATGTCCACTTATGGCCATCGAAGCGGGCGGGACATGGCTTGAGGGCAGGGGCTGCCGAGGGGCAGGCGCCAGCTACCGAGGGCCAACTCGGGAGTGCTCTCGGAGAGGTCACAGCTCGTCCGGCCGGGACGGCTCGGGGAGCCCTCGGGGGCCAGAAACGACCGGCTGTTCTCTCGGACGCTTGGAGGGGCCCATGAGAGAATCCATCCTTCCGAGCTCGTGGAAGGGCCCGGAGAGAGGTCACAGAGAGTTTCTACCCATCGGGCACTCTTGGTGTACCACTGTCGTCACCACCGCTGCACTTTCAGTTCTGGACCGCGGATGCCGGCGGACCCGATGGCTACTTGGCTTCGAACTGCCTCGTGGGTCTCACGCCGTAGCGCGTGTCACTCGCGCCGCCCCAGCCCCTCGCCGTGAGCGGCTGTCACGGCCACCCCCCATTCCCGATGCAGCATCAGCCCACGCCCCGCGAACGTCCGCCGGAAGCCCGGGCTTGCCACCGTTCCCGGAGCCTTGCCGCCATGCGTCACCTGACCGGCCTTGCCGTGCTCGCATGCCTCTCCCTGATCGCACTGCCCGCCGCAACACTGACCGCGCAGGGCGGCGGATTGTCGGCCGGGGACATGTACCTGCTGAGCGCCGCCATCAACGCCCCCGGCGGCAGTGGCGGCTCGCTGGTCCATGTGGACCTCGCGAGCGGCACCACCAGCATCCTGGTGGACACCACGTTCACGCCCGCGGCCGCAGGCACCGTGGTCTTCGACCCGTACCGCCAGCGCATCGTGTTCCGCGGCAGCATCGGCGCGCCGAGCAACCCGCCGTACGTGTACGCCGTGGATGCGGCGGGCCAGCTCGATCAGCTCCTCCTCTCCACCGGCCCCTCCATCACGTCGCTCGCGCCGACGGGCGACGGCCGCATCTACATGCGCGTCAGCGACAGCCCGCCCTTCCGCTACCTGGACGCCTCCAACAACCTGGTGACGCTGATGGACGACACCGGTGCCGCCCCCTTCATGATCGACGGCAACGCCAGCTTCGACTTCCGCGGGATGATCTACGACGCGGGCACGAACGCGCTGTTCATCTCGTCGCACCTGGCCGGACTGTGCGGCGGAGTCGCCAGCCGGCTCAACGTGCGCAAGCTGCCGCTCTCCGCGGACGGCACGCGCGTGGTGGGCCCGGTGACCTGCGCGCAGTTCGAGGTGAGCACGAGCGGCGAGGTACCCGTGGGCTGGAGCCACGGCCCGGCGGGACAGCTCATCGTCGTCGTGGACACGAACAGCAACGACGTGGAGCCGCGCATGGTGCTGGTGGACCCCGTGACACTGGTTATGTCGGCCTTCGCGAGCAACGGAGGGCCCGGCATTTTCGGAGCCGCGACCAATGCCGGCACCTGGAATTCCGCGCTGGGCAAGGTGGTGATCCTCGACACGGGCGGCGACATGCTGCGCGCCTTCTCATCCGGCGAGAGCGGCGCCGGCGCCGTGTTGGCTCTTGCGGGCTTGCCCGTGTCACCCGCTGGCAGCACGGCCGAGCTGGTGTCTCTCTGCGAGGTCGAGGCCACCGCGTGCGACGGCGCATGGATGGCCTACGGCGCGGGCCTCGCCGGCGCGGGCGCGTTCGTGCCGCGGCTCACGGGCAGCGGCTGTCCCGCGCCGGGCGGCCCGCTGAACCTGAACCTCGACCGCGCTGTGGGCGGCGCGAGCAGCATGCTGTTCGTGGGGTTGGCCAGCGCCGCGCTGCCCTTCAAGGGCGGGACGTTCCACGTCGGTGCCCTACTGTACTCCATCGCGCTGCCGATGGGCGGCGCGCCGGGGGTGCCGGGCGCCGGAGGGCTGACTCTGCCCGCCGCCCTCCCCGCCAACCCGCTGCTCTCGGGGATCAACGTCCACCTGCAGGCGGCCTTCACCGATGCGGCCGCCGTGAAAGGCGCCTCGCTGACCAAGGGCCTGAGGATGACCATCGGCGGGTGAGGGCTCGGCGCCGTGGGCGCCGCGCGAAGACGCGTCTGGCCCAGCGCGTTGCTCGGCGAGACACTGTGCCTCCCGAGAAGTCAGCGCGAGTCCCGCAGCATGACAATTCGCCTTCGTACGCGGCCGCGATGGGCGCGTCAAGCGGGCTCGAGGCCGTTCGCATGGACGCGGAGTGAGTCTCGAGTCGCCGGAATCGCGCGATAGGCGGACCAATCTCCGCGACACCGACCGACGATTCATCGATCTGTCGGGTCAGGCCGCGCGGCGGTACTCGTGGTGCAAGCCACCGAGCACCCGCACGGAAATCACATCCTCGACGGGCGTCGTCTCCGGCGCGCGCGGCTCCGGCGCGACGCCATCGAGCGATTGGTGACACCGACTCGAGTTGTAATGCCGCTGGTGCTCACGAAGCAGGACCAGCAGGTGCCGCTCGCCCGTGACGATGACGTGGTCTGTGCATTCGCGGCGAATCGTGCGATCGCGCGCTCCACGAAGGGGTTCATCCAGGGAGATCGGCGTCCACTCAGCAGCTCGCGCAGGCCCATCGCGCGGACTTCGTCGTGGAAGGCGTCGCCGTAGATGGCCGCGACACGCTGCGCTTCAGCACGATGACCTGCTGGCGGAGCAAGGCGTTCTCGAGCATCAGCCGTTGGCGATCGATGAGCGCTGCGCGCAGCATCCCGAAGAGCACGGTGACGGTCGACATGGGGCGGGGAGGGTAGCGGGACCCGTCATCTCGCGACAGCGCGCGCGTTCAACGTCCCGCACCGGGCGCCCCGAGATTCCGCGCTCGCCAGAACTCGGCCAGAGCGGCAGATGCCGCATCGAGGTCCCGGACGGCGAGCTGCAGCTCCTGCGCCATCACGGCAAAGTCTTCGCGCCACTCCGCCGGTGGCGCGGGCAGCGCGGCGGGCAGCGGGCGCTGAGGACGATCGGCGAAGGTGACGCGCAGTGCTTCCTGCAATGCCTCCCGGTCCGGCAGCCCCGCCTCGATGAGCAGCAGCAGATCGACGAGGTCCTTGGTGCGGGTGTTGATTCGGTCGTCCCATGGCCGCGTGTAGGCGTGGATCTTCTCCGCGAACTGCAGCTCGCGGGGGACGGCGCGGGCGCGCAGGGCGGGCACGCCGGCGAACGCCAGCAGGTCGTCGCCGTGCAGGATCTCCGGCACGCCCACGAGAGGACCGATGCCGACATCCACGTGGAAGCGGCCGTACTCCCGGCCGGCGAGTGTGACGAGGACCGGGAAGCGGGCACCGCCGGCAGGAGCGGTCTCGATCAGCTTGGCGGGCTCGCCGATACGGAAGATCAGGAAGTCACCGGCCGGCCTGGCCGCGGCCTGCTGCATCGCCTCGCGCAGCGTCACCAGTGCGAGGCTCGAGCTCTGTCCGGACGCAGGCACCGCGAGATCGAGGTCCCGGGTCGTGCGTGCCCGTGGCCGGAACCGCAGCTCCATCGCGTAGCCGCCCTTGAGGAGCCAAGGCGCGTCCGGTTCGGCGAAGAGCCGGGCGAGCAGTCGCTCCATGAGCAGCTTGAGCCGCAGGCCGTTGACCGCGACACCGCGCTCCTCGGCCCGCTGCCGGAGCCGTTCCTCGACTGACTGCCGGAAGGCCGCCGCTGTCGGAAACTCCCGTTCACCCGGCATGTCTCAGCGCCGCGACGGCAGCGCAGCCATCAGCCGTTCGCGCAGCTTGGGATCGTCGCTCGCACGCAGCGCCGCAGTGAGTTCCGAGCGACGCACCAGCCCCCGGGAGAGGGCATCCCGCACGGCGCGCCCGAGCCGCGAGCAGCTCGGGCGTCGTTCGCCCGCCACGTCGAGGAGCGTGCGCAGCGGGGTCGTGACCGAGAAGCCTTCCCACTCCTCGGAGTCGGCGGTCCCCAGCGGGGCTCGGTGCACGGTCGCGCCGGCCGCGGGAGCCTTGCGCCATCCCGGAGGAACGGTGAGATGAACCGACGCCGGGATCACGTCCGAGAGCTCGTGCAGCGCGAGCGCGGACTCGTGGGACACAACGGCTTGGGGGCGACCGATGCGGTCTCGGCTGGCCAGCACGAGGCGCAGCACCTGGTCATGCTCCGAGCGGGGGATCTCGGGGACGCGGTACAGACCGTGCCCGACCCGGGTCAGGTTGCCGGCCCCGACGTGGTACGCCAGGTGGCTGTAGGCGAAGCCGGCCCGCTGCGCCTGGCGCGCCGTGACGTAGCCGCCCTGCCCCTGCGCGACGGCGACAAGGGCACGATAGGCGTTCTGGGCGTTCCGATAGGCCATGCACGAACCTTCAAAAGATTTGAAGGATCATGCAGCAAGGCCCGCCCGATTGCACGGGCCCAGGTTCGTGCTCTCGAAGAGGTCACAAGTCGCTCCGAGGGAGGCCCCGGACGCCCCCAAAGGGCCTCCGGGACACCGATGGCCTCTCCGAGCGCTCGGAAGGCGCTCAGCGAGAAACAGCCCCTCCGGTTACGTTTCCGGGCATGGATGAGAGGTCACAGGGAGTTTCCACCCATCGGCCACTTCTGGTGTACCAGTATTATCGTGCCAGGGAGTGTCGCCCCGATGTGGGGAAGTTTCTTCAGCGCGATCCAATTGGCTATCGTGCCGGAGCTAATCTGCAGAACTATGTGGCGAACAGCCCATTAACTTATGCCGATCCTTATGGAAAGGTAGGTGGCTGCGTAATCGCTGCACTTGTTGTTTTCTGCATCGGGTGGGGGCTAGCAGGAGAAGCGGGTGGTGAGCCACCTCCGCCTCCACACCTCACACCTGCAGAGCTGGATGCGGCGGAGAAGAAGGCCAAGGATCTCGAGGAGAGAGAAGAACTAGATAGAATGAAGGCGGGCCCCGTCTGATGTTTAGCCGAGACAATCTTAGGGGAAGGACAATCGTGTTATGCATACAGATGTCTCAGCAGGCCGAAGATGTTATGCGGGCTATGTACGAGGAGGCCACTTGGTCCGATTCAAGGGCGTTCTCTCGTGGTGGTGCCAATGAATCGTCGTTCTTGGAAGACGTTGTTGCAGGATCACGATGAACCGTTCGGGTGTCGCCGCAAGGTTGGCGGGGGTGTTTCTTATTAGTCGAGTCTTGGACCTGCTGGTTACGAGGCTCTATTCTCCAAGCCTGCAGCGTGAGGCTAACCCGGTAGCGTCCGTCTTAGGGTTTGGTTGGGCTGGATTGTTGTGTGCCAATGCACTGGGATCGATCGTGGTTGTATGGGCAATATTATTGTGGCGTCGCCGTCCATTAACAGTTCCTGCCGGCAACGCGGCGCGCGATTACTGGTCCTTTGCGTCAATTTGCTACTATTCGAAGGTCTATCCGCCGCCCACGTTCTTAATTAGGTCGCTTTATAGAATGCCGAGCGAGTGGCGAGGCATGTTTCATATGCTTGGGTTTGTGGGTCCGGCCGTAGTTAGTTGCATGTCGGTTATCGCGGCGCTGAACTGGATGATGCTGGATTCTCCGACATATCGCAACTTCTCCAGGGAGACGTTTCCGTGGTATCCGTACGTTGGCCCTGTTTTTGTTCTCTACTATTTGTTTTTTCTTATATACTACTCATATGAATGGAAGCAGTGGAGACTTAGGGAGTGTTCGTAAGCGTTGCATCATCCTGTGGTGCACCAAAACTTGTGGTGCACCAAAACTCCGCTGTCCCTCCCGAGATCTCAGCGCGAGCCTCGGAGCATGACAATTCGCCTTCGTACGCGAGCGCGATGGGGGCGTCAAGCGAGATTCAAGGTCGCTCGCATGGACGCGGGGTGAATCCCGAGTCACCGAAAGCTGGCGATAGGCGGACCATCTCCGCGACACCGACCGACGATTCATCGATCTGTCGGGTCAGGCCGCGCGACGGTACTCGTGGTGCAGGCCACCGAGCGCCGGCACGGCAATCACATCCTCGACGGGCGTCGTCTCCGGCGCGCGCGGCTCCGGCGCGGCGCCATCGAGCGATTGGTGACACCGACTCGAGTTGTAATACCGCTGGTGCTCACGAAGCAGGACCAGCAGGTGCCGCTCGCCCGTGACGATGACGTGGACTGCGCATTCGCGGCGAATCGTGCCGATCGTGCGCTCCACGAAGGGGTTCATCCAGGGAGATCGGCGTCCACTCAGCAGCTCGCGCAGGCCCATCGCGCGGATCTCGTCGCGGAACCTGTGGCCGTAGATGCTGTCTTGGTCGCGAAGCAGCTACGTGGGCTCGCTCCCGTCGCCCGGGAATGCCTCGCGGATCTGCCGTGCCGTCCACTCCGCGGTGGGATGGGCGGTGACTCCGACGTGCACGATGCGCCGCCGGTCGTGGCTCAGGACTACGAAGGCATAGAGCATCTTGAAGGTGAGGGTCGGCACGACGAAGAAGTCGCATGCCGCCGTGACCTTCATGTGGTTGGCGAGGAATGTGGACCACCGCTAGCCCTTCTCCGGGTCGCGCCGCTTGGCCATGTATTACTCAACCGTGGACTGTGCGACGCCGTGCCCGAGCATCACGACTCCATCCCGGATCCGAGGCGCGCCCCAGGTTACATTCTCGACGGAGAGCCGCTGGATGAGGCGCACCAACCTCCACCCGATCGTCGGCGCGCCGCGCTTCGTCGTCCGGGACTTCCGCGTCCAGTACCAGGCCGCGCCCCTGCGGTGCCAGCGGAACAGGGTCTCCGGCTTCACGATGAGCAGGCAGCTCTTCCAGTCGGCAAGCAGCCGGTGCATCAACACAAAGAAGGCCCGGTCGTTGTCCTCGATCCGAGGCCGGCTCAGGCTGCGCTTGAGCACGATGACCTGCTGGCGGAGCAAGGCGTTCTCGATCATCAGCCGTTGGCGATCGATCAGCGCGGCGCGCAACATTCCGAAGAGCACGGTGACGGTCGGCATGGGGCGGGAGGGTAACGTCTCGCTTCACCAGCGCCCGCAGGCTACGAGTCGTCGCCGGCCCGTGCCCCGCGAGGTGGTTGCGATCACGCAGGGCGGGGGCATCGTCGCCAGCCTCTGATGCACGTCATGGCTTGCTGCCGTCGACGTAGCCGCATTGCACCATGCCGAACGTGAGCACCGTCAGCAGCAACCAGACGGTTCCCTGAATGCACCTGGCATCGAGGCCGGCGTCGCGTAGCGTGGCGGCGTATTGCCTGAGGTGGCGCACGTCCACGATCAGCACTCGCCCGCCCGGCTTGAGCACCCGCGCGATCTCGCGTACGGCAGTCTGTCGCCCGCCAGCGTCGTAGATGTTGTGCAGCGCCGCGCTCGAAAGGACGACATCGAAGCTCGCGTCGTCGAACGGCAACTTCCGTGCGTCGCCCGTTTGCACCTCGACCTTTTCAGCCACGCCTTCGATCATCGCGTTGTTGAGTGTCCCGGCGGCGCTGTTGCCGCTGAGATCCTCGGCCTGCCACTTGTCGATCCCGACCGCACGGCCGGTCGAGAGCCGCCTGGCAGCGCCGATCAGGAACACTCCCAGCCCGCATCCGACGTCCAGCACGCGCTCATCACCACGCCAGGCGAGCTTGTCGAGATAATGTTCGCGCTCGCGCACCTTGCCGATCTTGCTGTCGTAGATCATCCACAAGGCCATCGCGCCGCAGCCCAGGCCGGCGCCGATCAGCGGCCTGGCGATCATCGCGATGCGGTCCTGCCTCGACCATACGCCAAGCAGCCGCGTGATCAGCGAGACGATGCCCAGCGCCGCGACGATGAGCATATTGCGCACCGCCCCCGGAGCGTCCAAGCCGTAGTTCGGTCGGCGATCGGCGGTCATCCATTGCCCTCGGTGAACGCGGGTAATCTAAACGGCCGGAACCATGATCGCGAGCATGACGGTCGTGCGAAGCGTGCGGTGCATGGGGCTTCCCTCAACGTGGTGATTGCGCGGGTAGTGTAGCCGGCCCTGTGCATGGTCGCACCGGTCGCGGGGGCCTTGCGCCAACCGGGTGGGACAGTGAGGTGAACGGACGCGGGGATCACGTCCGACAGCTCGTGCAGCGCGAGCGCCTGGTTCGTGCTCTCGAAGCGGTCACAAGTCGCATCGCTGGAGGCCCGGACGCCCCAAGATGACCTCCCGGGGCGCCCCGGGAGACTGTCCCAAGGGCGATGTTCTCTTCGAGGGCTGGGAAGGCACCGGGTGAGAAGCAGCCCTTCCGGTCAAGTTTTCGGGCATAGGGGCGAGGCCACAGAGAGTTTCCATCCATCGGCCGCTTCTGGTGTACCCGGACTGCTCTCAGCGGCAAGGAGAACGGAGAGCAACCAGGACCGAAGCGTTCGGGCTGGTGACGCTGGCCGGCGCGCTCGGGGGGCCTGCTCGGCGATGCCTCGGCGTTTCCATGTCAGCCGGTCACCGCGGCTACGCTTTCAAGAGCGTGATAGGCTGGCAGACGGTGGGAAGAGAAGACCCAGATCTCCGGGCAATCGCGCGAAGCTGCCCATTGAATGTCGCCCGCCGGAGCATGGCCATTGTTGCTTGGTGCTCCTTCACCGCGGCGGCACTTGTCGTTTTCCCAGGCTGTGGGCCCGCGAAGGAGGTGGACGACCGTCGCGTGGCGCAGCAACCCCGAGCCATCAGCGACCAATCTCGACTCTTCGGCTCCAGCACCACCACGTACGATCGCATTCAGCACGCCGTGGATGGGGGCCGACTGTCGGCCAAGGACGGCGTCATTCTTACGGCGCGCCTGCTCTACTCTCCGGCGTCGATTCCGGCTGAGTCAGAATACGCACCTCGAACCGGCGAAACTGCACATCGTGATGACTGCCTGACGGCATTCTGGAAAAGCCTCATGATGATCCGTGGCGATCTGAGCGCTTCCGAGCGGACGATGCTGGAAGCATTGACGGGCAAGGAGATCCCCGAATAGCGGCGCAGTGATCGCGTCCATTGTGCACCTGGCCATAAAGAATTCCCATACACACCGCCAACATCAAGAGGACACGACACCTATGGGTTCACCAACTAGCGGCCGCTTCTCCAGGGCCTCGGGCTTGGCCGCACTTGCTGTCATCGTGACACTGCTGTGGGCCGATCGAGGGCTCGCGCAATCTGTGCGCCATCGCACTGCCTATGACCGGGTCTGCGCCGCGTTTGATCAGGGGAAGCTCATTCGACGCCAGTCGGTCATGCTGCAGGCGATGCTGCTGTACGCGCCCGAGTTGATCGCGCAAGACAGCCCCTTCGCGCCCATGTACGACGAAGTGCCAGTGAACGAGGACTGTGGATCCGCGTTCATCAAGAACTTGCGAGTTGCGTTTCCGGACCTGAGTGAAGCTGACAAGGCACGACTCGCTGCGCTCGACCCCGGCATCGCGGCACTACTCCGCGCTTGCGAGGTGGACAGGCAGCCGACACCGGGCGCGCAGGCGGCGACCTCGTCGCTTCCCGGTTACCCACAGCTTGACCTGACGGAGGAGGGCAAGGCCTGCGTCGTTCATTACACGCTGACGGGAGCCGACAAGGTCGCGAACAAGGCCTATGCCAAGCTCGTGAGAGCGAACATCGACGCAGCCCATTCGGCAATGACGAAGACGCTTCATCCACCCTATAGTGATGGATATGCAGCCTTCGATGGCAAGCTGCACGTCTATGTTCGCGCCCTCGTGGGAGGACTGAATGGCCAGTGGTTCGACAATGCTGCCGTATCGGGGAACAAGTACGCCGGCTACCTCGACGTCAGCAATGCAATCGACGCCAACTTTGGCAACAAGTGGAAATCGAAACTGAAGGGTGTGTGCTATCACGAGTATTTCCATGGAGTCCAATCCGCCTACAACGCATTCAGTGACCTGGCCCTGCTGGAAGGTACGGCTGTATGGGCTGGCTGCTTCTACGGCAAGGACTGGGCAAATGTAAAGTCGTATTATGATGCAGCTGAGTCGGTCTTCAAGACTCCGGATGAAGTCCTCTGGGCCACCACGTATCGAAAATACTCGACCAGTGCGCTCGTTTTCCACCTCACGGGCTCTTTCGGCGGACCGGTATTTCTGAAGAAGTACTTCGAGAAGTCAGTCGCGAATCCGGATGCAATCCAGCTCATGACGGCGGTGATTTCTGAAGAGGGGTCATCGTGGGATGTCGAGTACAGGAAGTACCTCGCCGGGATGTGCGCAAAGAAGCTGGGTTCGCTTTCGAAGAATCAGATGCCTGATGTGATGCACGCAGGTTCCCACAGCGCTTATGGAGTCGATCCGACAACTGGAAATGTGCACCTGACCGGCGCCGACTTCTACGAACTCGTTGCCGAGTCCGGCGCAGAAGTTGCGAGTCTCATCGCCACGTTCGATACTTCGGCGAGCAATCCGGTTGGGATGCTCCTGGCGGACAAGAAATTTGTTCCCATTTCATTTTCAGGCGGCCGCGCAGAGGTAAAGAAGTTCGGCAAGTCCGTGAAGAAGGTGTTCCTCGTCGTTACCGACACGACGTATGCCGGCAAGAGCACCGCGACGCGATCGTTTGAGTATTCGGTTGTCGTCCCGTGGGTCAAGGCCACGCAGATCACGGCGCTGTCTCCCATCACGGCCGGGGGGATCTCGCCAATTGACATCACGTTCGATCTGTCCGGGGTCTATCTGAATCAGCCGTTTCCAGTGGAGGTGCGCCTAACCGAGAAGAGCGCCGATGTCATCGATCAGGCGTCGGCCACCTATCTCCTGGATGACGGACTGGCGCAGGTGCAGCATTTCTACTTCTACTCGGGAGGTGCTCCAGGATCGTATAAGTTTACATTCGAATACCGGGTGCCGTCCGATGCGTGGTCGTTGGAGCAGGTGAAGTCGAAGGTCAGCTGCACAGTGAAGGTGAATCCTTCGACGGCGGCTGCGGATAGCGCATCGCCCGCAATTCATGCGCCTGGCGGCAGCGTTGGAGTGGCAGGAAACTTGTAGCTGTGATGCACCGGAGCTCGCCGACGCGCCAGAATCAGGCCGGCGGCCGGTAGCGATGGTGCAGCCCGCCGAGCACGGGAGTAGCCTGAAGCTCGGCCGCGACGACTATGGCCGGAGCGCGCGGGATCGGCGCGTTGTTCCGCGCGCTTGGATGGTGCGCGTTTCCTGCTGGCGGGAGGTGCGGCCGCTTCGCGTTGCAGTACGCGAAGCAGCCGCCGACGACACGGAGTCTTGAGCGATCCGCGCGGTCCGTAGCACGTCAGGCCACTGCGCGCACCTTGTTGGCCGCCGGCAACCGTGCGACGATCATCTGCTGTTCCGGGGACGCTGGCGCTCGGGGCGCGCTGGCCGTCGTGGTGCACTTCCGTTCGAGGCAGAACTGATGCGAATGACGATGCTGGTGATTCCCCTCCTCCTCGTGGCCCCGGCCTCCGCGCAGGTCGTGAACGGGAGCTTCGAGACCGGCGACATCGAAGGCTGGTCGGTCTCTGGCGATGGACCGGCGATGCCGCCGCAGGTCGTGCACGCGGGTACGCCGGGACCCTTCGGCCTTGCCTCGCAACCCACGGACGGCGAGCACAGTGTGCTCGCTGCGATCGATGGAGCCGGGTCCGGTCAGTCGGTGCTGTCCCAGCACCTCGCGATTCCCGGCTCCCGGGCGGTGCTGCTGGTGGACTACGTCGCGCGATGGAACCTGCTGGAGAGCCCGGGCTTCTTCGGAGACGTGCACTTCGAAGCGACGCTGTGGGGACAGTCGGGCTGGCTGAACGCCTGGCGGATCGCGGAAGTCATCGGCGGCACGGCGAGCCTCGACGCCGACCGGGTGACCGCCGCCATCGACCTCTCGAAGCATGCCGGTGAGGGCCTGCAGCTCGACCTTGCATGGAATTCGTTCCAGAGCTTCACGGGCCTGGCGAGTTTCGAGCTGGACAACCTTCGTCTCGCAGGCCGCCAGGTGCCTGCGTTGCAGCGCGCCCGGCTCGCGATCGCGCTCGCTTTCGCGAAGGAGCATGAAGACCGACTGGATCTGGATCTCATCGTGGCGGTGCCCACCGGCTTCCAGGCCGAGGGCCAGATCCTCGTCGTCGCCGTGGGTGGCGTGCAGCGCGAGTTCACGCTCGATGCAGCCGGCAAGGCGCAGCTGGGCGCGGACTCCGTCAAGCTCCTGCCCGTGCCCAAGCAGCCGGATCACCGACGCCTGAAGCTCGCCGTCCGCGATGCTGACCTCGCGAGCGACTTGCAGGCGCAGGGGCTGCAGGACATCGATACGGTCCCCGCCGGGACGACGGTCGGGTTGCCGATCGCCGTGGAGCTCGGCGGCGAGACGACGACGCGCGAACTCGTCGGCGTCTACAAGTCCGCGGCCGGCGTGTCCGGCAAGGTCGTGGCCAAGGCTGGATCCGAGGTCTGGCACACCGCCCTCTCCGCGAAGCTCAATCTCGAGATTGCCGACGAGAGCACGCTGAAAGTCACGACGGCCGCACTGGTCCCGCCGGGCTTCACGCCCCAGGGACAGGACGTGCGCGTGGATGTCGGCGACTGGTCGAAGACCTTCACGCTGGATTCGGACGGAAAGGTCGAGAGCACCGTCGACACCGACGGCGTGGACAGCATCCGCCTGGTGCGCGACCCGCACAATGCTGCCCGGCAGCTCGTCACGCTGACTGGCGTCAAGGGCAACTTCTGGGACGTCAGCGACATCTTCTCGATGCTTCCGGGAAGCGCGACCGTCCAGATCCCAGTGACCGTCACCGTGGACGGACGCGGCCTGCGAAGCATCGTGACGGTCAAGTACAAGGCCACGGCCAAGTCGGGCACAGCCCACGGCTGATGGCGTTGGTCTCCTGCGCGGGGCGCAGTCACTTGTGCGGTGCACCAATGTTCCGCGACTGGCTCGAATCAGGCCGCCGGCCGGTAGCTATGGCGCGATCGCTTCACCGAGCGCCGCAGGACTCAGAGCTGCTGCCGGAGGGCGAGGTTCTCGAGGACGATCCGCCCGCGCGGGAGGAAAAGCTCACGGAGCAGGGCGAGGAAGCTGGCTAAGACCAGGCATGGGGCCACCGAGGGAGAGACCGGCGGGGCGGCGCACTGGGGAAGGAGGCGCTGCGCTCTGTCGCGCCGCTATTTATGAAAAGCTGCAGGAGCTTAGGAGGACAGCACTTCGCATCCAGTACTAGGCCGCGCCCTTCCTGTGCCAGCGGATCATGGTCTCCGGCTTCACGATGAGATGCAGTTCTTCCAGTCGGAGAGCAGCCGGTGCATCAGGATCCAGAAGACCCGGTCGCTGTCCTCGATCCGCGGGCGGCTCACGCTGCGCTCGCGGACGATGACCTGCTGGCGCAGGACGGCGTTCTCGATCATCAGCCTCTGGCGTCAATCGGGGCTGCGCGCAGCATTCCGAGCAGCACGGTAGCGGTCGGCATGGGGGCGGGAGGGTAGCGGGGCCGTCGCCGCAGGAGTCCGTGCTCGATCCTCATTCCGCCATGAGCACCAGGTCATCGAAAAAGCAATCGGTCGAAAGTCCGACGGTTCGCGATCCGAGCAGGCGCAATCGAAGTGTGCGCGTGCCGACGGGCATCAGGCGCATGTCGCACAGCGGGATCCAGGTGTTGGACGGGGCAATCGTGCCGCTGGCATACGTCTGGAGCACCGCTCCGCTCGCGTTGAGGAACTCGAGCACGACGCTTCCCGGATCGACAGAGCCGGGGATCGAATTGCTGCGGCCGACAGCGGTGAACACGCTCGTCTCCGTGCCGGCATCGATGTCTGCGGACATGCCTGAGACGTCCACGGTCTGCAACAACTCCTGGTTCCAGGCTCCCGACGGACCGAACTGCCCCGGGGTGAAGCTGAAAGCTCCCGCATAGACAAGCTGGGGCGAAGTGGAGACGGTGAAACCGTGGCCCAGGGGATCGGTCCAGCCGGTGAGGTCGCCGGTTTCGGCGTCGCCGTTGATCAGCAGGTTCGACGGACCGCTGGCGACCGGTCCGCACGACACGCCCTTCAATCCGTTGCTTGACGAGTAGCCGAAGGTCGCGGACCCATCCTGGATCCAGTACTGGAAATAGACGGAGAGTCCCGCGCGAACGCCGGTCGGCCACGTGAAGGGCAGGCTCAGGGCACCGAGGGCGTTGGTGCCCAGCGGCACCAGCAGCAGCGGCTGTGGCACCAGCATGCCGCCCTTGAACGGCGCGTTGATCGCGGACAGGCCGAAGACCAGCGTCGCCAGCGACGACGGCGCGGCGTGCACCAGCGTGATCTGGTTGAGCGAGTTGTCGCTCATGGTTCCGCTGCCGGAAAGTTGCGGCAACCCGCTGATGCCGGCCTTGCCGTGGCCGAGGTTGAACCATGGCGCGGGCGTGATGCGGACCTCCGCCAGGTTGATGTTGCCCTGGCTGAATCCGTAACTGGTGATCGCGCCCACGCCGCCCGGATACGAAGGATCGAGCAGATCAAAGACTACGACACCATCGCGCATCACGCAGATGCGGCCTGGCGAGAGCATCATCACGAAGTGATACACGGTGCCCGCGACCCAGCCTCCGCCCGTCGGCCCGGCGATGGTGCTCACGCCGAGCCCGTCCTGACCGCCCCACAATCCATCCCACGTGTACGAGCCGTTGATCCGCTTGATCTTGAGGCCCTGCTCGGCGAGGTCGTCATTGATCGCGACCGGTTGCCCCCAATTGAAGGTCTCCGCGGTCTTCTTCCAGTCCATGAGCCATGAGTGGCTCCCGTCGAGATACGAGAAACCGAGACCGATGAAGTCGTCGTCACCGGTACCGGCCGAGACGCTCAGGTCGAACTCGACCTGCACGACGGGCGCAAGATTGAAGTCGCTCACCACCCAGCCCGGATGCACCGACGAGCTGACGGCCGTCTCGGTCATGGACAGGCTCGTCGCCGTGGGAAAGGACACGTTCCAATTGCTGTCGGGATCGAACTCCGTCCAGTTCGTCAGGTCGAGCGCCGGCAGCACCGAAGCGGCCGCCAGGCACGCGCCGGCCGAAATGGTCACGCCAAGCGCGGCGCCGAGGACGCGGCCGAGCGGGGATCGACGGGCGCTCTCGCGATGTGGAACACGCATGATCTGGCCCCCGGAATGGTCTGGGTCGGCGCCGCGAAGGGCGCTGCCTCATCCTGGATCGGGATGTGCACGACGGTGTGACAGCCCGCACAGTCGAGCGACGCCCCGTTCCCCGGTTTCCATTCGCCCGGCTGCGGGATCGTGCGGGGGGGCTAGCATGCCGGTCGTTCACCAGCGACTTCTTCCGGGAGGCACGTCATGAAGAGTCTGATCCAGAAGGCGTTCCCTCCCCTGGCGCTCGGGATGGCCCTTCTGGTCGGGGTCGCGACCGCGCGCGCCCAGCCGGCGCTGCCGCCGCTCATGGTCTACGACTTCAACCTGGGGATGGAGCCGGCGGCCAACGTCGACTACGTGAAGGGCCTGGGCTTCGCCGGGCTGGTCACCAGCGTCGAACATCCGTCGGACCTGCCCAGGCTGGTGCAGTACGCGCGCCATGTCTCGACGCTCGACGACTTCGACCTGCTCGCCTTCGTGGTCTACGACTTCGCCGTTCCTGCCAACCAGGATGTCTGGCACCAAGCCCTGCCCATCTTGGCGAGAGTCGGCGCGCCGCTGTGGGTGATCGTGAGGAACGCCCCCTCGACGCCCGCGCTCCATCAGCTCCTCCGGCAGATGGCTCACGAGTCCACGCTGTTCGGAGTCTCGACCGTCATCTACCCGCACTGGGGCACGAGCATCGAGACGGCCGCCGACGCGTCGGCCGTCATCGAGGCGATTGGGGACCCCAACCTCAAGAACTCGCTCCACACCTGCCACGAGATCCGGGGCGGCAACCAGGACGACCTGCCAGCCGTGGTCGTCGAGCATGCCGCCGAGACGTCGCTGGTCACCATCGCGGGAGCGGACGAGGACGCCTATGCAGGCCCGTTCGCGGTCGGCATCCCCTGGGATGACGCCATCAAGCCCCTCGACGAGGGCGACTTCAGCCTGCTGCCCTTCCTCCAGGCGCTCCACGACTCCGGCTACGACGGCCCGGTCATCCTCCATACCTTCGGCATCATCGACAACCCGGGTCACCTGGAGCGGTCGCTCCGGAAGTACGCCGAGTACACCGCGCAGATCGTGCGAAGCGGAGAGCAGTCGAACGCCGCTCCCTCGCGACCCTGACGAGCGCGCTCTCGCGCGACGCACGAACGGGCAGGCCTCATGTCTGGCCTGCCACTCGGCCGACGACGGCCGGTTCGGGGGCCAGCACGGGAGCGCGTCACACCCGCGAGCCGTCTCCGATTCATCTCGTTGACGGGCCGGGAGCATGCGACGGGCATGCTCGTGATCGGCCGGCCAGCGCTCACACCACACCGGGATCACCATCGGCCCTCCTCGCCCTCGACGTGGCGGGGGATCC
>Ga0193753_10000993_pt1 | contig 25431 bp, 37 predicted proteins | sample H1c2metaG_FD_144925 | JGI IMG/M metagenome (GOLD analysis project Ga0193753, IMG submission 144925) | Soil microbial communities from a riparian zone of the East river system, Colorado, United States - H1c2 | ecosystem: Environmental > Terrestrial > Soil > Riparian zone | place: USA: East... | reverse complement strand
AAGCTGCCTTCCTCCCTCGGGACGCGCTGAAGGAAGGCAGCTTCTCGAAGTCCTTCCGCAAGCAGCCGACGCCGATCCTGACCTTGAACAACGGATCGATGGTGGTCTTCAAAACCTACGACCAGGACCTCGATGCGTGGGCGTCTGCCGAGGTTCATCGCATCCACTGGGACGAGGAGCCGAACACCCCCAATTCAAGGGAGCTCCGCTCTGAGGCGAGAGCCCGTCTGATCTCCACCAACGGTGACGAGATCATCGGCATGACGCCCCTGATCGGCTTCTCCTGGGTCTACGACGACGTTCTGATGCAGAAGGACGTTGACCCCGACATCTCCGTCTTCCACATGCGGATGGAGGACAACCCTTGGAACACCCCGGAGGCGATAGCCAAGTATGCGCAAGGGTTGACCGAGGAGGAGAAACGGATGCGCCTCAACGGCGAATTCGTCTCCTTGGGTGGCCTGTTCTTCGAAGAGTTCCGCGACGATCTTCATGTGGTCGAGCCTCCGACGAAAGAGCATGTCTCCTCGCAGGAAGTCGTCATCACGATCGACCCCGGCAGACAGCGGAGCGGGGTGACGTGGAAGGCCTTCGACAAGGACAACGCCGCTCTCGTCTTCGATGAGTTCTTCCCGAAGAACGTGGAAGTCGTGCAGGTCGCCGACGAGATCAAGCGACGCAACAAGGTGTGGGGGATCAAGGACCCGACCTATGTTCTCGATCCCTCTGCCCGCAACAAATCCCCGATCGACGGCGATGACGTAGAGGCCGCCTATTCGCGCGAGGAGATCTATACCCAGCGGGGTCAGAACTCCAGGGCCGCCGGGATCATGGAGTTGAAGCGCCGTCTGCAAGCCAAACCGGAACCGATGATCTTCTTCTCCTCGGATTGCCCGCAGACGATCCAGCAGTTCAGGCGTTACGCCCGCGATCCGAAATCGCATGACGAATGGGCCGCGCTCCCACAGACCGAGCGCATCCGCTTCGACCTCGTCGACACGGTCCGCTACGGCGTGATGAGCCGCACCTGGTACGGCCCCGACGACCCGGCACCAGAACGAACCGCCTTCCAACCCAACTTCCAACTTCCCTACGAGCCCGTTCCGGCCGGTTCAGCGCCGCCGTTCGGGGATTGGAGCTAGCCATGAAACCCGAGATCGTCACCGAGGCGCCGATGCCCCCGGGCCAGTGCCTCTTCTCCGCAGACCAGGAAGGTCCGTGGATCGACACCGGGGTACTCGCGCCGTGGATCAAGCCCTACGGCTACATCTCCGCTTCCTACGTCGAATCGCTCGCCCGCGACCTCCTCGGGATGGTCGCGCAGGCCGACGTGGACGCGCAGGTAGGACCCGTCCTCTCGCGCCTGGCGGAGATGGAGGAGGAGATAGAGCGACTCAAAGCCTTCAGCGACGCTGATCAGAAAGCAAAAGCACTACTCCAAGGAGCAGGAATCCGATGACCGAGACCGGCACTTTCTCGCTGAACAAAGGCGACACCCAGAGCTTCGAGCGGCAGATCGCGAGCGTCACGTGCTCGACCGGCTCCCTCATCGTCAACGACGGCAAGGAGACCAAGGAGATCACCGACGGTGAGACCTTCGACACGAACGGCTCTCCGACCGTCTCGATCTTCGCGGTCGACCACGCCAACTACGCGGTGGCTTTCGCCGACTTCGCCCTCGTCGCTCCCGGCCCTGTCGTCGAGGAGGCTGTACGAGGCGATGGTCCCGGCAACGTCGACACCGGCTCCTATGAGTCGCGGACGCTCAAAGAGCTTCGTAAGCTCGCCCGTGATCGCAGGATCTCCGGCTACTCGGATCTCGACAAGGACGCGCTGATCGAGAAGTTGCGTGACTGATGGCCTATAGCAACCCGGCCACCCGATCGGACACGGCGAAGAACTCGAAAGGGAAAGTCACCGCTGAAACGGCTTCGAAAACCCTGATCGCAGCCAACGGCGACCGCGTCACCGCCTACATCACGAACAACGGGTCGAAAGATGTCTGGATCGCGCTCGGGACGACTGCCGTGGCCGAAGAAGGCTTGCGGCTGGTCAAAGAAGGCCCTCCGTTCCGGTTGGAGGGCTACTCCGGAGTGGTCTCGGTCATCACCAAAGAAGGCGAATCCGTCACCACGTTCGTCGAGGTCTAGGTGATCTACCTCGCCATCGCCGCCGCCCTGCTCGTCGCCTTCGCCTTCTACGTCGAGCGGGCCAAGGACCAGGCGATCGACAAGCTCCTCAAAGACCAGGCGGTTGAGCGGGGCGGATGGAACCTTGAGCGCACCAACCTGATCCATGCCGAGGCCGCAGCCCAGATGAGTTGGGATGCCGAACGCAACGAACTCATCACCGCCAACGACGACGAGCGGAAGGCCTGGGCAACCGAGCGTCGGGACCTGAACAACCGCATCCAGGTTCCGCAGGCCGCCCCCTTCATGGACCCCGGCCGCGAGCAGAAGCCCCAGCACGTCCCCTTCGACGACGACGAGATGTTCGCCGAGAACCAGAGAGAGGCGCTTGAGCAATGGCCCTGACCGCGCCTGAGCAGACCCCGACGTACAAGAAAGTAGGCATCCCGCAAGACCTCAAGGAACGCATGGGGCGCGGCAAATCGGCGATGAGACGCGGCGCCCCGAAGCGCAACGAGTGCCTCGCCCATGCCCGCGGCGAACAGTACAAATACGTCAACTCAGAGAACCAGCTCACGTCGCAGTCGGTCAACACGATCGGCAGCCGTGAGACCGCCGGGAAGCCACGCCATCGGGTGCGGCAGACCCGCAACTTCATCTTCGACATCGTCGAGTCCGAGATCGCAGCGACCTCCCAGCGGATGCCCGGCTACGAAGTCTCCCCGTCAGGCACCGAGCCTCGTCGTATCTCCGCAGCGAGGATGTCCCGCAGGGTAGCGCTCTACGGCTACGACAAATGGGGTGTGAGGCGGGCGAGAGAGCGCGTCATCCGCTTTGCGGTGGTGGCAGATGAAGGCTTTGCATGGCCCTACTTCGACAACTCGATCGGCCCCTACATCTCCGATCAGGACGAAGAGGGCAAGCCTTACACGATCGGGCAGGGAGACATCTGCGCCCGCGTCTTCGGCCCCAATGAAGTCTATTGGGAGGCGGGTCTCAAGTTCGAGGATTCGCCGTGGCATGCCATCGAACAGGCCCGCGACCTCCAGAGCACCTACGAGACCGAAGGCTACGTCGGCGGCAAACTCGATCCTGACGGCCAGCAGGCCGAGACGGAGACAGCGAACCGTTCGCAGGACAAACTTGTCCTCGTGACCGAGTACCTCGAGCGTCCGTCGAAAGCCAAGCCGCACGGATGTTGGATCACGATGGCGAACGACCGCGTCATCGTCGAGGAGCGCCCCTACCCATGCGAGGATCAGGAAGGCAACATCCTTGATGAGCCCGTCCTTCACAAGCTCACCTACGCGATGGACCCCGAAAACGACCGGGACTCGGGCCTGGTCCGTCACCTGCTCGACGCCCAGCGCACGGTCAACCACTGCAACAACAAGATCAGCGAGTGGATCAACCTCGCACTCAACCCGCAGTTGATCGTCCAGAACGGCCAGTTGAAACAGAAACTGACCGACGAACCGGGGGCTGTCTACAACGCGGTCGGCTCCGGCGAACTGAAGTGGCGCGAAGTTCCCGCAATCCCGAGCCAACTCTTCCAGCAGAAGTCCGAAGCCGTCGCCGACATGGGGCGGATAGCCGGTCAGTTCGACACGACCGGGATCGAATCCGGCAAGGGACTACAGGCGGTCGCCGAACAGGAAACCTCCCGTCGCGCCAACTTCCTCTACAACCTCTCCGAATTCGACTCGCGCTTCATGCGCCACTGCCTCTACCTGGTCCAGAAGCACTACACGGAGCCGAGGCTTCTGAAGGTGAGAGGCGAGGCCGGGACCGAACCGATCAAGGACTTCCTCGGATCGGAACTGCTCGGCGAGGTCGATATACGTGTCGATCCTGCGTCTCTGGAAACTCGAACCCAGGCCGCAGTCGAAGCCAAGATATTCGCCTTCGCCGAACGAGGTTGGATAGCCCCCCACGCGGCGATGGCGGCGATCAACAACGGCACCGCCGAAACCTTGGTCGAAGGCTACGAACGAGACGTTGCCAGGGCCAACCTGATCATCCAGAAAGTCAGGGAAGGTCCTGAAGTCCTCTTCTCGACCCCGGCGAGGCGCCCCTTCTTCGGTGAGGAACCGGGCTTCGAAGAACAGCCGAATCCCGAAACCGGCGAAGTCGAACAGGTCGAACGCGAATTCATCCCCGGTTGGATGCCGCGGCCCTTCGACGACACGAAGGTCCAGAAAGATGTTCTCTCGGACTGGATGAAATCGCCGGACTACGACGAGTTGGACCCCCCTTCGCAGGAGGCACTCAACGCCTACTTCGATGCCATCTTGCAGCTTGAAGCGAAGAAGAACGCCGAAGCGGCTCAGGCCCAGGCAGAAACGGCCGAATCGCTAGGGATGAGCAACGCAGCGAAACCGCAAGGTGCGCCGCCGCCGCTCCCCGATCAGGCGCCCATCGCTCCCCCAGCTTAGGTCACACCTGACCTATACGGGACACCCGCGCAAGCGGCCCCGCCATCACACCGGATACGCCCTAGCGGCCCCGGCCACATAAGGAGTACATCAATGCCCCCTGAGGCAGAACAGGCCCCTGAGGTTCAGGACACGCCGATCAACGCAGACGCGGCCTCCGAGACGGAGATACCCGCACCCGAGTCCACGGACTCAAAACCCGCAGTCGACTACCAGAAACGCTACGACGACCTGGTCCCTGTCTACACGCAGGGTCAGCAACTCATCGCAGCGGCCCGAGGCGAACATGGCCCCGAGGCGCAGATGCAGGCTCTTCAACAGTTGGGCGTAGAGGTCCAGCAGGAAGAAGAAGCCGAGGAAGGCGATCCGTTCGAGGACCCCTACGACAAACGTCTCGGGAACGTCGAACAGCGGCTCGCCGCCAAAGAACAGGCCGAGCAAGAGGCCGAAGCCACGGCGACCGAGCAGCGATTGGTGAAAGACGCCCTCAAAGGATTCGAGAAAGAGGACACCGTCACCCTCTCCGATCGCGACAAGAAGATCATCGAGAGCAACGCTCTCATCAACCGCTGGCAGTTCCAGTCGGTGGATGATCTGAACGCAGCCCTCAAGGGTGCCTTCGACGACCTGATGGCCGTCAAAGGCGAAGCCCGCGACGGCTACATCGCCTCCAAGAAAGCGCCCAAGGCACCTGTCGGATCTGCGGGAGAAGCCAAAATCGACTTCTCCAAGATGTCGCGTGACGAAATCAACCAGTGGATGGCTGAAGACGTAGAAGCGCGGCAGGCGGAGTAGTCCTGAACCAATCAGGAGGCCCCCGTGGCCAGCACGCTAGAAACCGTAGGACCGACGCTGAAGCGCCGGTACGCACCCGAAAACGTGGTCGAGCAGCTTTTCCAGGAAACCCCGTTCCTGGCGAAAGTCAAAAAGACCAGCAAGTACACCGTCGGCGAAGAAGCCCGCACCGTCATCCATGACGGCCGCAACGGTGGTTACACCACGCTGCCGGAAGGCGGCGGAACGCTGAACGAAGCCGGACAGCAGGGCTACAAAAAGGCCGGATGGAAGTACAAGAACCATCACATCCAGGTCGGTATCCAGGGCGAGGCCCTCGACGGCACGGCTGATAACGCCAACGCCCTCGTCTCGGCCTTCACCGAGGAGATCGACGGTTCGATCACCGACATGAATCGCCAACTCACCCGGCAGCTCTACATGGACGGCTCGGCTCTGATCGCCCAGTGTCGCGCCTCGTCAGGCAACGAAGTGGATCTCAACACCACTTCGGGCGCAATCGCGATCGAACGCGGCTGGCTCTTCGAGAACCAGCCGGTGATCGTCGGTACCAAAACCGAAGAGCACGTGATCGTCAACGAAAAAAAGATCGTCTCCATCAACGAAGCGGAAAACTCCTTCAGCGTCGGAGAAAACATCACCGGAGAGGGTACGACCCACTTCGTCTCACAGGCCAAGTCCCGCGTCGGCGAAGCCAGCCGCGAGATGAACGGCCTACGGAACATCGTGGGGACCGCCGATTTGGGTGGCCTTTCTAGCTCGACCTCCCGCTTCTGGAAGTCGACGGTCGACACGACCACGTCGCTGACGATCGCCGCCCTCCTCAACGCAGAGCGGAAAATCAAGCAGGTGCGTGGCAAAGCGCCCACGTTCTTCCTGACCAGCCTGAAGCAGGAGCAGCGGTTCTATGAACTGCTCCAGCAGCAGGTCCATTTCTCCTCGGACTCGGCCATCTCGGCCGGTGCGGTCGATACCCCCACCTGGCACGGGATGGAAATCTTCGGCGATCCGGATTGTCCGGACGAAGATCTCTACCTCGGTCACTGGGAACACTTCTTCATGGTCGCCATGAACGAAGGCTATTGGCAGAACAAGCACACCGGAGGCAACATCCTGGAGTGGAGCCAGAACACCGATGCATACGTCGGGAAGTACACCTACAGGGCAAATCTGGCGGCAGACCGCCGGAACGACCTCTACAGGTTCTCCAGCCTGAAATAGAGCGATAGGCAATGGGGGAGGGCTTCGGCTCTCCCCCACGTCTGAAAGGACACCAATGAGTCTCACGGTTGAAAACGCATTGACGGTGCCTTATCGCATCGTCGGGAACGAGAAGAAGACGGTCAAGCGGGTGACCTTCGACAGCTCCTATCCGTCCGAAGGCGAGCCGCTGACGGCCGCAGAACTCGGGCTGAACGTGGTCGAGTACACGAACTGCGTCCTCGTCAAAGGCAGCGAAAGCGCGACCCTGCGCCCGACCAACGCCGAATACGACAAGGTCGCCGCCAAGATCCGCCTGATCGACTCGGCCACCGGCAAAGAGATCGAATCGACCAAAGACATGTCCAAAGTCGTGGTCCAGGTCGAGGCGTACGGAACCTGATGGAAGATCGCTTCGGATTGGTCCCGCCCGAGATCAGGCGGATGCATGAGGCCGATGAATACGTGGACCGCACGAAGCGGAGGATCAGGGGCGTGGCGGAAGCGCTGCGCGCCCTGAAACCCTCCCTCGAGCTTGTCTACTGCAAGCCGAACGTAGCTCCGCAGGCCGTCCCTTACGACTGCACTCCCGGGTTCTGGCACGTCCGCGACAACGACGCCCTCCCGGTTCCCAAGCACTACCCGATCACCGGAAGCAAAGGCGAGTACAGGGAGCCTGACTCGGCAATCGTCTCCGAACTGGCCCAGCAGGACATGCGGCGTCCCGATGTGGCTGAGAAGGTCTTCGGCCGTAGTCGCCGTGAAGCAGAACGCCGTCGCAGGGCCGCGGACCTGAAGAAAGACCAGTGGCATGACGAAATGGTCTCCGACGTCAAGGCGGCCCAGAGGGTCCAGGGCCGCATCTACAGGGCCGACGGCGAGCTTGTCAAAAGGAAAGTCTCGTGAGCCGCGTCCCGATCTCTGAACTCGTCTTCAAAGGCACCAACCCGGTCAAGACGGCCTCGGGTCAGTCGGTCTTCGTCTACCTACGAGGAACCGAAACGCAGGCCACCATCTACACCTCGGAAACGGGAGAAGCGACGGTCGTCCAACCGCTGACGACGGACACTGCGGGATTGCCGACGAAGAACGGCAATCAGGTCTGGGTGGAAGCTGGCGAGTACGACCTGAAAATCGGGTCACAGAGCGCACCGCTGACCACTGGAGGACTGCCGGATTCGGTGGTAAGCGTAGGTGGCGAAGAAGAAGGGCAGAACCTCAAATGGGACGGCGCCAAATGGGTCGTGGCCAACTCCCTCCCGGCCGGTGAACTCTTCAGATGGACCGGGCAGGTCACCGGTCCCGGCGGCTTTGTCGACGTAGAAGTCAACAACGAATCCCCGACTGCGGGCTTCGCCATCCACCTGCACTCCGGTCCGAAAATGACCGGGATCACCAACGCCCTGATCGGCCTCGGACTCGGGGATGGGGGCGCGACCAACGCGACCGGCCTCCTGCTCTCCCAGAAGGCCGAATCGTCGGGCGACATGCTGAAGCTCTCCAACAAGGCGGGCACCACCGGCAAGCTCTTCCACCTCGAACACATCACCACCGGGGCCGGGAGCTTCGGTGCGGTCCTCGAATCCATCAACACGACCGGCGTCGCCACGCCGCTCCTGAAAGTCCACGCGAACGGCACCCCCGGCACCGGCCAGATCCTCCAGCAGTGGGGCACGTCGGCGGCCAAAGCGGGGTTCGGCTTCACCCTCGCCAAGTTCGTCGCCGACTCCACGCAGCTCTTCGCGTTCCAGGGCAAGACGCTGCTTCTCAACGGCGCAGAATTGCAGGTGCGAAAGGAAGACACGGCCGAGACGGCCGTCACCTTCAGCCGGTTCTTCGCCTCTCCGTCGAGCGCGTCCAACGACGCCGAATTCGGACTGCGGAAGTACTCGGGCGCGAGCGGGAAATTCTATGCGTCGCGGCAGATCACCGAAACGCAGACCGTCAAGTTCCAGCTCGGCAAAGCGGCGGCAGAACCTGGCTCGGAGGAATGGCTGACGGCGATGACGTTGGGCGTCGTGTCGAACGCCGCCGCCTTCGCCGTCTTCGGCCTCACGCCCGCCAAACAGCAGACGGCCGCAGCAGTGACGACCGGCTACACGGCTGGTACCAGCACGGCAGTCACGATCGACGGGAAATTCACCGGGGGCATCGGGGCAACCGCCTACACCCTCGGGGATGTGGTGGCGGCCCTCAAGACCTACGGCTGGATCAAAGAATGAGCCAGCGCAAAGCCAAACCGAAAGCGCCCGTGATCGAGAAGACGAGACGGCTGCGCCTCACGAAGGTGCTCGTCAAACCGATCTTGGAATGGGACGACGGCGAGGAGTTGACGCCGGGGCCACAGGCCGAGATGACCGAACTTGCGCCGTCCCAGGTGTCGAGACTCCTAGCGGAGTTGAAGGCGCAGATCCCGGCGCTCGAAGCGCAGGCGACGGCCGAGAATCATGGCGGTCCAGATGCCTGACCAGGAACATCTACTTGAGATTCGGAATCCGGCCGGGGACGTGGTCGTGGCTGTGGGCTACGACGGGAGCTGTGAGTTCGGAGACGCCTTCGACGCCGATGAAGCTTCTCGCATTTTCTGGTCCACGCTGGCCTGCTCGAACCGGTGGGTGGTGTTCTCGCCGAAGGAGCGCGAGCTGATCCGGGCGGCCCACAGAGACGCCGGTCAGGGTGGGGAGCATGAATCCGATCCCGTGTTCGAGGGGCTATGGAAGCTCGACCTCCAACAGGACTGTCCAGATGCGTGAAAGGACCGAGCGATGATTCTGCCGTTTCTGACGATCGCGGCGACGGGGATGCTCGCGCAGGAAATGATCGAAAACGGCGCCCGCGCGCCTCAGTGGATCGTGCTGGCGATGCTCTGCTTGGTCGAGCTTTGGTTGCTGTGGCGGGACTTCCACTATGCGTGAAAAGAAGGGGTCCTGATGCCGATCATCATCGAACCCGGCACCGAAGAAGGGATGAGCCTCCCCGAACTGGTCTCGGCCTTCCTCGCAAGAGGCTTCGACTACATGAGCACGGGAGAAGCCGAACTGCTCATCAATGATGCCTACCGGATCGACATCGTCGGTTCGGAGGATTGGCCCTTCCTCGAAGAATCGGCGGAAGGCACTGCTCCTCTCGAACTGCCGAATATCGAATCCCTTGAACTGGTCGTCGATCAGACGCAGGGGCGGAAGCTCGTCCCGTACGACCGGCGCAACCTCACCGACTCCTATCCGAATCTGGAAGGCCAGGGGACGCCGCGCTTCTATTACCTGACCGGCTCGGAACTGAACGTCTATCCCCTGAACACGACGGACACCCTCTTGGTCCGCTACCGGGAATTCGCCCCGCAGTTGACCGGGAGCGCGACGCCGATCATCCCGGCCCGCTTCCACTCGCTGATCATCGACGGAGCAGTCTCACGGGCCTACGAGGGATCGGACGACTACGAACTCGCCCAGAGTGCCGCCAACGTCTTCCAGTCCCGTCTCCAGAAGATGCGCGAAATTCTCCTCGAACGCTTCAGAGACGGTCCCGATCAGTTCATCCAGATCACCGACCCCTTGGCCTTCTAGATGACGATCCGTGGCTATACGTCTTACGCCTTCCAGGGGTTTGGTAAAGGTCTAAACCTCCTCGATAAGCCTGACACGGTGAGTATCGAAGAGTGCATCGACGCGATGAATGTCGTCTTCAACGACCGGGGCGCCATCGAAAGTCGCAACGGCTACGGCAAGCTGACGACCTCTGCCCTGACCAACCGGGTCGACTCGCTCGAACCTTTCTACACGGCCGCCGGGACCAGGCAGATCCTTGCCGGATGCGGGACGAGGCTGGAGGCGATCAGTACGGCCGGAGCCGTTGTCGCGAGCGCCACGGGCCTGACCGGAGGCCCATATGACTTCGCCCGCTTCGGCTCCCCCAATGAAGAGGTCGCGTTCGCAGCGAACGGGCAGGACACGCTCCGCAAATGGACCGGGACCGAATGGAAAACTCCCACGGCCACGGTGGACGGCGAAGCGACCAAAGCGATGCCGAAGGCCAAGTTCCTCTGCGTCCAGAGTCCCGACAACCGCCTCGTCGCAGCAGGCTACGGCACGACCTCGGGAGGTCCCAACGGGACGACCTCGAGCCCTTCGACCGTCTACTTCTCGGAGGACGGCAAACCCGAATCCTGGATGACGGCAGGCACCGCCGAACATCCGAACAACTCGGTCCAGTTGACGCCGGGGGACGGGGAGAAGATCACCGGCTGCATCTCGTGGAAGGAATTCACCTTCGTCTTCAAGGAAACCAAGTTCTTCGTCTTCGGCGGGAACTCGGTCGACGGCGAAGGCAACCCGATCTTCAACTACAGGACGGTCGACAACGGGATCGGCTGCGTGGCCCCACGGACGATCTGCGCGGACCTGAACGGCGTCTACTTCATGAGCCGCGAAGGTGTCTATCGGACCACCGGCCAGAGTCCCGAGCTGATCTCCCGCCAGATCGAACCGATCTGGAAAGGCGATGCCTCCCCGTTCTACACCGGAGGGGTCATCGCCCAAGGCGCCATCACCGAATGCGCCGCCACGATGCATGAAGAACAGCTCTACCTCAGCTTCCCGACCTCGGGAGCAAATGATCGGACGCTGATCTTCGACCCACGCGCCGAATGGTGGACCCAGACGAGTCTTCCGGCCTCGGCGCTCACTTCCTTCCGTGTCGGCTCGCAGGCGGAATTGGTCTTCGGACTTGCCAGCGGCACCAACGACCTCGGGCAGTTCGGCCCCGCCTTCACGACCGACGACGGAGCCGCCATCGGAGAACGTTGGCGCTCGGGTTGGTTCGACCTCGACAGCCCCGACGTAAAGACCCTCGTCCGCTCGAAGATCTGGGGGACCGGGAAAGTCTTCGTCGGACTCAACCACGACTTCTTCAAAGAAGTGCCCACTCTCGACCCGCTCGATCTGTCGACGGCCGCGGGGACCGTCTGGGGCGAATCGACGTGGGGGGGAACGGTCTGGGCCGAACCTCAGGATCTCGTCGCCAAAGAGCGGGTGCGCGCCGTGCGCGGAACGACCTTCTCGGTGATCTTCCAGAACTCCATATCGGGACAGTCGTTCTCGATCCACAGGATCGACCACATGCTTCGTGAGACCCGCAAACCAGCGACGGTGAATGGATAGATGACGATCAATCTGCCCTCGGGCGAAAACACGACCGGCCCCAATCTCTGGAGTGAGGTCTACAACAACGACAAGGCGATCAAGGAAGCAGTCGAAGCCCTACAGAGCGAAGTCGGCGGCCTCCCACTGTCGAAGACCAAGACCTACCCGGCAACCGTCATCGGCGCCGAACAGTCGACTTCCTCGACCACCTTCGTGAGGCTCGCCACTCCGGACGAAGTCACCGGCGTCGTCCTACCTGCCAACGGTCTGATCCGCGTCGGCTATATCGCCATCTGGTCCAGCACGGTTGCGGGTGCGGGGAGGGCGATTCTTGCCGTCAGCACCCTCGGCGCGCTCCCCTCGGCGCAGAACAGCACCACGGAAGCCACCACGAACGGAACCTCGACGACCTATCTGTCGACGCAGTCGGCCTCGACGCCACTCGCCAGTGGAAGAATCTCCACCGAAGCCGTCCCCGTGGCATTCCAGTCGATGGAAATCTTCGCCTCGGCAGGCACCTACAGCGTCGGCGTGAGCTTCGCCGCCACGTCCGGAACCGTCAAAGTCAAGGAACGGAAACTCTGGGTCTCGGTGACGACCTTCTAGCGGGACGCCAGCCGGAAGGTCAACGGTTCAGGAGCGCCTACCGATTTGTAGGTGATCCGGTAGGGGTGAAGGCCCGAGTCGTGACAGTCCGCGACTTCTACGACGACACGGACCCACGGCGTGTCATAGCGAGCCTTGCAGCCGTTCACCCATTCCTGCACGATTTCCCCCATGCGGTCGTAGACGTAGACGTAGACATGGGTTCCACGGCTCGTGCTGACCCAGGTCTTCGGGGCCTTTTTCGCGGTGACCCGGTGCTGCTGGATGAGGTCGGCTCTCGCCGTCCCCGCCAGCAACCCGGCAAGAACAACCCCGATCAATAAGACCCTCTTCACGGAAAGGAGCAAACCACAGTGGCCCTACCCCTGCAAGCCGTCCACGATCCCGCGACCGATCAGAACTTCCGCACCATCGCCAACCAGTTCCCGCTCGCCGTGGTCCCTACGGGCGCGCTCCTCGCCACCGCCGGTAGCTCGGCACCGGCAGGGTTCCTCCTCACCGAAGGGCAGGAAGTCTCTCGGACGACCTACGCGACGCTCTGGCGGGCGATGGGCTCACCGAACACGGGCGACGGGTCGACCACCTTCAACGTCCCCACCTATTCACCCTCGACGGGCAAAGGAATCGTGAAGATCTGATGGCAGTCAAAGCGATCCAGCCCCGCTCGATGAACGGCGGTATCACTGCTCCCAAAAGCGCAGCCAAAGGTCCGACCATCGGTCTCGGCAACAACAACACGATCAACCCGAATCACCCGAACTACGTCCCGAGACCTGCTCCGAAGCCGACTCAGATGCCTGCCGCGGCTCCGGCCCCTGCTTCCCCGAAACCGTATTCCTCTGCACCTTGGGACGCGGCCGAACAGCTTTCAGACGCCGGAGCGGACGCGAAATACAACAACGCGCTCCTGAACGCGCGCTACAAGAAAACTGCCTACGGGCAGGAATACGGGCTCGACCCTGGCTACAACGACTACAAGGCCAATCCCTACTCACGGGCCGCACTTCTCGAACAGACCTTCCAGCGCGCCAACCGAGCCTCAGGCAACTCCCTTGCAGCCGGTGGCCAGCTCTACTCGGGCGCCTCCCAGAACGCGGAAACCTACAACCGCGAACACAAGGGTCAGGAAACGAACGCCCTCGAAGGCTCCTACCGCAAATCGCTCCAGGGCGTCAACGAAGAAGAAGCGGGCGCTCTCACCAACCGCGAAGAAGAAAAAGCCAACGCGAAATGGAAAGCGATCGAAGCTGCGAGCGCCGCGGAACTCGAACCGGACACGGCTCCCGGTGGCGGTGGATCGCAGGCGAACCCCTACGCCGAACAGGCTGGGGGAGTCGTCAAAAAGGTCAAGAACAAGAAGACCGGCAAGTCGACTGTGATCGGCGTAAACGGCGCAAAGAAGGCGAGGTAGGGCATGGCCAAGAACGCGCCGAAAGGCAATCGACCGAACCAGAACAAAGGGCAGAACCCGGCCGCCGCCAAAGGCAAGCCGCAGGGCGCTCCCAAGCAGCCGAAGCAGGGCCGCAACGAATTCGAATACCTGAACCTCCCCGGCAACAAACAGCTCCACAAAGAAACCACCGCTGCCACCAATCTCGCCTATCGCCCGACCGAACGGAGCATCGGCGCCGAAAAGCGCGCCTCCGTCCAGCGGACCAAGAACGAGGGCACGTGGTGGAACGAATACCTCGCTCAGGTCGGTGCCGGTCAGCAGGCCACGAAAGGCGCCTACGAAGCTGCCGCAGGCCAGACCCAGGGGATCATCAATACGGCTGGCGCCGTCGACTCTGCGAACACCGCCGGGATGAACTCGGAAGCTGCCGCCAACGCCGCCGCTCGAGGCCAGAGCGCCACCGCGGCGAACGCAGCGACGACCGGCACCGCCAACGCTGCGCAGGCCACCCGCAACGCAGGGATTGCGTCTCTGGGTGCGAGGACGGCAGGACAGGGCGCCAACGAGTTCGCCTACCTCGGGGAACAGAAACGGATCGGCGCGGGCCAACGCGTCAACGCGATGACCAACCAGGCGAAAAAGACGGCATCGATCGAAGGGGACCGCACCGCCCTACGCAAGGAGCGCGGCGAATACGCGGTCAAGACGCTCGGCCAGAAACAGGCGGAAGCCCGGGAAATCAAGCTGAAGAAACAGGCCTTCGCCCTCGAAAAGCACAGCGCCGCGCAGAGCGCCAAGGCGGAAGCCGAAGCGGCCAAAATCGCCTACACCGAACACCTTGCGGAACAGCGCGAAAGGGGCGAAGAACGTGCCGAAGGACGCACCCAGCAGACGATCGAAAACGAACAGGCTGCGGCGGGGCTGGGCATCAGCAAGAAAAAGCTCACCAACGAAGAAGCGACGGAAAAGTACGAACGGGAACACCCGAACGCCGGGACCCCTGCCGAAAAACGGGAATCCAAAGAGGGTAGGACCAACGCTCTCTCCACGGTCCACGCCTTCATCGCGTCCCACGGGTATCCGGAGTCTCCTGCTGCCCGCGCCGAACTCGAACGGGAAGTGGCCAAGGAAAGCGAAGTCTCACCGGCAGATGCACGCTGGGCGGTCAAGCGCTACCTCGAACGGAACCCGAACACGAAATTCGACGGCCGCCTCTCTCCAGGTCTCTAGATGCCTACCTCTACCCGCTCCACAGGCTACAAAGGGAAACCAAGTACCGAACCGGCCCAGACGACGCCGAAGCCCAAGGCAGTCGTCACGGTCCATCGGGACGGCACCGTCACGGCCAAGGGACCGGGTGCGGCTGCGGCCAAGAAGTCGGCGGAAGCGAGCAGGCCTCGGGTCGAACGAGAGGTTGCGGAAGTCGAAGGCGGGTTCATCGACAATGCCCCTACCGCCGCCGAACGCAAGAAGCACGAACGCGTCGCCTCGAACGAAAACCTCCACGATGGCCTTGGCCTCGCCGACCTCGGTAAGAAGATTCTTCACGGGGTCGAGGCTCAGGACCCGACCTCCTCCATCACCCGCAAGTACGTGGAGGGCGAAGCCAAGAACCTCGCTGACGTGGCGAAGGAAAGCGTCACGCCCGGTAGACAGGCGCGGGGGATCGTCAAGCTTCCGTCCTCCAAGGAAACTCAGGCCGCCCTCACCATCGTCGGAGGGACCACGGGAGGCGCAGAGGCAGGAGCGGGGGAGAAGGCGCTTGCCAAAGCAGCGTCGGAGGCATCGAACGCCGAGACCGCTGCGAAGGCCGGGGCCAAGGTTGTCGCCAAGATCAAGGGCGCCCCGAAACAGATCGCCAAAGACGTGCGCGACTACCCGAAAAAGAAAGTCGCTGCCGTCAAGTCGGCCCCGAGACGGGCCAAGGCCACCGTCGCCCGCGCACCGGAGCTCAAAACCAAAGCCGGTCAGAAAGCCGCTGCCAAGGCGGCAGGCAAGACGACCGTCAAGCACCCTCTGAAAACCGGCGTCCCTGCCGCCGCCGCTCTTCCTCCCGGCGCGGAAATCGAAGGCTTCGACCCGGGCGAGCGTGCCAGAGCTTTCCTCGAGGGCACCGCCGACGCCGTAATCCACCATCCCGGCGAAACGCTCGCCACCACGGGTAAGGGCGCGCTCGGCTTCCTCACGGCACCTGTAGCTCTGGCCGGAGCAGGAGTGGCTTCCGTGAAGGAGGGGAGCACCAAGCCGATCGCCACCGAGGCATCGACCCTCGCCAAGGGCACTCTCGACCTCGGCAAGAAACTCGCCTCGGGCAACGCCAAGCTCGTCGAAGAAACCACCCGCAAGGACACCGGCCTCGTCCCCTTCTTTGGAGTGCCGCACGTAATCAAACGCATCAAGGGCACGGATGCCGTCGAGGGGGCGCGAGCAGGCCTCAGGGACACCGTCGAGGGACGCCGAGCCGCCACGCGGGACTCACGTATCGCGGCGGAGAAAGCCGCTCAGGAGGGCGGAGATTTCGTCCCTCGGAAAAAGGCCCGGAAGGTCCGCCAGTCGGTCGCCGACACGTCACGCCCCGGTGAGAAATACGTCCTTCGCCGCACCGGCAAACTCATCGAGAAACAGCGCTCACGTCATCACGTCTCGCGGGAGGTCGCGCGGATGCAGGAAGAGGGAGCGTTCGCTGGCAAACGAGAGAGCGAGTCTGTCGCCAAGCCCCTGCGGAAATCGAAAGGCACCGACCACTCCCAGCAGAACGACTCCGACGCGCTGGCGGTGATCCTGAAACACGGCCTTCCGCTCGACCACTCGACCTTGGACTTTGCCCGCAGGCTGAAAGAAGGCTACGGCCCGGTGGAGCATGGCGAGATCCCGGCCGGTGTCCATCTCGACCGTCACTCGGTGCAGTGGATCTTGGACCATCCCGAGATGTTCCAGGGCAAGCGGGGGGCGAAGCTGGGCGAGTCCGTGGCGCAGTTCGACCGCCAGTCGAGAGACGTGGCCACTTCGAAGCGACATCAGTACGTCGCCCAGGTCGAGAACCTGATCAACACGATCCGCAAGGAGCGTGGTCAGGACCCGATCCTCCTGCCTGAGGAGAAGATCCTTCCAGAGACCAAGGCCCTTCTCCCGAAACGGGACAAGGAGTGGTCGCGCTCGGAAGCTCTGACCTACGCCAAGGGCCTGAAAGACAAGACCCAGGCGAAAGAGATCCGACAGACCCTCGACGGCCTGATGAAGCCGCCCGAGCATGGTGGGGCGGAGGGTGGGATCTCCACGACGCAGGCAGATGCCTACACGCCCGAGATGGAGCGCGAGTTCGTCCAGCAGGCGGCGAAGGCAGGCAAGGAGGTCGGCCTCCGCGAGCCATCCCCCTACGTCGCGAACAAGGTCCCCAAGGGATTGAAAGGCGAGGACAAGGCGCCTGACTTCGGTGCTGAACTTCCACTCCGGAAGATCTGGCCCTCACGCGGCATCGCGGCGAAATCAGGCAACGCACAGTCGGACTTCGAGCACCTGATCCACTCGTCAATCGAGGCGCCTCGTCAGCGCAAAGCGGTGGTCAAAGGGCTGAACCGCGTCTTCGACCAGTCGAGTCGGGAGATCGAAGGGCACCGGTACCTGACCGAGAAGCAGGTCGAGCACGCGATCAACACCCACAAGGTTCCCGAGGGCACGATCTTCCTCCGCACCCAGGCTCTTAAATCGGTGCTGGAAGGTGAGCACACCTTGGACTCGGACGCCTTCCGCCGCAGGCTCGAAGGGGAAATCGAGCACGGGCAGGCACTCGCATCGGGGGATCAACTCGCGAGCGAGATGCACGATCTGAAAGGCGCCAAGGGGGAAAAGTTCGCCCCGATGGACGCCGCGGCGATCGGCGAGTTGATGGGCCACCTACAGCCGCTCGGCAAGGTGACGACCTTCATGGCGCACGGGACCAACCTCGCCACCCGCACCATCCTGAACTCTCCGGCCTTCGCCGCGATCCAGATCCCGCAGGAGGGGCTGCCTCTGGCTGCCGCGCTCGGCGCCAACGTCGTCCATATCCCCGGCGCGATCAAGAATCTGGGCGAGATCGCGAAACTCCCAGCAGAGGACCAGGCGGCTATCAAGGCGGTGGGCGGTTCGTCGGTGGGTGTACTCGGTGCGCCGTCGATCAAGGCTCTTCGCGCAGACGGCTACATGGACCCGGTCAGGGCAGCGGGTGGGACGCCTGCATGGCGCCACGCGTGGAACCTCGTCAACGGCAACACGCTCGGCAAATTCGACCGTGCTCGAGCCGGGCTCTTCCGAGAGGTAGCGGCGGACGCGAAAGTCCAAGGCGATCTCCGCAAAGCCTCCAAAGGATTCGCCAAATGGCGGATGGGGGCGAACAACCTCTTCAAGGGCGAGCAGGACGCCGTCGAGGCGATGAAAGGGATGAACCGGGCCGAACGGATGGCCTACGTCGCCAAAGACCCGAAACTCGGCGACAAACTCATGCGGGCCATGAACGACATGGCGGGCAACTGGAACAGCTTCACCGTCTTCGAGAAACACTTCGCGCCGCTGACGGTCTTCTACCCCTTCCAGCGCTACTCGGTCCTGTGGATGCTCTACCACTTCCCGCTGGATCATCCGGTGGTCGCCACGGCACTCGCCGCGATGGGTCAGGTGAACGCGCAGGAGCTTCGGGGCATCGCCAAAGAAAAAGGAGCCGAACCGAGCATCCTCGACTACACGATGCCTGTCCTGAACACCGGCGATGGGAAGAAGACCGTCCTGCCAGCAGGCCAGCGGATCTTCCCCGGCCTCTCGACCCTCCAGCAGGCCGCCGTCACCGGCAACCCCGCGCAGTTGATCGGAGAGGCTTCTCCGCCCCTGGCAATCGCCATCGAAGCCGCCACGGGGAAAAACGCCTACACCGGATTGGACACTGGGGAAAACGGCTGGATCTACATGCTGCGTCAGGGAGCCAACCTCTCGCCCTTCGGCCGCTTCGTCGGCATCCCCGATCTCGGCAAGACCCAGACCGCCACGTCAAAAGCCTTCGAAGCCGAAGACCCGCTTAAGAAATACCGCTCCACCATCGACCCTTTCATCGGTCAGACCGCAGGTCAGTACGCAGGGGTCAAGAAACTCGAAAAAGAAGAGACCACCGCCCACGACCCGCGCAAAGCGGTCCCCGGTCCCTTCGACATGCCAAACGTCCAGAAACTCCTCTACGGCGGGAGGGACGGAGGACCTGAACCGAAGATCCTCCCGCAGGTACTAGGAGAAATCCACGAAGGCGAACGGGCCAAGGGCTTCCTCAAAGGCAAGACGCAGCCCTTCTACGGGGAAGAGAAGCCGTTCAGCGAACTCCAGGACGAACTTCTGAAGGCGGTCGAAGGCGCTTGGGAAACCGGACCTAACGGCCAGAAGAAATCCTCGGGTCAGTACGGGTCCGGAGAAGGCCAATACAGCGCGGGACCCGGGCAATATTCCAAAGGATCGGGCCAGTACAGCGCCGGTGTGGGGCAGTACGGCGGCTGATGGAGGCCGTCAGCGTAGATATGATGAGGGGAATAAATGGGGCCGCGACGGTGGAACGTCCGGCCCCCGGACAAGAGGAGTTGAGCCTCATGCCAGACGTAGCCTACAAGCGGTGCTCGAAATGCGAGTCCACCAAGCCGACGATCGAGTTTTCTCGTCAAGCGCGAGCGAGCGACGGTCTGAGCGCCCACTGCAAAGCCTGTGTCAGGGCGACTTCTCGGGCTTGGTATCGAGCTAACCGGGAGCGCCATCGCGCGAGCGCACGCCTCTGGGAAATCGAAAACGCGGACAAGGTCGCCGAAGCTCGCCAGCGTTCGAAGGAACGTAACCCGGAGGCTGATTCCGAGAACAGTCGCCGACAGCGACTGCGGCATCCTGAGAAAGCCAAAGCACGCCGCGCCGTAAGTCACGCGGTGCAACGCGGGAAGATTTGCAAGCCTGAAATTTGCGAACGCTGCGAAAAGCGCGTGGAGAGTCCGGTAAATATGCACGCCCACCATCACGACTACTCCAAGCCGCTTGAGGTCGAGTGGCTGTGCCGCAACTGCCACGTAGATAGGCACACGTGATGGAGGCAGCTTCGGCGATAGACATCCGCCTCCGTAACCACGAAGACCGGATCACCGCCAACCACGACTCCCTCGCCAAGCTCCGCGATACCTCCAGCCGCCACGAGACCGAAATCTCGGTCATGCGAACCGAGCTACGGGAAACCCGGGAGGACCTTCAGAACATCCAGAACGAGCTGAGCTGGGTGAAGCGCGGGATGTGGGCGGCGGCCGGGAGCTTCCTTCTCTTCTTCGTCGCCGCCGCAACCCTCCTCCTGAGTCTGAGCGGGCAAGGCTGATGGACCGCGTCCAGTTCGGGCCCGTCAAAGGTCTTCGCATCGCCATAGCGGCCTTCACGCTCAGCCTCATCCTTCTCCTCGCGGTCCTGGGGTTCGGTGCCTACCTCGTCGCCACCCAGTCGCAGAACACCGCCAACTTCTCGGCCGAACTCCGCGAAGGGCTGGTCAACAACTGCCTGACTAACGGCAACCCCCTGCGGGTGGTCCTGATCGAAGAACAGGAAGCGGCGATCCAGAATCCCCGCGACCCTCGCATCCACAAGCTCTTCCCAGATGCACCCATTGCACTCGCCGAACAGGTGATCCGCGAAGGCAACCGCGAGCACCGCGAACGGATCAAGAAATTGCAGCCCGTCGCCTGCCGCTCCGCGTACCCACCCAAGCCCTAGTTCGGGGCCATATGAAAGGACGGTCCGCCAGTGGCGACCGCAACGAAAGCTGCCCGTAAACCGGCGGCGAAGAAAGCCCCTGTCAGCAAAGTCAAGGGCAAGAACACGACCGGCCGCGCCGGGGTGCTGACCCGTCTACGGCGTGGAGAGACGCTGACGAAGCGCCTCATGGGCGAGCGTCTCATCTACTCCTACGGGGGCGGACGGGTCGGCGGCCATATCACCCAGCCGGTAGCGGGCCAGAAGTGGACCGACTGCTCAGGCTTCGCGACCTACCTCCTCGACGCGATGGGGGTGAAGCTGAAGAACGACGCCGGGTCGACCTGGAGCCTCGCCGAAGAAGGAGAGGCAGGAGTCGGGGAGTTCTTCACGTTGTTCATCAAGAACGCTTCGGCCCTCGGAGACGAACATGTCATCTGCCGGATGCGTAAACGGCCTCGTCCCTGGCACTTCGGCAAGACCAAGTTCCGCTGGGTCGAGTGCGGAGGGACGGACAACACGACTCCCGGCGGAGGGCCTTGCTTCTTCACGCCCGGCGTCGGCATGGGCCTGACGCCTGAGCAGCGGACCGCCGAATTCCCGATCAGGCGTCACTTCCCCGAGCTGGAGGTCTGATGAACAAGGCGAAGGTAGAAAACGTCAACCGGACCACTGCATCAGCGGCCACTGCAGGCGCGGCACTGGGAGGTCTCGTCGCATGGGGCCTTTCCCTCATCCACGGCGTGACCGTCCCAGTCGAGGTCGGCGCGGCCTGTTCAACGCTGGGGGCTTTCGCCTTCGGCCTGATCTTCCCGGGAGATTGATATGCCCACGCTGACCATCGAGGACATGACGAACGACGAACTATTGGAGGTCGTGAAGGACTTCTACGCGACCGACTCCGTACGTCTCGGAGCCGCCTGCGAGCTGATCGCCCGTCTCTACTCGAAAGGCAAGTAGATGGGCCTCCTCTGGATTCTCATCGTCATCGTGGTCATCCTGCTGATCGTGTTCTTAGTCCGCAGGGTCTGATGCTCCACGTCCTACACCACCGGGACCTGTTGCTCCTGATCGTCTCTCACGTCCTGCGGTAGAACGACAAACGGCCCCGAAAGGGCCGCAGTCGCTAAACGGGACTCGTCGGGAAACTGGCCCCGTCAAGTTTTGAGGAGCCAGCCTGCGGACTCGGCAGTACGGAGCATGCGCCTGGTGCAGTCACGACACCTGACGCCTTTCTCCGTTCGCGACCCGGCTTCCTTGGCGCTGACCTCGCGGCCACATTTACGGCATTTCAGCTTCGTGTCCATCTGAGGTTTCCCCTCTCAGTCGGATTGAGTGAACCAACACATTCTATCGTCCGTGTCAATCGAGCCGTCCTGCGGTAGACGGATAATCAACGGGTGCCGCGGGCTGAATTCCTTGTAGCTGGACATGCGGCCCCGAAGGGAAGTCGCAAGTACTTCGGTAACGGCCGCTCCGCCGAGATGAGCAAGCGTTGCGGCCCTTGGGTAGAACGGGTCGCCTTCGCGGCCGTCGCGCAGGGACTTCCCACGCTGGAGCCTCCCTACGAAGTCGAGCTTCACTTCTCGATGCCCGAACCGAAGAAGCCGAAATATCTCTGGCCCGTCTCGGACGGAGATCTCGACAAGCTTGTGCGCGCCTGTCTCGACGGCCTCCAGCAGGGAGAACTCATCGTGGACGACAAGCACGTCACCCGCATCACCACGGAAAAGAAGTTCGGCACCCCGCACGTCGCCGTGATAGTCCTTTAGCGGGGTCCATCCCCTTGCCGCCCCCTGAGCCGTCGTCACTTCATTGTGGCGGCGGCTTTTTCTTTGCCCTATTTCAGAACCAGATAGAGAAGGGCGATCACGGGTGCCATCACGAAGCAGACGAGGAAGAGGCCGAGGAGCGCTTCAGGCCCGACCTTCCAGTTGCGAGCTAGATGGTCGCTGAGGTCGTCCCATTCGTCGCGTAGCCACCGCATCAGAAGCTTTCGTTGAAGCATTCGATGCCGTCTTCATTGAAGCTCGCCCGCTGTTCGTTCGGCCATTCGATGAGGCTGATTTTGAAGTAGCAGGTGCGGAGATGGGCGTTGTGGGCGTATTCCTGCAAGGCGTAACACCGCACCTTCCGCTTGCCGAGCTTGTAGCAGTGGTAGACCTGCCAGCCGAGGCAGCGGAATCCTCCCTGCCGGGCTTCAGCGGAGTTGCAATCTTCCTCCACGTATTTCTTGATCTGGCGAACCGCCCAGCCTCCGTCGATGGCCGCCTGCGCCGTGGTGCTCAACGCGAACATCGCCAACAGCGAGACCGCCAAGACCTTGAGCTTCATCGATTCCCCCCGAGTGGTTTACGGGCGCCATCCTAAGCGCTCGGGCCAGGACGCTCGTAAATAGCGCGGTTCCTTTACCCATCCGTCCAAGCGTCTACTCCTGATTCCGTAGGTCGGTACGATTGCCACAGTCGAGCAAGGGAGGGGCTATGTCGGCAGACGAAGCAGAGATCTTGGCGGCGGTCCTGGCTGCGACAAGGCAGGCCGCTATCGGTCTTGAAGTTTCCTCTCCTTGGAAGTCTGCTTGCCGGGAGATTTCTTCTGCGATTTCTGCTTCGCTCGAGAGGCAGCGTTCTTCGCCCGTCGCGCCTCCCCAAGGTCTGCTGCGCGGTCGCGAAAGCGAGAACCTGGAACGAGCATCGTCCACTCCTCGTCAGCGAACCATCCCGGTGGCACTCCCAGCTCGCGCTCAAGCGCCAAGACCGTAGCCGAGTCCGGCTCCGGAACAAGCGGGTCGCTTTCCCGACCCATCCGCTCGGCGTGATGGACGGGCAGATCCTTATACGGCGCCAGTAGCTCTTTGGCATCCGTCAGTTCCATCCCGTAGAGGGCGAGGCCCGCCACGAGGCGGCGTCTGAACTCGACCTTAGAGAGAGGCATGGCTCGTTAACTACCACGGCAGCGGGTGACTCTGGTTGACGCCGCTTGAAAGGACTTGACACGGCTTGAAGCCGCCGCTACGGTGTTGACGTGGCTTCAATGACCTTGACGGGACATCGATTGAAAGTCCTCCGCTACGAACGGGGGATGAGTCCGGAGCAGCTTGGCATCCGGGTCGGCGTCAGCGGGAGAACGATCCGCCGCGTCGAGGAAGGGCACCGCGCGACGGTCCGGACGATGTTCCTGATCGCGAAGGAGTTCGAGTGCCCCGTGGGAGAGCTATGGCCGATCGGCTGAAGCTTCGCGAACTGCGCTTCAACGCCGGGCTCTCGCCGGAGCAGCTCGGCATCAAGGCCGAAGTCTCGGGTCGCACGGTCCGTCGACTTGAGGAAGGCCAGATGCCGACCCCTCGAGTCGCCAAGAAGCTGGCCGACCACTTCAAGGTCGCCGCATCCGATCTCTTCCCGATCCAAGACGACGAGCTCGTCGAAGTCGGCCGGGTGAGGAAGCGCTGATGGTCCTGATCGCAGGAGTAGCCCTCTTCGCATTCGTCCTCGGCTACGTGCTGGCCACGTCTCTCGGGGACGCATCCCAGCAAGACCTTCAACAGGAAAACGCCCACCTCTACATCGAAAACGAGCAATTGAAACGGAGCCATCGATGAACTCGATTCCACTTTTGATCATCGGTGCGCCTTGTGTGCTCGCGGTGATCGCCTTCAAGAAAGCCCAGAAGGACGAAGACGACAACACGGGAGATCGCAAGCCTGACTGGCAGTGGCCGAAGAAATGGCATCCGCCGGTAGCGAAGACGGGTGCGAAATGAAGCGCTGCACCGCCGAGAAGAACGGTCACCGCTGTCACAACCGAGCCGGTCACCCACAGCCTCACTTCGCAGTGATCATCCCGAACAAATACGTCTGCTGGGAGAACCGCTGATGGACTCCCTCGATCGCCTCAACAAGTTCTACGACGAAATCCTCGGCAAGCCCCTCATCGGTGGCAACCCCGTCACCGCAGAAGAGCAGCTTCAACCTCCGCCGCCGCCGTCATTGGAGGCCCTTGAGGGATGGGTACGCCGTCCAAGCGGCAGTACGTCTCTGAGCTCGGAGACGTACTGCCGCTTGGACGCTTCCTTGGAGAACATCGAAGAGGTCCGGCGGTCCGAACGATGAGCCTGCCCGAAACCAAAGATTGGAAGGTTCTCGACTGCCGCCCCGGCAAGACGGAACCGAATCCGCACGGCGGCGAGTTCCAGAAGTTCTATGTCGACTTCGAAGGGTCGGATGACACTTACTGGCGACGCAACGCTGGGGATCACCCCGAGACGGGAAAGACCTACTACGGGACGATCTCCGAAGGCAACTACGGGCCGATGTTCAAGAAAGAGAAGAAGCCGGACGGCGGCTACACGGGCTCTTCTGAAACCTCAACGAAGAGTTCTGGTGAGTATCAGCGCCCCAAGACGCCCCAGGACCAGGCCGAAATTCGTAGGCAGCACTCGCAGCAGGTAGCGATCGAACTCTGCCGAGAGATTGGCGTGTTTGAGCCGCACCACGTTGAGTCGGCGGAAACCGAACTTCGCAAATGGGCCGACTTCTTCGACGCCGACGCCATAGCAGCAGGCCAGAAGGCCTCAAGTGGAGTTGACGGGAACGACCAAGGTGTCAAGGAAAACCCGATCGACTTGACGGCCGCCGAAATGGATTTCACCGGGGCACGCACGGAGGAACCGAAACCTCCGACCTCTCTCAACTTCGACAAGAGCGAGCTAGCTGACGACTCACATCAGTGGATCGAAAGCCTCTTGGTCGTCGCCGGAGCTGGGAGCGCCGCCCGGGAGCTTGCCCTGTACGCCGTCAACAAACTCCGCCCCGACCAACTGAAGACGCTGGAAGGCGAACTCAACGACCCCGAACAAAGCCGGAAGGTCGAAGGGCTCAAGCGGGTCGAAGCGAGCTACGAGAAAGCCGAAGGCCACCCGGTGCCGGTCGCTCCTGTCGCCGAGGACGACATCCCCTTCTGATGGCCCGCTTCTTCGCCCACCTTCCCGCCGCCGAATGGGGCTTC
>Ga0193753_10000992_pt1 | contig 25443 bp, 16 predicted proteins | sample H1c2metaG_FD_144925 | JGI IMG/M metagenome (GOLD analysis project Ga0193753, IMG submission 144925) | Soil microbial communities from a riparian zone of the East river system, Colorado, United States - H1c2 | ecosystem: Environmental > Terrestrial > Soil > Riparian zone | place: USA: East... | reverse complement strand
TTACAATCCCGATGCAACGATCAAAAGAATCGTGATGACTTCTGAGGGAATTTCACCTCCATGACGGCTGCGAAAAACAATCATAAATATTCATCGGAAATTGAAATCTCCGTTCTCCGGGATAAACGATTAAAGTCTCAAACAACAATCCTCCAAAAAGACGATTAATAACCGGGCAAAGCGTAATTATTTCCTATATACGCTAAAGACCATATCCTTTTGTCTGGTGTGGCAGTTAGAACAAATCGTCCTGCTCAGCGGGGTCAACAATCTGATGGTTGGGCTATCACCCTGGAACTGTTCGAATCTCCATCCTCCGGCGTCAGTATATTTTATACTGTCCCTTACCATTACATCAAGATGATGCCTAGGGCCTTCGCGTATGTCCACCGAGTCCTCTTTTGCCTGGATCACATCGGAGACGATAACAGAACCATTTGGGAAGTGACCGGTTTTATAACCTATCATAGCCGTTTCGTTGGCATAGACATGATTGAATCCACCGATAAACAGAAACGCGAGGCTCTTGGGTCCCACGATGTATGTTTTGACATGTGTCCATTCCCGATATCCTTCAGGATAGGGAACACTTTCATCTGTTTCATGCTTCGGGTCTTTTGTAAAGGAGATGAAAACGATTCCAAGGGTGACTACCAAAATAGCGAGTTGAAATTTGCGCCCAATCATAATTATTTAATGTTTTAGGGTGAACCAGACCTGGCCTTGAGAATATTCTCGGGTAGTCTGTAAAATTTTGTTTTGCAAAATTTGTCAATATGCTGACCTTCACCGGAGCAGAATGCGTTTAAATTAGAGTCAAAATCGATTTAAAATGGGTATGATGAGTGACAAACAGTTGGTCAGACTTTGCCTGGACGAGTTATGCAGCAAAATGGGGTACGTCGACAGATCAAAAGTCTCGCAGAGCGACCTTGAACATTTATGTTACTTGATTGAGGAGCGTACGAAGATTGTTATAAGTATCTCTACGATTAAGAGGGTTTTCGGCGAAAAATTTGAAAGGCTTCCGCAGCTTTACACCCTGGATGCCCTTACGAAATACATTGGATATTCGGGCTGGCAGGATTTCAAGGCAAGAAAAGTAAATTCAGTTAGGGAGCACACAATCATATTCAACGAGGACCCTAATGTTGTTATTAAAGCAGAGGGATGGTCAGCCTACCGGAATCGCGTGCTAGCCTCAGGAACAATCATTCTTTTTGCGTTTGCGATTGTGATTATAACCGTGAAAAAGAATACCCGTTCTGAAGTTACATTCTCCGTGCAAAAAATTGTCTCTCAAGATGTGCCGGCCAACGTAATTTTCAATTATAACATTGACCATATCGAGGGTGACTCTTTCTATATTCAACCTTCCTGGAACAAAAAAATGCGAATTAAAATCGATAAAAGCAGCTATACCCAGACGGAGACTTATTACGAGCCGGGGTACCATACAGCCAAACTGATCTGCGATAACAAGGTACTGAAGCAGGTTCTTGTGCATATTACCACCAGGGGCTGGATTGGTTACAGCAAAGTAAGTTTTGCTGATCCTTACCCTCAGTACTTTCAAGATGAGACAATTGTCCGGGACAGCGTGTTGGGTCTTAACCTCAGCGGCCTAAAGGCGAACGATATAGAAATCAGAAATGACAAGGTTTATTATTACGCCTGCTTTCCGGATTCGCTGAAAATTAACAGTGACAATTTTACCCTTACGGCCAGGGTCAGAATGGATCCCGTGAAGCCTACCTTGTGTCCCTGGATAATTTCAGAAGTCTACAGCCAGAATTCACTTTTCTTTTTTACAGGAACGACCCCCGGTTGTACAGGCGAAGCCAAGGCGATGTTCAGTGATAGGTACCTGGATGGAAAAAAGAATGACCTTTCGTCTTTTGGATTTGATGTAAGGAATTGGAGAAATGTCAGGATTGACGTGAAGCACAAAGAGGTGAAGATTTCAATTGCGGAAAAAGAAGTGTTCACCACCACCTATGAGCGTCCGGGTGGATTTATTGAGGGAATGGGATTCGGTTCGAATGGTCTGTGTGAAGTCGACTATGTTCAGCTGACGGATTCGGTCGGGAATGTAGTCTACCGCAATGATTTTAAATCGGAAAATTGATTTCAACTATATTGGTACTCCATAACCCGACTTCACCTTATCCATCGCTACGTGCGTGTAAAAATGTTTTAGATTAGGATTGCCCATCAACCCGGTCGATCCTTTTGGTTGTGGCATCAAGGAATGAAACTTTGACCGGCTGTAGATAGGCAAGTTGCTTCATCGTTGTCGTGGTAGCATCGTCGAGATCAAGTATTGCCGCCCCTCTATGTTTTTCTGAAAGCATGAAGAGATTTCATATGAACGATGTCGCTGAGCGCGCGTTGTGATTGGGATATCATCGTCAAGATCTCGCGTAGCTATTTGGAATGCCCACGCATTAAGGATGACGGCACTAAAGAGGAGGCGCCACGCGGGCACGGCAAAGATAGATTCGCACCGCATTTCAATCACTAAATCGTCAATTCTCAACCGTCACATTTACATTTTATTAACAAATTCCTGAGGAATTAGCCCTAAGTTAGTTCTGAAATAATAGCCATGATCAGAAGCTATTTTAAAATTGCCGTTCGCCATCTGATGAAGAACCGGCTGTATGCAACGATCAATGTTATCGGGCTTTCCTGTGGCACCGTCTGCATCCTTCTTGCTATTCTGTACTGGAACGATGAGCACCGATTTGACCAATTCCATACGGGCAACCCGCACTTGTATCGAATAACCACAAGCACGCTATCGAAGGACGGTGTTAGGAATACGATGGGTGCGACAGGACAGGTACAGGGGCCGGCGTTTAAACGGTCTGTACCCGAGATCGATAAGTACGTTCGGGTCATGGGCGGCGATATCTACTCCAATCTGGTATCCTCGGAAAAAAATCTTCGCCTACAGACGTTGTATGTCGACTCCACTTTCTTCGATGTGTTCACCTTCAATGTGATAGCGGGAAATCCGGCAAAGGCACTGAATAATGTTGATGGCATTGTGCTCACCGAACGAACGGCGCGAAAATTCTTCAACAGCACGGATGTACTAGGGAAAACGTTAACGATGGAAGTCGATCCATCTTATGATCGCCTCATCAAACCGCTTGTCGTGACTGGCGTCGTGCAAGACCCTCCGGCCAATTCATCTCTTCAGTTTGATGCGCTGCTGACCTTTGCCTTTTTGCGTCTTTCTTTCGAGGACACGAGTTGGCTAAACGCCTATTTGGGCACCTTTGTAACGCTGCATCCTGCGGCCAATACCAACGAGGTAACAAAGAAGTTCAACCTTATCTACGCTATGCATGGAAAGAAACAGGTGGGCCAACCGGACTATGATTTCCTCGGCCACGACCCGAAAATTGAATACGGCCTTCAACCCATGACCGAGATTCATCTCCACAACGTCTTCGACACCCAAAGTTCCAACGAAACCGGCATTGTCAACAGCAGCAATCCGGTCTATTCCCTTGTGTTCATCGGTATAGCGCTATTCATCATGCTCATGGCCACCACCAATTTCATTAATATCAGTATCGGGACGGCAATGAAACGCGCTAAAGAAATTGGCATTCGTAAAATATCGGGCGGGAGCGGCGTGCAGATCATCGTCCAGTTTCTTGCGGACGCCACGATACTATGCGTGATAGCGTTCTCGCTGTCCATTCTCCTGATGAAATGGCTTCTACCATTTTTCAATTCCGTTGCTGGGAAACAAATTCAGTTTTCCACCTTGATAGAACTGCCAGTCGTTATTTTACTTTCGGGCGCACTGGCTGGCCTAATCTTGTTAAATGGATTGTATCCCGCTTTCTATTTGTCGCGGTTCAACGCCGTTGACGCTTTATACAGCAAACAAAGAATAGGCGGCCAAAATCAATTCAATAAAGGCCTCATCGTGCTTCAGTTCTCCCTGGCTGCGTTTCTCTTGGTCGCGTGCATAGTCTACTACAAACAAATGAACTTTGTGCGAACAAAAGATCTTGGCTACAATGCTTATAACATTATTCGGACGGACGTCTACGGCAACCGTGATTATAAAATGGTAATGGCGCGCATAAGAAGCACGCTTAGCAAAGAGCCATCAATAAAGGTTTTTTCTTTTGGAAATGATGGTCAATTCAACCCCATTGCAACCAATAGCCAACAGTTTAGCGCTTTGGTCAAACACGTGGACGAGAATTACCTTGCGCTGATGGAGATTCCACTACTGAATGGACGTAACTTCTCACCAGGCAGCGTTGCTGATATCAATGATGGGCTTCTGGTAAATGAAGCTTTCGTAAATGCCGCAGGGTGGCAGGATCCCATCGGCCAACGGGTGACTATTGATCCACACAATGAAATCACATACAAGACAGTGACCGGTGTGATCAGAAACTATCACTTCGGTTCATTAAGGGAACGTATCAAACCTCTGGCTTTGTCGTTTCGAGCGGAGCCCGAGACCAGCATCTGGATAAAGTTCGACAAGCCATCACAAAAGGACGCCATGTCAGCGTTGGAGAAGGCTTATAAAGGAGTCATGCCGGAAGCCATTTATCAATATAGTTTCCTGGATGAGCTGAACGCGCGCGAATATCGCGATGAAGAACGGTGGCAAAAGATCGTAAATTTCGCTGCCGCGCTTGCCTTCATTCTCTGCGCGGTGGGCTTGTTCGGAATGTCTCACCTCGCTTCCAGCAAACGGGTAAAGGAGATTGGCATCCGCAAGGTGTTGGGTGCTTCTGTCCGTCAGGTGGTGTCGATGCTCACGGTCGACTTCTTAAAGCTCCTGGCGATCTCGCTGGTCATCGCCTTTCCGACAGCCGGGGTAGTGGCTAATTGGTGGCTTACTGGTTTTGCTTATCATACCGCGATTGAATGGCAGATATTTTTTGTCGCTGCGCTTGTCACGGTTGTCGTCTCACTGATCACGGTAAGTCTGCAAGCGATCAAAGCTGCAATTGCTGATCCGGTAAAAAGCCTAAGATCGGAATAGAAGCCATTAGTTGGACCTTGATTTTTCCTGGCCTTGCCGCTTCTGTCTTTTCTGAATATGTGAATCATCCGCCGGCATTCGCTGCACAAGAGCGGGAGGTGTATTACCTATTTTTTTCATGTACGCAGCCCATGCAACAAACAATTCTTTAGCTTTTGGTCGGTTTGCTTTCAATACATTGTTCCTCTCACCAACGTCAGTTCTCAGATTGAACAACAGTGTGTCAGTAGCTTCAACAATTGTAACGCCTCCTGTCTTGATTTCTTCCTGAGGTAATTTGATTTTCCAATCACCTTTTCTAAAAGCCTCAACCTTACCATTGGAATAATAAGCAAATTCATCGCCTTTCCTTTTACCGGTACCGAACAACACGGCACTGATGTCTTCGCCGTCCAGGGGCTTCGTTGTTTGCGTCTTCTGACTTCCTGTTATGTTTATCAACGTTGGATAGAGATCAAGTTGTGTTGTCAGGTCTTCATACACGCTACCTGGTTTTATTCTGCCAGGCCAATAAAAAACCCCGGGAATACGTTGGCCCCCTTCGAAAGTTGTGCCTTTGCCCTGACGCAGTTGTCCTGCTGAACCGCCTTCAATATCAAAAACTAACCATGGACCATTGTCACTGGTAAAGACGATTAGTGTATTTTGTTCGATACCATTTTTTTTCACAGCATCGACTACCTGACCAACACTCCAGTCAAGTTCTTCAATTACATCTCCATAAAGACCCCGCTTTGATTTTCCTTCGAACTCAGGCGAAGCATACAATGGAACGTGCGGCATGGAGTGTGCCAAATACAGAAAAAATGGTTTGTTTTTATTTTTGTCAATAAATCTGAGCGCCTCTTTAGTATACGTTTTTGTGGTGTAGCGCTGATTGACTTTCAAACTGTCAGCTTCATTGCCGCGTAAGTATGCCACACCCTGCATGTCGTTGCTGTAGGGAATTCCATAATATTCATCAAAGCCATTTTGCAGTGGTAAAAACTGTTTATGATGACCGAGATGCCATTTACCAAAGATAGCGGTCGCGTATCCATTGCCTTTCAACGCTTCGGCAATTGTTATTTCATCTTGGGGGATCCCTGTGAAACTTTCGGGGAAGAAGACGTGATCGATTCCCATTCTTCGCGGAAAACGTCCGGTAAGTAAACCAGCGCGGGTGGGACTGCATACTGGAGATGTTGAATAGAACGACGTGAGTTTTAATCCATCCGAAGCCAGCTTGTCAATGTTGGGTGTTCGTATATCGGTTACCCCGAACGCACCGACGTCGCCATATCCCATATCGTCGGCAAGTATGATGACGATATTGGGTTTGGCTTTCTGCTGCGCGATCGCATGGATAGCTGTGAACAGTAAACAACAGAGTAGAAGTTTTTTCATCGTGGTATCAGGGTTTTTAATGATGGTTGTTATATTTTGATCTGACCAAATCAGCGGTATTTTCAATGATCATCGTTCTAGTTTTACATCCTCTCAGTAAAGGAATGTTAAACAAAAACCCGCGAGAATTCAGGAGTATTGCGAAGTTAACTTAAATTCGTCAAAGACGAGAAGTACGTAAGGCGGGAACTAATTTCTAAATGAAATAATCTTAAATTCTATATTTAGAATTTTACATTGAAAAGTTAACCGCAAAATGTAAAACACCGAATGTAAAATGTAAAAGTTGGTCAGGTGATAAACGGCTTACCGCTGTAGCTATTCGTTTCTTAAGATTTTCGCGGGATCTGAATTAGCGGCTTTCAAAGACTCAAAACTGATTGTCAGCAGCGCTATTGTTATTGCGCCCACTCCAGCATACGTGAATATTAAAATGTCCAGCGTGGTCTTATATTCAAAACCCTGCAGCCATTTGTTCATGGCATACCATGCTATCGGAGTGGCGACGACAAAAGCGATCAAGACCAGTTTGGCAAACTCTTTCGACATCATCCCGACGATCTGTGAAACACTTGCGCCCATCACTTTTCTCACACCGATTTCTTTAAGTCTGCGTTCAGCCATGAATGATGATAGTCCATATAAACCAAGGCTGCAAATAATTATGGCGATCACCGCAAAGTAAGAGATGATGTTTGACACTCGTTCGTCCTGCCTGTATTGCTGTTGGATATTGTCATCAAGGAACGTGTATTCAAATGGCGCATCTGCTACCTGAGTTTTCCAGGCATCTTCGATTGTTGATATCGTAGTTGTGAACCCGGTTGAGTTGACGCTAGCGATCAAATAACCGTATTCATTCGCGTTTTCGGGGACTTCAAAAGCGACAGGGATGATCGGATCCTTCAGGGACGTTTGATTAAAATCTTCCATAACGCCGATGACCTGGAACTTATAGTTTTGTCCCTGCCAATCGAAATAAAGTTTTTGCCCGATCATTTTTTCAGGTTCAACCCCGAATTTTTTGGCTGAAGCGCGATTGATAATGACATTTCCCTTTGAGTCAGCTTGACGATTGGTTGTGAAGGCCCGGCCAGCGATCAGCTTGATCCCTAGTAACTCCATATATCCGGCATCGATAAAGTTTCTTCGATTAAGAATAGCGTTGTCCATATTACCACCCTCCAAATAAAAAGCCATGTCATTAAAAATATTATTTCCCGGAGGATAGTTCGTGGCCGAAACGGCAACGATGGAGTTCATTTTTTCCAACTCTGTCTTTAAGGACTCATATTTCTTTTTGGCGTCGGCTGTACGAAGCGGAATGAGGACTTTCGCTTCAGGATTAAAACCAAGATCTTTGTCCTTCATGAATGAAAGCTGACGTGAGATCACTAACATACCGCACACCAGCACGATAGCAACGAAAAATTGGAATACCACCAGCCCCTGCCGCAGTCTGCCGGACGCATTGCTCAAAGTGAATTTTCCTTTCAACACTTCCGCAGGCTTGAAGGAAGACATATAAAAAGCGGGATAGCTTCCGGCAATTAATCCAGTGAAAATAGCAAGTATTATCAGCGCCGTTCCAAAATACAAGACGTTATCTTTATTGAATGAAATGTCTTTAGCAGAGAGTTCATTAAATGCTGGCAAGGCGACATATACAGTCACTACTCCAATTATGATGGAAATGGCTACGATGATCATAGCTTCTCCCAGGATCTGACGGATTAGGCTGCTTCGGAAGGCACCCATAACTTTTCTAATTCCAATTTCAGAAGCGCGTTTGGTCGCTTTCGCAGTTGAAAGGTTCATGAAATTAATGCAGGCCAGCAAGAGAACGAACAGCGCGATTGATACGATAATGTAGATGTAGGAGATCCGCTGGCTCTTGTCTACGAGCGACTTTAAATAGATATCCTTGACCGGCTCAAGGAAAAGAGTCTTGGTAATACCCAACGCCTTCATATCTTCAGAACCGTACTTAATCAGAATTTGATTAATCTTTTCCTCAACTGCCTTTGCCGAATGTCCCGGCACAAGTTTCAGATAGCCTTGTACAAAATTTTGCCCCGCCCACTCGCTAGCGGCGTTAGCGTTATTGCGGATGTAATCTCCCGATCCGCCTTGAGTCATGATAGAGGTAAAAAAATTACACTCCAGGAAAGTTTTGTTCGGTTTATATACTCCTGTAACCTTAAAGTTGATCGGATCGCCTCCCTGGCTGATGAGAATGCTCTTGTCAAGGGCAGACTCGCTTCCAAAAATTTTCTTTGCCAAAGTTTCGGAGATGACAACGGTGTTGGCATCCGCCAACGCTTTTTTAGGGTTACCCTCTGTGAATTCGTACGTAAGAACATCGAAAATGGTAGAATCGGCGACATATGCGTTAGACTCAAAAAACTTGTTGCCCTCATATTGGATGAGGTTCGCGCTTCCGAAAGTTGGAATAACGCGGGCCGCGACCTCTACTTCTGGTAGCTCATCTTTGAGCGCCATGGTTATTGGAGGCGAAACGTTCGGGAGCTTGTCGAATCCTACGACATCGGAATCGAATTTGGTATCGATGCGATAAAGGTCAGCCAGTCGTTCGTGATGGCGATCGTAGCCAAATTCATCCTGAACGTAGAGGGCAAGCAGCATACAGCATGCGATTCCGAGGGACAGACCCAATATATTGATGAGAGAATAAACTTTAGTCCGGGTAAGACTGCGGAGGGCAATCTTTAAATAGCTGCGAAACATAAGATTAGCGTTTGATTTCCCTGTGCGAAATTAGTGCCATGTCCCAAATTTCGGCGGATTCGTATTTCGACGTGACCAAAAGTGGCAATACCGAACGTTTACGGTCGCTGGCGGACACGGTGCCGAGCGAAGGTTTAATTTGGTTTAAGCCCTCAATTTCTGTTATTTTGGCAACTGTTGTTTCTATGAAAATTATTAGGCGTGTTTGTCTGGTTCTTGTGTTGTTTGGTTTTTTTGGATGTCAGGATGATGAGACCCATGTGCCGCCGGTGGTCACTTCCTTTTCACCAGCGGAAGGTCTTGTAGGATCACAGGTGACCATCGCAGGTGGAAACTTTGGCGAGTCTCCCAAAGTGTACATAAATGATGTTGAAATGACCGTGGACGATGTCGCCGATGATCGGCTCATCGTGACGGTACCCCAAACCGCCGTAACGGGACCAATCCGGGTTGAAAGTAACGGCACCGCGACGACGACCACTGCGACGTTCACCATCATAATTCCCAGAGTCGACCCAATTAAAGAAATTCTCGCTTATAGTGATTTCGGACAGGAGGTTAGTGTCGTATCGCCTGGTCAGACTATTTATATCGGTCTCGACGGAATTCACACCGATGGAGCCAAGGTATTTTTCAATGGTGAACAGGTAATTGATTTACGTGAAAGCGGCGCTGGTTACCTCGCAGAGATTCCCTCAGATGTGCACACTGGTAAATTCACGCTGGAGGCGGGTGGTATTGTCCGCACTTTTGAGAAAGTAATAACAGTCATTGAAGGGAAAGGCGCGTGGAATCTTGATGAACATTATCCTGGCGAGATCTTACGCAGTCCCGCTAGTTTTGGCATCGGAGATCGTTTCTATTATGGAATCGGTGAGGCTATCAGTGCTAGTTATGGGGGACCGGGCGTGCTCAGCCAGGAATTTTATGAATTTGACCTAAAAACATCGCGATGGACAGAGCTGCCGGCTTTTCCGGGTAGGTCTTCAACACAACCTGATAATACCTCAGGACTGGGTACGTTTTCATTTGCTATCAATGAGGCGGGATATGTCAGTGGTGGCTATAGCGGTCGAAGTGGAGGACGTTCCTATCAGTTCTTCCGTTTTGACCCAACGGCGAAAACATGGACTGAACTAGATACACTAGATGCAAATGTTGCAATTGCCAGTTACGGATTTTCGATAGGCAACAGGGGTTTTGCTCTGGAACGGCAGTCCGGTTCGTTATTTGAATACGATATCGATGCTGATACATTCAATATTAGAAACAACGTCCCATTTATATTGAACCACGATGAATACTTTCGGCACTACGCGCTTAACGGCAAGGCGTATTTCGTTGTATCATCGCTCTCGGTTAGATCGGCCAAACTGTGGGAGTATAATCCGACGAGCGACACGTGGCTAGCGTTGGCCGACGTACCCTATTCTAATTCGATCTATGCAATGACTATCGACGGTCAAGGGTTCGTAGGGTCTGAATCGTGGTTTGCTCGATATGAAGGCGATGGAACCTTCACGCAATTGCCTCCACCTCCCTTCAGACTTTCAGGTCCATCGGGCAACATGGTCAACAATGGATACATTTTTACAATAAAAGAATGGAGTTTCCCACTGCAAGGCTACTCCAGGACGTATCGGTTTACGACGCAATAGGGACCCCTCTTTCTTATTGAATCGTTTTCATTCAGATTGCTCGATGGAGGGAACTAATGCACCTTTGCTTATGATGATTACAAGATTCTGGCAGATCCTGCGGGATGATTCGACAAAAACCTTTGAGGTTTGTGGCCAGGTCGCCAATGACAATGCATTTACCAATAGAACTTATGCGATGCAGAAGGCAGGAATGAATGTCAGCTGTATGACACCGCCCGTAACCAATAAGAGCTCTAGTAAAGGCCTGGTAAAAATAACGGGTTATACACAAGAGGAGGGTTTGCAGAAGCGGCTTGATAAACAATACAGCGATATAACCACACGTAGTTATGACGATTGGTGAAAAGACCTGTTTCGAATCGTTGAGTTGGATATTGTATTAGCTCTGAAGGAGCGTTTCACTTGTAGCCCAGGCTGTAGCCCTGGGTAAGGATATAGCGAGAATTGCGGGAGCCCGCCGCGGCGGGGCGTTACACATGCGCCGCACACACCACCGGCATATCGCCGCATCGCCGATTTCAATGCGATTGGCAGCACATGTTAAATAATGCATTCCCGTCTGCTCGAGGAGCGTACAGACAGATAATATCCGAGAGTGACGATGATTGCAGAATAAATTACTTTTGCGCATTCTTCAGATTAAATCGCGCCAGCAGGTGTCACACGTCAAATTCAATTCGACCATCAAGCAGAGTTCCGCGCAAGAGAAAATCACTGAGGCGAAAATTGAAAAATTCTCCGACGCCGTAACAACAATACTCCGAAGCGAAGCCACTGCCAAATTGAAGAAACTTATGTATGTTTTTATAACTGTCAACCAGTCGGGCCCGACTTCGTTTACGTATGACTTAGACGACAGCAGAGATAAGATATCAGAGGCTTCCAACCGTTTGATCAAGACGAAGTTTGAAGAGATATTTGTAGGTCCGACCAACAAATCATAGTGGCTTATTAAGTTAGTGTCAATTTCGCGTTTACACGTTCCGTTGTATATAGGCATTTTAAGTGCACACAAAATGAAATGTTCAACATCCTACTTCTTAGATTACATCCTGCTCCTTAGATTTCTAGCACGAGTCTGCATTAGTCCTGAAGGGGCGTTATACTTGCAGCCCAGGGTAACGGCGATGTGATGAATCCGGAAGCCCTGAAGGGGCGTCACACATGCACCGCACCAACCTTCCATGATCACATTGCATTTGTTGAATTCAGCAACGCACAACACTCGTCCACTGGCGGACAACCGTTATGTAAGAACCTAACCAAAAAACGTCACCTCTTGATAAAAAAGGGACTTTTAATATTGGATAAGTATTTGCGTTGTCCTTAGCTTGTAACATAATCAGTTGACAGAAGTATCCTCTAAAAATTAACACTTCTTAAGAAATGCTAAAAAAAATCAACCGTCCGATTCGATCGATCTTTCCCTGTACTTTTTTTCTGTTTTATACTTTTCTTTCACCAATTGCTTTCGCACACAACGGCGTCACAGCATTGGTGTATCCTGTTAAGAACATTAAAGTAGATGGAGATCTTGCTGACTGGGTCTCTGTGAAAAAATATCCGCTCGCGCTTACTCCTTCGGATGTAAAACCAACGAGCGGAGACGACTTCTCAGCGTTTTTCATGATCGGATACAACCTGGTTGATAAATCGCTGTATGTCGCTATCGAAGTTACCGACAATGACTATGTATCGGATACCACCAAGCAAGTGGCCTGGAATACGCAGGATGGGCTCCAACTATACTTCGACGTTCGCCATTTGGCTGATGGCTCCGGGGTCGTGTCTTATCTCTATTCGGAAACACGAAAAATCATTGACTCCAACAAGTGGGATGTTGGTAGTAAGGGTGCCAGTTGGAATACGGTGGAAGTTAAAATGAAACGAAATGGTGCTAAGCGGTTCTATGAATGGAAAGTGTACATAGGGGATGCGTTGCAACCTGGACGAACGATCGGATTTGATATGACAGCGCTTGACAAAGACGCGGATGGCTTTGGCTGGAATGAATGGGGGCCTGGCGGAGGCAAGTATCAGGATTCAAACGTGTTGAGCGACATTATTTTGATGAAAGAAAAGGAAGTTGCAGGAGTTGTCAACGGTACGGCTAAAATGATTAGTGTGCGCAAAGGCAAAGGCTCGGCTCATTTGAAATTTATTTCCACGACCTCACCTCAAATGTGGGTGACGACAGTGATCGATTCTCTCGGCAAATACGCTCTCCTGCTGCCACAGGGTAGTTATTCAGTTGCTCTTGCGGAAAAATATGTCGCCGAAGAGAAAAAGGTCTATGAGATCTCAATTTCACCCATCGCCAATGTCCGTGTTAAGGCAAACGCTACTGTGAATGTACCGCCGGTTACTGTTACCGTGTCAGAGGCACCCGACCTGATGCCGGAAAAAGGAATTTTGCTATGGTTCAATAGCCAGTCACCCCAGGTCATAGATCAGTTCATAGAAACCTATCAAAAGTATTATAAGATCCCCGCTGTATCACTTGCGCTGATCAAGGATGGAAACGTAGTCTATCATAAGGCATATGGTGTGAAGAATAGTTTCACCAAAGAGCCTGTAAATGACAGTACGTTGTTTGAAGCAGCCTCCATTACGAAACCGGTATTCTCTTATGCCGTGCAGCGGCTGGCAGAACGCGGTCTGATCGATCTTGATAAACCGTTGTACGAGTATCTTCCTTACAAGGACATAGAGTATGATGACCGTTATAAGTTAATCACAGGCAGACATGTCCTCACACATCGCACGGGCTTTCCAAATTGGCGGGAAGGTAAATTGGTCATTAATTTCACCCCCGGTACAAAATACAGCTATTCCGGAGAAGGCATGCAGTATCTTCAGGCAGTTATTGAAAAGATCACAGGGAAGGGAATTGAGCAAGTCTTAAAGGAAGAAGTACTCGATCCGCTTGGCATGCACCATACCTTTTTCTCAAACAATGACCGGCTGATGAAGCTCGTTTCTGCCGGTCACTACAACAACATACCGTCCTCTGACGATCCTACTCCAGTTCCGGGCATGGCTTATAGCATGCACACCGAAGCACTCGAGTTTACGAAGTTCGTGCTTCAATTATTGGAACAGAAGGGTTTGTCCGCCGCGACCTATAAAAATATGTTGAGCGAACGTTCACCATACGTTTATGAAGACGGCGAAGAAAAACCAAAATACAATGAATATATGGGTGAAAGCCTTGGGGTTCGCGATTCGCCGTTCGGACTGGTATTTGGTCACGGCGGCAACAATGGCGATTTCAGGTGCCAGTTTGAAGTGTATAAGGAAAGCAAGAACGGCTTTGCAATCTTTACCAATTCGAGCACAGCCTACCCGTTGCTTGACAAGATGAAGTACTTTCTGGTGGAAGGGAGGGAAATTAAGTGAAAAGTGAATGGTGCCCTCCTCCGCGCGGCGCTACGGCGGACAAGGAAAAGTCCTCTGGAAGCTGTATAAACCCAAATACGGATAATTCCGATCCGAAATCCGAAATCTGAAATCCGAAATGTCACCCTTACTCGTTACGCAACGTCGCAACCGGATTTGTCCCTGCCGCTTTGATGGTTTGTGTCGCAATCGTAATCAATGAAATCAATAAAATGAGACATGCTGCTGTCAAAAATACCCACACATCTAAGTTTGTTCTGTAAGCAAATGATTGCAACCACCACGTCATGGCTATACACGCCACAGGTGTGAAAAGTACGACGGCGATGCAAACTGGCTTTAGCGAAGATAAGCTGAGAAGTTTAGTAATGCTATACACACTGCCTCCCATTACTTTCCTGATGCCGATTTCCTTCAATCTTGCGTCAGCAGTATAGATTGCCAATCCTAACAGACCCAGGCATGCGATGAAAACGGTAATGCCAGTAAACAGGTCGGTGATCTTAAGCGTTGTTTTCAGATTATCAAATTTCCGTTCGTATTCGGCGTCTGCAAAATGATACTCGAATGGATATTCAGGGTTGTATTTTTTTGACAAGTTAGAAAGCTTTGAAAGCGTTTGCTGCAGGTCGGGCGAACCATTTAGCTTAAGATACAGGACGTTTAATGCCCACTTCGCCTGGCAACCGAACAGTGCAATTGGTTCTACTTGTCTGAAGGGTGACGTAAACACAAAATCTTTCACGATGCCAATTACATGCCATTCACGTCCGTTGTCAATAATAATTTCTCCAATCGGATTTTTGAAATCCATGATCTTTAAGGCGGTTTCATTGAGTAGAACTGCGGTAGAGTCCGACGCAAAACGCTGAAGGTCCATATCCCGGCCTTGCAGAACCGTTATCCCCAGGGTGGACGATATACTCTCGTCGAGGAAAATTCGCTCTATGGTAGAATTTTCGTGTGGGTTCTTTCCTCTCCACTCCATTTCTGTTGTATTGCTCCACTGTTCCGTAATAGGTGCACTGGCTTTTGTTAATGAAACCGCAAGCTCTTGCTGAATCAGTTCGTTTTTAAATGATTGAAAGTTCTGCGAGAGGCTACCAGTAAGCGGCATATAAATCAAGTTGTCGTGTGAATATCCGGCATCGCGTTTTTGAACAAACTCAATTTGTCTCCTAATGACAATAGCGCAGGCGATCAATGTTACGGCAAAGCCAAATTGGAAGATCACTAATGCCGACCGGAGTACGTTCCTTCCGACCACTTTGATATTGCCGCCCTTCAATATCCGAATGGGTAAAAACGAGGACAAATAAAAAGAAGGATAGCTACCGGCTAGTAACCCAACTAACAGTATCAACGCGAGAAACCATGCCCAGAAAGTGACATTCGTCAAATCCAGTGAGATATATTGACCTACGAGGGTATTGAACGCAGGCAGCAGTAGATAGCACGCTGCAATGGATATCGCACCAGCGATGATGGCTATCAATACGGATTCGCACAAGAACTGTGAAATTAGGGCTAAGCGAAATGCTCCGGAGATCTTGCGAACGGCAACTTCCTTCGACCGTCTTTGGGATCGCGCCGTGCTCAAATTTACAAAGTTGATGCAGGCTATAACCAACAGGCATGCACCAAGGAAACCCAGCATGCGCATTGTCTCTATGCGTCCGCCAGTGACCACACCGTTTTCAAAGCCGGAGTAGAGCCTCATTTTTGTAAGTGGATACAGAAATATCTCTATGTGTTGACCATCTGCAAAGTGTTTCTTTTCAACATTCTTAATCTGATCGTTGGCTAAGTTTATATCCGTTCCTTCATTTAGTTTCACCACCGTGGTTACAGAATTATTCCCCCAGAATGTGTCCTTTTCACCGATGCCTTCAAGGAATTGAAATGAGATCAGATACTCAAAGTTGAATTCAGTATTGGTGGGCAGGTCCTTGAGTATCCCGGTAACGGTGAACTGGAAGTTATATCCCGATTGCCCGATCGTTATCATTTCACCAAAGGCTTCGCGGTCGCCAAACAGTTGATGTGCAAGATTTTCAGTCAATACAATTGAGTTTGGATTTGATAATGCCGTAGCAGGGTCACCCTTTATCAATGGGAACGATAACATGGTTAGAAATGCCGGATCAGTGAATACCCCTGACGTTTTAAGGAGTTTGGTGTTACCCGCGGTGAGCAGGTGAGTGACGTCCCATTTCGCATAGCTCACTGCATTTTGCACGGACGCATACTCCTTTTCCAGCGTTGGAGCAAGGACGCGGGGAGTGGTGGACCAACAGTTCACTTTTCCATTTTCTGTGGCCCGATTCCAACCAATGTAGAGTTGATCCTTTTTTGAATGAAACTGGTCGAAGCTGAATTCATAGGATATCCAAAGAAACAGGAACAGCGCTCCTGTAATGCCCATGATGAGTCCCGAAACATTGATGGCGGAAAATGTTTTGTTCCGAAACATGATCCGTCGCGCGATTATAAAATAGTTGGATAGCATATAAGTAAGACCTATTTAAAATGCATTCGGTTGCTTAAGATCGACATAATTTTTATTTTTTATAACTTGAGGTGTACTAATTTTTCCAACCAGGTGCTTAGAAGTTATTTCAGAATCGCGGTCCGTCGTTTGCTCACAAACAAAGTCTTCTCATTGATCAACATCGTGGGATTATCCGTGGGCATCACCGCGTTTATCCTCATCATCGAGTATGTCAGTTTTGAAATGAGCTATGATCAATTTCACATTAACAAGGATGAAATCTACCGCGTCGCTTACCAGCAGTATGAAAATGGCGAGGCAAAGAATGCGTCCGCCCGGAACTTCATCGGGATCCCGAGCATGGTCAGTCAACATTTTCCAGAAGTAAAGGCGTGTACCGGATTTGACAGAACTGACGAGCAGGCCTATTTTCTATTCAGCTACAACGGCAAGCGCTATTATGAACCTGGATCGTTTTATCAAACTGACGCAGATTTTTTCAAGGTGTTTCCTTCACTATTGATCAAGGGGGATCCGGCGTCAGCATTGAAGGACCCACACAATCTCGTGCTGTCCCAAAAAATGGCTAAGGCGATCTTTGGTCATACAGATCCGATGGGAAAGAGGATTGAAAATAATTCGCCATCCTATTCAGATGTCGATGATTTTATCGTGTCCGGCATCTTGCGCGATGTCCCTGAGAATTCACATTTTCATCTCGATTTTATAGCATCGAACTCGCATCAGGATGAAATAGCCACCGCCAATTATTGGAGCGGGCCTAAATTTTATACCTACCTCACACTGTTACCAGGGACCGATCCAGGTCTTATAACAGACCGGCTTAATGGACTAATCAAGCAGCTTGAGAAGGAAAACCCAGGAACGGCAGGGGCGAGGGTGTTCCTTCAGCCCATTACCGATATCCATGTTCGGTCCAATCTGCTGGATGAATTGGAATCAAATGAAAGTGAAATGCTCATCTATGTTTTGTCAGCGATCGGAATAGCAGTGTTGATCCTGGCATGGATCAACTACGTGAACATCGAAATAGCCAGATTTATTTTACGAGCACGTGAAGTGGGCGTAAGGAGAATTATTGGATCCGCACCGATGGACCTGGCCTTGCAGTTTCTGGTTGAGTATCTCAGTACAACGGTTATGGCTATGGGCCTGGCAGTGCTTTTCGCATATCTGTTTCAACCGCAGTTCACTTTCCTCACAGGCGTGCCAATCAGTAATTTTCAATGGAGAATGCCGGGAATTTGGATTACAGCGTTAACCTTGTTTCTGAGCGGATCAGTTATAGCCGGTACTTACCCTGCCTTCTTCCTGTTGAAGATTAAACCGGTCGCCGCGCTCAAGCGAATTCCTGATACGTCAGGCAATGGCACGTTCATGAGAAAGTCTTTGATCGTTATCCAGTTTACGTGCTCGATTTCACTGATGGCTTTTCTGATGGTCGTTTATAAACAACTTGCTCACATGCAGCTGAGCAATAAGAAGATCGACATCGACAGGGTGATCTCCATGAGAAATCCCACCGTTTATTCGAATGAGGATAGCGTGAACTATGTAGAGTATAAAGACTTTGAAAACAGACTAGTACAAAATCATGCAATAAAGGGCATAACCAGTTCATCGGCGATCCCAGGAATGGAAGTTGACGAGAGCTTCACCAACAGAATAAAGAGAGATCTTACGGACGTCGACGACCCCACCCGGTACAAGGTGCTGTTTGTAGACTATGATTTTATCCCTTTTTATGGCGTTAACCTCAAGGCTGGCCGTAATTATTCCGTGAAAAGTGGAGACGATCAAAATTGGAATACAGTTATTCTAAACGAAAGTGCGATACACGCTTTGGGATTTGCATCTGCAGCAGAGGCCAAGGATCAGGAGATCAATTTTCATTTGTGGGGTGATGGTTTCAAAAAGTATAAGATCATAGGCATCACGGAGGACTATCACCATGAATCGATCAAGAAAGCAGTACATCCCACCATACTCTCACTGAATCACAGCCAATTTCAACAAGTATTCTATTCGGTTAAATTGAATGCGGGAAGTGACCCACGTGCAGCACTCGCCCATATTGAAAAATGCTGGAAGGAAGTATTCCCTGATAAACCCTTCGAATACTTTTTTCAGGGTGATTATTATAACCGGCAGTACAAATCAGAATTGCATTTCGCACGGATATTCGGATTGTTTGCCAGCGTGGCTGCATTCATTGCGTTCATTGGCATTTTGGGCGTGACGTTGTTTGAAACGAATGCAAGATCCAAAGAGGTCAGCATACGGAAAGTGTTAGGTGCCAGTGTGGCTAACCTGATAGCGCTTCTCTCGAGGAGCTACTTCAAACTGATTTGCGTTGCAGCATTGATCTGTGTTCCTCTTGTGTACTATGCTGCCGCTGAATGGTTAAATGATTATCCCAGCAGAATAGTACTTAATGGATGGTTTGTCGTGTTGCCGGTCACTGCTACCGTTACGCTCGTTGTGGTCGCTTCAGGTTTTCAGACTGTTAAAACGGCACTTTCGAATCCGGTTGATCACCTCAAGTATGAATGAATTTTGTATTAGCCGATCTACCGTGCGGCTCCGGTCGAAGGCGTTCGCATGTGGACGTGCTTCAAAACTGCCAGATAACAATCAGGCTAGTGAGACTTATATTGGCGTTGGCACGCTTGTTGGCTAAGGCAGTCACATGATAAAGAACTACTTCCTGATTACGTTCCGCAGCATTTTGAAGAATAAGGTGTTTGTTACCATTAATGTGCTGGGAATGGGCATAGCCATTGCATGTTGCATTGTTGGATATTTGCTGGACCGCTATGACAGCGACTTCGATGCAGTCCATGAAAATGGTGAAAGTATTTACCGCGTGAGCTCAATTCAGAACTTTGAAAATAATTTGAAACGGTACGGCACTGCGCCGTTGCCATTGGGAGAAATAATAAACAAGACATTTAAACACGTTGATGCCTCTACCCGCTACGTTGAATCATCGTCAAATTTCAAGCGCGGCGATGATCTATTCGCGTCCAATCTAGCGTACGTGGATCCGGACTTCTTTCAGATGTTTTCCTTCAATTTTATTTCAGGGGGCCCGTCAGGACTGGCTGACAAATCCAGTTTGTTTATCAGCGAATCTATGGCTGTCCGGCTATTTGGGACGGCGTCCGAAGCCGAGGGTAAAACTATAACGCAGGTTTACGGAGGCGAACTCAAAGAAGCAAGAATAGCGGGAGTTTATCTCGATCCGCCAATGAATTCATCGTTTTACCGCATGACCGGTTCGGCATTCATGAATTTTGAAAATCACAAGGATGAGTATAAAGTTCGTGAGGATGATTGGCAACGTGAAAACACCCTGTTCGTCAGGATCAATGATCGGACCATGGTACCGGATGTGCAGCAACAACTACAGCCTTTCATTGCGAACAATAACAAAAGCAGGGAAGATTTTCAGGTAAGCGAATTTGTTCTTGATCAGTTCAACACAATGGCACATCGCGACCGAAGTGACCAGGTTCGTTCATCTACGTGGCAGGCTCCTCCCAAGTCGGCAATTGTCGGGTCCATCGTCATGGCTATCCTTATCCTGCTGATCGCTTGCTTTAACCTCACCAATACTGCCATTGCCATCTCCTCCCGGAGATTAAAAGAGATCGGCATAAGAAAAGTGATGGGCAGCATGCGCATGCACCTGATCATCCAGTTTATCGGAGAAACGTTGTTTATTTGCACGTGTTCGTTGCTGGTAGGCATAGCGTTAACGGATTGGCTGATCCTGGGCTGGAACAATATGGTGGTTTACATCCGGTTAACCCCCAACTATCTCACTGACCCCGGTTTCCTTTTATTTGCCGGCGGTCTGCTTTTATTTACGGCACTGTTAGCGGGCGGATACCCCGCGTTCTATATCAGTAAATTTCAACCCGTCACCATACTTAAGGGGAAGCTCAAGTTAGCCGGCACAAACAACTTCACCCGATCCCTGTTGGGATTGCAGTTTACGATCTCATTGATCACGATCGTGAGTGCCATCGGATTCTTTCAAAACGCGCGTTATCAGCAAGGGTATGATCTGGGGTTCAACGTTCGCGGAACTATCGTGGCGACAGTTGGCAACCAGAGTGAGTTCGAAACGTTTCGAAATGCGTTGCTGAACGATCCCAACATCATTTCTATGGCTGGTACCAGGACGGGAATATTTTCGGAACGGGCCCACGAACCTGTCAGGTACGAATCCTTGAAGCTCGATGTCGACATCATCGATGTTGGTGAAAATTATTTGCAAACCATTGGCCTCCAACTGCTGGAAGGCCGTGACTTCTCAGCACATTCAGAGACGGACCAAAAGGAGTCGGTGATCATCACTGCGAAAATGGCTAAAGCGTTGGGTTGGCAGCAGGCCCTTGGCAAGCAAATCGTATGGCGAGATTCCGTCAAGCTGTTTGTAATCGGCGTCGTTAAAGATGTTTATACGGCCGGACTATGGCGTGAGCTTGAGCCGATGATGATACGTTACGTATTACCGCAGTCATATAGCCAGATCGTCGTCAGTACCCGTGCGGAGAAAGTATCGGCCACCAATGCGGCAATGAATGAACAATGGAGCAGGATCTTTCCCAACCGTTTATACAATGGCCGCATGCTAGTTGAAGATCTGAAGTCAGTGGTTGATGTGAACATGACCACCATGTACCTGTACGCATTCCTGGGTTCAATAGCTATGATGCTTTCCGCCACTGGTTTGTTTACCCTGCTCTCACTGAATATCATTAAACGAAGGAAGGAGATCGGGGTACGAAAAATATTAGGTGCTTCAGTTTCCAACATAGGTTGGATTCTCAATACCGAATTCGCTTTGATTCTGATAGTGGCTTCCGTTCTTGGAACGCTGGCCAGCTATAACATGTACAACGCCATCATGTCCAGCATATGGAAATACTATAAAGGCGTCGATGCCTCCACTTTTATGCTTTCGATAAGCCTGCTGATGGCGGTTTCACTGATCACAATAGGCATTAAGGTAATTGCTATCGCCACCATGAACCCCGTAACAAGCCTTCGGGACGAATAACCGGATTGACCTCATTGGTCGCATAAAAAGTGTCTGATAGAAGGAAGGACAGCTGACAAAATGATCAGCCAACTAGTGGAACGAGTTCGCGTTCGAAGTAACACAATTGCTTTTGTTCCGGGAAGTCAACGACCGTACAATAATAGATTCGATTAAGGTACTTCGCTATCTTGAGCTTCACCAAAGGATGCGCTTTCGCGACAATCAATGTTCCTTCTGGGTAGATGTTGTCGGTGAGAATCACTAAATCACTGTCCATTAAATCCGTCGCGGATACGATAGTGTTCAACGGCGTCAAACTTCTCAGTTACCAATGTAAACGCCAGGGGAGGCAGGGTGCTGAACCTGAAGGAAAGTTGATTATCGATCTTATGGAATATTTGATTGATTGACTTAATCGCTGTCTTAACTGCGTTTTTTGATTTCATGTAGTAGGTTTTTGATCATTCACCATTTATCACACCACGCCAAACTATGCCCAATAAGCATTTTGGTAATTTTAACAAGATATGGGTCTTTGACGCTTAAAGTGTTGTACAACCTGCAGAATAAGTTATATCATTCACTGATTCTTTTTAGCTGTATCTTGGCAGATAACCGGCCCCTTTCCCACCATCTTTAAATTGTTGGAGGACTGGGTCATGTTGGCGTTAAACCCCCTTTTTCATCGCATTCAATCGTGTGAACCATGATAATATACATTAAATACATGGTCAGCCTGCGATGCAAGATGATGGTGAGAGACGAGTTGAAAAAACTGGGCCTAAAGTACATCGCGGTTGAACTTGGTACGGTGGAGTTGGGACAGGAGCTCACATTGCGTCAACGCGAGAAGCTCAAAGTGAACCTGATGAAGTCTGGACTGGAGCTGTTGGATGATAAGAGGAGCATTCTCATTGAGAAGATAAAGAATGTCATTATTCAGATGATACATCATTCACACGATGTGCCGTTGGTCAACTATTCTGAGCACATCAGTAAAAAACTGAATTATGACTATACCTATCTTTCAAACATTTTTTCAGAAGTGAATGGCATAACCATACAGCAGTTCATTATCGTACATAAGATCGAAAAGGTAAAGGAGTTGTTGTTATACGATGAGCTTAATCTTACCGAGATATCCTACAAACTTCACTATAGCAGTGTTTCTCACTTGTCCAACCAGTTCAAGAAAGTGACCGGACTTTCTCCCTCTTTCTACAAAAAGCTCAAACAAAAGCGGCAGGATAACCTCGAAAACATGTGATGGAGAGTTATGAGTTATGAGTCATGAGTTACGGGGCCCCGTCTAGGGGGCCTCAGGCCTTTGGCCTGTCGAATTGCTTAGACGCTAGTTTCAGCTTTAGCATTGTCAGTTAAGTAAAACCGTTTATGCCGACGGCATAAAACGTAAGCGTGCCCTCCACGGCACCGTGGAACTCATAACTCATGACTCATAACTCATAACTCTTAAGTAGTGTAGTGTAGCAACACCACTCCCGACGTGAACTGCTTAGTCTTTAAGAGCTTCAGCGAGGTTCTGGATCCAATGTTTTTGAACAGCGGTATTCCTTCGCCTAGCAGCACGGGATTAACAAATAGCCAGTACTCGTCGATGAGGCCGTGTTTCATCAATGAATGACAAGCGGAGGGACTTCCGAAAATAATAATTTCCGAGCCCGGAGCCTGTTTAATTTCTTTGATTTGTTGGTCCACGTTGTCCGAAACAATTCTGACGTTTTTTCTCGTTTGTCCTTTTAATGACTTTGACAGAACCACTTTGGACACTTTGTTGTACCAGCTTGAATGTTCAATATCGTGTTTAGAGGCCGTGGGACTATTACCCGCAGTCGGCCAGTACCCCTCCATCATATCAAAAGTGACGCGGCCATACAAAGCTGTATCGGCGTGATTTGTTCGATCGCCGGCATAATCGAAGATCTCGTCGTCAACATGTATCCAATCCATTCCGCCGTCAGAACCAGCGACGAAGCCGTCAAGGCTTACGTGCATAAATACTACAATTTTGCGCATGCGCTGTTTGTTGGGTTTATCATTGTAACGAAAGGTCCTTTGAGGGTCTACTGCAGCGTTTCTTTTACCTCTCCACACGTTAACATTTCATCGCCAAAGTACGGATTGCGGATCTTGTCTTCTTTGCTCAGCCAGAAAGCGCCTTCATTATTAAACGCCATCGGACAATAGTCGTAGTATGCCGTCTCACCACCCAGGCCGAATGCCTTAACACTTTTGTAGAGTTCGTTGCTAAGGCTGCTGAACGATCTTCTTTGTTCTAAAATCTCAGTGCCAGAAATTATTTCTTCCAATGACTTCTGCATGGCGGTCATATAAGTCATCCAGTCATTGTGAGCATTTCCGTTCAACAATTTCATGTCAACCCTGCCCAGAGCATCGCGGGTTGTTTTGGCGTCTGTTTTAACCTTAGCAACATCGGTGGATACAAATCCATCTTTGAGTGCGGCGTACGCATTGAAAACTTCACCAAGTTGTTTTTGAAACGCCGCGTCGGTGGCGTATTGGGGCTGGGTCGCTTTCACGGGCTCAGCTGCCTTCGAAGTCTCGTTCGTCGGGGCGCTGGATTCCGTCTTCTGGCCGCAGCTATAGAACGCGGCAACTACAGTGAGCACGATGCTATATAAAATTAACTTACTTTTCATTGAATATGGTTTATGCCGTGATATTATGAAAATTTTTAAATAGTGCACGCACGCTGGTATTATCAATTGTAATTTTTGGTGCGCTCGCGACGGAGAATCAACATCAAGCCATGTTGCAAATAACATAGTGTGTGCGAGTTGCGCGCGTGAATGTATCACTTTTCATCGACGGCCTGTTGTCGCGCGCCCGAGAACTACCACGTCATCATCCCCAGGTCGTCTGCCTGCGGCACGACGACCTGGGGCTAACATGTTTTGTCCTTTCAGGACAATTAAGGTTGGGATGACTCAACGGTCGCGATTGATCTCGCTTTTTTATGCATCGTGTTGACAATCGCACATGCCAATTGTCCCGTGTTTATGACTCCTTGGTGCCATGAGAATCTTTCTTCGCACCCAATCACTAAACCTGCCTGCCGGCAGGCAGGTCGCTAAATCACTAATTCACTAAATTCTTCTATCCGTAGATTATTATGGCCAATCCGTCTAATACTTCCGGCCCAAATTAAACTTTGGAACTGTAATTGATTCTAAGTACCAAAAGCAAATAACCATTATGAAAAAACAATTGATGTTGATGGTGGCGCTCATGATGGGTGTCGTCGTCTTTGCCCAACAAAAGGATGCCAGGCATGGCAAGGGTACGTATGATAAAATGAAGAGTGAACTTTCTCTAAGCGACGCGCAGGACGCGACGATCAAAAGCATCGCGGAAAAATATGCCGGCCGACATGCGTCGTTGAGACAAGACTCTACCAAAACCAGAGAACAAAAATTTGACGCCATGAAGTCGCTGCGTGAAGAGAAGGATAAGGAGATCAAGGCTGTCCTCACCGCTGAACAACAGAAGAAATGGCAAACCTACAACGAGCAACGACGGGAAAAGGGTAAGGTGGAGATGCAAAAGGCCAGCGAAAGGTATGAACAGAAGATGAAGTCGGAATTATCATTGACTGATGACCAGTTCACAAAAG
>Ga0193753_10000991_pt1 | contig 25455 bp, 16 predicted proteins | sample H1c2metaG_FD_144925 | JGI IMG/M metagenome (GOLD analysis project Ga0193753, IMG submission 144925) | Soil microbial communities from a riparian zone of the East river system, Colorado, United States - H1c2 | ecosystem: Environmental > Terrestrial > Soil > Riparian zone | place: USA: East... | reverse complement strand
GCTCGTACTCGTCTCATGTTCTAAGGATCGCACGGACTGGAGGCCGCAAGCTGAGAATCCAGAGTTCGTTCATAGGTCGGTCAAGCAAGTGACGGACATTATCGTTCACGATATTTTCTCGCCACCTGTGGCATCGCGTATCTATGCTTACATGAGCGTAGCGGGCTACGAAGCTGCAATACATCACGATAAAAAATTTATTAGCCTTGCAGGTCAGTTAAATGGATTAGAACCATTTCCGCAGCCTGAACCGAGTCAGGACTACTGCTATTCACTGGCCTCTGTTCAGGCCATGCTAAAGGTGGCTCGCGCGCTCGTATTTTCCGAAGACAAGCTGGACGCTTTCTACAATAAGGTCATGCAGGAATATAAGGATACGGGCATGCCAGATGAAGTATTTGACCGCTCTGTAGCTTTTGGCACAGCGGTGGCTGACCATGTCATGGCGTGGTCATCAAAGGATAACTATAAACAGAGCCGTTCGTTTCCCAAATATTCTATTCAAGATGATCCCGCAACCTGGAAGCCGACACCTCCTGCATATATGGATGCCGTTGAGCCACATTGGAATAAGATCAGACCTTTTGTGATAGATTCCGCCTCGCAATTCCGTCCGCACCCCCCAACGGCCTTTTCAATCGCGAAGGACAGTCAGTTCTTTAAGGAGGCCTTGGAGGTTCATGATGTAGGTACCAATCTCAGTGAGGAGCAACGACAGATCGCATCCTTTTGGGATTGCAATCCATTTGTAATGAATGTCAAAGGACACGTCATGTTTGCAACGAAGAAGATATCGCCAGGCGGTCATTGGATGAATATCACGCATGTAGCGTGCGCAAAAAAGAAGGCAAACTTTGTGGAATCGGCTGAGGCGTACGTGCGGGTATCACTGTCTTTAATCGATGGGTTTATTATTTGCTGGGACGAAAAATACAGGAGCCGTTTGATCAGGCCCGAGACTTATATCAATCAATACATCGATGAGAATTGGGTACCGTTGCTGCAAACTCCTCCATTTCCCGAATACACCAGTGGCCACAGCGTTATCTCAAGCTCGGCTGCGATAGCATTGACGAGCTTGTTCGGTGACGGTTTTTCTTTCACCGATTCGACAGAGATCGAATTTGGATTGACTTCCAGAACCTTTAATTCATTTGTGGAGGCAAGCAAGGAAGCAGCCGTCAGCAGGCTGTACGGAGGTATTCACTATAAACCTGCCTGTAATAATGGTATCATCCAGGGGTCGGCGCTTGGAAATTACATCGCTCAGAAGATCAATACGAGAAAGAACGATCTCGCTGTTAATCCCTGAGATCGATCAACACCTGTTCATAACTTATCCCGGTATACAAATTTTGAATAGTTTTTCTTACTTGAGACGCTGTTCATATAACCTTCCGAAAATGAAAAAATCCTTCATGATGGCCATAGGGTCCATTTTAATTCAACTTCATTGCCTTGGACAAGATAGGGGTTTCCCATTGGAGGTTATTCAGCTCAACGATCTTAGTGCGTTCGTTACAGGAAACAACTGGAAGATTGCAAGCGATGTATTCTACGATTACAGGCCAGGTAGCAAGACTATAGTGACCAAAGGAACCGGCGTGGTTTATAACGAGGTTACAAACAAGACTAATGAGCACCTCATTTCTAAAATAGAGCATGGCGACATAGAGTTGGAGTTGGATTTTATGATGGATAAGAATTCAAGTGCCGGCGTTTACCTTCAGGGCCGGTATGAAGTTCAGATGGTTGACAGCTGGGGTTTAAAAAGCCCAAAGTCAACCGGCTGTGGCGCTATAGCCGAACGCTGGAACGAAACCAAACCGGAAGGTCATCAGGGCTATGAAGGTCATCCGCCTGCCCAGAATGTTAGCAAAGCACCAGGACTGTGGCAACACTTCAGAATTCTTTTCAGGGCGCCACGCTTTGATGCAAAGGGTGATAAGATTGAAAATGCTCGCTTCATTAGCGTGGAACATAATGGTGTGATCATACACCAAAACGTCGAGGTGAGCGGGCCGACACGTTCAGCGATCTTTAACAACGAAAAGCCGTCGGGTCCTTTGGTGATACAGGGAGATCAGGGACCTGTGGCCATTAAAAATATTAGATATAAGGCTTATGGGGTGGATGCTATTACACTCGCTGATCTAAGACTTTCTGCTTACGAGGGCAAATTCAAATCAGTATTGGAATTCCAATCGCTAAAGCCGACAACAGACGTGAAGATCGACTTGCTCGAACATCAGGGTACGGAGAGTACAGATAATTTTGCGGGAACAATAACAGGAAACATCAGATTGCCTAAGGCGGGAAAGTACTTTTTCCAACTTAATTGTAAATGGATACCCGACGATACTAATCCAGCTAATCCAAATGGAGGAGGGCAATTCAGCATAGGTAACAAGATCATCTTGACGCTTGATGGCAAGCATGGTGGCATCGTATCGGCAGTCGCTGATTTCGACGCGGGTGTTTATCCAATCACGCTTTCGTATTATAAGACTTACAGATTGTGGTATGCGCGTAGTAATGATTTTGTGTTGTCGGCAGAAACTCCAGGTGTCCCATTAACTTATCTTAATTCGGTACTAAAGTCAGCGGAAGCCGTTGGTGCGATTACCGTACCGGTTGCAAACGAACCCGTAATGCAAAGGAGTTTTGTCAATCATGGCGGAAGGAAAAAAACGCATGTTATTTCGATAGGAGAGCCGGGAGGAGTCAATTACTCAATGGAACTAAGCAGTGGAAGTCTGTTACAATTTTGGCGAGGGAATTTCATTGAAACAACCCTAATGTGGTACGGCCGAGGTGAACCACAACTTGCACAGCCACTGGGTAGCGTGATACAACTTCCCGGTCAGCCAGCCTTTGCGTTTCTTCCAGATAAAAATGCCGTGTGGCCTGATTCGTTATCGACTTATAATTATGTCGGCTACGACGTCAATGCGGCGGGTAGACCTGTTTTCAAATACACAATCGAAAATTTCCAGGTCAGAGAGCTGCTTGAATCCACCGATGATGGAAAGCAATTATCCCACACACTAACAGTGACTAATCTTACCAAAGATGGTTGGTGTAAGGTTGCCGAAGGAACAGATATCGTAAAACTACCAAGTGGGCTATACGCGATAAATGATAAGCAATATTTTATTAAGTTATCCGATAAGGCTGAACCCTTGCTGCGAAAGACCAGTAGGAAAACAACGGAGCTATTGTTGCCTGTTAAGAGTGGCAACTCGACTGAAATTAAATACTCCATTATCTGGTGATCATTCTTTTTCACATAGCCAAATGAATATCATTATCAATACAACACAAATCCAGATGAAGGCATGTTTCATGGCTTTCGTACTTTTTTTATTGGCTGCGTACGTCTCAGCACAGGTGGTTACGCCCAAGAATGATCCGACCCCACGCCGTGTCGCGGCGCCGGATACAGAGGACGATTTTTACCGGATGTTCACGTTACCTGTTCCCGAAAATATCATACTCGAAGTCGGAGGTATGACCACCATGTCAGACGGTAACCTGATGGTTTGCACTCGTAGGGGAGAAGTATGGATCATTTCCAATCCTTATGTTACTGGGTTTGAAAGACCGGTTTTCAAAAGATTTGCCTATGGTTTGCATGAACCATTGGGACTTGATATAAAAGGCGATGACGTATACGTGACCCAACGCAGCGAAATCACAAGGTTGAGAGACAATGATAAAGATGGACAAGCGGATTCGTATGACAAAATTTATGCATGGCCCTTGTCCGGAAATTATCATGAGTATTCATATGGTCCACTATTCCTTCCCAATGGGAATATGATGGTAACATTAAATCTGGGGTGGAGCAACAGCCTGGGCCATGGTGTAAGTCTTGCGCCCTGGCGTGGGTGGATGTTAGAGATAACGCCGGATGGAAAGATGATGCCCTATGCAGCCGGGTTACGCTCCCCAGCTGGTTATGCCTTTAACAGCGAGGGTGATATTTTTTATTCCGAGAATCAGGGCGACTGGGTTGGGTCAGGTCGAATTACGCACTTGGAAAAAGGTGATTTTGCGGGAAATGCTGAAGGACTAAAATGGTCCAGTCTGGCTGGTTCACCAGTCCATCTTAAACCTTCCGATATTCCTAATACCGGAAGGCCATTGTATGACATTTCGCGAGAAGTTAAAGGACTCAAACCACCAGCAGTATGGCTGCCTCACGGCATATTCGGCATCTCTACGTCCGGTATGTTAAGTGATAATACAAACGGAAAATTCGGGCCATTCAAGAATCAACTTTTTGTTGGTGATCAGGGAGAAAGCAAAATAATGAGGGTCGACCTGGAAAAGGTAAAGGGTGTTTATCAGGGGGTGGTGTTTGCCTTTCGCGAAGGATTTTCTTCTGGAATTCTGCGCCTATCATGGGGTCATGATGGTTCGCAGTTCGTGGGGATGACAAGCAGGGGATGGTCCTCAACAGGCAAGATGATGTACAGCTTGCAACGTCTGGTTTGGACGGGCAAAATGCCCTTTGAGATGCAGACTATACGCGCCATGCCTGATGGTTTCGAGATCACATTTACGAATCCCGTTGATAAGAAAATTGCGGAAGATCCGGCATCGTATAAGGTCACAGGTTTTAATTACAAGTATCATTCAACTTACGGAAGCCCTGTCATTAACGACGCTAATTGTCCCATTCGGGGTGTTGTTGTTTCGGCGGACAGTATGAAGGCAAGACTTGTCGTGGACAGCCTGCGGCTGGGATATATTCATGAGATCGTTGCCGAGGGTGTACGGTCTAACAAGGGGAAAGCCTTACTTCATAACACCGGATATTATACACTGAATAACCTTCCCGACGGTGAGAAACTAAAGATCGAATCTGTGAAGCATGATCATAAGGAAATGGTTCACGCTGTTCCCGTTCCACCGAAAGCTGTAAAAAAGATTGAGCAACCTGCAAAGGAGAAAGTTGTTAACAAGCACGTTACACAGAAACCCTCTTCCTGGAAGCAACCTGACTATACAATCAACATGACCACTAAACCTGGATTGAAATTTAGTCCGGATAAATTTGAGGTGAAGGCGGGAAGTAAGGTGAAAGTGATCTTTAGCAACGACGATGATATGTTGCACAATTTTGTTGTCGTGATGCCGGGGTCTGCGATCGAGGTTGGGGAGTTGGGGCTGAAGCTGGGATTACAGGGTCAGCAAAAAAACTACATTGCCGTGACCCCAAAAATATTATATCACACAGTCTTACTTGCGCCTCACACCAGTGAAGAAATATATTTTACGGCACCTTCCACACCAGGTGATTATATGTACGTATGCACAGTGCCTGGACACTTCTATTCAATGCAGGGGATTATGAAGGTTGTTAAGTGACGAGGCAAAAAACTGACTACCCTCCGGCAATCGAACATTAAAGGTCAGAACCACACTGGCCGTCTGGAGGTGCTATTTCGCACTAACGAGCAATCAAGACAACGTGACGGGTATTCGTTCCGGGTGTATGAATAGGTGCAGGCATTGTAGGGCACCGGAAAAGGAAGGTCATTTGGATAAGTTGTAAAGCGGGTGTACACCTGATTGACCGCCTGGAAGTATCCATATACTTTTTCGCCGGGTAGATTAATGCTAAGAATATTTCCTTTGATTTCTGCGGGTGGCGTATCAAATATTGACCCCACCTGATTAGCCAGGACGTGCACATTCTGCCAATACGCAAATGCATTTTTGGAAAAGGAAGTTTGAACCAGGCTAAATGTGTGTTTCTCCAAAAATGACCAATCCACTATCCTTGAACAGACAAGAAGGTTGTCAATATTACTGACATTCAAAAATTCCCCGTTAAGAACTACTATCCGTTGGGGATCTGCGTTCTGTACGATAAAGCACGGCGGAGGCACGGAGCCAAACGGATCGGGAAAATCTGTTGGTGACAATAAAAAAGCCTCATCTACCTGCCACTTCAAATAAATAGGACTGTCCGAAGAAGGAACAACGCTGGAAGCGTATATTTTCATAAATGGTTGCTCCGTCACAATTCCTTCGAAATCGGTGTATTGTTCCAAATTAAAATCAAAGGTTGCACCAATAGTCCCCACGTCGTCAGGAATTTGCTGAGAGTCGGATCTATATTCTCGTCCATTCGGGGCAATAACGGTAAGATAATATGACCGGCCCGGTGTGCCCTGGAAGTCTTCGAGTATGTAACTTCCCGGCGAAAATGGATCTTCGGAATAGAGATGGATTTCCTCTGACTGCTCGTCCGTTACGGAAACCCATGCACCTGAGAGTGGAAAAGGTAAGCGTTCGGTATCAGCGGTCGTCCCGACCTGAATAATATTCTGATCAGCTATAGTGCTAATTTGTCCGGAGATCACGAGTCTTCCTCCAATGTTATCTGTTCCAAGGTCAACCTGCGTGAGACAACTGCTCAATGCGAAAAAAAACAGGAACTTCCAACAGTTCTTGATGAGCACATACCCATGTGATTCGCGTGCCATATTTAGAATTTGAAATTATAGGTTAACGATGGCAAAGCGCTTCCCAATACTGAAAGTTGGTACGGTTTGGGAATGAAATAATTGTTGGCTGGACGCTGATAGAATATTGAATAAGCATTGTTCCGGCCAAAGAGATTGTACAGAGAAAAAACAAGTGAATCGTCAATCTTTTTGAAGACGTTTCCAACCGTAAAAGAGAGATCCAGTCTGTAATAATTTGGTATCTGATATTTATTACGCTGAGAATAAACTGGCACCACTGTACCGCCGACAATATAGCTCGATTCAATCGCGGTTAATGGCCGGCCGGAGGAATAAGTAAAGATAATGGAAAATGCTCCTCTGTTATTGAGCTTGCGATCAAGCACCAGGTTGAAAGTGTGCGGCTTATTGTAATTTGACGGGTACCAGGATCCTCCATTGATAGACTCTGCACCATTCTTAGATTGCACCTTGACCTCCGTTTGTGAATACGTGTAGGAGATCCATCCCGTCCATCTTCCCTTCAACCGACGAATATATACCTCGCCCCCATACGCCCTTCCAATTCCTGACAACAGTTCTGTCTCCAAATGGTGATTCAGATACAGCGTCGGAAAATCCTTATACTCAACAAGGTTGTTCATGTCTTTATAAAAAAGTTCGGCTGAGGTTTCCCATTTATTTTCTTTCAAATTCAAAAAATAGCCCACAGAATAGTTGTCAGCAATTTGAGGAGGGAGGTATTCTGTACTTACCTGCCAAAGATCAATTGGGGTCGGTGCGGTTGTATTGGAGATGAGGTGAATGTACTGTCTCATCCGGTTATAGCTTACCTTTATCGACTGGTTGGACGCCAAACTGATTCGCGCTGAAATACGTGGTTCGAGCCCTCCGAAAGATTTTACGCTTTGTCCCTTTGAATAGTACAAGGTGTCTTCAATTGAGCTTGCCGTTTTGCCAATACCCGGAGAGTAAGTGTAAACGGTGTCCTGCCCAAGGTGCGTATAGTGAGAATAACGAAGACCCATGGATATTGAAAGATTCTTGTGAATCTTATAGTCGTCATTGACATAGATCGCCAACTCGATTCCATTGTTCTTTGCTGCAGACTGACGGGATATATTGGAATTGCCATTATACCCTTCGAACTGCTCTGCCTTTGGAAAATACCCCATTCCCGAAACACCAGCAACAATATCATGTTTATCGTTTGGCTCGTAATTGACGTTCTCACTAACCTGGAGGTAGTTTAACGTATTTGTTAATTTCGAAGCGTCAAATCCTTCAGGATCTATTAGCGAGCTTCTGAAGCGACCATAGGACGCAGAAAAGACAGGTGAGGCCTTACGATTTGCCAATGCTTGCCATTTTGCATTGACCAGGGTATTACTCCATGAATATCCAAATTGTTGAGAATAGCGGAACTCGTCCTGGCTCGAATAAATTGTTACATCGGCCAGGCTATTGGGCGAGAACCTGTGGCTTAATCCAGCGAAGGCATCATAAAAAGAGAGTTTGCTTTGCTTTACGTTTGGGTCCGCTACTCTTTTCAAGACCCAGTTGGCATGAGAAACGCGGCCAGCCATGAGGATCGACGTCTTCCCTGGCTTGATCGGTCCTTCCGCCGTAAAGCGACTCGAGATGGGCCCTATTCCCCCTTGATACATCCATTTTCCAAAATCGCCCCGGCGCGTGTTGATTTGTAATACAGAAGATGCTCTACCCCCCAGGTTGGCGGGTACATTGCCTTTATATAAACTGAAATCTTTTAGAATATCCTGATTAAAGGCTGACACAAACCCCAGTGCGTGCGAATTGCTGAAAATGGGTGCATCGTTAAGCAGAACCAGGTTCTGGTCAATCCTTCCACCACGGACATTAATTCCTGACGATCCCTCGCCGACGCTACTTACCCCTGGCAGCAGCTGCAGGCTCTTGAGTATATCAACTTCACCCATCAAAGTTGGAAGGGACCGGATTTCGGCAATCTCCAGGGTTGTTAGTCCAGGCAGCGATTGCTTAACATTGCTATCAATGGCCCGTGAAGTGATGACAATCTCACTGAGACTGGTCACACCCTCCTCCATTTCAATATTCAACAGGCCTGCAGAAAGAACCCGGAGTTTAAGATAGACGGACTGATAGCCAAGATGACGCACGAGGATCCTATATGTACCAGGGAGAACTTCCAATAGATATTTGCCGGAGGGATCTGAATAGTCAAAGTATTTGAACGTCTCGGCCGAAACCGAAGCGCCCGTGATTACACCACCCTCCTTCGATGTGATTTCTCCCGTCACGGTAACCCTTTGATTGGGTTTTAGCATCGCAGAATCGCCTATGGTGATCACTGGGACATCCCAATAATCCTGTCCAAGGGCTGTTAAACAATGCAGAGAAAATGAGAAAATCACCAGGACCCGAAGGGTAGAAAATATCATTTGAAAAAATTAGTAGCGGTAAGATTCAGACACATCAACATACTGCCTGGTTGCGATTCTTCAAACTTAATGTTTATGCATGGAATCCCGATTGTTCAGGACGGCTAATATTTGCTGTAAACTCACTTTTTTTAATGTGCAGAGTGGGGTAAACGGAATTCGCCAAATATTAGAATCGCCGTCTGAACAATCGATTACGCTTTTGCTATATTGTTGCCTTACAACCCTTGTTCATATGAGTCCTTATCTCGCTGAATTCTTTGGTACAATGATCCTAATTCTGCTTGGCGATGGTGTGGTCGCTGGCGTGTTACTGAAGGATACGAAATCTGAACAGGCAGGATGGCTGACCATTGTAGTAGCTTGGGGTATGGCCGTCACGTTGGCGATATATGCTGTTGGCCGCATCAGCGGCGCTCACCTTAACCCTGCCATCACCATAGCGTTGTTTTTCACCGGCGATTTTCCCGCACACCAGGTACCCGGTTATCTGCTGGCCCAGTTTGCAGGGGCATTCACTGGTGCGATCCTGGTATGGATACACTATTACCCACATTGGAAACTAACAGATGATCCTGGTAAAAAACTTGCCGTCTTCTGCACGGCGCCTGCGGTCAGATCATGGCCCTCCAATCTCGTAGGCGAGATCATCGCGACCGCCGTGTTAGTGCTTGGTATCCTGTTCATCGGCGAAAATAAATTTACAGAAGGCCTCAATCCATTGGTTGTCGGCGGCCTCATTATTGCCATAGGCCTTTGCCTGGGAGGGACGACCGGGTTCGCCATCAATCCCGCCCGCGATCTCGCTCCGCGCATAGCCCACTTTCTGTTGCCAATAGCTGGAAAGGGTCACTCAGACTGGTCTTACAGCTGGGTGCCAGTAGTGGGTCCGTTGCTTGGAGGATTATTAGGGGCCTGGATATTTCAGTTGTTATTTTGATGGCTGTCGCAGCGATCATATTTATTAACCAGGGTGAATTTCAACGTTGGATCAGGACATCAGTGCTGAGAAAACCAATACAGAAATGAAGTATATCATCGCACTCGACCAGGGTACAACCAGCTCGCGCGCCGTGCTCTTCAATGAAAGCGGCGAGATCACAGGCATCGTGCAGCAGGAGTTCAGACAGATATTTCCACATTCCGGATGGGTCGAGCATGATCCCCTGGAAATATTGTCATCTCAAATGGGTGTATTGGAAAGACTCATGCAGGAAAAAAGCGTCGATGCCTCTGCCGTGGTGGCGTTAGGAATTACCAATCAACGTGAAACGACGGTGATATGGGACAGGAAAACGGGTCAGCCAATTTACAACGCGATAGTCTGGCAGGACAAACGAACAGCGCCAATTTGTGAAGAACTCAAGTCACGTGGACTCGAAGACCACGTACGAAGTCGCACGGGCCTTGTCATTGATTCATACTTCTCCGCTACAAAGATCAAGTGGTTGCTCGACAATGTACCAGGTGCCCGTGAGCGTGCAAAGAAAGGTGAGCTAGCCATGGGAACGATCGATACCTGGTTGATCTGGAACATGACAAAAGGGAAGGTGCATGCAACGGATTATACCAACGCATCCCGCACGATGGTCTTTGATATCCATGAACTAAAATGGGACACGAAATTATTGCAGGCACTGGATATCCCAGAGAATCTGCTTCCCGAAGTAAGACCTTCTTCCGGATATTTCGGAGACTGGATAGTAGGAGGGACAAAGATTCCCATTGCAGGTGTGGCGGGGGATCAACAGGCAGCACTGTTCGGTCAGGCGTGTTTTGAACCGGGCATGGCCAAAAACACATATGGCACGGGTTGCTTTATGCTAATGAATACAGGCACCAAGGTCCAGCAGTCCCGAAATGGATTGATCACGACAATAGCGTGGGGGATAGGAGGCACAGTGGAATATGCGCTGGAGGGAAGTGTTTTCATTGCAGGCGCTGCTGTGCAATGGCTGCGGGACAGCATGCACCTCATTGATCAGTCGAAGGACTCTGAATACTTTGCGGCCAAAGCCCTTGGCTCAAACGAAGTCTATGTAGTGCCGGCATTTGCAGGGCTTGGCGCGCCGTACTGGGACATGTATGCGCGGGGGGCAATCTTTGGTCTAACGCGTGATACAGGCAAGGATCACATTATTAAGGCCACGCTGGAATCGCTGGCCTATCAAACAAAAGATATACTGAACGCGATGGAGGAAGATGCAGGTCTCACGTTGGCCAGTTTGAAGGTTGACGGTGGCGCCTGTGCGAACAACATACTGATGCAATTTCAATCGGATATCCTCGGTACGGAAGTCGAACGTCCAGAGGTTATTGAATCCACCGCAATGGGCGCAGCTTACCTGGCGGGCATGCACATCGGTTTGTGGAAAAAAAATGATATTATTCAAAATAGAAAAATACAAAAGCGATTTGTACCCAACATGGATAGTTCCACCCGTGAAAAACTATACGGGGGTTGGAAAAAAGCAGTGCAAAGAACAATGGGATGGACGAAATAATAAGAGTGAATAGTGCCCTCCTTCGCGAAACGCTACGGCGGACAAGAATAGTGAATAGTGAAAAGTTCACTCCTATCGTCCCGATAGCAATCGGAGGCGGACGAGGAAAGTGAAAAGTTGAGTTACTAAATTCAGTTGATGCTTAATAAATAAAATCAGAAACTTTGACCTCATTTTCCTGTAGCGATCGGCCGGACATTTTGCGTAAGCTCGCGACAGAGCATTACGACCTGATTGTCATTGGCGGGGGTATCACTGGTGCTGGCATAGCACTCGATGCAGCGTCACGTGGTTTAAAAACGAGTCTGATTGAAAGTCAGGATTTTGCCTATGGAACCAGTAGCCGGTCTACTAAACTTATTCACGGAGGGCTGCGGTACCTGAAACAACTTGAGTTCGGTTTGGTGAAAGAGGTGGGCAGCGAACGCGCAGTTGTGCACAAGCTTGCGCCACACCTGGTTGTGCCGGAAAAAATGCTGCTGCCATTGTCGGATAAGAAAGGACTGGGCTATTGGCTGACGTCGATTGGTTTAAAGATATACGATTGGCTTGCCGGCGTAAGTCCGGAAGACCAGCGGCGGATGCTGACCCAACAGCAAACGATGAGATACGAACCGCTGTTGCGAAAGGATGATGTGAAGGGTGGAGCTATATACGCCGAGTATCGCACAGATGATGCGCGGCTTACAGTTGAAATAATTAAGGAAGCCGTCCGTCATGGCGCAACCATACTGAACTATGCCAAGGCTGTCGACTTCATCTATCGTGATGGAAAGATCTGCGGTCTTCAGGCGGAAGAACAGCTTACCAGGGAACAATTCATTATCCACGCAACGGTCGTGGTAAGCGCCGCAGGACCGTGGGTGGACGATTTGCGGGAAATCAATAAGTCGAAGACGGGCAAACGACTGCATCTCACAAAAGGTGTGCACATCGTTGTGGCATTCGAGAGGCTGCCGGTAAAGCAAGCCATTTATTTTGACGTGGAGGACGGACGAATGATCTTCGCCATCCCCAGGGGACGTGTAACGTATATTGGAACTACAGATACGACCTACGATGGCAGCAAAGATCACGTATGGGCTACCTTGCAGGACGCGCAATACCTGATCGCCGCCGTGAATGCTACATTTCCCACCGTGGGCCTGGCTGTCAAAGACATTGAGTCAAGTTGGGCAGGGTTGCGGCCATTGATCCATGAGGACGGGAAATCCGCCTCCGAACTTTCCCGCAAGGACGAGATCTTTGAATCGGAAACGGACCTGATATCAATCGCTGGCGGAAAGCTAACGGGCTATCGAAAAATGGCGGAGCGCGTTGTTAACCTCGTTATCAAAAAACACTTTCAACAACGTGAGATCAAGCCTTGCCGCACGGATCAGATCAAATTGGCCGGCCAGGATTTCAGGAACACGAAGCAGGTTGAGAAATTCATACAATCTATTGCCAGTCAAGTAAAGCCCATGGGACTTCGCAAGGGTATAGCCAATTACCTGGTTGAAAATTATGGTCAGCACGCCGAAGCGATTGTCAAACAAGCTACGTCGCAGGACCCAAAACAAGATGGAGAGCTTGTTCTGTTGCTGGCTGAATTTCAGCATTGCCTGAGACACGAAATGGTTTGCAACCTGAGGGATTTTTTTGTTAGACGAACGGGTTTGATATACTTTGACATTGGCCAGGTAGTGCGATGGAAGGATGCCGTTGCCACCAGTTGCAGGGACCGGTTGGGATGGACCGAGGATAGAATAGAGGAGGAGTTGCTTGAGCTCGATGTATTGCTGAAAGAGGTGCGGATCGCAACGTGAAGTTCATTTCGCTTAACTGTTGGTCAGATACAATTGATTGCCTACATTAAATCCGCATGCTGGTCGAAATTATCCGATCAGCCTATTAAATTACAACTGTAAACATTTGAGATTATAGTCCAATGAGTGGTAACAGGAACGCCATCGACGCCAAAAGCCTTTGGGGTATTGACATGGGGGGAACAAAGATTGAAGGCGTTATACTGAGGTCGGCTGACGATCCCGAGGTATTGTTTCGTGACAGGGTACCCACCAATGCGGATAAAGGATATGAGACGATCGTAGGCCAGGTAGGCAAGATCGTAACCCTTATGCAGGACGCCGCCGGATACAAGCCGGCGAAGATCGGTTTTGCCACTCCCGGCATTCTTGATCCTAAGCTGGGCGTCATGAAAAACTGCAATTCTGTGGCCATGAATGGCCGATCCATGAAAATCGATCTTGAGAAGCATCTCGGTCTCAGCATAGAAATTGCGAACGACGCCGATTGTTTCGCCCTGGCAGAGGCGCGGTTTGGTGTTGTAAAACAGAACTTCCCGGAAGCAAGGGTCGTGTTTGGCGTCATCATGGGAACCGGGGTAGGTGGAGGCATCGTTGTGGACGGCAGGGCGATCGTTGGGCTGCAAGGTATAGCGGGTGAGTGGGGGCATAATTTTCTCGATGAGTCCGGAGGGCCCTGTTATTGTGGAAAGTCGGGTTGCGTCGAAAATGTGATCTCGGGACCTGCGCTGGAGAAATACTATCAGAAGATATCAGGTGAAAAAAAATCATTGAAAGAGATTGTTGCCCTGGCGGAATCATGGGATGATCCGGCCGCAACAGACACTATGCAACGGTTGGCAGACTTTTTCGGAAAAGCCCTGAGCGTGGTCGTCAATATTCTTGATCCTGATGTAGTGGTTATTGGAGGAGGTGTTGGCAATATCGACATCTTATATGAGGCGGGGATTGAATCGCTGCGAAGAAATGTCTTTAATAACCGGCTTGACACACCAGTAGTCAGACCGTTGCTTGGAGACAGCGCAGGGGTCTATGGCGCCGCATTTCTCGTTATCTGAAGTACGCTTTCAAAATTCACTGGATTTGAAAATGTAAACATAGGACGTGATGAAACAAATAGCAGTTCTGGGTCCCATACCAAGAGACCATATCGTGACGCATCAGGGAGACCTGATTCAAAAATGGGGATGCGTCACTCATCCAGTCATCGCACTCTCCACGCTGGCGGTCAAGGATATTGAGATCATTCCTGTATGTCATGTACGAAATGTCGACCTGGACAACGTGAAGGAACTATTCCTGGGTTATGATGGGATCAACCTTAAACATCTTTCCAGTAAGAATGACCAGGGCGATATTATCAGTCTCAAGTTCATTGACATGAACAACCGCATCGAGCGCCAAACAGGGTTCATGGATCCGATCATGCCGGCTGACGTCAAGGCTATTCTGAATTGCAAGGTGTTTGTGTTTATACCGATAAGCGATTATGAAATATCGCTGGACACGCTAAAGTATCTTAAGGAAAATAGTAAGGGTACCATCATCTTCGATGCGCACGGACCTACGACGGCCTGCCTCTTTACAGGTGAAAGGCAACGCAAGTTCTGGATCGACCGCGATCAATGGCTACCATACATCGATGTATTGAAAATGAATCTCGAAGAGGCACACGCTTCCTGGTTCAAGAAGGAATACGAAACACGTGATTATTATGTTGAAGCCGAAGCGGTCGATCGTGATACACTGCGGGCGTTCGCCCTGCATTGTCTCGGCCTCGGCGTCAAGTGTGTGTACATTACGGTTGACTCACGGGGCTGCCTTACGTATTTTAAGTCTAAAGGAAAACTGGTTGAAGAATTGGTACCTCCAGTGAAGGTTGACCATGTAGTTGACACAACGGGATGTGGAGATTCATTCGCGGGAGGGGTTGGCTTTGGGCTAATGCAACGGCCCAACGATTATATCGGCGCAGCCCGTTATGGAAATGCTCTTGGTGCGCTAAGGACGCAGGGTAAAACTTTCGCGGTTTTCAAGTCGCTTGAAGAAACAGACAAGATCATCAGGGAAACTTATTTCTAGGGGCCAATGCCACAATGTTCAATCGGCGCCTGTACCATTAAACCAATCAACTTTGATAAAGGCTTGTATCTTCGATCTGGATGGTGTTATTGTTGACACTGCGCGTTATCATTTTCTGGCCTGGAGACGACTTGCAGAAGAAATAGGGATACCATTTACGGAAAACGATAATGAGCGGCTCAAAGGCGTTAGCAGGATGCGATCGCTTGATATCATTTTACAGTTAGGCGGCAGGCATCTCAGCGAGCACGACAAGGAAATCCTTGCCAAAAAAAAGAATGAGTGGTTCGTTGACTATCTCGAAGAGATGGAAGCCGACGAGATATACCCCGGGGTCAGGTCCCTGATCAAAGCCTTGCGAAAAAGTGGGATCAGGGTAGGACTGGCTTCCAGCAGCAAGAATGCAAGAATGGTGATCGAGCTGCTGGAGATTGAGGACGATTTTGACGCCATCGTGGACGGCACAATGGTTGTGCATTCCAAACCGGACCCTGAGATATTTTTGCTCACCGCCAGCATGCTGGGCGTTGAACCGTCAGCTTGTATCGTATTTGAAGATGCCGAGGCGGGTGTCGAAGCAGCGATCGCTGCAGGAATGAAATGCGTTGGCATTGGCTCACCGGTGCAACTTGCCAAAGCGAATAAGGTGATTGCCAAAACCGGTGAATTTTCATTTGAACACTTACAACAACTGTGATCAAAATCTATTAAACTTTTCTATTATACTGTATACATCATGAAGGAATATCTGAAGCATCACGAATGGCAGATCATAGAGGAGGGTCTCAATCCTCATCACAATATGGTGTCTGAAAGTGTGTTTAGCATTGGCAATGGACGCATGGGACAACGCGCCAACTTCGAAGAGGAATATTCAGGTGAAACACTGAAAGGGAGTTATGTCGCGGGCATATACTATCCCGATAAAACACGGGTGGGCTGGTGGAAGAATGGATATCCGGAATATTTTGCCAAGGTATTGAATGCGCCGAGCTGGATCGGCATTCGCATCAGCATTGACAACAAGAAACTTGACCTGGCAAAGTGCAAGGTGGAAGATTTCAAGCGTGTCCTGGATATGAAAACCGGTCTTCTTATGCGCAGTTTTGCGGCTACGTTCGCCGATGGGAAGACCATCCGCGTGGAGTCGAGGAGATTTTGCAGTATGGCCAACGGTGAGGTTGGTGCAATTCGCTATGGGATCACACCGATGAATTTTTCGTCGAAGGCAACCATTTCGATCGACATCGACGCGGATGTTGTGAACAAGGACTCCAACTACGATGAGAAGTTCTGGGAAGAGGTTACAAAAGAGGCGAGTGAAGGTAAGGCCATCGTTATTGCTCAAACGAAGAAAACACTATTTCATGTCGCCACAGGAATGTGTTATTCGATCTTTTCAGATGGTAAAAAAGCAACGTTTGATCGTGTAAATATCGAGCAGCGTGAAAAATTTGCAGGTAATGTGATACAGCTATCCCTACAGGAGGGCAAGGAGCTGACGATATACAAGTATGCTGCCATCCTTTCTTCAGAAAATCACCCCAAGGATAAGCTGCTTGCTCATTGCAACGATGTGCTGGCAAAAGCATCCGCCGCGGGCTTTGATAAACTATTAGCAGAACACACTGCAGTATGGGCGCACAAATGGGAAGAGTGCGATATCACCATAGAAGGTGATGCTGCCGCACAACAGGGCATACGTTTCAACATATTTCAGCTTACTCAAACGTACACCGGTGAAGATGAACGATTGAACATCGGTCCCAAAGGGTTCACGGGAGAGAAGTATGGCGGAAGCACATACTGGGATACAGAGGCTTATTGCATTCCATTTTACCTGGGAACTGCCAAGAAGGAGGTAGCCCGTAACCTGCTGATCTACCGTTACAAGCATTTGCCTAAGGCGATTGAAAATGCGAAGAAGCTGGGCTTTACCGACGGCGCTGCTTTCTATCCGTTTGTGACCATGAATGGTGAGGAGTGTCACAATGAATGGGAAATAACATTTGAGGAAATACATCGCACGAGCGCGATGGCCTATGCGATGCGCGATTACATAGACTATACAGGAGATGAGGGATATCTCACAGCATATGGGTTGGAGGTGCTTATTGGTATCTCCCGGTTTTGGGCGCAAAGGGTCAACTGGTCAGCTGATAAAAACAAGTATGTGATACTCGGCGTCACGGGTCCTAATGAGTACGAGAACAACGTCAACAATAATTGGTATACAAATTACCTCGGCGCATGGACGCTCCGTTTTTCGCAATACGCCATCGACTACGTAAAAAAATCTGATGCTAAGCGATACGCAGAAATTGTTGCCAAAACAAATTTCAACGAAGCAACGGAATCGTTAAAATGGAAAGAGATCGTTGAGAAAATGTATTATCCCGAGGACAGCAAGCGCGGCATCATACTACAACAGGATAATTTTCTGGATAAAGAGTTGCTGCGTGTAAACGACCTGAAGCCTGAGCATCGACCCATCAATCAAAAGTGGTCGTGGGACCGGATACTCCGTTCGTGTTTCATCAAACAGGCAGATGTGCTGCAGGGCCTCTATCTTTTCGAGGAAGACTTTGAAGTAGAAGCCATCCGCAAGAATTTCGACTTTTACGAACCCATGACGGTGCATGAATCATCATTGTCTCCATGCGTTCACGCTATCATTGCTTCCAAGCTCGGTTACAAGGAAAGGGCATATGAGTTCTACCTTCGCACGGCCAGGCTCGATCTCGATGATTATAACAACGATACGGAAGAGGGATGCCACATTACGTCGATGGCGGGAACGTGGATGAGTGTTGTAAAGGGTTTTGGTGGTATGCGGATTAAAAAGGGAAAACTCCACTTCAATCCATTTATTCCCGATAAGTGGAAGTCTTATTCCTTCAGACTTGAGTTCAGGGAGCGGGTAATTAAGATCAAAGTCAGCGTCGATGGCGTTGAAACAAAGCTCGAGTCGGGAGAGCCGATCGAGATCGTCGTCAAAGACAAGGAAATGCGTTTAGAGTGAAGAGTGAATAGTGAAAAGTTGGACAGACTCAACGGACGCTGGCAATCCCCTAGGTCAATGCACCACCCAACCTCATCACCTCAGTAGCACGAACGGCCACCCAACAACCCGGACCTCATTACCTCATTTTCATTTCGATGGTATGACATTTTGAGCCAGATTAAAAAGTATTCGGCTGCGCATGAGGTAATGAGGTTCGGGTGGTATGGGGTGAACCTGTGCTACTGAGGTGATGAGGTTCACTTGGTTGGAATATGCTAGGTGTGTGATGAAAACTGCGTGGCAATGATTGAGGGATGAACAAAGCATGGGCGCAAGAAACTTGAAAATCATAAACTACTCGTCTACGTGCGTCAGCACTTTTCACCTTTCACTATTAGTTTTTCACTCTTTTTAGATTGACTCTTTCTCGTTATGATGAATACTATTTCGACACCGTCCTCCTGGAGCATTGGAAAGAGAATAGTGTTTCGATTCTGCTTTCTTTATTTCGCGCTGTATTTCTTTCCAGCGCCGTTAAACTTTTTGCCATTTGTAGTGCAGTTTGATGCTATCGTTTCGGCGGTATGGACTCCGGCCATCGTCTGGGTTGGAAAGACCGTCTTAAAACTCGAAGAGGAGATCACTGTTCTTCCCAATGGAAGTGGCGATACTACATGGAATTATGTACAGGTATTGATCGTCCTGACGATTTCTACTGTCGGCACGATTCTCTGGACAATCCTGGACAGAAAGAGACACAACTACGATCGACTGTTTTATTGGATGATCGTAGGCCTCCGCTATTGTACGGGCATTGTCCTGATCAACTATGGCTTTGCGAAGATCATTCCGATACAGTTCCTGCTTCCATTGGATAGCTACGGCATCACGTACGCAGAGTCGTCAGCCATGGGGTTGCTCTGGAGATTTATGAGTTACTCCAGCGCGTATAATTTTTTCACAGGAGGCTTTGAGGCGTTAGGCGGATTACTACTGTTGTTCCGCAGGACTAAACTGCTCGGTGGTCTCATCAGTTTGACTCTACTGAGCAACATCGTAATGCTCAACTTTACGTACGATGTGCCGGTTAAGTTGTGGTCCATTCACTTGTTCATCATGACTGTGATCGTGCTATTACCTGATGCTTCGCGCATATTGAACTTCCTTGTCTACAATAGGCCGACCGATTCCGTGCTGATAACGCCTGTTTTTAAGAATAAGACGATTGCACTGATTGTGGGTGTATGCAAGGCTATTTTTATCGTTGGGATCATCGGAATCGATATTTCCGCTGGCCTTAGCGCATCCCGTATGTTTGAGGAAACCGCGGGGGCCTCGCCCTTCGCCGGAAACTATGAAATTCAGGAGCATATCGTCAATCACGACACTCTTCCGCCGTTGCTAAACGACCCGCGAAGGTGGCATATGATCAATGTAAAGTGGAACGAGTTCTCAAAAAGTGAGAAAGCCGGCGTGCAGTATATGGATATGGCGACAGTGCTGTGGGACATCCGGTCGGATACCCTCCGTCATCGCATCAACATTTTCGCCGGTGATTCGTCGACTGGCTATAAATTCAAATATAAGACGATTGGAGACGTGTATTATTTGAAGGGAACCTTGCTCAATGATTCGATTCATATGTCCATGAAAAGAGTAGGTAAGGATATTCCCCTGATGAGCCGCGGCTTCCATTGGATCAACGAAACACCATACTACAAATAGAGTGAAAAGCTAATAGTGAAAAGTTGATCACACTCAACGGACGCCTTCTTGTAGTTAAGTTGGGTGGGCAACCTGTTCATTTTAACTTACGATGTTACGATTCACAAAAGGCCTGAGTTCCTATTGGCAATCCCTTAGGTCGATGCACCACCCAACCTCATCACCTCAGTAGCACGAACGACCACCCAACAACCTGGACCTCATCACCTCATTTTCATTTCGATAGTATGACATTTTGAGCCAGATTAAAAAGTATTCGGCTGCACATGAGGTAATGAGGTTCGGGTGGTATGGGGTGAACCTGTGCTACTGAGGTGATGAGGTTCACTTGGTTGGAATATGCTAGGTGTGTGATGAAAACTGCGTGGCAATGATTAAGAGGTGAACACGGCATGGGCGGATTAACTTGAAGATCAAACGACTCTTCTGCGAGCCTCGTCTACTTGCGTCAGCACTTTTCACTCTTCTTTCGTTTCCTCTTCCCTTTCAGCCACAAGTGTCGCGTCGTTTAGAATGCGCGTCACCCATTCAGCGTACATCTTGCCTGAGGGATGGAGGCCGTCGCCAGCAACGAGGTCAGGCTCGCTCATTCCACGTCTTGAAATGTCAGTGATATCATAATATTTGACGCCCAGCTTGTCGGCTATCGTTTTGCAGGCCGCGTTAAACGAATCAATGCCCTGTGTGATTTTCTCACGATTATCTTTTCCAAAGGGTGTGTATCCGTAATCGGGAATGGAGACGACAAACACGTGCGCCCTTTTTCCACCAGCAAGCCTAATTGCCGTGTTCAGCAACTCTTCAAACTCGGGTGCAAATGATTCAACTGTCTTGCCTTGATAAAAGTTATTTACGCCGATCAGCAGGGAGACAAGGCTGTGCTCACCTTTGATTTTTGCTTTGACGATAGCTTTCTTAAGCTCGTCTGTTCGCCATCCGGTTGTTGCAATGATCGTGGGCTCGTAACCGTCAATACCGCGGATGTGGAGGGAGTCAATAAGTTGAACCGGCCAGCGATCATTCGCGGGCACACTTTCACCGATGGTATATGAATCCCCTAAGGCCAGGAAGCGGACCTTTTCTTCGATGATGAGTTTCTGCGCCATCGTTTGGGTGGACAAAAGGAATAAAATTGTTATCAATCGGGTCATGTGGAATCAACAAGTTACAAAGCGTTTTGCTGATTTACGAGAAAAAATAAGAGGATGGTTTTCGGCCATCCTCTCTTTGTTATGGTTGTATTGATTTATTTCAGGCTGGTATTGCAGCAGCCTTTCTGCTTCGAACCCAGAATAGGAGTATTGTGAATAGAACAATTAAGATCAGAGGAAACGCGATCATCTTTTGAAGGGTGGCTTGACCAGCTGCCAGCTCCATCGCATCACCTTGTAGGCCTAAGGAAGCTGCTTTCTCACCAGCTTTATCGATCCATCCGCCAATCACCGATTGAAACATGGCGGTAGAAAGCATACCAAATGCACCTACAATGGACATCCCTATTGCACCACTTAATGGTATTTTTTCCGCTACAAATCCAAGAACGTTGGGCCAGAAATAGCAAATTCCTATCGCAAAAAAGATCGCGGCAACATAAGCCATCGCACCTGTCTGCGTACTGAGCAAGAAGATTCCGATAGTAGTAAAAATCGATCCTCCCAGCAGTACGCCGGTTTGACCCAACTTATCAACTAACGCTCCACCGAAATACCTTCCAAAGGACACCAATCCAGTTATCAGCGCCAGGATCACCATCGGTTCTGCACCGCTCTTTGCCAAAACTAACTGAGCCCATTGTGTGGGACCGAATTCAGAAATTGCAGTGAGCGTCATACAGACACACATGAAGATGAAAAGGGGTGAGGCCATCGCCTTGAGATTGGCACTCATAGAGGCGACATCCTTTTTTGGTTCCGGGAATTTTTGTCCATAGAACAAGTAAGCATAGATTGCTGTAGGAACCATTATAATCCATATTTGTGCTTCCCAACCCAGATTCATTTTTGTCATCGCCAGGGATACTAAACTTCCTATGACAATACCTCCGTGAAACCACATATGAAATCGATTGAGCAGGGTGCTCATTACTTTCCCGCTATAAGCCGTCGCGATCATTGGGTTACACGCCGCTTCCGTGCAACCATTACCAAGTCCAATAAATAAAGTGGAAATCAACAGACCCGTGTATCCGCTGGCGTAGATAGTCATGACAATGCCAACGGTGTGCGCAAAAACAGCAAATAGCATGATGTTTTTGGGTCCAATTGTACTGTAGAATATGCCCCCCAGGAGCATTGAAATTGGGAAACCGTAAAAAAACATCGAGTTAATGAATCCGAGCTGTTGAGCAGTAAGATCAAAAGTATCTGCAAGTTGCGGCAAAATACCAGCTCGTATACTGAAGGAAAAGGCAGTTGTTATCAATGCAAAACAACTACCGTAGAAGAGTCTTTTGGGGTTGTGGTCACTCATATTTTTGTCAGGTTTGGTTTAAATAATTGATTCTTATTTGCGTTGTAAGACGTTAACAGATTAGGCGGTCGATACCACTTCGGTTTGGGCATCCAAATTTCTGTCAGGGCTAGTTGATCCATGATAGATGGTTTAGGTTACAGGGTTGTCAAGTTGCACTTAATAATATATCCTTGCAAGAGGCTGAGAGGGGGGAAACATCGTTGCAACGGATTGCAAGATATGTAAAATACATAAAATGTTATAGTCCTGATGACTACGGAAAGGGACAAAAAAGTTTCCAAACAGCAAGCCCTCCGTTGGCCCTGGCGCAACATTTTTCCGCTCATAATTCAAAAGTGAAGCCCTTTTCAATGAGGCCGTTGTATTTTTTCTTATCGAACCTGAACAAGCTGGCCGCCCGGTGGGAAACTGCAATTTGCTTTTCCTTGCACGGTTCAAGGAAATCCATCTTCATGATCTTGCGTCTGAAATTTGGTTTGTCGAGCTTTTTGGCAAGAATAGCCTCATACAATTCCTGAAGCTGAAGCAGTGTAAATTTCTTTGGGATGAGATTGAATCCGATAGGTTCATGACGCACTTTATGCTTGAGATACTGCAGGCCGTCCGTGAGGATTTTCTGATGGTCATAGGCCAACGAGGGGATCTCACTGGTCTTGAACCACTGGGCATCAGCTGCTGTGAAACCCGGCGTAAGCATGTAGTTCTCTGGCTTTACGAGGGCGTAATAGGCGATTGTAATAACGCGCTTCGTTGGATACCGCCCAACATCACCGAAGGCCTTAAGTTGTTCCAGGAAGATGTGCGAAACGCCTGTGAGGTCATCCAGGATGCGCGTGGCGGCATCGTCGATTCCCTCACCATACTTTATCCAGCCACCCGGCAGCGCCCACTTGCCCTTGCTAATACCTTCCGCGTGTTGAACGAGCAATATGTCAAGCTCATTCTTTTTGAATCCGAAGATCAGGCAGTCGATCGATAACGCTTCGATAACAGCTTCCGGTTTAACATTATCCATACTATATTACGATAACAGGGGGTGAAAATAATTCGAAGACGCTTGTAGTCAAATGTACTATAAGTTATATCTTTACCCAACATTCAATCGATTGTAATAATGAATAATTACTTGTTGGGCTGGGACGTTGGAAGTTCTTCCGTCAAGGCTTCCATACTTGAAGTCGCAACGGGTAAGGTAGTCGCCTTCGCACAATCTCCGTCAGAGGAAATGTCAATGCTTGCGATCCAACCCGGATGGGCTGAGCAAGACCCGGCCGTGTGGTGGGAGCACGCTGTCAAAAGTTTTCAGGCGTGTTTGAAAAAGAGCGGGCTTAGCGGCGATGATATCGCTGCCATCGGCATTTCCTATCAGATGCACGGTCTCGTTTGTGTCGACAAGGATCAAAACGTATTACGACCCAGCATCATTTGGTGCGATAGCCGGGCCGTTGAGATCGGAAAAACCGCCTTTCATGAACTGGGTGAATCCTACTGTCTTCAGCATTTGTTGAATTCTCCGGGAAATTTCACGGCATCCAAGCTCCGGTGGATCAAGGTATTCGAACCGGAAGTCTTTGATCGTATTGCGAGCATCATGCTACCAGGCGATTACCTGGCTATGAAGCTAACCGGCGAGGTGACTACAACGCGCTCCGGATTGTCGGAAGGAATGTTCTGGGATTACCAAAAAGGAACAGTCTCTGCCGAGCTGCTGAAGCACTACGGCATATCCAAAACATTACTGGCGACGCAGGTCGAAACATTTTCGGTGCAGGGAAGGGTCCGTGCAGAAATTGCTGCCAGTATTGGATTGAAGGCGGGGACGCCAGTGAGTTACCGCGCAGGAGATCAGCCCAACAATGCATTTTCGTTGAACGTTCTCAACCCAGGTGAAACGGCGGCTACAGCGGGCACATCCGGTGTCATATACAGCGTCACTGATAAGAATGCATTTGATCCACTGTCAAGGGTCAATGCATTTATCCACGTCAATGACCGCGTCGAACGGAAGAGAAACGGCGTGCTGTTGTGCATCAACGGTACGGGTATACTCAATAGTTGGCAGCGGAAACAGGCGCAGTCGGGTACACCCTTCGGATACGACCAAATGAATGGGATCGCGGCTGCTGCGCCCATTGGAAGCGATGGATTAACGATACTTCCGTTTGGCAACGGCGCAGAGCGCGTGCTCGAGGAAAAGAATATCAACGCCTCTGTGCATGGCCTTAACTTTAACCGGCATAATCAATCACACATGCTCAGGGCCGGACAGGAAGGAATTGTTTTCGCCTTGAAGTATGGATTCGATGTGCTTCAGGGAATGGGACTTCAAACCAAGGTGATCAGGGCCGGCAATGCGAACATGTTTCTGAGTCCTGTGTTTCGCGAGGCCTTCGTCAATACCATCGGCGCACGACTCGAATTGTACGACACGGATGGTGCTAAAGGGGCAGCGCTGGGAGCAGGAGTCGGCGCAGGCATTTATTCATCATTTGAAGAGGCGTTCCAGGGACTTCATATCATCCGCTCTGAAGAACCTCGCCCGGAAGCGCAGGAGCTTTATACACAGGCTTACCTCCATTGGACATCCATACTGAAAAAACAATTGTCCATGCAACACGCATGATCATAATTCACTTACACGTACTAACCTTAATGCTACTAACATGAAAGCCACACTCGGAAACAAGCAATACTTCAAGGGCATCAAATCCGTCAAGTATGAAGGGCCGGAATCGGACAATCCATTGGCCTTTAAGTATTATAATCCAAAGCAACGCGTTGGTCGCAAGACCATGCAGGATCACTTTCGCTTTGCCATAGCCTACTGGCATACGTTCTGTGGAACGGGAGGAGATCCATTCGGGCCTGGCACGAAGAACTTCCCCTGGAATGAAAGCAACGACGCCATGCAACGCGGCTACGATAAGATGGATGCCG
>Ga0193753_10000990_pt1 | contig 25465 bp, 20 predicted proteins | sample H1c2metaG_FD_144925 | JGI IMG/M metagenome (GOLD analysis project Ga0193753, IMG submission 144925) | Soil microbial communities from a riparian zone of the East river system, Colorado, United States - H1c2 | ecosystem: Environmental > Terrestrial > Soil > Riparian zone | place: USA: East... | reverse complement strand
ACTTCCAGTAGAAGCCCGGCCCCATCACGCGAACCTGCGGATAGGCGTAGCGCTGGCGTTCGTCCTCGGTCAGGCCCGCGGACACGCCGTCTTGCAGCGTTGTCCGATCGCCGATCCGTTGGGCGCGGCCGAAGGTCGTGAGCACTGCGCGATCGCTCGGGCTAATCGTGTAGAAGCCGCCGATCCCGTAGCGCACGAAGAACCAGACCATGAACCCGAACAGCACACCGATGATCGTGCCCATGCAGCCTCCGCCGCGCATTCTAGGGGCGACGTCGCTGTGAGCTGCAATTTCCGGTGAACCGCGCGCCGTTACGCTACTGGATGCGCGAGACTTCCGGCGACGACCCGCGCGCCTCTTCCGGCGGGTCGCTGGCGGGCGGCTCGGAATCGTACATCTGCCGCTGCGACCCATCGCTCAATTCGAGGTCGCGAATCAGCTGCTGCACTGCCTGCCGCGTGATGCCGAGCAGGCGCGCTGCTCCGGTCTTGTTGCCCCCCGCCATCGCGAGTGCTTGTTCGGCCATCGCACGGCGCACGCGATCGAGCACATCGCGAAAGTTGACGCGGCCGACCGCAGCGATCAGGTGCGGCATGAACTCGGGTGGTCGCGACAGGATCTGTTCGAGCGTCACGGTCAGGTCCTCCACCGTCGCCGGCTTCTGCAGATGCGCGACCGCACCGAGCTGCGCCATCCGAAATGCTTCGCGGGCGGACGAGCGCGAGGTGACTGCCAGCACCAGCGGCGCCGGTCGCATTCGTCCGACGAGCTCTGCGAGTGTCACTCCACTGCCGTCGGGGAGCTGCGCGTCGAGCACCAGCAGCTCGAACGGTTGCGCGCAAGCGGTGATCGCTTCGTGCAGTGTTGGAGCGCATTGCGCGTTAGCCCCCCAGTCTCGGAGCGCGTCCCGGAATGCTTCGCCGAGCTCGGGTTCCTCGAGGACGACCAATACACGAAGAGGTTGTTTGCGTCTTTTTGCTGCCTGCACCTGACCTAAGCCCTCTCGCGCACTCACGCGTGTAAGCCGTTTTACTACTCTGATTGCAGCAATGTGCATGTGACGCGATTCACAACAGCGCGGGATTGCTTGCGCTCAGTTGCGAGGAGCCTTTGTGTGCCAACGGGTCGGCCACGAAATCCAAGCTTGCCTGGATCACGCGCGGATCACGCAAAATGCGCCTGTGACCGAGGCCTTGCGTCGTGAGGAGTTGCCCATTCGGTGCTGCCGCGGCGATTTCAGCACCATCTACGTACGGCACTTCACGGTCATCTCGATCGTGAATCACGAGCAGCGGCCAGCGAACATCCGCGGCTATCGGCTGCGGGCGTAGGCGTTCGAAAGTGACGCCGACGCGATCGATTACGCGTTGTTTTGCGAGTGGAAGGATGTTCTCGGGCAAACCGAGCGTAGCGAACCACTGACGGAAGAAGTCGTACTCGCTCGCGGGCGGTCCGATGAACACTGCGCGCTTCGTTTGTAGCCCGAGCGACATTGCAAATGCGGCCGCAGCACCGCCCATCGAGTGCGCGATGATCGCGTGTAAGGGTCCAACGTGATGTGCGACGTGGACTATCGATGAGGCGAAGCGAGGGATGGCAAGCCATGTGCCGGTCGCGAGACCGTGTCCCGGTGCGTCGAATGCAACTGCGGACAGTCCACGAGCGAGCAGTGGTTGAATGAATGGATGCAGCTGTCCGCTGCTGCCGCCCCAACCATGAACGAGAAGAACGGCGGGTCCGGTGCCGAAGCGATAGACGGGAAGTCGCTCGCCCTCGAACTCGATCTCGGTGCGAGTGGCAGTCTCGAGTAGAGCGAGCTCGGGCCCGGACGAGGTGCGGCGCGGCGGTGCGGCGAGAAACAGCTCGGCGACTAGTGCCGCAGCCGCTTCGGGTTTCAGCGCGGCGATCACGCCGAGCCCGTAGTTCAGCCACGACTGGCCACTGGCTCGAACGTTCGTGCTATTTTCAGGTGGTTGCATGGGGTCCTCAAATCCGGGTTGGTGGTTCAGCTGGGCGCCGCTCGGTGCCCACAGTCGTGCTCGTGCACGTGCGCGAGATCGAGCGCGATCGTGAACTACGCCTTCGCCCGCTCGATCAGCGCATCGAACGCCGAGAGTGCCCGCTCATCCGCCGCTGGATCCCGCAAGAGCCGAGCGGACAGGTGGTGCATCAACTGAATTCCATAAAACTCGAAAGCAAACTGCTCAGGTGCCAATTTCCCGCTGAAGTGCCCCTCCTGGGCCGCCACGCGAGCAAGGTTCGCCATCGTGTCGAGCCAGTCCTTCTGCTGCGCGACGAGCGCATCCCGAGCCGGCCCTTCCACATCATCGAGCTCGGCCGACGCAGCGATCATCGGACAGCCGCCGGGCAGCCCGGATCGCGTCGGCCAATCGATTACACGCTTGAAGAGATCACGTAGGCGAGGCTCTCCGCGAGGTGCCTTCAGAGCCGGGCGAACCACGCGTTCCACGAACTGCACTCCCGAGTGCTCGATCAGCGCGGTGTCGAGCGCGTCCTTCGACTTGAAGTGCGCGAACAGCCCGCTCTTTGAAAGTCCCAGCGCCTCCGCGAGCGCGCCGATCGTGACGCCTCTCAGCCCCGCGCGGCTCGCGAGGTCGAAGCCCTGATCGAGAATCGCCTGCCGTGTTTCAGCGCCCTTGCTCATGGGCTGGTTATAGAACGACCGTTCGTTTTGTCAAGAACGCCTGACACCAGGCTATCGCGCCTTGCGTCCCACCCCATCTCGGCCTCATATCAGACGCATGATAAAGAACTCCTCGACCCCCTGCGCCCGCCTGGCGTCGCTCGTGCTGGTTCTGGGCGGCGTCGCGGGGTGTGAGTCGGCAAAGGCGGGCACGCCCGATCCGCTCCAGGGCGTCGTCGAGTACGACGATCGCGTACTCGGGTTCGAAGTCAGCGGGCGGGTTGCCGCCATCGCAGTCCAGCGCGGTCAAGAGGTCGAGGCGGACGCACCGCTCGTGAAACTCGATGACACGCTCGAGACGCCGGTTCGCGATCTACGCGCGGCCGATCTCGCCGGCGCTGAGGCACAGCTTCGCCTGTTGAAAGCCGGCGCCCGCGGCGAGGAGATTCGAGCGTCCGCAGCCGAAGTCGCAGCACTTCAGTCGCAAGAAGACATCCTCGACAAGAACCTCAAGCGACAGCAAACGTTACTGAGCCAGGGCGCCTTGTCGCAAAGCACGCTCGACGACACCGCCGCGCAGCTGCGATCGACCAGCGAGCGCCGCCGCGCCGCAGAAGAACGTGTGCTCGCACTCCGCAACGGCGCCCGCGGCGACGAGATCGCAGCGGCCGTCGCACGTGTGCAAGGCGCGCAAGCTGCGCTCGCCGCTCAATCGGCACGCCTCACGCGCTACGCGCTGCGAAGCCCCGCGCCCGGTTCGATCGTCGACGTTCACGTAGAAACCGGCGAGATGGTCGCGCCCGGAACCCCCGCGATCACGCTCGCCGATCTCTCACACCCGTTCGTCGACGTCTTCGTCCCGCAAGCGCGCGCACACGAGCTGAAGGTCGGCGACCCGATGCAAGTCATGGTCGACGGCCTCACCGCACCATTGCCCGGACGCATCGAGCACGTCTTTCCGAAGACCGAGTTCACGCCACGCTTCTTGTTCAGCGAAGGCGAGCGCCCGAACCTCGTGCTCCGCATGCGGGTCCGCGTCGACGACCCGGAACACGTGCTCCACTCCGGCGTCCCCGCATTCGTGACCGCAGCGCAAAAGCTCGAACCGGCGGCGCAATCATGACGAGCGAAGCCACACCGCAGCCAATAGCTGCCGAGGGCCCGGTCATCGAATGTGAACACTTGAGCCGCAAGTTCGGCTCGCTCTGGGCGGTGCGCGACGTTTCGTTGCGCGTAGAGCGCGGTCAGATCTTCGGCGTGCTCGGCCCGAACGGCGCCGGCAAATCGACCACGATTCGCATGCTGTGCGGCATCCTCGATCCAACGAGTGGCCGCGGCACCGTCGTCGGCCACGACATCGCGAAAGATAGCGAGGGCATCAAGCAAAACATCGGCTACATGACGCAGCGCTTCAGCTTGTACGAAGACCTGACCGTCGAGGAGAACTTGCGCTTCTACGCGAGCGTCTACGGCATGTCCGGGCGCGCGCGCAAACAGCGCATCGAGGCGGTGCTCGAAGAGGCCGGCCTTCGCGATCGCCGCAAGCAGCTCGCCGGCACACTCTCCGGTGGCTGGAAACAGCGCGTGGCACTCGCCTCGTCCACGATTCATCGCCCTCCCCTCTTGTTCCTCGACGAACCCACGGCAGGCGTCGATCCGGTCAGCCGCCGCGACTTCTGGGATCAGATCCACCGCATCAGCGATCAGGGCACGACCGTACTCGTGACGACGCATTACATGGATGAAGCCGAGCGCTGCCATCGCCTCGCGTTCATCTTTCGCGGCGAGTTGCTCGCGACCGGAACTCCGCTCGAAGTGATCGAGCGCCGCAACTTGAGCGTGCTCGAGCTGGAGCTGGAGGACAATCGCACGCTCGAAGCAGCGAAGCTCCTGCGCACGACCGAAGGCGTCGAAGAGGTCAACCACTTCGGCCTCGTGATGCGCGTCGCGCTGCGTAACAGTCAGGATCCCGAGGGCACGGTCCGCCGAGCCCTCGAGCCGAACGGCTTTGCGATCAAGCGCTTGCAACAAACACGCGTCAGCGTCGAAGACGCATTTGTGTCGATGGTGCGCGAGGACGACGCAATGCGGGCGCAGAAGCACTTGGAGACTGCAGCATGACGCGCTTGCTCGCGATCGCTTGGAAAGAGCTCGTGCAATTGCGGCGCGACCGGATGACGTTCGGGATGATGGTCGGGTTACCGATCATGCAGCTCATGCTGTTCGGCTACGCGATCAACACCGACGTCCGGCACATGCCGACGTTGGTCTACGATCAAGACCACAGCCTCGAAGCGCGAGACTTCGTAGCGCGACTATCGATCACGGGCTTCTACGACATCGTCGGCCACGTACACGACTACGACGAGATCGAACGTGCGCTCCGGCAAGGTCGCGCCCGCGTCGCAATCGTGATCCCGAGCGAGTTCGGCAAGTCGATCCGCGCCGGTCGCGGCGTTCAAGCCCAGCTCGTCGTGGACGGTTCAGATCCGCAAACCGTCGCGAGTGCGACGAACACGGCAATGTCGCTCGGTGCAGCGCGCAGCGGCGAGCTGAGCAGCTTGCGACTCGCTCAAAACGGCTTGGTCGGCCCAGCGCAACCGCTGAGTGTGGAGCCGACCACTTGGTATAACCCCGAGCTCAAGACCGCGATCTTCGTCGTGCCGGGCCTCGTCGGCGTGATCCTCACGATGACGATGATCATGTTCACGTCGATGGCGATCGTGCGCGAGCGCGAGCGCGGCACACTCGAGCAGCTCATTGTCTCGCCGATCGGCCGCGTCGAGTTGGTCGTCGGTAAAATTCTGCCGTACATCGTGATCGGGTACGTGCAGATGAGCTTGATCCTGGGCGTGGGCCGCTTGGTGTTCCACGTGCCGCTTCAAGGCTCCTTGCCGCTGCTCTACCTGCTCGCGTCGGTGTTCATCGCGGCGTGCCTCGCGCTCGGCATGTTCTTCTCGACGCTCGCAAAGACTCAACAACAAGCCATGCAGATGTCGTTCTTCTTTTTGTTACCGAACATTCTCTTGAGCGGATTCGTATTCCCGTTCGAAGGCATGCCCGTGCCCGCCCAGATGCTCTCGCAAGCGCTGCCACTGACCCACTTTCTTCGCATCGTGCGCGGAATCACGCTCAAAGGCGCGACATTTAGCGACGTGCGCATCGAGCTCGTCTGGTTGGCCGCAATCCTGTTCGTGCTCGTCGCGCTCAGCTCCATGCGCTTCAGCAAGAAGCTCGGTTAGCGCGAGATGGCCCGACCCCAAAGCGACATCGCCCCGCGCATCCTCAACGCCGCGCGCGAGCGTTTCTTGTTCGAAGGCGTCGATGGTGCGTCGCTACGCAACATCGCGAAAGACGCCGGCACGAACATCGGCATGGTCTACTACTACTTCAAGACCAAAGACGACCTGTTCCTCGCCGTGGTCGAAGCCGTCTACGTGAAGCTGCTCGAAGACATGCGCGGGATCATGGCGGAGCCGATCACGCCCGAAGAGCGCATCGCACGGCTGTATCAGCGCGTTGCAGCCATGAGCGACGACGAGTTCAAGACGGTACGACTCATCTTGCGCGAAGCCTTGGTGTCCTCGGCGCGCCTCGGTCGCCTCGCACAACGTTTTCTGGATGGTCACATCCCACTCGTGTTGAACCTAGTACAGGAAGGCGCGGTGCAATCACGGCTACGGGACGACTTGCATCCGGTGGCAGTGATGGGCGCGATGTTCATCCTGGGTTTGTTGCCGCAAATCGCGCGCCGGCAGCTCGCGGCGACGGACTTACCGTTCGTACAGTTGTTGCCACCGGGCGCTGCAGTCGCAAATACGATGTACGACGTGCTGCTTCACGGCATCGGCAAACGTTGAAACATGTCGCTTCAGTGATCATCGTCACTAGTGATGCGAATTTTTGCCCGCAGCCGTCAGCTGCAGACGGCCCGAATGATTTAGCCTGAATTCAGGCCAAATTGTATTGTTTCGATGCGCATCACAGCTGCACGATATTTTCTCACTCGCTTAATAAGTTGGCATTCCGGGCAGAGCGTGCAAACGTTGGAACGCTGCTGTTACGCGATGTTCTTTCACTCGCGGTAGTTTGCAGCGAATAACACCGATTTTCGGTGACCCATTGATGACCCCGGAGGCGCTGCGGCGTTGGGTCTGGGTTTGCCGCACGATCGGCGCGAGTCACGAATGCAGAGTGAGGAGTTTCACGATGTCGATCAGAAAACCCGGAATGCTGCGGAGAGAAGCCCCGCACGTCGTGATCTTGGGCGGCGGATTCGCAGGACTGGCAGCCGCGAGAGCACTGCGGAAATCCAATGTGCGGATCACACTGATCGATCGCAGCAATCATCACTTGTTTCAGCCGCTGTTGTATCAAGTCGCATCCGCCGCTCTCGCTGCGCCGACGATCTCGACTCCGATTCGCAAGGTCCTCCGGCGCCAGCAAAACGCGACTGTCTGGATGGCGCACGTGCGGCAGATCGACGTCGCAACCAAGCGCGTCGTCCTCGATGGCGCCGCGATCGAATACGATTACTTGATCGTCGCGACCGGCATGCAGCACGCGTACTTCGGACACGATGCGTGGGCCGATCACGCGCCGGGCTTGAAGACGATCGGTGAAGCACTCGAGATTCGTGGCCGCATCCTGCGCGCATTCGAAGCCGCCGAGCTCGAAGCTGCACCGGAAGTTCGGCGCGAGTGGACGACGTTCGTGATCATCGGCGGCGGCCCCACCGGTGTAGAGCTTGCCGGCGCAGTCGCGGAGATCGCGGGGCGCACCCTCGCGCGTGACTTCCGCTCGTTCGATCCGCGAACCACCCGCGTGATCTTGGTCGAAGCCGGTCCCCGCGTATTGCCAACGTTTTCTCAATATCTGTCCGACCGGGCCCGCCAGCAGCTCGAGTTGCTCGGGATCGAGGTACGAACCGGCGCCCCCGTTTCAGACCTCGGACCCGAGTTCGTCCAGATCGGGGATGAACGCATTGGGACACGCACGATCGTCTGGGCCGCCGGCGTCTGCGCAAGTTCGATCACATCGGACCTCCAGGCCGAGACCGACCGCGCCGGCCGCGTTCGCGTTCGCGATGATCTCACCGTCCTCGATCATCCGGAGATCTTCGTGGTCGGCGACCTGATCTCGAAAGAGCAGCAGGGCAAGCTACTGCCAGGCGTCGCGCAGCTCGCGATTCAAAGTGGAGCACACGCCGCCAAGACCATTCGGCGCGAGCTCGAAGGCGAAGAACGCACGAGTTTCCGTTACGTGGACAAGGGCTCGATGGCCACGATCGGCCGCAATAAGGCCGTTGCGCAGGTCGGACGCATGCAGTTCTCGGGCGTGATCGCCTGGCTGATGTGGCTGCTGGTCCACATTCTGTTTTTGGTCGAATTCCGTAGTCGCGTCGGCGTTCTGTTCGAGTGGGCGTGGGCGTACGTCACGTGGCAGCGCGGCTCGCGCGTGATCCTCGACAACCCGATCGAAGCGATGCTCGCCCCGCTTCCACCCGGAACCCTCGCGCAGGCGATCGCACGCGGTTTGCCAGCATTGCCCGCGGCTACGGACAGTGAACAGGACGCGACACTCGAGAGCCAGCGCATGCTGCAGAGAGCGGGCGGTCGAGCCAGCGACTACCGTGAGTCGCCTGACGCGGGACCGATTCCTAGCAATTCTTAAAAAGGTGAAGGTCGTAAACGCGTCAGGCGACTCACGGTAGTCGCTGGCTCGACCTCGGACGAGCCTACTCCCGGGGTGGGACGTGGCTGTCCGATTTGGTTGCGCTACTGTCCCTTTCGGTACCTTGGAGGGTTCGACCGTGCTCAGCCGTAAACAATTACTTCCCGGACTCGTGTGTTCACTCGCATTCGCGCTGCTCGCTCTGAGCTGCAGTTCATCGGGCGACACGATGAGCGGGGCGCGTGGCGGGACTGCCGCTCGCAGCGGCGGCTTCGCGGGCGGAAGCGTACCGGGCACCGTCGTCGGCGCAGGCGCAGCTGGCACTCCTCTCGCGATGGGCAATCCGGCGTTCCCGGACCTCGGCCGTCCCGGGCAACTTCCGCCCGTGATGGCGACCAGCACCGGCGGCAGCTCGTGTTTGGATGCCGTGGTGCTGTTCGTGGTCGATGGCTCGGGCAGCATGTGCGACACGTTCGGCGGCGCAACGCGTTGGACTGCGCTGCGCTCCGCGCTGCTCGATCCGATGAATGGCTTGATCGTGCGCCTCGAAGGTGAAGCGCAGTTCGGTCTCATGATCTACGACGGGTCGATCGACCTCACGGCGTCGGGGATGGCGACGATGACGTCACCGAACCCCGCGTGTGCCGGCCTGGGCGGCTTGGGTAACATGCAGTGCCCGCGCTACTCGCGCGTTGCGCCGATGTTCGCCAACTCGAAGGCGATCGGACAAGCGTTCCCGCAGAAGGAACCGGGCGGTTCGACGCCGACGCACAAGGCGATGAACGACGCAGTCACCCAAATGATGATGTCGGCTGCGGGTAAAGATCCCGCATCGAGCCCGCACTTCATCATCCTAGCGACCGACGGTCAGCCCAACGACATCTGCATGGGCGGTCTCGGCGGCGATGGAAGCGCGCAAAAAGCCGAAGTCATCGCAGCAGCGGATCGCGCGGCAGCAGCCGGGATTCGGACGTTCGTGATCAGCCTCGCCGGCAACGACGCAGGCCTCGAAGCACACTTGGCCGAAGTCGCGAAACACGGCGACCCGCTCAACCCGACCGCGCACACGTTCAGCCCGATGACACCGCAGGACCTGCAAATGGCACTCCGCGCGGTGCTCTCGTCGGCGCTCGGCTGCGTCATCTGAGCCTGCAGCTCGCCGCGCTCAGCGGCAGCGATCAGCGATAGCCTTCGGCCTGCAAGTTGAACAGCCGCGCGTAGCGGCCGTTCTGCGCCATCAGCGTCTCGTGCGAGCCGCGCTCGACGACGCGGCCCATCTCGAGCACCACGATTTGATCGGCCATGCGCACCGTTGAAAAGCGGTGTGAGATCACGATGCCCATGCGATTGGCCGAGAGCGCGCGGAAGCGCTGAAAGATCTCGGCTTCGGCTTCCGCATCCATCGCGGCGGTCGGCTCGTCGAGCACGAGGATGTCCGCCTTCTCGCGCATGAACGCGCGCGCGAGCGCCACCTTCTGCCACTGGCCGATCGAGAGCTCTCGACCGTCTTTGAACCAGCTTCCGAGCTGCGTTTTGTAGCCGGTCGGCAAGCGCTGCACGAACGCGTCGGCCATGCCCTTTTCACCCGCGATCTGCCAGCGCGCTTCGTCGTCGAAGCCTTCGACGTCACCCGCGCCGATGTTCTCGCCGAGCAGCAGCTGATAGCGGATGAAGTCTTGAAAGATGACGCCGATCCGCGCGCGAAGCGCCTCCGGATCCCACTCCGCGAGATCGAGCCCATCCAGTGTGATGCGGCCCTCCGTCGGTTCGTAGAGCCGCGTGAGCAACTTGATCAGGGTAGTTTTTCCGGCGCCGTTCTCACCGACGAGCGCGAGCTTGCTGCCGCGCGGAATGGACAGGTTCACGTCGTGCAGTGCGGGCTCAGTCGAGCCCGGATACGCAAACGACACGTGTTCGAACCGAATCCCTTCCGACGGATCCGGACCTTCGCGCTTCGTTCCGGCCGGCTGCACGTTGCTGTGCTCGAGATACTCGTACAAGTTCGACAAGTACAAGTTGTCTTCGTACATGCCACCGATCGCGCTCAAGATGGACGACAGCGCGCTCTGGCCTTGTTTGAACACGAGCAAGTACATCGTCATGTCGCCGAGCGAGATCCCTCCCGCGAGCGCACGCAGCACGATGTACGAGTAGGCGCCGTAGAACGCCGCGCTGCTGATCAACCCCCAGATGAAGCCCCAAAAGCCCCGGCGCAAGCTGAGGTCGCGATCTTCGCCATACAGCTTGCGAAAGATCTCGCGATAGCGACCGAGGAAGAGCGAGCCCAGTCGAAAGAGCTTCACCTCTTTCGCGTTGTCTTCGCGCGCGAGCAGCGACTCGAGGTACATCTGCATGCGCGCTTCGGGTGCGCGCCAGCGGAACAAGCGAAATGCGTCCGCCGAAAAGCGCGTCTCGGACAAGAATACCGGCAGCGCCGAGAGCAGCAGCACGAGCACGATCCACGGCGAGAACTGCACGAGCAGTGCGCCGTACATCGCGATCGAGATCGAGTTTTGAACCAGGCCGAACGCCCGTTTCACCAAGCTGAGCGGCCGATGCGATGCGTCGCGCCGGGCGCGCGACATGCGATCGTAGAACTCGGAATCCTCGAAGTCGGGCAGCGCGAGCGTGAGCGCCTTCTCGAGGATCATCTCGTTCACGCGCTGGCCGAGGAGCGCCCGCAGTAGCGACTCGCAGACCCCGATCGCGCGCTGGCCCGCCGCTAGCAGCAGCACGAAGACGAGCTCGAGCGCCAAGTACTCGAGCGCGAGATCGCGCGCTTCGGGCACGCCGCGGACAGATGCAGCCACGACCGCATCGACGATCAGCTTACCGGTGTAGGTGATCAGCGCCGGCAGCACACCTGCGAGCGCGCTGAGCACGCCATACCAGACGGCAACCTTGGGCGACGTCTGCCGCACGAGCTTCAGCGCTCGTCCGGTGTACTGAAATACGCTTAGGAACTGCCGAAGGTTCACCGGCTCGGGATTGCTTCCCGAACGCAGCATGGAGAAGATTTTCTCCGTCACGGCCAGAGTATAGGGCTCGCTCGCCCTATCCGGGAGCTGGCCTTTCGATTGGGGGAATAAACATGGCGACGCCGCCTCGTATACCTTTGCCGACGGCCGTGCAGACCGCGTGGTGGATGCGGAAGCCGAACGAGTTCATGACCGCGTGCGCAAAGCGCTGCGGTGACACCTTCCGCGTCGACTTCGCTGCGAATCCGCCGATCGCAGTCACGAGCAACCCCGAGTACATCCGGCTCGTGTTCACGAGCAACGACGACGACGTTCGCTTTGGCGAAGTGAACGACTACTTGGCGCCGCTGCTCGGTGAGCGATCGATCTTCCTGAGCGACGGAGCGCGGCACAAACGCCAGCGGCGACTGCTCTTGCCACCGTTTCACGGCGAGCGCATGCGGTTGTACGCGCAGACGATGTGCGACGTGACGCTCGCGCGTCTGGCGAAGTGGCGCGACGGCGAACCGTTTCGACTGCGCGAAGAAACGCAAGACATCGCGCTCGACTTGATCTTGCGGACGATCTTCGGCGTCGATGACTCGGACGAGATGGGCGAGATGAGCGAGGCGCTGTTGCGGATGATGGACGTCATCGAATCGCCGCTCGGATCGCTTGGCTTGATCCCGGCGCTTCGCTTCGACTTCCCGGGCTCGCCGTGGCGAAAGTATCTGCGCGTGCGCGAAGCCGCACATGCGCTCGTGAATCGCGGCATCGCACGCCGTCGCAGTCAACTCGGGCAAGCGCGCACCGACATGCTGTCGCTGCTGCTCGAAGCAAAAGACGAAACCGGCGTCGCGATGACCGACGACGAGCTCCGCGACGAGTTGATCACGATGATGGTTGCGGGTCACACGACGACCGCGACCGGGATTTGCTGGGCGTTCGAGCGCATGTTCGCGACGCCACGCGTCTACGAACGCCTTCAGCGCGAGGTACGGGAGGTGTGCGGGAACGATCCACCCGCGCCCGATCAATTGGGCCGGCTCGAGTACCTCGACGCGGTGATCAAGGAAGCGCTCCGCGTCCGGCCGATCCTCGCGTTGATCGCGCGCAAGCTCCACGCGCCGTTGCAGTTCGGTCAATACGAGATACCGGCGGGATGGATCGTCGCGCCGTCGATGTACCTGACCCATCACAACCCCGACGTCTATCCCGAGCCGCACGAGTTTCGGCCCGAGCGCTTCCTCGGCGTGAAGCCCGACCCGTACGCGTGGTTTCCGTTCGGGGGCGGGAGCCGGCGTTGCCTCGGGCTACCGTTCGCGCTCTACGAAATGAAGATCGTGATCGCGACCATCCTCAGTCGAAAGCACCTGACCCTGGCCCAGAAGCCACCGATCGGAGTGGAGCGGCGCGTGATCACGCTCGCGCCGGTCGACGGGCTCCGCGTGAAGTGCGAGCCGCGAGCACAGGTCCACGCGGTGGCGGCGAGCGTCTCCGCCGCACCCGCCGAGTGACGCCCAGAAACGAGTGACCAAGAACCGACCGAGGCGAGCGCGCTGCTGCGAACTGCCTCGTGCGTGAGCAATCCAACAGCTCGCGTGTGACAGGCTTGTTGCGCACGCGGCTAAACCTGCGTCGTAGCGTTGAACAGTGTGTGACAGAGCGGTGACGGCGCTACCTTGAGCTTGTATGCGCACAGGGCGATGTGTATGCCCGGGAGCTCAAGGAAAACCGTGAACACCGCAGCCTTTCGGATCCTTCATTCGAGTGTTCCGGGCCGTGCGCGCTACGCCGTCAAGGCGCTCGAACGCAATGCCCACCTCGCGAGCTTGGTCGAACAGACCCTCGGAGCCAAACCCGGTGTTAAAGGCGTTCGCGCCAGCCCCGTCACGGGGACGGTGCTGCTGCTGTTCGCACCCGCCGCCTCCCGAGACGAGCTCGATGCCGCACTCCACAAGCTCGTCGGCAATGGTGCCTCGGGGCCTCCGCTGTATGCGCCATCGAGCTCCTCGTACCAGTCCAAAGAGTCCAAAGAGACGAACGGTAAGCCGAAGTTTTCGACGGCTGCCATCAGCAAGTCGGTGGACGCGGTCCTCGAGAAGCTGCGAAAAGCCAAGCGCACCCCCTCGGACGGGGCGGACATCGTCAAACACGCGGGCGACCACAGCGGGATCGAGGTCTATGCGCCGAGCTGGCACACGCTCGAAGTCGACGAGGTCTGCAAAGAGCTGAAGGTTGCCAACACGGAAGGCTTGACGGCCACGGCGGCCGAGAAGCGCCTCGCGACCGAAGGCCCGAATGCGCTGACCCCGCCGCCGCGTCGGAGCGAGTTTGGCATCCTCGTCGATCAACTCGTGAGCACGCCGGTCGCGATGCTCGGTGCGTCGGCAGTCTTGAGTGCAGCTACCGGCGGCGTCGGCGATGCGGTCGCGATCCTCGCCGTGATCGGCATCAACGCCGCGATCGGCTACGTCACGGAGAGCGGCGCAGAGCGTTCGATCGCTTCCTTGTCGCGCGCGCCCTCCCCGAGCGCCCACGTGCTGCGCGACGGCCGCACGCAACAGATCCCGACTGAGAACGTCGTGCGCGGCGACGTTTTGGTGCTCAGCTCCGGCGTCTTCGTGGGAGCCGATGCACGCCTCGTGCACGCCGAAGAGCTCACGATCGACGAGTCGTCGCTGACGGGTGAAAGCGTGCCGGTGCTGAAACATGCCTCTGCGCTATTCGAGTCGGACGCTCCGCTCGGCGAGCGCCTCGACATGATCTATCGCGGCACGTTGGTCACGGGCGGCAGTGGTCTCGCGATCGTCGTCGCAACTGGCCCGAGCACCGAGATCGGTCGCATTCAAGCACTCGCGAGCGGCGTCGAGCAGAACCAAACGCCGATGCAGAAGCAGCTCGATCAGCTCGGCGGACAGCTCGCGATCGGTGCTTCGGTCGCGTGCGCTGCGACGCTCGGCGTCGGTGTGATGCGCGGCGAAGCGCTCGTGCCGATGTTCCGCACCGCGGTCTCGCTCGCAGTCGCGGCAGTTCCGGAAGGCTTGCCGACGGTCGCGATCACGACGCTCGCGCTCGGCTTGTCGCGCATGCGCGCGCAGCAAGTGTTCGTGCGTCAGCTGAGCGCGGTCGAAACGCTCGGTGCAGTCCAGGTCGTCTGTGTCGACAAGACGGGCACGCTCACCGTCAACCGCATGACGGTGACCGCGCTTCAGACGGGGCTCGTGAGCTATCAGGTCGAAGCCGGCCAGATCACATCGGGCGAAGGCACGGGCGCAAATCACGCCTCGGCCGATTTCGATTGGCTGTTTCGCGTGGCTGCGCTCTGCCACGAAGTCGACGTGACGGAAGAGAGCGGCGTAGTCGTGCTGCGCGGCTCCCCGACCGAAAGCGCGATCGTGCAACTCGCGCTCGATGCGGGCTTCGACGTTCGTGGGGCGCAAGCGAAGTACCCGTGCGTGCGGATGCGGCGTCGCTCGCAGACGCGAAACTACATGGCGTCGCTCCATGACACCGACACGGGCCCGATGGTGCTCGTGAAGGGTCGGCCGTCGGAAGTGCTCGGCATGTGCACGACGTATCTGCACGACGGCGAGCGCGTGCCGCTGGGAGATGCAGCGATCGCCCAGATCGAAAACGACAACGAGCGCATGGCGGGTCACGCGCTGCGCGTGCTCGGCTTCGCGTTTCGCGAGGGCGGTTACGGCGACGACGACGAGGTGGAAGACCTGGTGTGGGTCGGCCTGATCGGCATGCAGGATCCGCCGCGGGCCAACGTCGCCGAAGTCATCGCGCGCTTCCGAAGCGCGGGCGTTCGCACCGTGATGATCACCGGCGACCAGAGCGCGACGGCTCAAGCCGTGGCGCGGCAAGTCGGGCTCTCCGAGGACGGTCACATCGAGATCGTCGACTCGACGCGGCTCGATCGCATCGAACCGGCAGTGCTCGGTGCACTCGCGAATCGCGCGCATGTGTTCGCGCGCGTCAGCCCTGCGCACAAGCTTCAGATCGTGAGTGCACTCAAACGCGCTGGCTCGGTCGTCGCGATGACCGGCGACGGCGTCAACGATAGCCCCGCGCTCAAAGCCGCCGATATCGGCATCGCAATGGGTGGCGGTGGAACGACCGTCGCGCGCGAAGTCGCAGACGTCATCCTCGAAGACGACGAGCTGATGACGCTGGTGACTGCGATCGAGCAGGGCCGGACGATCTACGACGACATTCGCAAGGCCGTGCACTTCATCTTGTCCACGAACTTGGGCGAGATCATGTACACGTTCACCTGCGTCGCGAGCGGCCTCGGCGATCCGCTGACGCCGATGCAGCTGCTCTGGATCAACCTGCTGACGGACGTCTTCCCGGAGCTCGCCCTCGCGGTGCAACCCCCCGAGTCGGACGTGATGGCGCGCCCGCCGCGCGATCCGGCGCGGCCGATGTTCACGCCGAACGATCTGCTTCGCATCGGCTGGGAAGGTACCGTGATCACGGGTGGCGCGCTCACCGCCTACCTTTGGGCACGCCGTGCGAATGGCCCTGGCCCGCACGCCGGCACGGTCGGCTTCACGGCGCTCACACTCGCGCAGCTGCTTCACGCCTGGAGCACCCGCTCGGAGACCCACACGATCTTCGATCGCACGAGCCTCGCGCAAAACAAGTGGTTACCGATCGCCGTCGGCGGCACGATGGTGCTGCAGGTCCTCGCGAACCTCGTGCCCGGCATCCGGCGCCTGCTCGGCACCGTGCCTCTCACGCCGGTCGATTGGGGAGTTGCACTCGCCTGCGCGATCGGACCGTTCTTGATCAACGAGCTCACGAAACTCGCGTTGCGGCCTACCCCGATCGTGGTGACTGGGGATGCCTTCTTCGCGCCCAACCTGTTGCCCACCCCAGCGGAGTGATGAATGCAACCAGATTTCGTTTTCAGCAGTGAATCCGTCACCGCCGGCCACCCCGACAAGGTGTGCGATCAGATCAGCGATGCGATCGTGGATCGCTTTCTCAGGCAAGATCCGCTCGCGCGCGTGAACGCAGAGTGCGCGGTCTCGACCAGCATCTTGTTCCTCTCGGTCAAGGCGCGATCGGCATCGACAGTCGACGCACCGGCAGCTGCGCGCGAAGTGCTTCGCGACGTGGGTTATTCGGGCAACGGTGCGTTCGACGCGCGTACCTGCACGATCATGACGAACTTGCACGAGCTGCCGGATGATCCGCGGCTGCGCGTCGACGAAGAAGGTTTGGACGACGCGGGGATCGATCGGGTCGTCGCGCGGGATCAAGCGACGGTGTTCGGGTATGCGTGCCGCGATACCGAGGTCTTGATGCCGCTTCCGATCGCGCTCGCGCATCGACTGGCGCGCCGCTTGTTCCAGGTGCAGCGCGAGCTCGATTACTTGTCGCCGGATGGCAAAACTCAGGTCGCGGTTTTCTACAAGGACTACAAGCCGGTGCGGATCGACGGCGTCACGTTGGTGGCTTGCCAGTTCAACGCGAACCGCCCTGCTCCGAGCGAGCTCGAAGCGGATCTGCGCGAGCGCGTGTTGAAGCCCGCGTTCGAAGGCATGGCGATCAAGCCGGACGACAAGACGCGCATCGCGATCAATCCCGATGGTCCGCAGGTGCCGGGTGGTCCCGCGTTGCACGCTGGCCTCACTGGCCGCAAGACGGCGGCGGATGGGTACGGCGAGTTCTCGCGCAACAGCGCTGCCGCTCAGAGCGGCAAGGACCCGTCGCGGATCGACCGCGTCGGTAGCTACGCCGCGCGCCATGCGGCAAAACACGTAGTCGCGGCGGGTCTCGCGGATCGCTGCGAGGTTCAGCTATCGTATTCGATCGGTTTGGCGAAACCGGTGAGCGTGGTCGTGCAGACGTTCGGAACCGGCAAGATCGAAGACCAGGCGCTCTCGTCACGCGTGCGCGAGATGTTCGACTTCCGCCCGGCTGCGATCGTGCAGCGGTTCGGTTTGCGAACGTTGCCGGCGCGCCGGCAGGGCGTCTTCTATCGGAACCTGGCTTCGTACGGTCAGGTCGGTCGCGACGACTTGGACCTCCCGTGGGAGAAGCTCGACCACCTCGACGCGCTCCGCGGCTGAACGCGCGGCGGACGGTCGACGGATAAGAAAAGGCGCTAGTGCTTTGCGGCACTAGCGCCTTCGTGTTTCTGAAAACTTGCTGCGTTACAGCAGACTGACCGCTACTGGGAACGCTCTTGCCAGCGTGGGCCATGCGCTAAGCAGCATGCACACGCCTGTCGCGTCGAACTCCAGGTCGGGGCGGACGGCCCGCCGAATGTGCTGGGCCTCCACTTCGCTCGGGTCGTAGCGCACCATCAGCTGCCCGCGACAGGGGTCAGCGGTCACGCCTGCCACGCCCTGCAGCGCTAGGGCTGCGGTTCCCGCGTGAGCGGGATCATTCGATCCAAGTACCAAAACGGCACTTCGCGTCGTTTGCGTCAGCATAGGTCACCCGTTCGGTGATTATGCTAAGCGCCGAGTATTACAAATGTGAAACGCTTTACGCTCGTTGTTGCGAATTGGTGGATTCGCGCTCTGCAACCCAGTCCACGAGCTCCAAGGCGTGCTTGAAGAGAGTCATGCCTGCGGGCAGCAAGTGCCCCGATCTTGCTTGCAAAATGCCCGCTCCGAGCAAGCCGAAAAACAGCAGCTTTCCTACACTCAGCGTATCGCCCGTAGACTTGGCGACACGATCGTCGGCCGTGTCGATTACGTTTCGGATTCGGCGAAACGACGTCGCCGGGAGCGGCGCCGTCGACACCTCGAACAAGCCACGTTTCTCCGCGTGTGAGATCAATTGCTGAAGGTCACCCGTGTGCAGCACGAGCACGCTGCCCGTGTGCGCACTCGCTCTCGCCTCGAGAACACTCGAGTGACGTGCGAGGCCGACCGCAACCGAATCGAAGAATGCTGCGTTGCCGCGCTGTTCGGGAAAGCGAAACCGCACCCGACCCGTCGTCGAGTGCACGATGAATGCGGTCGGGCGTTCGGCGGCCATGGTCAGCTCAAGGCCTTTTTCTCGGCAGCCGACAGGTCAGCGGCCGTCTCCTTGATCTTGTCCTGCACCTGCGCCACGGCCGGAACCGCTTCGGCGCGAACCTCGGCGAGGAGGTCATCGACGGTTTCGGCCGCGCGCGCTGCCAAGACCTGCAGTCGCTGGAAAGCCAGTGAACCGTGCTTCAGCAGCGCCTTCGCGAGCGGGCGACCGCCTTCCACGACGGCCGGGATTACGACTGGGAGCGCAAGGCCGATGGCAACGCCTCCAGCGATCAGAAGAACTGTCTTCGTGGTTTGATTCATGAGCTCAACTCGGTGCAGAGGTCACAGCGGCCACATCTGTTGGGGCGTCCCAATTGGCGGTGACGCAGCCCGTGCGGCTGAGGCCTCGCACGAAAACGCGTCGAATGGAAAGCCCAAAGTCGAATCACTGCGTCGTGTATAAGCTGACCGTGTCAGTTGTGTGACACGACCGTGTCGATCGACAAGGTCGACCGTAGAATGAGCGAACGACTCGGCGCGCGCCAAGTGACGTAACCGCGCCATCCCAAAAGACTATGCGCTCGCGCCGGTCTGTGTGAGATCAGCGAGCTTACCTACCGGGTGACCCGGTTCTCCCTTCCGCCTAGGCTGTCCAATCGTGTCGATTCTCCTCACTGCGAAACGTCTCGGGCACGCCTTCGGGGCCCGGCCGCTCTTCGACTCCGTCAGTTTCACCATCTCGGATGGGGACCGAATTGGCCTGATCGGGCCGAACGGAGCCGGCAAGTCCACACTGCTCGCCATCCTCGCCGGCAAGCTCACGCCGGACCATGGCGAGCTCGTGCCGCGGGCTGAGCTGCGCGTCTCGCACCTCAGTCAGGTGCCACGCTTCGAGCTCGATGACACGGCGCGCGACGTCGTGCGGCGCGCGCTCGCAGGCCAGCGCGAGGGCGAGCGACCGCGCGAGCTCGAGTGGCAAGCCGAAGCCAAGCTCGAGGAGACGCTGTCGAAACTCGACCTCTCCGGTCCACGCGGCGAAGCGGACACGCGCGTGCAGAACCTCTCCGGTGGCCAGCAAAAGCGCGTCGCGCTCGCGGCGGAGCTCGCGCTCGACCCCGACCTCTTGCTGCTCGATGAGCCGACGAATCACCTCGACGTCGAGAGCATCGAGTGGCTCGAGCGGCTGCTCGAGACCTCGAGCTTCGCGACGGTCACGATCACGCACGACCGTTACTTTTTGCAGCGCGTCTCGCGGCGGATCCTCGAGCTCGATCGCCGCAACGAAGACGGCCTACTCGACGTCGCGGGCGACTACGCGACGTACCTCGATCGCAAACAGGAGATCCTCGAGTCGCAGCAGAAGCTCGAGCAGTCGCTCCGCAACACGCTGCGGCGGGAAACCGAGTGGTTACGGCGCGGACCCGCGGCGCGCACGACCAAGCAGACGGCTCGCATCGATCGCGCGAAGGACCTCGCGCAAAATGTCGGCGAGCTGTCTTCGCGCAATCGCACGAAGCGCGCGGAGATCGAGCTCGACGCGACCGGTCGCCGCAGCAAGCTGTTGATCGAAGCGCAAGGCATCACGAAGCGCTTCGGCGACAACCAAGTGTTCTCGGAAGTCGACGTGCTGCTCGGGCCGGGGACACGGCTCGCGCTCCTCGGGCCGAACGGTGCAGGCAAGTCGACGTTGTTACGCGTGCTGATCGGTCGCGATGAGCCGACCGAAGGCGTCGTGAAACGCGCGAACGATCTGCAGGTGCAAGTCTTCGAGCAACAGCGTGAGTCACTCGATCTCGAAATGACCGTCGCAGACACGGTCGCGCCCGGCGGCGACATGATCGACTTTCGCGGCTCGCGCATCCATCGCTTCGGCTATCTCGAGCGCTTCCTGTTCCGGTCGGAGCACATGCAAATGCGTGTCGGGCGGTTGTCGGGTGGCGAGCAGAGCCGCCTGCTGATCGCACGGTTGATGCTGAAACCGGCAGACGTTCTCGTCCTCGACGAGCCGACCAATGACCTCGACTTCGACACCCTCAACGTCTTGGAGGATGCCCTGACGAAGCTCGACTCGGGCGTCCTACTCGTCTCGCACGATCGCTACTTCGTCGACCGCGTCGCGACGCAGATCCTGGCGTTCCACACCGCACCGGGTGAGCTCGGCCAAGTCTCGGCGTTCGCGGACCTCACGCAGTGGCAAGTCTTTCACGAAGGTCAAGAATCGCTGCGTTCGTCGAAAGCGGAGCGGCAGCGCAATGCGGCGTCCGCGGACGGGAAGACGAAACGCAAGAAGCTCAGCTACAAGGACCAGCGCGAGTTCGACGGGATGGAGGCGCGCATCCACGGTACCGAAGCCAAGCTCGCGAGCTTGCGCGCCGAGTCGGAGCGACCGGAAGTCATGAGCAACGCCGGACGAGTCTTGGAGCTGCATACCGAGATGGATCGGCTGCAAGGCGAGATCGATGCGATGTTCGCGCGCTGGGCCGAGCTCGAAGCGATGCTGAAGTAGCGCGAAACACCTCGCCCATTTGCTGAGATGGTGAGGCGCGCTCGGCCGCCCGCTGGCCATGACAAAAGCCGCAGGGAACCCGTTGCGGGCTGGCCAGCCCATGGCAGACTGCTGCGTGCCTCCGGCCAGTGGTGCAGCGGGTCGTCGCGAGTTCGCGTTGTTCTGCGCGATCGCTGCAGCCTCGTTCACGTGCGGCGTTTGGTTCGCGCGGTCGGCGTTACCTCCCGCCGGGCGTGGCGCATTCGACGACAGCGCTGCGCACGCGGATCCTCCGGCCGAGGACTCGGCGCGGTCACCGGCGGCCAGCGCAGAAGACGCGCCCGAGCTCGAGAGCCGCTGGAGCGTTGAGAAGAGCTGGGATCGCTACCGAACGGTTGCCGCGCAGGCCTCGAATGGCCAGCTCGAAGTGGCCCGGTTGAAGCAGGAGCTCGCCCTCGCGCGGGCGCAGGGTCTCGTAGCCGCGAATTCGAGCCCCAACTCGCAGCCGCCAGCGGCGGCGAAGCACAACCCGCTCGAGGACCCGTTCTATCCGCCGAACCCGAACGAGCTTTCGGAGTTCGTGAAGTCCTGCACTGTCCGGGTCGACCAGCCGCGGTTGCTCGACTCCACGCCCGGCGACGTCGGTGAAGCCGCCGACGCGATGAACGCCGAGCCGAACGAAGTGCGCGCGATGAACGATGCGATGCGCGACTTGCACGCATCGTTCCGCAATCGGTTGCGTGGGTTGTACGCCGAGGCGATGGGGCACCCCGCCGACAACGAGTTGTCGCCCCGCGCCATGCTCGGTGAATTCCAAGACAAGCGACCGCCGGAGAACGCGGGGTTGTTTGCGATCCTGGCGAAGGAGCGAGCCGGCCAACTGGCAGCGCCGTCAGACTCGGGTGATGCGACGCCGTACGAGCGTGCCTACCGCATGTACCTCGCGCTCGGCGACGAGTTTCAGCAGCGTGTCGCCCAAGTGCTCGGGCCTGAACGTGCGTCCGCCCTGAGGGCAGCTAACGGCGGTTGGAAGTGGTCGCGCAGCCAGTTTGCGGGGTGCGATCGGTGAGTTGTCCCGGTGGTATGTCCTCGCAACGGATGACAGTCGAGAGCTTCGGGCGTTTTGCCCCAGCCGGCGGCGCGCGCCGCGCGCGCCGGCGAGTGAACGGCTTCACAGTACGCGAGGCTTTTAGTAGTCATGGTCAAAACTTCTTGCCTGTGTCGCTGCGAGGTGGGCTTGATCGGTTCGTGGGCGAACGCGGCTTGTGGTCGCATCGATTCAGGGTGGGCAATCGACCCGCGAGAGCAGCAGCTCTCGCGCTGGCGGTCGGGTGTTGCCTTACGTTCGCGCCCAGCTCCCGCGCGCTCGCAGAAGACGCCGCACCGCAGGCTGACTCGACCGAGTACACGCACACCATCGAGCAAGCCGTCGAACGATTCCGTGCGCGTGACTTCAACCAGGCACGCACGTTGTTTCAGGCTGCCCACAAGCTCGACCCGAGCGCGCGAACGTTGCGCGGTGTCGGGCTGACGGACTTCGAGTCGGGTCGCTACGCGGTCGCGATCGCGGAGCTCGAGTCGGCGCTTGCAGACACGCGCAAGCCGCTCGACGCGCAGCAGCGGATCGAAGTGCAACAGGTAATCGCGCACGCGCGCGGCTTCGTCGGCAACCTCGAGCTTCAGATCACGCCGAAGGAGGCATCGGTCACGATCGATGGCATACTCGTTCGCGGCGATGCCTACTCGCTCGATGCGGGTGAACACGTGTTGCGCGCGAGTGCGAGCGGGTACGTCGAAGCCGAGCAGACCGTGCGCGTGTTGCCGGCCGATCTCACGCGGGCGGTATTGACGCTCGAGCCGCTCAAACCCGAGACCCCTACCCCCGTCGCGGCGATCGGCGGCGACTCGACGCAGCTGACGGCGGCATGGATCGTCGGAGGGATCGGCGTCGCCGGTGTGATCGTGGGCAGCGTGTTCGGCGTGCGGTCGATCCTCAAGCACAACGAGTCGGATCAGTACTGCGGCAAAGACGGTTTCTGTAGCGACCCGCGCGGCGTCAGCGCGATGGACGCGGCGCGCAGCGCGGGCGACATCTCGACGGTGGCGTTCATCGCGGGCGGGCTCGCGCTCGGCGCCGGCACGGTGCTGCTGCTCACGGCGCCGTCGGACGCTGCAACCGAACACCCGCAGAGCGCGACTCGTGTTCTGATCGGTCCTGGCGCGGTACGCGTAGTCGGAGTGTTCTGAGCGATGCGTGATTCGGTCCAGTCCCGTATCGGTTACCTGGTGCTTACGCTGGCGATCGTGTCGGGCTGTAACCTCGTACTCGACAACGAGAAGCGCTCGCTCGCGTCGGGGCTCGTCGATCCGGGCGAGGCGCCCGACGCCGCGGTTACGGAACCTGCAGCTGATGGCGGTGAGCGCGACAGTGGTGCGGATGCGGCGAAGCCGCTGCGAACGTGCGGCGGAAATCCGTTTCCACAGTGTCAGCCGAACGCGATCCAGCCGGACACGGTCGCATGCGGCGAGTGCGGCGTGGGCACGATGACGCGGCAGCGGGGCTGCAGCATCGACTGTCGCTGGGGATCGTGGAGCGACTGGGGCGAGTGTCAGGCGCCGGCGGAGGCCTGCACGCCGGGCATGGTCGACGACAAGATGGAAGCGTGCGGCGAGTGCGGTCTCGGCACGCGTAAGACTTCGCGAAGCTGTACGAGCTCGTGTGGTTGGTCCGATTGGACGCCCGGGCCGTGCATGGAAGACGAAGCGACGTGTCACCCCGGTGCGACGATGACGTTACCGGAGATTGCGTGCGGAGACATGTGCGGGCGCGCGAGCCAGAAGCGAGTCTGCAACGCGAGCTGCGGTTGGGGTCCACTCGAGACTGGAATGTGCACGACCGAAGGCGTGTGCAAGCCGGGTGCGTCGCGGATGTCGTCCGCCGGCGGCTGCAATCCGAGCTATTGCAACAAAGGGGTTCAGCAGCGCGTCGAGACGTGTACTGCGAGCTGCGCGTGGGGTGCGCCGACGCTGACGGGCACCTGCACAATCCCGAGTGGCGTGTGTCGTCCTACGGACTTGGGTGGAACGATGGGTTACCGATGCCGGCCGGGCGATCCCGGTTTCCGCGATCCTTGTTACCCGTCGACTGCGAGTGCCGCGCTCGCCTGCACGTACGGACCGCGCGAAGCGTCCGCTAGCTGTAACTAGCGCCCAGTAATTACTGAGGTTTTTCAGCCGACATCGGCACCAGGCCCGACCTGAGCGGCCGTGATAGCCTCCCCGACTGCATGGCCGACAAGACGGCGCTGCCCTTGGAGGGGGACCTGCTTGCGAGCAAGTACCGCGTCCAGCGCAAGCTGGGTGTGGGTGGGATGGGTGCGGTGTTCGAGGCCCGCCACGAGGTCACGGGCCGGCGCTTTGCGATCAAATGGTTGTTGCCGGAGATGGCGACGCGAGGCGAAGGCATCGAGCGTTTCGTGCGTGAAGCGCGGTTTGCAGGAGGCCTCGAGCATCCGAACGTGATCGACGTGTACGACGTCATCGAGGACGCCGGTGCGGTGTTCATGGTGATGGAGCTTCTCGAGGGCGAGTCGCTCGCGGATCGATTGGTGCGGCGTGGTCGTTTGAGTGTCGCCGATGCGTTGCGGATCGCGTTGCCATGTATGCGAGGCGTTGCGAGAGCGCATGCGGCCGGGATTGTGCATCGCGACTTGAAGCCGGCGAACTTGTTCATCTGTGAGGCGACCAGTGAGTTGCCGGAGCGGTTCAAGGTGCTCGACTTCGGCATCTCGAAGATCATCGGGGTGCCGGGCGGCGACGATTTGAGTGATTCGTTGACGAGTAGCGGCTCGTTGATGGGAACGCCGTTCTACATGTCGCCGGAGCAGTTGCGAGGCAGAACGGTCGATCATCGCGCGGACATCTACGCCTTCGGGGTGATCCTGTACCAGATGCTCTCGGGAACGTTGCCGTTCACGGCAGGCACGTTCGGCGACTTGGTCTTGCAGGTGTTGACGGAGACTCCTCCGCCGCTTGGAGAACTAGCGCCGGAGGCTCCGATAGCATTGGTTCAAGCGATAGAGCGTGCGATGGCGCGTCGTCCGGAGCAGCGTCACGAATCGGTCCAGCAGCTAATAGCGGCGTTGGAGCAAAGCGTCGGTGCGGAGCTATCGAGTGTGTCCGCCCGTTCAAGTGCGCCGTCGGAACCCCTGCCACAGCCGCAGTCGAAGCCGGTCTACAAAACAAGGCCCTTGGCAAGATCTTCGGGGTTCGATCTCCCAGCCTCGCAGCCATCAGCCGCAGCAGCGGCAAGTCCATCCGGCAGACCGCCGGTGGAATCCCAGTTGACCCCATTGTCAACGGAGTCGCGTCCGCCGCCGGAGCCGGCGAGAGCAAAACAAACGAAGCGCACGCGCCCAATAGTGCTCGCGGCGATAGCGAGTGCGGCAATCGCGTTGATGGGAGTGCTCGCCTACTGGTTGGCGCCGTCGAAAGAAGGACCATCCCCGCACGTAGTCCAGCCGCTACCGGAGCAGGAAAGTTCAGTGAGCGCGGCCGCTCAGCCAGCCCCAGGCCCAGTTCCCGAAGATCAGGCCCCGGACGAACAGGCCGAAGACCATCTGCGCCCGTGGCCTGCAACTGTCACAGGCAAGCCCGAAGAGAAACCAGCCACTCCGAAGCTGCAAAAGAAGAAGCAGACTGAAGCGCCGGTCGCCA
>Ga0193753_10000989_pt1 | contig 25468 bp, 14 predicted proteins | sample H1c2metaG_FD_144925 | JGI IMG/M metagenome (GOLD analysis project Ga0193753, IMG submission 144925) | Soil microbial communities from a riparian zone of the East river system, Colorado, United States - H1c2 | ecosystem: Environmental > Terrestrial > Soil > Riparian zone | place: USA: East... | reverse complement strand
CGCGATGAATGATGCCGGTGTTGTGGACCGCCGCGAGCCCGCGCAAGGTCAGGTTCGCGATCTGAACGACGTCTGGGATCGGAAGTTGCCGCTCGCGATGCATGCGCCCCGAGAGCGGCTCGCCCTCGAGGAGCTCCATCACCATGAACGGCAGCTCGTCTTCGGTCGTACCGAAGTCCACGATCTGAATCACGTTACGGTGCTGGACCGAAGCCGCGATGCGCGCTTCCCGTAAAAATCGTGCGGTCAGCGCCGACCGGTCGCGGTCGTCGCGAGCGAACAACAGCTTCACTGCAACCAAACGCGCGAGCGTGAGATCGCGGGCGCGCCAAACGCTCGCCATCCCGCCTTCGCCGATCATCGATTCGAGCTGATAACGCTCGCGAATGACCGTGCGCGCCTTCGGTACTGCCACAGTCCAAGTCTACACCGAAAACAGGCCGGGTGCGGGAGCACACGGCCCGCGTTCGGTAGCCGCCATCAGCTGCAAGCCACGAAGATGTGGGCAGAAGTGGGCAGCGTAGCCTGACGTTATACTTCCAACCAGCCCATCAGCCCGAACATGATGCCGAACAGAATCTCACTGTGATCGATGTCGTCTCCACCACTACCCGTAAACCCGAGATCGATGATTGGACCTGCGGTAAACGCCCACCCGTCGGACGGCATGAAGCTGAAGTTGCCCTCGAGCGTGATGCCGAAGACGCTCAGGTCGGCGTCACCACCTGCAGTCGCGAACGACAGCCCACCGCGGGGCCAAAACGAAATCGCGTTCGTGAGCCGAATCGCGTAGCCGACGCGGCCCGCCAGCAGAATGCCGAGCTCGTCGAATTCCTCGACGCTGACCGACGCGAGGCCGAAGCTTCCGCCGACGGTGAGGTGTTCATCGATGAAGTAGTCGACACCGATGCGTGGGATCGAGAGCAGCGCGTTCGGGTTGCCGAGACTCCAGCCGATGCCGACGACCGTCGTGTCGGGATCGCCACCGGGGTCGAAGCTTTGTTTGTCCAAGTAGAAGCCGAACAAGCGCTCCGCGCCGATCGCCAGGTGACCTTTCGCTTGGAGCTCTTGCGCCGACGCACTTGCGCTGAGCGCAATCCACGCGAAAAACACTATGGGCGCGATTGCTCGCACTGGGGCACTTTGACGATGCGCGTTGCGAAATTGCGGATCCAAAATTGTCGATCGTTGGTGAGTCATGCGTAGTCTCTTCCTGGCAGTCTAAATAGCGGCGCCATGCTAGCGCGGCCTAGGGGCTGCTTCGAAACTATCGACACGCACCCACACTGGATTTTCGTGCGATCCGCATCGAGTCGCAGCCGTACGCGGCCTGAGCAGGCCGCATCCGTCGTGACCAAACGCTGACGAAGCCGTGGGTTAAGTCGGACGCGGACCGTGCGATAGAAGGGTGGCCGGTCGTTGTTACGAGCCCGCTCAGTACGAGCAGCTCGAAGCGGCAGCAATCGGTTCGATCAGCTCTGTTCGGTCGCTTCGCCCTACACGGGTTCTAGCGCTGGATAGGCCTGCCTTTGCCTGACTTTTCAACCCAATCGTGCGAGCGAAGGTGCGCTCGCTTCGGAGCGTGATGGTTCAGCAAGCAGTCTCTCGGTTCACGGTTCTCGCAGTTTTGATCACGATCAGTACTCTCGGCGCGTTCGGATGTAGTCAAGACGGCCTCGATCCCAATGAGGTCGATAACTCCGAGTTGAATCTCGCCGGCAAACACCACGATCATGCTGCTGCTGGAAGCAGCGCGGTCGATCACTCGAGCCACGTCGGTCACGAAGCTGCTGGCGGCGGAGCGACCGGTGCAGCTGGTAGCGGCGAAACGCAGCCGGTGGTGGAGCACGCGGTGCACACCGAACACAACGTCGTGAGTGGTACTGACACGAATGCCGCGGGCAGTGACGCGATGGATCCGGCGACGCACGCCGATCACATGGCGGCTGCAGCCAGTGGCGGCGACGCGAACGCGAATGCCGCACCGAGCGGCGCAGCGGATCCAGCGATGGAACACTCGATGCACACTGCAACCACTGCGAGCGGCGCGCCTGCGATGGGTCCTTCCATCGATCTGAATACGCTCCCGAGCGGTGATCCGGGTTCGTCTACGGTGGACATCGGCACGACGTCGGAAGCCCCGGCAGGGAGCGACGGCGTCGGCGCTTTCCGAACCGAGTGCGACCTCTCACACATGGCGAAGGACGATCCGATCGTGTTCCCGGGCAAGCCCGGCGCAGCGCACTTGCACTCGTTCTTCGGCAACAGCCTGACCGATGCAAACTCCACGCAGGACTCGATCCGTAACACCGGCAACTCGACCTGTCGCGGCGGCATCGCGAACCGCAGCTCGTATTGGGTGCCGGCGTTGGTCGACGCGCAGGGCAAGGTCGTCGAGCCGCTCAAGATCGACGTGTATTACAAGAGTGGCTACAACGGCATCGCGGCGAAGGACATCCAACAGTTCCCGAGTGGCTTGCGCGTGATCGCAGGCAGCGCGAAGTCGAGCAGTGCTCAAGAGCACGCGTACTGGGATTGCCACGGCGACTACATCGGTCACCCCGGTAGCATTCCGCAGTGCAGCTCGAAAGCCGACGCGTTGAACATGGTCGTGGAGTTTCCGCAGTGCTGGGACGGCGTGAATCTCGACTCGGCGGACCACACGACTCACATGGCGTACACGTCGAACGGCAAGTGTCCGAGCACGCACCCGGTTGCGATTCCGGTGATCTCGTTCAACGTGCTCTATCCGGTTCGCGACGTGAAGGGCTGGCACTTGGCTTCGGACATGTACGACCAGTCGATGCCCGGCGGTTTCTCGGCGCACGGCGACTGGTTCGAGGGCTGGGATCCCGAGGTCTCGAAGGCGTTCATCCAGAACTGCGTGAACAAGGCGGTCGACTGCCACTCGCACTTGCTCGGCGACGGTCGCGACATCTTCTAGCTACTGCTGGCTCGGATCGCGCCAGCCTTAAAGCGATAGGTCGCCGTGGACGCAAGGAGCGTCTCCGGCGACCTTCTTATTTCCATCGCGCTTACTGCAGGACCGAAGTCATCCACGGCACGTCCGCGGCTGCCGGCGCTTTCGGTGCCCACTCTTCGTCGGTCATGCGGTCCAAGCCCGTGACCACCTCGTGGTACGCGTAGGCCAAGCCGGCGTACGCGCGTGGGCCCATACACGTGTCGATCGTCACGACCATCAATCGCGGCAAGCCTGCGCCCACGTGCAGGACTTGAGGTGCGTGGTCACCGCCCGGGTCCGTGTGCACGTCGGCGATCGTCGGCGCCATCGTGTCAGTCGAGTCGAACAGCAAGCGCGCAAACCAGCCGGAATACGTCGGCGGACCGCCGCAGCCTTGAATGCTGCTCTTCACGGCGTCATTCACGAACGCCATTTGGGCCGCGTTGAAGGGCACGCCTTTCTGCTGCTGGTCGGCCATGTCGCGCAAGATGTTCGAGACGGACTCGAGCTCCATGAAGTACTTGCTCGCTTGATCCAAGAGCGGGCTGCTGCTGTCGCCGCCGAGCTTCGTGATGACCGCTTGCCCGAGCTTTGCGTAACTCGCGAGGTGCCCGAACGCTTCTGGATAGGGATCGACGTAGGCGTCGGGGAACTCGCACGAGATGCCGCTCGTGTAGCTCTGCTTCGCGTACAGGACGGTGTCGTGCCGTAGCTGAGACCACGAGGCGAGCTGCGTGTTCAGGATGCGCTTCGACCAAGCTTCCGTCTTGGTGACCGCGGGCAACTTCGCGGTGCCGCTCTCCGCTGCAGGCGAGACCGAGCGCAGGGCGCCGAGCCACGCGTTGTACAAGTTCTCCTGCCAGAACTCCTCGCCATGTTTGTCGACGAGCTGGCGCGTGCGCTCGAGTTCGGGCGCGTATTCGTATTGCTCCAGGCCCGGCGTGAGGATTGGAAGCGCGGCGGAATTTCCGAACGCCGCGTAAGCCACGTCCAGTGGATCGGGAAGCACACGTCTGTCGCCTCCTGGAGTTTTCGGTAGGACGCGATCGTAGACCACGTTCGAAAACACGTGTGAGTCGACGACGTAGCGCTGACCGAGGAACGCAAAGCTGCGGTCGAGCGGAAACGTCTCGTTGACGCTATCCAGGTCCTTGTAGATGACCTGGCTCGCAATCCGCTGCGCGCCATACCCTTTGTCGATGATCGTCTGCGCGATCTGCTGGTCCGACAGCGGCTTCACGTCGGCTGCGGTTTTCGCGCCGAGGTCATTCATGAGTGAGTCCACCTCTGCGAGGTGCATGTAGTCGTGTTCGCCGACGAATGCGGTCACGACGGCATCGATGCGCGCATACGATTCGGCGTGCTGCACGAGGTCACGCAGTGCGAGCATGGACTCGAGCTGGCGGCGACGAAACACGCGGTCGCCGTTGGACAGAGTCTCGATCAATCGAAAATCGGTTCGACCGAGCCACATCATCGCGCGGAAGTACTTCTGCAGCTCCTCGTTGTCGTTGTAGTGGCCGCGAGGTTTGAACTGCGAGAAGTCGTAGTCGCGGTTCACGCCGAACAACGTGACCGTCTTGATGCCGTCGCTCGCAGCGAACCCGCGAGAGACGAAGTCCTGCACCTGCGCCGCGTCCGCGCCGGCGACGGGTTGCGGCGCTTTGTTGTCGAGCAGGCCGAGCGCAACGCCCAAGTAGAAGTCCAAGTCCTTGCGCGTCTGGGCATCCGTCACGACGCCGCCTGCGAGGTTTTTGCGGGCGAGGGTGAGCAGCGTCCGCAGGTCGGGGATCAGCCAGGCCTGCTCGAGCGACTCGAGGACGTCTTCATAGGACTGGTGCACGGAATCGAGGATCGAGTCGAGCGAGATGTAGACCGGCAGGTCGAGCCCGTAGATGGTCTTGTAGCCGTAGGCCATGTTCGGGAATTGTTGGCGCGCGCTGATCGCGAAGCCTTGCGTTCCGAGCTTGTTCAACTCGGATTCGTTCAAAGCGGCCGCGCTCGCCTGAATCAGGTCCAAGTTCTTCGCCGTGCGCGGGTCGTAACCGAGGTTCGATTCGAACGTGATCGGGTGGCGCGCCGAGAGTGCCGCGGCGGTTAGGCCTTGAAGCGGGGCGAGCTCGGATTGCAGCTCGGACAGCGCTGCCTGATCGGCGGCGGCGAGCGTGAGGATGACGGCCTTCCCAGGTTCGGTCGGTATTCCCGGCGCAGGACTAGGCCCTGGACCTGGGGGCGGTTCGGCAGGACTCCCCGCAGTCGGCCCCGGATCGGGCGCCGTGCTCGAGGCGCAGGCCGAGAGCAGCAACACGCCGAACAACCCAACTCCCGCGGTCGCGCGTTTCCACATCGATCGTTCCCCGTCTCTCTGCCGCTCACGGCGGCGTCCGAGCCTAGACAGAAGCAAGCCACAGGCCAGCGCGGGGGGCGTTTCTGGAGCATGGGGGGAGGCTTCAGCCCGGTCGCGCCGGCACAGGCTGGCACAGCGAAGGGTAGGGGCTTGTGCTACGAAGCGGCGGATGGAACCGCGACTGCTGGAGATCGCTCGCAACTGCAAAGGGTATCTCGACGAGGCCGAAGGCCTGAGGCTCTGCTCACTTGCCGAGCGCTTCGGCCGGCTCGGGCCGATCGTCGAAGTCGGAAGCTACTGCGGTAAGTCGAGCGTGTATTTGGGCGCCGGCGCGCAAGCCGCCGATAGCTTCGTGGTTTGCGTCGATCACCACCGCGGCTCCGAAGAGCATCAACCGGGCGAGGAGTACCACGACCCGGATTTGTACGATGCCGATGCTGGCCGCATGGATACGCTGCGCGCGCTCCGCCGTACGCTTCACCTCGCGAAGCTCGAGGACGTCTGTGTTCCAATGGTGACGCGCAGCACCACCGCCGCAAAGTTGTGGAGCACGCCGCTCGGAATGGTGTTCATCGACGGCGGCCACAGCTTGGAAGCCGCGCTACACGACTACGAAGGCTGGCACGACAAGATCGCAGTCGGCGGCGTGCTCGCGATCCACGACCTGTTTCCGAACCCAGCCGAGGGCGGGCAGGCGCCGATCGAGATCTATCGCAAGGGGCTCGCGAGCGGGCTGTTTGCCGCGCTCGAAACGACGAAGACGCTCGGTGTGTTGTTGCGCGTGAAGCCCGAGTCGCGCTGAAGGGTTGCGTGTGGTCGGGCGGTTTGGCGGCGCTGTTCGCGGGATATTCGCGCGCGCTGCTTTTGGCGCCCATTGCAGCGTCGCTTCGCTTGCTGCTGTTACTCTGCGGGCTGCGTCGGCGCTTCTTCGTACGGCGTGCGATGCGCCCGCTCGCGCGAGTGCGGCTCGAGCACGGCACCGTCCAAGTCGCGAAAGAACGAGCTCGTCGGCGAGTCGCCGCTGACGGCGTCATGCGCGAGGATCACCGCCGACGCGGTCCAGGTCGTGCGTTCGCCCTCCGGGAAGATGATCTTCTCGGGATGTGTGGCACCCGTCCAATACGCGCCGTCTTCAGTGCGCATCGCACGGGTCCAGCCGAGCACGCGTTTCGCTTGCTCCGTCAGCCCGACCGCATCGAGCGCCAACACGAGCTCGCACGTCTCCGCGACCGTGTACCAAGGTTGGTCACGCACGCACCGGCATCCCACGCCGTCTTCGACGAACGCGTTCGTCCATTCCGGATCGGTCAATCGAGCACGGCCCGAGTGCGCGCGCAGAGCGCCGCCGAGCACCGGGTAGTACCAGTCCATCGAGTAGCGCCCCGGAGGCTCCGGCAGGTCCGTGCCATTGAACACGGCCATGTCCTTCTGCAGGACGCGCGCGACGCGCCGAAGCGCGGTCCGCCAGAGCGGGCGATTTACATCCAGCCGCTCCGCAATGCGAAGCGCGCACACCAAGCTGCCGTGAATCGACGATGAGCCCGTCACGAGCGGCGCGCGCCAGACCTTGTCGTTCTTTTGAGCCCACGCGAACGCGCCGTTCGGTAGCTGCAACGACACGACCCAATCGATCGCTCGTTCAACGTTCGGCCACAGCTCCGCGAGCACGTCGACATCCGGCTGGGCACAGAACAAGTGCCACAGGCCCGTCGCGATGTACGCCGCGTGATTGGTTTCTTGCGAGATTCGCGTCACGTGACCGCCGACGCGTTCTGCTGCAAACGCGCCATTCGGTTCTTGAATCGTCGCGAGGTAGCGATACGCCGCCTTCGCTTCGTCCACGCGACCGAGCGCAGCGAGTCCCATCGCCGCGTGCACGTGATCCCACGGGTCGCTCTTGCCGTCGTGCGACCACAAGATCTCGCCCGAGCTTTGCTGATGGGCGGCGAGCCAGTCCGCAGTCTTTCGTTGATCGCTGCCACGAAGCAGCGCCCGCTCACCATCCATCCTCGAAGTCATTGCTTTACTCCGTAGCACACCACGCTCTTGCCTAAGAAAGGTTGCAGGAAGGTTTCAAGTACGCGCGTGAGTGTCGGACGGCGCATCATGTCCCAAACCAGGAAGCGGTGGTAGAGCTTCACGGGGGGCGCATCGTCGCGCGATAAACCGACAGCGCACTTGAGCCACCAGTACGGCGCGTGCAACGCGTGTGCGGAGTGACTCTTGAAGACGCGAAACCCATGCCGTGAGAGCTTCGCGCGAAGCTCGCCACGCTGGTAGATGCGGATGTGGCCGCCGGGCCACGTGCGGTAGTCCTTCGACAGCGCCCAGCAGATGCTCTCGGGGATCGTGCTCGGAACCGACGCTGCGAGAACACCGCCAGGCTTCAGCACACGCGCGATTTCTTTCAGCGCGCGCTCGTCTTCGCCGAGATGCTCGAGCACCTCCGAGATGATCACGCAATCGAACGCGCCAGCTTTGAACGGCAGCTCGTAGACGCTGCCGCGCATCGAGATCCAAGGCCCCGCGCCAGGCACCGTTCCGCCGTATTGCACCGGAATCTCGTCCAGCTCGCGCAGCATCTTCGCGGTGTCCGAGACTTCGCTCTTTCCGAGGTCGAGACCAACTGCAGTCACGCCGGGGATCAAACGCGTCTGACGGATGTGACGCCCACCGCCGCAACCTACGTCGAGGATGCGCATGCCGGGCTTGAGGCCCAAGTGCTCGAACCGCATCGTCAGCACGTCGGCCTGTGTTCTGCGATGGCCTCGCGATATGCGTCGACCGTGCGCTCTGCCGCGCGCTGCCACGTGAACTCTCGAAGCACGCGCTCGCGGCCGGCTTTACCCATCGCGAGCCGGCGCGCCGGCTGATCGAGCAGCGAGTCGATCCCGTGCGCGAGCGCTGCACCGTTTTGCGGCGGCACGAGCATTCCACACGCGCCGTCTTCTCCGACGACCTCCGGCAACGCACCACCGCGCGACGAGAGCACCGCGACTTCGCTGGCCATCGCTTCGCCTGCAGGAAACCCAAACCCTTCGTAGAGTGAAGGGATGACCGCGAGGCTCGATTTCGCGTAGGCGCGCACGATGTCTTCGTTTTCGACGCGTCCGGTGAACTCGATGATGTCGCCGAGGCCGAGACGTTTCACGCGCTCGTCGGTGCCGGTCTCGTGGCCCGGACTACCGATGACTTTCAAACGCATCTTGGGGCGCTTCGTCCGCAAGAGCGCCAGCGCTTCGAGCAGGTAACGAAAACCTTTGAGCGGCGAGTCGGCGCTCAACGTCGTGATCAGTTGCTCCGGTATGCGCAGGATCTCGGGCATCGGCCGAAAGACGTCGAGATTGATCCCATTTCCGACGACGCGGATGTTCTTTCGCGGCAACTCGTACTCGCGCTGCAGGTCTTCACTCGCGGCTTGCGAGACCGTCAGGATGCGGTCGAGCTCGCGCGAGACCTTCAGCTGCGCGTCGACGAACGAGTACCAGCGACGCAGCCCGAAGCGCTGGCCCTTCGTGCGCGCGGCTTCATAGGCGATGCGGCGATCGACCGTGATCGGGTGATGGATCGTGGCCACGACGGGCGTGCGCTTGCGAATCGACAGAAGGCCCGGTCCGAGGCTCTGGTTGTCGTGGACGATGTCGTACCGGCGTTGATTGCCGAAGCGCTGAAAATTCCTCGCGACGCGCCGCGAAAAGCTGATCGGCTCGGCGAAGGCACCGAGCCGGCTCGACGCGTATTCGGCGAGGTTGATCGGGTCGAGCAGCTCGCGCGCGGCCGGCATCTCGAGCAGGTGGTCGGCATTCCACAGATCGAGGCTCGGTACTTTGAGCAAGTGCACGCCTTCGACGAGCTCGGGGTAGGGCTGGCCGCTCCATACCTCGACTTCGTGACCGAGGTCGCGCAACGCCTGACTGAGCAGTCGTACGTAGACGCCTTGTCCGCCCGAACGCGGGTTGCCGCGATACGTGAGCAGGCAAATTCGAAGCGGGCGCGAGCTCGGACGCAGGTTCGGACAAAAAGCAGGCATGAAAGCGACGGACACCTGCGGCTTGCGGAGTAAACGCCCCGCGTGGAGCTTTACTCACACGCGAGTCTCGCGGCCGGTCATTTCACCGATCCGCGGAGCCGCCGAGGCGCAAGCACTTTTACCTACACGCTTGTACGTGCCTTTGCAACGCAGGAACCCGAGGGTTTGGCGCCCCGAGCGCGGCACGAGCGCGCCACGAGTGTCGCTCGAAGCGTCCGGTCTCGCGGTGGCCAGCTCGGGGGACCGCAGCGGAGCGCGGCGGAAACGCTCTCTGCTTTACCTGGTGGGGCGAGCTGGTCTACACGGACGCCGTGAGACGCGACCACAGGCCGTTTTGGTTGATGCGCGCAACCGAGGCAGTCAGTCAGCTGTACGCCGCGCGCTACGTGGTGCCGCAGCTGGATGCGGCGGGCCCGGGCTGCAAGTTCATCAATCCGCGGTACTTCCTCGTGAACGGGCCGCGGATTCGGATCGGCAGTCACCTGCATACGATGGCGACGCGCGAGCGTCCGATCTCGATCACGACGTATCCAGATCCGGCGCAGACGAGTCGGATCACGCTCGGCAGTTACTGCATCATCTTACCGGGCGTGCGGCTGACGGCGGCGACGTCGATCACGGCCGGCAACAACTGCATGTTCGCGACGAACTGCTACCTCACCGATGCCGATTGGCATGACCACTACGACCGCACGTCGGCGCCGGGCAAGACTGCTAGCATCGTGCTCGGTGACAACGTCTGGATCGGCGACAGCGCGCTCGTGTGCAAAGGCGTGACGATCGGTGACAACAGCATCGTCGGTGCGGGCGCAGTCGTGACGCGCGACGTTCCCGCGAACACGGTCGTCGCTGGCAACCCCGCGCGGCCGGTGAAGCAACTCGATCCGGAACAAGCGATCAAGCGGCGTCAGGATCTGTTCGAGACGAGTGAAGACTACGCCGCGTTCTTGGAGCGCTACGACCGCTTCATGTTGTCGGGGAACTCGGTCGTGACGTGGTTGCGCTCACGAGTGTGGCCGTCTCGAGAACATTGACGGCTCCGCTCGATGCACTCAGTCGTCGAAGTGCGGAATCGCCGTTGCGTCTCCGGTTTCGACTGCGATTCGACTCAACTGAGCCGCCGTTTCACCGGGGTATGCGAACGGTTGATCCACCGCTACCGCGAACACCGCCAAACCCGTGATCGCATACCCCGAGTCGACGTAGTGACTCAACAAGACCGGACGAAACGACGCCTCACCAAACGACGTCCACTCCGTTCGAACCTCAGTCTCGACGTCCGAACCCGTCGTAACCTCGTGACCATGCGTCTCGCCCGCGATGTACTCGCGCGCCATCGCAAACAACGCCTCGGTCGGCTCCAACACGCCCACCGACGCAACCCAAATCGGGCCGTCTTCGGTCACGCGATACAACACTCCGTCCGTCGCACCGCTCTGCTCCGAAAGCACCTTCAGCGCAAGCTTCGCCCTCGCTTCCGAATCGGCACACGCACGCAACTTCGACTTCAGGACGGTCACCGCGATGCCTCGCTGCACCGTCGTTTCCATCGGCGCATGCGCCGGCGCAAGCTGATTTTTTTGCGCATCGCGCTTCATTCGCCGCGTCTTTGCGAACAACGCAGGATTGCCGGCCGGTGCAAACGCCTCCTCGCACGCCGCGCTGTACTTGTCCCACGCCGCTTGATCGAGCTGCACGAGCGCGACACGCGCGCGCGCCTCGTAGGCGAGTCCGAGGTTCAGGCCCGTCGTTCCGACCTGCTGCATGATCTCGATCGCACGTTCGGCGTTCCTGACCGCATCCGGATGCCCGACCCTCGCCTGCGCTATGCAGAGCGGCATGAGCACGTAGACCAACCCAAATCCGACATCGCCACGCTCGGCATCTCGCACGTATTCGAGTCCGACTTTCACCGCTTGCGCGCTGTCTCCCGACTCGTCGAGCGTGCGCACGTGCGAACCGGCCAAGTTAGGCCACAACTGATGTTCGCCCGCTTTCGTCATCGCGAGCGTCTCCGCCAATCCCGCACGTGCACTCATGACGTCACCGCGCACGCGCTGATGTTCTGCGCGAGCGAACGCGAGCACAGGATGCCAACCCAGGTTGGCGGCAGCGATCGGCGCGATCTCGTCGAGCGTGCGCTTGAGCCGCGTGAGATCGTCCATCGCTGCGTGCGCCGTCACCTGCCACAGCAGATGCGTGTTCTCGAACGACTGGCGGTTGCTGCTCTGAATGCGCAACCCGTCGTTCTCTGCCTTCATCCGGTCCGCTTCCTGGCTGTTTCCCTGCCAGAGCTGATACAGCATGCGAATCATCATCGCGTTCGCTTGAAACAGCAGATCGGTTTGAATCTTGTCGGCCCAGCCGAGCGACGACGCCAAACCCATGGCGGCTTCCATCATCCCGACACCGTTCATCACGAGCACGTGCACGTACCGGTGATGTGTCGGGTCCATGCCCGCGCGGTCCGGCGCCGACGTGCGCTCGAGCATCGACAGGTAGATCTGACGCGCGAGATCGGACTTCCCGCTCATTCGGGCCACGACACCCTTGTTGAGATCGGACACGACCCCGAGCGCGGGGGAGAGCACTGCCATGGGCTCGAGTGACGGCAGCGCGCGCATGCCTGGGATATCGAGCAGCGGTGCGCACGCTCCTACGAGCGTGATCGTCGCCCGACCCAGCGCTCTCAGCGCCACGATCGGCTCGACCACTCGCTCCGCCTCGGGTAACGCGTTGTACCGCCCTTGCGTCTGTTCGAGCGCCTTGATCAAGCGCGGCATCGGCTCCATCGCGGGATCGAGCTTCTCCCAATCTTCGAGGCCGCACGCGGTCTTGAGCTCCGCGATCAGCAAGGGGATCTGCGGCGTGTCGCGCATCCCCACGACCGCGACCAGGCCCGCGAACCGGCTGCGCACGGCATAGATGTCCGCCGGGCGGCGGTGCCGCTCGACGCACATCTTCAGCACGTCCTCGTAGGTCTGAAGCCAATCCTCCGGCAGCGATCGGATCAGCTTCGTGAATTCTTCCGGGCTGCGATCCGTGACTTCTTGCGAAGAGATCGAGTGCGCGACGAACAGATCGATCGCGCGTTCGCGCTCCCCCGCGCGCAGCAAATGCTGGGCGATCAGGAACTCGTCGCGGCGCGCCTCGAACACTTTCGCCAAGCGCGAGTGCACCGCTACCAGAACATCCGGCGAGAGCGGCTCGAGCAGAAGCTTGCTGAACGCGCGCACGTGAAGCACGTAGCGATCACCGGCTGCGCGCAAAGCGTCGGACTTGGTGAGCTGCTCGAGATCGCGCACGGTCTGCGCCGGATCGTGCCGCTCGCCGAGTGCGGCGCACTCCTCGAACGTGAAGCCATGCTCCGGGCACAACGCAAACGCACAACCGAGCATGCGAGCCGACTCGCTCAGGTCGTCGGCGCGCGCAGCGAGCATCTGCGCGATGCTGCCGGGGAGATCCGCGGGATCGATCCTGCCCGGCACCGACCACGCGCCGGCGCGGTACTGAACGACGCGGCGATCGACGAGGTGTTGCGCCAGGCGCAGGACATCGCGCGGGTTACCTTGCGACAGGACGAACGCGCGGTGTGCGAGCGCATCGAGCTCCGCACTTGCGCCGAACACCGACACGAGCAGCATCTTCACTTCGTTCTCCATCAACGGATGGAGTGGAAGGCGGCTCGCACGCTCGGCGAACAGCCGCAGTGCTGAGGCTGACAGCTGCGGAGACGCGACGTCGACCGTCGCGATGATCAAGATCGAGGTGTGTTTCAGCCGGTTCGCCAAGAGCGCGATGGCTGCGGCAGACGGCTCGTCGAAACGATGCAGGTCATCGGCCGCGATCAAAAGCGGGGTAGAAGCCGATACCGTCAACAGCAGCTCTCGCAGCGCGGTCTGCAATCGCGGGCGCAACTCGGCCGGATCGAGCTCGGACGGCTTTACCTCCGTGTTGGCTGCGAGCTCCGGCACCACATGCAAGAGTAGGGCGAGGTCTGCTGCCGCAGCCTTCTGCGTCGCATCGGGCATCGCGCGCGCGAGCTGGCGCACGATCGCACGCATCGCGCCGTATTCGCCTTCGGCTGCGTCGTCCGCATCCGCACGCAGCACGGTCGCGCCGAGAAGTTTGCCCGCGAGCACGCACGCGTCGAGAAACCGCGTTCGACCCACGCCCGACGTGCCTTCGACGAGCGCCGCGCTTCCACGCTTGCGCATCGCACGCAGCGTCTTGGTGCGCACGCGCGCGAGCTCGGCAGTGTGACCCACAAACGTGGGAGTCGTCAGGTACGACTGCGCGACGACGAGTTGTTCGTCGACCGGCCGGCCTTCGATCGCGGCGAGCCGCTCCATGACCTCGGCGGCGCACGTCGGACGATTCTCCGGATCGAGCTGGAGCAAATCGAGCACGAGCGCATCCAGCGCTTCCGGAATCCCCGCCACGAGCTCGGAAGGCCGAGCCACGCCGAAGCGCCACGCATTCGGCAGCGCCGAAAACTCGCGCACCGGGTACGCGTGATGTCCCGTCAGGGCGTAGTACAGCGTCGCCCCGAGCGCGTAGAGATCCGTCCGCGCATCGAGCGGTTGCATGTTCAACACTTCAGGCGCGCAAAATACGGGCGTTCCGACGAGCTCTTTGGTCGGACCCATCGGCGTCATCGCGCCGAAGTCGATCACCTTCGCGGTGCCGTCGCTGGTGCAGCGGATGTTCCGCGGACTGATGTCGCGGTGCACGATGCGTCGCGAGTGCACGAGCGACAACCCCGAGCACACGTCGCGTGCGATCGCACAGACGCGGCGGTAGTCGGCCGGCACGAGCTGCTGCAAGTCGCCGCCGTCCAGCAGCTCCATCGTGTAGTACGGGCCCTGATCGTCGATCGCGTAGTCGTAGACTTCCACGATGCGTGGATGCGCCAGCTGCGCGAGCGTGTGGTACTCGCGAGCGAACAGCTCGTGCGTCTGCCGGCGCTGATCGACGCTGCCCTTCGACTCGGGGCGTTTCAACGCCAGTCGGCGCCCGGTTTCCTTGTCGCGCACCAAATACACGACGGCCATGCCGCCGCCGCCCAGCCCGGACAGCAGCTCGTAGCGGCCTCCGAATGCGTCTCCCTTCTGCGTCACTGTCGCGTCGGCGGATGGCGGCGGAGGAGGCTCACTCGCGTGCAATTTCACGCCTGAATTCTAACACTTTCTGGCGTGGGAAGCTCGCCCCGAGCTGGCCGATCTGGGTGGTGAGCAGGGCGACCACGCACACCCACGATCGGCGTTGCAGCCCTCAGCGGCAGCAGGTCGCCGGTCGAGCGACTACCCGAGCGCCGCAGCTCTCAGCTGCGAGAGTCTGGAAACCAGCGCGCGCGCAGGTAGCCGAGCAGTGTGTTGCCGGCGAGCCGGCGCGCGTCGAACTGATCTTTGAATGTCTGGTACGGCAGTCCGCCGACGAACAAGGCATGCCGCCGCGTCGTGTGGCCGACTTCGGGAAGCTCGCCGATCGGCTTCGCCGGATTTCCGGCTGCGATCGTGTTCTTCGGAACGTCGCGCGTCACGATCGCACCGGCGCCGATGATGCTGTTCTCGCCGATGCGCACACCCTTGCAGATACGCGCGCCGTCGCACACCCAGACGTTGTCTTCGAGCACGACCGGCTCGCGCTTGCCCGGGTAGATGCGGTGCTGCGGATCGTGCCAGTCCGCATCCGTGATGAACACGTTCTCGGCGAGCATGCAGTCGTCGCCGATCTCGACGTGAATCGCCGATCGAATCCGCACACCCGGTGCGACGATGCAGTAGCTGCCGATGTCGATCGCACCGTCGCCGCCTTCGAACGGATCGACCGCGAACGACACCGGCTGTGTTCGCGTGGCGTACAGGTGGAAGTGATCGCCTGCGCGAATGTTCTCGCCGCGAATGTCCAAGTAGCGCGCGCCGACGAAGCGCGGCTCGACGCCGAGCGCATCGAATTGCGGATGGATGAAGTGTCTATTCCAGCCGAGATGCCAGCGCTCCTCTAACTTCTCGGCCCAATACGGGTGATGCGGTCGACGCACGGGCGAAAGCAGAACGCACCTCGCACGCCAAAGCAACTTTGCTTGGGCCAGCGGCGGCTCAGTACCTCAGCCGGCTTTTTTCGGCCGCGCTCTTAAGCTACTGCGAACACATGGCCGATAACGATTCTCGCAGCGGGGCTCGCTATACGACTCCCGAGATCCTCGCGTTCGTCGATCGCACGCACGCCGCGCACGACGCATCGCTCGCGCGTGCCTTTGCAGCACCCGCGCAACACGGCATGCCGGCGATCCAAGTCGGCATCTCGGAAGGGAAGCTGCTCACGCTGCTGACTCGGCTCGCCGGTGCGCGCAAAGTCGTCGAAGTCGGGACGCTCGCCGGGTATTCGGCGCTGCGCATCGCGCGCGCTTTGCCGACTGACGGGAAACTCTGGACGCTCGAGCTCGATCCGAAGCACGCGCGCATCGCGCAGGACAATCTCGAGGCCGCGGGACTCTGGAATCGCGTGAAGGTGGTGATCGGTCCTGCGCTCGCGTCGCTGAAGACGCTCGAGAACGAAGCACCGTTCGATGTCGTGTTCCTGGACGCCGATAAAGAGGGCTACCTGGACTACGCGCGCTGGGCGCACGTAAATCTTCGGCCGGGCGGCCTGTTACTCGCCGACAACAGCTATTACTTTGGCAAGCTCCTGGACAACTCGCCTGGATCACAGCGCATGCGCGAGTTCCACGCGTTCGTGGGAGAGCATTTCGACAGTGTTTGCATCCCCACTCCCGACGGGTTGGTACTGGGGCTCAAGTGACCCCAGTCACCTCCCTTGACCCACCTTCCGTCAGGGCCGCGAACTCGTCCCAACCCGGGGGATTTCCCTTCGTTGACGCTGGTAGATCGGTCGGTTAGGGTGCGCGGCACGCCTTGGCCGTCCCTCTTTTCAGGGCCTGCTCGCCCTTGCAAACGCTGGTCGAGGCGTTGCGAGAGGCTGGGCGTTTCTCGTAACAGTTTCGGGGTCATACTGCGCCTCTGGTCGGGGTTCTGCTCGCATGGACATCACACCCATTCGTCGTCTGGCCATCGTCAACCGCGGGGAAGCCGCCATGCGCTGCGTGCGCACGGTGAAGAGCTTGCGCGCCTTAGAAGGAACGGACCTGCAGGTCGTCGCGCTGTACACGGACCCTGATCGCGAGGCGCCATTCGTGCGCCACGCGGATCTCGCTGTCCGACTGCCGATCAAGACGACGCCGGTTGCTGCGTACCTCGATCACGACCTGCTGATCGCGACGCTGAAGCAGGTCGGAGCTGATGCGGTGTGGCCCGGCTGGGGCTTCGTCGCGGAGAGTGCAGAGTTCGTCGATCGGTTGCGCGACGAAGGCATTCGGTTCCTCGGTCCGACCGGCGACACGATGCGGCGGCTCGGCGACAAGATCGCTTCGAAGGAGCTGGCCGAGCGCGTGGGCGTGCCGGTGACAGCGTGGAGTGGCGGCGTGTTGCGGGACATTCCCCACGCGCGCGAGGCTGCCGAGAAAGTCGGCGCGCCGCTCGTAGTGAAAGCTTCGGCCGGCGGTGGTGGCCGCGGCATTCGCGTGGTCGAGGATCTGAGCACGCTCGCAGCTGCATTCGAGTCTGCGCGCTCCGAAGCGAAGAGCGCGTTCGGCGACGACCGCTTGTTCCTCGAGAAGATGGTCAAAGGCGGTCGGCACATCGAAGTGCAGATCGTCGCCGACAAGCACGGCTGGGTGAAAGCGCTCGGCACGCGCGACTGCTCGGTGCAGCGTCGCCATCAAAAGGTGATCGAAGAAGCGCCGCCGACGGGCCTGTCGCCGGGCGTGATCGACCGCGTGAAGCGCGCGGCCGAGATGCTCGCGGCCGAGGTCGGTTATTCGGGTGTCGGAACGGTCGAGTTCCTCGTGAAGGACCCCGACTTCTTCTTTCTCGAGATGAACCCACGCTTGCAGGTCGAGCACGGCATCACGGAAGAGATCACGCGCACCGACCTGGTCGAGCTGCAGATCCGCATCGCGCGTGGCGAGAAGCTCTCGGGGCTGAAGCCTCAGGACTTCGGCGTGTGTATCGAGGCGCGTGTCAACGCCGAGGATCCCGACCAAGGCTTCTTGCCTGCACCGGGCCGTATCGCGTTGTTTGATCCAGCACTCGGGCCCCGTGTCCGTATCGATACAGGTGTCGTCGCGGGCAGCACCGTTCCGGCCGCGTTCGACTCGATGGTCGCGAAGGTGATGGCCTTCGGTGATACGCGCGAAGAAGCACGGGCACGGCTCGTGAGCGCGCTGCGCGACTTCGACTTGGTGATCGAGCGCGGGGCGACGAACAAGAGCTATCTGATTCAGCTGCTGGAATCGGCGCCGTATCGCAAGGGCGGCGTCGACACACGTTGGCTCGACCGCTGGAATGACGAGCGCGACAAGCAAGCGCCGCACGCGGTCGAAGGCTTGGTACTCGCCGCGATTCTCTCGTACCGCGCGCAGTGGGGCGCGGAGAGGCGCAACTTCTTTGCTGATACGGGTAGCATCACCCCCGATAAGATCCCGGCGCTGAACGGGCGCGAGCTGGATCTGGAGTATCGCGGCGAGAGTTATCGCGTGCGCGTGTTCTCGGTTGGTGCCTCGCGTTACCGCGTGCATCTCGACGGCCAGACCGTGAGCGCACGCTTCGGCGACCCCGAGGCGCATACCGCGCGCATCGTCATCGCAGGGCGCTACCTGCGCGCCGTGCACGACGTCACGGACGCATACATCCGCGTCGAGGTCGAAGGTTCGACGCACCGCTTCGGTCGCCAGACCGCGGGCCAAGTGCGCGCGGGCGCGCCGTCGATGGTCGTGTCGATCGAGGTCAAGCCCGGCGACAAGGTCAAGCCCGGTCAGACGCTCGGCATGGTCGAAGCGATGAAGATGGAGATCGGGTTCTCCGCGCCGGTGGCTGGTGTCGTGACCGAGGTTCGCGTCTCGAAAGGCCAGCAAGTGGCCGCGGGCGACGTGTTGCTCGTGATCGAACCCATGCGCGAAGAAGGCGCTGAGGAAGCCGCGGCTGGTCAACGGCTGAAACTGCCGGAAGAGAAAGACCCGCTCGGCTTGTTGTTCGACGACGGCATTGCGGGAAAGCTCACACCAAACCTCTTGAAGGCCGAAGCGTCGACGGCGACCGACCGCGAGCAAGCGATGCTTTCGGCCGCGGAGGAGACGCGGCGAATCCTGCTCGGGTTCGACGTCTCCGAGAACCGCTTCAATAAGTTGCTCTCGTTCCTCGAAGCGGAGCTGCCGGAAGAGGGTCTGAGCAAGACGTTCCTCGCCGAGCTCGCGCAGCTGCGCTCGCAGCTCACGGTGTTCGTTGCGGTCGAACAATTGTTCTCGCGCGCTCGGCCGGTATCGGAGTCGGGCGTGCTCGGGCCGTCGAGCAATGCGCGGTTCCGCGCATATCTGCGGCGCATGCGCTCGCAGGGCGCGGGCATTGCGCAAGACTTCCTCGATTCGCTGAAGGTCGCGCTCGGTCACTACGGGCTGACCAGCCTCGAGATGAGTGAAGAGCTCGAGAAGTCCGTGTTCCGCATGTTTGCGACGCAGCGCGACCCCGAACCGCGGCGCCGTCTCGTGATGGCGATCTTGCGGCGCTTGATCGCACTCGTGACGCAAGGCGTGGACGTGTCGGCGGACGAAGATCTGCGCGACGCGCTCACGAAGATCGCGAGCCTGCGTGACATGGTGAGCAACGCGATCGCGGACAACGCGCTCGAAGCGCACTACCGGATCTTCCAGCGTCCCGCGCTGGCGCGGCAAGCGGCTCAAACTGCAGCCCGGCTCGAAGCTTGGTTGACTGCGGCGGAGTCGCAGAGCGCGACGACATCGACGCCTGCGGCCGTGCTCGCGGAGCTGAGCTCGGCGCCGGCACCGCTGTTCGCGCGCGTCGCGCATTGGTTGCATGGCGATGACCGCCAGCGCCGTGCGACGGCAGTGTCTGCGGTGCTTCGCCGCGCCTACGCGCCGAAGCAGCCGATCTCGCAGGTCTCCGAACCGGCGGCGGGCTTCACCGTCGATCGCTTGGTCTTCGAGACCGGTCTCGTGCTCGGTACGTTTGCGTCGCTGAGCGAGGTCGAGCGCGCCACGAAGGTGCTCATCGATCTCACGCGTGCGGGCAAAGTGCACGCGCTCGAGCTCGTCGTCGTGATCGAGGACGAAGATCAGCGCGAAGCTGCGGTCGCCGAAGCGCAAAAGGCGCTGACGGGCGGGCTCGGTGCGGGGCGTTTGACGCTCACGCTGGTGACGCCGGACGGCGCTGCCCATCACGAGACGTTCACCCAAACCGACGCGGGAGTGAATCGCGTCGAGCTGCAGGGCGTACATCCCGAAGCGGCGGAGCGGCTCGATCTCGGGCGCTACGTCAACTTCGAGCTCGAGCGCCTCTGGGGCAGTGAGGACGTGTACTGCTTCTTCGCCAAGGCGAAGCAGGACGCGAACGATCAGCGCATCTTCGTGCTCGCGGATGTACGCGGGCGTCCGGATGGCGACGGCAAGAGCGCGGATCAGTTCGTGCCGATCTTCGAACGCGCCTTGCAAGAAGCGACGCGTACGTTGCGTTTGAACCTCGGCATTCGTGACCCACGTCGCGAGCTGCAGTGGAATCGCCTCGTGATGCACGTGCAGAACGAAGTGGAGATCGACGCGGCGACGGCGCAACGCCTCGCCCGCCGGTTGCTTCCGAATGCGCGTTACCTCGGTCTCGAAAAGACGATCGTTCGGCTGCGGCTCGCGAATCCGGATCGCAAGGACTCGGATGCGCGTCAGGTCGAGATCGCGTTTTCGGATCTCGCGAGCAGCCGGCTCGACATGGCGTGGCGCCGTCCGCGTCGCGTCCCGCTCGTGCCCGCCTCGCCGTACGAGCGAAAAGTCGCGGCGTGCCGGCGGCGTGAGAACGTCTATCCGTACGAAATCGTCAAAATGCTCACGCAGGGCAACGAGGCTGCGGAGCGGGCGGTCGAAGCCTCGCAGAACATGGATGCGCGGCCGGTGCTTCCGGTCGGCACGTTCGAAGAGTACGAGCTCGATCAGAGCGGCAACGGCAAGGCCGTGAGCGTCGCCGGTCGTGAGCCCGGCAAGAACACGAGCTCGATCGTGTTCGGTTTGATCTCGACGTCGACGAAGAAAGTGCCGGAAGGCATGAAGCGCGTGCTCGTGTTGTCGGACCCGACGATGGGCATGGGCTCGATCGCGACGCCCGAGTGCGATCGCTTGGTCGCCGCGATCGATCTCGCGGAGAAGCTGAGCGTTCCGGTGGAATGGGTTCCGGTGTGTGCCGGCGCGAAGATCGCAATGGACAGTGGCACAGAGACGATGGACGCGATCGCGCGTGTCGTCCGGCGGATCGTGACGTTCACCCAGACCGGTGGCGTGATCCACTGCGTCGTGACGGGCATCAACGTCGGTGCGCAGAGCTACTGGGACTCGCTCGCGACGATGCTCATGCACACGCGCGGGTGTTTGATCATGACGCCGACGGCGTCGATGGTGCTCACGGGTAGCAGTGCGCTCGCAGCATCGGGTTCGGTATCGGCCGAAGACGAAGTTGCGATCGGCGGTCACGAGCGCGTGATGGGGCCGAACGGCGAAGCGCAGTACTTCGCGCCGGATCTCTTGTCCGCCTACAAGATCCTCTACGACCACTACGAGTACACGTACGTCGTGCCTGGCGAGAAGGGCCCGCGGCGGCTCGTGAGCTCGGATGCGAGCGCGCGCGACGTCACGACCTATCCGTACAACGACGGCAAGCCGGGTCCGCAGGCGTTCAAGACGGTCGGCGAGATCCTCGATCCGAAGACGAATCCGGGTCGCAAGCGCATGTTCGCGATGCGTGCACTCATGCAGGGCGTGATCGACGGCGACGGTGGCCATCTCGAACGCTGGGCGCACCACGTCGGTGCGGAAACGGCGATCGTTTGGGACGCGCACCTCGGTGGTTACCCGGTGTGTTTGCTCGGCATCGAGAGCCAGAACTTGCAGCGCACGGGATATCGCCCGGCGGATGGTCCGGAAGAGTGGAACGGCGGCACGCTGTTCCCGCAGTCGAGCAAGAAGGTGGCGCGTGCCATCATGTTTGCGAGCGGCGTGAGGCCGGTCGTGCTGCTCGCGAACATCTCGGGCTTCGACGGTTCACCCGAGTCGATGCGGAAGCTGCAGCTCGAGTACGGCGCCGAGATCGCACGTGCGGTCGTGAACTTCCAGGGCCCGATCTTGTTTTGCATCGTCGGCCGGTACCACGGTGGTGCGTACGTCGTGTTCTCGCGCGGCTTGAACGACAATTTGCGAGCGAGCGCGGTCGAGGGTTCGTACGCCTCGGTGATCGGTGGCGGCCCGGCTGCCACGGTCATCTTCCCGCGCGAAGTGCGTGCGCGCGTCGCGGCGGATCCGCGGATTCAAGCGTTGCGCGCGACGTTGAAGGGCAATCCGACGGCGGAAGAGCGTGCCGCGTTCGACAAGCTGCGTCGCGACGTGACGATCGAGAAGCGTGGCGAGCTCGCTCGCGAGTTCGATGCGGTTCACTCGGTGGAGCGTGCGAAGCGAGTGGGCTCGATCGAGGAGATCATCCCGGCGCACACGATTCGCCCGTACTTGATCGACACGCTGACGGCCGATCTCGCGCGTCTGAACAAGTGAAGCGCACACGAAGCTCACCAAGCTCACGAAGGTCACGAAGCTCACTGAAGGATCATGGCGCTGCGGATCACCGCCGCTTGATCCTCGGTGAGCTTCGACGCGCTCGCGTTTGTGGTCGGGAACATGAGGTTGTCGGCGCCGGCGCCTTCGCAGTCCTCGGCGTCGAGGCCCGTTTCGTCTTGGTCGCGTGATCGATCGCATACGGGCGTGTCCGGCAGCGGATCGATCACGTCGCCGTTCACTTCCGTCGTGTGAAACAAGCCGAACGCGTGACCGAGCTCGTGCGCGAGCGTTCGCCCGAGTTGCACCGGGTCGCCCGTGACTGGGTTCGCCGCAATCACGATTCCCGATGCGCCGGTGCCGTGCATGCCCCATGGAAGCGGCGTGGCGCCGGTGATCGCGCCGACGTTTGCTTCACCCTGCGCGTCGATGTCGCCGACGAAGAACACGTCGAACGCAGGATTGCCCGCGCCCGCCGAGAGCTTGTATAGCTCGGGAAGCTGCGGGTAGACGCGGTATTGCTGAACGATGTTCGCGAAGCCGCGACTGACTTCGGCGTCGGGGAGCTCGCTGCCGCGCTCGAGCAGCTCGCCGGTCACGTGAACCTGCCGGAGGTCGCCGACGAACACGCCGGCGGGTTCGAAGATGCGATCGACTTCCTCGAGTGCGCCCGCGATCGTGGCTGGGATCGCATCCCCGGCGTCATCGAACTCTTCGGCGCCGACGTAGTACAAGTTGAGATCGAGTCGGCCCGCACCGGGCTCGCCGGACAGCTCCGTGATCCGCGCGTCGCCGGCGCGTTTGGTCTCGACGGTCAAGCGGTAGCCAGCCTCCGACGGCGCAGCGCGCGGGCCGTTCGGAATCAGAACGGTCAGTGGATAGACGTGATCCCCGATCGCAACGGGATTGATCGGGCCGGCCGGGTCGCCGAGCGCTTCGCTGTCGAACCACAGCGCGTCCTTGTCCATCGGCGCGAGCGTCCGCGCACAAACTGGTGGGCGGCACGTCGTGTCGGGCGAGGGGATCGGCCACGTGTCGTCGTCGAGATGTTCGATGACGAAGAGAGCGGGCTGCTTTGCGCCGCGAAGCGAGAGCGTGTCGTTTCCACCACTGAAGGCGTTCGCACGTGTCCCGACACCGATGCTCGCACTGTTCGGCAGGTTTACCATCGCGACGCAGGCCGACACGCCGTGCAGACGCCCGCCTTCGCCACGCGCGTAGACCGCTTGGCAGCGCTGGAGCTTCGCGCAATCGCTGTGGTCGCTACATGGTTCGACACAAGTCCCGGCCAACACGCAGATGCCAGTCGCGCATTGCGAGCTGCGCTCGCAGCTCTCAGCGGCGGCGCGCCCCTGCCGCTCAGAGCTGCAGGTGAGCGCGAGTGGCGCGAGGTCCTCGGCGTTCAGATCGGGGGCGGCGAGGCACGCGAGGCCATCGCACTCCGCTCCACTCTCGCAAGCCATTCCGGCTCGGCCGCCCGACCCGGAGCTGCAAGCCGCTGCGAAACACGCGAGGGTGCCGAGCAAGCGGTAGCACCGTGTCATCTGGCCAGGATACGTGGGTCGGCGGAGTAACCCAAACTCCGTGGAGCTGCAGCGGTGAGCGGCAACGTCAATAAGCGGCGGCAGCTCCACCACCGCGAGTCACGTCCGCGACTGCGCGATAGCCCAGGGTCTTCGGGTCGACCTCGATGCAGTCCGCGTGGCCGATCTTGCCCCAAGGAATCGTCTCCACCGTATGGCCGAGCGCGCGCAAACCCTCGACGAGCTCCGGCTCCACCGTGGGCTCCACCATCACTTGGTCGGGTAACCACTGGTGATGCACGCGCGGCGCTTTCACTGCCTCGTCGAGCGGCCAACCGTAGTCCACGAGATCGCGCATGAGCTGCGTGACTGTAGTCGTGATCGTCGGGCCGCCCGGTGTCCCGAGCACCGCGCGCAGCTGCCCGTCTTTGAGCAGCACCGTCGGCGTCATGCTGCTCAACATCCGCTTCCCCGGTTGAATCGCGTTGCGCTCGCCCTGGACGAGCCCGTACGCGTTCGGCTTGCCTGGGTCGGCGGCGAAATCGTCCATCTCGTTGTTCAGCAAGATGCCGAGCCCCGGCAGCGCGACCTTCGAGCCGAAACCGGTGTTGAGCGTGTAGGTGTTGGAGACCGCGTTACCCGCTTCATCGACGACCGAGAAGTGCGTGGTCTGGGGACTTTCTTCGCGAGGCGTGCCTGCGCTGATCGTGCTCGACGGCGTCGCGTGTGCGGGATCGATGTTCGTCATGCGCTGTTGGATGTAGGTCGGGTCGAGCAATCCGGCGACCGGCAGCTTCACGAAGTCGGGATCTGCGAGCCACTCGTTGCGATCGGCAAACGCGCGGCGCGACGCTTCGATGTACAGATGAAAACTTTGAGGGCTGCGCGCAGGGTACTTGCGAAAGTCGAGCAGCTCGCTCGCGAACAAGATCTGCCGCATCACGATCCCGCCCCCGGAGGGCGGTGGCATCGTGATCACTTCGTGACCGAGGTACTCGAAGCGCATTGGCTCGCGCGCAATCGCCTTGTATTGAGCGAGATCTGCGGCCGTCCACAGGCCACCGAGCGACTGCATGCGGGTCGCGATCGCATTCGCGAGTTGCCCGATGTAGAACGATCGCGGGCCTTCCGTTGCGATGATCTGTAGGGTCGCCGCGAGTTCGGGTTGCTTCCAGAGGCCGCCGGTAGGGATCGGTTGACCGTCCGGTCCGAGATACGTGCGCGCGGTATCCGCGAATCCGGCGTCGCGCATTTGCACCGCTGCGCGCTGCATGTCTTCGGCGTGCGACTGTTCGAGCGCGTGGCCATCCCGCGCGAGCAGAATGGCGGGTGCGATCAAGTCCGCCCAGGGTTTCGAGCCAAAGCGCTGATGGGCGAGCTCGAGCCCGGCGACGGTGCCAGGAACGCCCGCTGCGAGCGGACCGACGACGCTCGCTTTCGTGAGCTTGCCTGACGCGTCGAGGTACATCGCGCGTGTCGCTGTGAGTGGCGCAACTTCGCGATAGTCGATCGCGACGTCTTGGCCATTCGCCCAATGCACCACCATGAATCCGCCGCCGCCAATGTTGCCCGCGGACGGATGTGTCACCGCAAGTGCGAACGCGACTGCGATCGCGGCATCGACTGCGTTCCCTCCGGCTTTCAGTACGGCCAGTCCGGCAGCGCTCGCGTTCGTTTCGGCGCTCGCGACTGCCCCATGGGTTCCGACTGCGACGCCGGGCTTATCGCCGCCTTCAGGCAGGCCCCGCGTGATTGCGGGGAGCGTCGCGGTCTGTGCCGTCTTAGCGGCAGGCGTCTGCGACGTCTGTGTCGCGCAGGCGCAAACCAGTGCGATCGCGATTACGAATCGAAAGGGGGAGGGAAGTGTGCGCATGGTGGACGGACTATCGAGAAAGCAAGGACCTGGGGCAAGCAGAGTCCGAGACCCGAATCCGAGTCGCAACCGTGC
>Ga0193753_10000988_pt1 | contig 25532 bp, 17 predicted proteins | sample H1c2metaG_FD_144925 | JGI IMG/M metagenome (GOLD analysis project Ga0193753, IMG submission 144925) | Soil microbial communities from a riparian zone of the East river system, Colorado, United States - H1c2 | ecosystem: Environmental > Terrestrial > Soil > Riparian zone | place: USA: East... | reverse complement strand
AGTTCTACCAGCTCTACGCCTACTTCGATCAAGTCCCCGAAACCGGCCGCGGCATCAAGTACGGCAACTCTCCGCCGGTAGTGCCCGCCCCCACCGCCGATCAGCAACAGTCGCTCAACAAAATGACCGCGGAAATCGCTCGTGTGGAGAGGACCCTCGCCGACCGTGACAAGTCCATTCAACGCGCACAGACCCAATGGGAGCATCACCTCTCTGTTTCTCCAGCACAGAACCGCGACCGTGAGGGAGCGGCGGTCTGGTCCCCCACTCGTAACTCGCTAGCCGCATTCCCCTCCACAACCCCCACCCCCATCGACACCGGCGTCCACACGCCCTTGGACATCGACGACCCGTTCACCATCTCCGCCCGCATCCAATCCACCGGCGCGCCCGACGGCAGCATCGTCACCGAAATGGTCGACGACCCGCACGGCAAAGGCTTCGGCCTCAATGTGGATCACGGCAAAGTCCACGTCAACCTCACTAGCATCTGGGTCGACGACGCCATCCGCGTCGAATCGGAAGAAACACTCGCGGCCAATCGCTGGTACCACCTCACCGCCACCTACGACGGCTCTAAAATCGCCAGCCACGTCCACATCTACATCGATGGCCAATTAGCGAAATCGAAAGTCCTGATGGACACTCTCTACCGCCCCTACCGCAACGGCAGAAGAGAATTCAAAATGCCCATCCGCATCGGCAGTGGCTGGGGTCCCGAGCGCCATTTTCACGGCCTGATCGGCAACGTTCATTTGTACTCGACTGTCTTGTCCGACGAAGAAATCGAAGCCTTGGCAAACACCAACGCACTCTCCACCCTCGCGGCCAAAAAACCGGAATCCCGCGCGCCCGTTGAAAACAACATCCTGCGCTGGTCATTTCTAGAAACCGCTGCGCCCGCGCCCGATCGCGAGTCCTGGCGCAAACTAGCCGCCCTGCGTGCCGACAAGGAAAAATTCGAGCTCACCTTCCCCAGTGTCATGGTGATGGCGGACATTCCGAAGCGGCGCGAAACCCACATGCTCATCCGCGGCGCCTACGATAAACCCGGCGGTATAGTCGAGCCCGGCGTTCCCGCGGCGCTCAATCCGCTACCCGCGAACGCTCCCAACAATCGCCTCGGTTTCGCGGAATGGGTCGTCGATCCCGCCAACCCATTACTAAGCCGCGTCACCGTCAATCGCTTCTGGCAAGTGTATTTCGGAACCGGCATCGTGAAAAGCGTCGAAGACTTCGGTAGCCAGGGTGACTATCCCTCCCATCCCGAACTCCTCGATTGGCTCGCCACCGAATTCACAAGCGAGGGTTGGGACGTCAAAGCGATGCAGAAACTCATCGTCACGAGCGCGACCTATCGCCAATCCTCCGAAGCCTCGCCCGAGCAGCGCGAGCGCGATCCCGATAACCGCATGCTCGGTCGCGGCCCGCGTGTCCGCCTCCCCGCCGAAATCATCCGCGATCAAGCGCTCGCCGCCGCCGGTCTGCTGGTAGAAAAAATCGGCGGCCCCTCCGTCATGCCGTATCAGCCGCCCGGGCTCTGGAAAGAAATCGGCATGCAGGATACCGACTACGATCAAGGCCACGGCGCCGATCTCTATCGCCGCAGTCTCTACACCTACGTCAAGCGCACCGCCGCGCCGCCGACCATGGTCAACTTCGACGCCTCTCTGCGCGAAGACTGCGTCGTGCGCGCCAACCGCACCGACACGCCTCTCCAAGCCCTCGACCTGATGAACGGCGAGCAGTTCCTCGAAGCCTCGCGCTCCATCGGCCAGCGCATGCTCGAAGAAGGCGGAGCAACTCCCGACGCTCGCCTGCGCTACGGCTTCCGCCTCGCTCTAGCCCGCTATCCAACCACTGCGGAGCTCGCCGTGCTCCACGACAATCTGCAATATCACTTGGATTATTTTTCGGATGCCGCGAAAGCGAAAGAATACTTGCATCAAGGCGAATCCCCGGCCGACCCCAAGCTGAAACCCCGCGACCTCGCCGCCTACGCCTCCGCCGCCAGCCTCATCCTGAACCTCGATGAAACCATTACCAAGGAGTAATATGTCCGATTCCGGTTTGCCCCTAGAAGAAACCCGCCGCCATTTCTTCGGCCGCAGCGCCACCGGCATCGGTATCGCCGCTCTATCCTCTCTGCTTTCTCCTGACCTCGCCTCCGCCGAACCTGTGATTCCGGGCTTCCCCAATTTCCCGATCACCGCCAAGCGAGTCATCTATCTCTTCCAGCACGGCGCGCCGTCTCAACTCGATCTGTTCGACTACAAACCCGCTCTCGGAAAGCAGCGCGGCACCGATCTGCCCGAATCCATCCGCAACGGCCAGCGCCTCACCGGTATGAGCGCCTTCCAAACGAAATTCCCCACCGCGCCGTCCATCTTCAAATTCGCGCAATACGGCGAAAGCCGCGCCTGGCTCAGCGAGATTTTGCCTCACACCGCCAAAGTCGTCGACGAATTGGCAATCATCCGGTCGATGCAGACCGAGCAGATCAACCACGATCCCGCCGTCACCTTTTTCCAGACCGGCTTCCAACTCGCCGGCCGCCCCAGCATCGGCTCCTGGATCTCGTACGGACTCGGCAGCGAAAACAAAGATCTGCCCGCCTTCATCGTCATGGTGTCGCAAGGCGTCGGCAACACGCAGGCGCTCGCCGACCGCATGTGGAACAGCGGCTTTCTCTCCACCGAATACGCCGGCGTCAAGTTCCGCAGCGGCCACGATCCTGTTCTGTTTTTATCGAATCCCGCTGGCTACGAAACTCCCGCCCGCCGCCGCTTCCTCGACGACCTCGGCAAGATGAATCAATTGAACGAGCACAAGTTTCAGGATCCGGAAATCTCCACCCGCATCGCGCAGTACGAGATGGCCTACCGCATGCAAGCCTCCGTCCCCGACTTGACCGATCTTTCGAAAGAGCCTGATTCGATCTTCGAGATGTACGGCCCCGACGCCCGCAAGCCTGGCACCTATGCAGCAAACTGCATACTCGCTCGCCGCTTGGCCGAGCGTGGCGTCCGCTTCATCCAACTCTTTCATCGCGGTTGGGATCAGCACAGCAATCTGCCCAAAGAAATCGCCGGGCAATGCCTGCAAACCGATCAACCCACCGCCGCTCTTATTCAAGACCTGAAACAGCGTGGCATGTTAAAGGACACGCTCGTCGTCTGGGGCGGGGAATTCGGCCGAACTGTTTACTCGCAGGGCACGCTCACCGAAACCAACTACGGCCGCGACCATCACCCGCGCGCCTTCACCATGTGGATGGCGGGCGGCGGCGTCAAAGCCGGCCAGACTTACGGCGAGACCGACGACTACAGCTACAACGTGGTCAAAGATCCGGTCGATATCCACGACCTGCACGCGACTATATTGCGCTGCTTCGGCGTCGATCACACCAAGCTAACGTATAAATATCAAGGAAGGCGCTTCCGCCTTACCGATGTCAGTGGCCACGTTATCAACGATCTATTACAAACAACTGTATGAGCACACGCCGCGACGCCCTAAAATTATTCGCCATAAGCGCAGTTCCCGCGCTCGCGCAACAGACGAAGGAAGTCCAAACGCAGCCCGGGCATCTGGAAGCCGGACCGACAACGCAAACTCCGGTGCCCTTCTTGCAGCCGGCCGAATTCAAAACCATCGAAGCGCTGAGCGAACGCATCATCCCGCGCACCGACACTCCCGGCGCGAAAGACGCGGGCGTCGCCCTGCTGATCGACAAAGCCATCGTCGCCGACCCCACTGTCATGCAGCCCTTCCGTGCCGGCATCGCCGACTTGAACGCCCTCGCAATCTCGAGCTACGGCTCGGAATTTACAGCGCTCACCGAAACGCAACAGATCGCGATCCTAACTCCACTCAGTCTCGAAACAAATTCGTCGCTAGGAAAATTCTTCGCCATGGTCAAAGACATGACCATCGACGCCTACTACAAAACCGAAGCCGGCTTGAAAACCGAACTCGGCTGGCACGGCAACACATTCCTAGCAAGCTTCCCCGGCTGCACTCACCCGGAACACCAAAGTTAATCATGCAAGCCGCAGACGTCAAAGATGTCATCATCATCGGCAGCGGCGCCTCGGGCGGCATGGCCGCCTGGAACCTCACCCGCAAGGGCGTGAACGTCACCATGCTCGACGCCGGCCGCAAATTCGAGCGCGCCGAATTCTGGACGCACGTCAAACCCTGGGAACGGCAGCAGCGCTTGGACGCCGGTCAAAAACCTCTCAGCATTGTGCTCGATCCCGCCGAGCAGCCTTACATCACGCCTCTCGGGCAAGACTTTTCACTCACGCGCGTCTGGGGACGCGGCGGCAAAACCAATATCTGGGGCCGCGTCAGCCTACGTTATGGCGATCTCGATTTCGCCGGACCCGAACGCGACGGCTGGGAAATCCCCTGGCCCATCCGCTACAAAGACATCGCTCCGTACTACGATCAAGTCGATCAACTCATCGGCGTCTGCGGTGGTGACGACGATTCGGAAGTTCTTCCCGGCAGCCGCTACTTCCTTCCTCCTCCGCCGATGCGTTGCGGCGAACATCTCATGAAGCGCGCCGCGAGCAAGGCCGGAATTGGTGTCGTGCCTATCCGCCGCGCCGTTCTCACACGCGATCACAACGGCCACACCAAATGTCACTATTGCGGCGCGTGCGGCGCCGGTTGCGATGTCGGCGCGTTCTTCAACGCATCCGATTATTTAATCGAACCCGCGCTCAAAACCGGCAAGCTGAACGTCATCAGCAACGCCGTCGCCGCCCGCATCCTGGTCGACGATCGCGGGCTTGCCAGCGGCGTGCAATATTTCGATCGCTACACCAAGGAAGAACATAAGATCTATGGCAAGCGGGTCGTCGTCGGCGCTTCCTGTGTCGATTCCACGCGCATTCTTCTGAACTCCACATCGCCGCGATACCCGAACGGCATCGGAAATTCTTCCGACGTCATCGGCCGTTATCTCTCCGAACAAATCCGCATCACCATGCGCGGCTTCGTCCCCGAATTGATCGGCGGCAAAGTTTATAACGACGATGGAATCGGCGGTGAGCATATGTACATGCCGCGCTTCAATTACGCCGATGGCCGCAAGCGCGACTACATCCGCGGTTTCGGCTGCCAGTTCTGGTACACCGGAGCGCAAACCGATCTCTCCTGGGCGAAGAGCCTTCCGGGATTCGGCGCGGACTTCAAAAAATCCGTGAAGAATCGGTATCCGGCGGTCCTCGCCCTGCACCCATTTGGCGAATCGATCCCGAAGGCCGAAAATCGAATTACGGTTAAAGGTTCGCCCCTCGATAGCTACGGTGTCCCGATCGCGCGCATCGCCTACACCACCGGCGAAAACGAGCGCCGCATGGCGAAAGAAATGTACGACACGACGCTCGAAATTTTGCACGCCGCCAAGGCCGAAATTCTTCCCTACGACCTCGACCGCATGGAGCCCAACGGCAGCGCCATCCACGAACACGGCACCTGCCGCATGGGCTCCGACCCCAAGCGGTCCGCCCTAAACGGCTTCTGCCAAATGCACGACGTAAAAAATGTATTCGTCGTCGACGGCTCGGCATTCACCACCGCCTCCGAAAAAAATCCGACGCTCACAATTCTTGCCCTCACTTGGCGCGCCACCGACCACATGGCGGAAGAAATTCAGCGCGGCAATATTTGAAAACGATATAAGAATTGAAAAAACGCCCGGCGGGCCATTAGCAGATCCTAGAGAAAAAATCTTCTTAGCGTTTGCAACTACTTGGCCGTCCAGATCGAGCGGTTGCTGACCAGTCCGGACTATCACAGAGGAATAACGCCAGCGAATGATCAATCCGGCGAGTGTAGCCACTGGCCGATTCTAATAACCACGAACTCTGCTGGGCGCAGGGGAGCGAAACCGATGACGACGTTCAGCCGCCCGGCGTCGAGGTCGGCCTGCGTCATCGTGGTTCGATCGCAGCGCACGAAAAAAGCTTCGTCCGCCGTGCGGCCGAGCAACCGGCCGTCGCGCCAGGTGGAGAGCAGAAAGTCGGCGGCCGTGGAACGGACCTCGTCCCACAGCGCCTGCCCGTTTGTTTCGAAGACGGTCCAGGCGAGACCAGTTTCGATCGAGTGTTCAAGAAAAATCGCCAGCCGCTGGATAGGCAAATAGCGATAGTCGGGGTCCTGGCTGGTGGTGCGCGCGCCCCACAGCAAGATTCCCTTGCCGGGGAAGGCGCGAATCACGTTGATGCCGCGCGCCGACAATGCGCTCGAATCGGTATTGTCGATCGGTTGCGAAAGACCTTGCACTCCCGCCAGCGCGACGGTGGCAGGCGCTGTTCTTGCGACCAACGCGGCCACATGGCCGCTGGGCGGGATGGTCCGGCTCGATTTACCGTCGGCGACCGTCACCCACGGATAGTAGTAAGCTACATAGGGGGAATTCACGGGAGGCTGATGAGTAGCGATCGGAATCGAGGGCGCGGGTGCATGTAAGATCCCAATCCGGTCGCGGCGCTGCTCGCAGTGCGCGGCGAGAAGCTGAGCGGCGTTCGGAAAACTCTGTTGATCGGGTGAGCAGATCAGCGCGAGCTCGTGCCCGGCAAGCGCATCGAGAGCGCGCGCAAAATCCGCCGTGCCGGCCAGTGCCAACAAGCAAGATGTGCCCCCGTTTTCGAAGAAGCCTCTAATCGCCAGCCGCAGCGAGGGAGTCGACGCCGGGACGGCGCGTGCAAAATCTGCGAAGCTCGCGAGCGTAACGGGCTTGGCCGAACTCTGCGAGTAGCCGATGAATCCCGCAACTTGGGAGGATACGCCCGCGATAGGATGCGTCACATTAAGCGCTCACGAGTTCATCGGCCGGAGCAGGGAAGTGTTCGTTAAACCAGAAAGAGTGCGGCGTGGCGCCGTGCGCCTGATAATGTTCGAGGCGCTCACGGCCCTCGGCGACGGTAGGGCGGTGTCCTGCCGGAACCCACCACAGGCAGTAATAAGGAACGGTCATCTTCTCGAACCAGTTCTTGCGTTCGCGAAAGACCTGCACGTGCGCGGAACGATAAGTAAAATCTTTCAGCGCTTCGACCGATTCCCACACCGACATGTTCACCATCACGAACGGATCGTCGTTGTATACGATATCCGTGGCGTTACCTTTTTCTGACTGAAGCCGCCAGACGAACCCCGGGCTGTTTTCAGCAAGCCGGTTGATGGCATCGAGCTGGGCGGCAAAATCGGCGATCCGCGGGTCGTCGATCGGCGCGAGCAGGCGGCCGATATTAATTTGCGCGAGCGGGTGGGTGGACATCCACCAATTTTAGCTTTTCCGCGCGACGGCGCGCAGCCAGTTGATGAACGCCCGCTGCGCGGTTCCGAGCACGTGCTGCCGGACCCGCATGTAACCGACGCGGCGATACGCTTCACGTTCGAGCGGAAGAAATTTGCAGCCGGAAGCGGCGTCCATCGCCATCTGCGGCGCCAGCGAAATGCCGAAGCCGGCGGCTACCAATGGGAGGATGCTTGAAAATTGATTGGTCTCGAAAATGGAAACGAAATTGGCGCGCGCGCGATTGCAAATCGTCAGCGCGTTATCGCGAAAACAATGGCCCTCTTTAAGCAGCAGCATCTTTTCGTCGCGCAGTTCCGGCAGACTCACGCACGCCTCCGATGCGAGCCGGTGGTTTTTTCCGACCGCCACCACAATCGGTTCGCGAAAAAGATCGCTCGAAACGATGTCCGGATTATTCACCGGCGGGCTGACCACGGCGAGATCGATCTCGCCCGATTGCAAGAGCTCGACCAGATTGGGCGTGATGTCCTCCACCAGCCGCAGATCGACGTCCGGATATCGATCGGCGAAATCTCGAAGCCTGGGCGCCAGAAAATACGGCGTAATGGTCGGGATGCAGCCGACAGCCAGCCGACCCGCCACGCTGAGGCGGAGAGACTCGAGCGCACTGCGGGCGTTGTTTACCTGGCGCAGAATCTCGTGCGCCTGCGGCAGCAGCGCGCGCCCGAATTCCGTGAGTTTTACGCCGCGCCCGAGGCGATCGAAAAGCTGCGAACCGAGATTTCTCTCGAGCCTCGAAATCTGTTGCGAGAGCGATGGCTGCGCGATTCCTTCCTGCACCGCCGCTTTCGTAAAACTTCCGCTCCGCGCCACCGCGCAGAAGTAGCGGAGCTGATGGATCTCCATAGACAATACCTATGGCTATGATAGGACGGTATCGCTAGTACCTGAGGCCTAAAAGGGGGTACGATGCGAGGAGGAGCAAGCACTATGGCTAGTGACACACCTAAGAAGATTGAGCAATGCCCTGTGATGACGACGAACTCGGGGCGCCCGGTTGGCGACAACCAGAATTCAGTAACAGTGGGACCGCGCGGTCCTGTGTTGATGGAAGACTACCTGCTGTTTGAAAAGATGGCAGCTTTTAACCGCGAGCGAATCCCCGAACGCGTCGTACACGCCAAAGGCGCCGGCGCCTACGGAACCTTCACGGTGACGCACGATATCACGAAATATACGACAGCCAAGCTCTTTGACAAGATCGGCAAAAAAACCGAAACTCTGGCGCGCTTTTCAACCGTCGCCGGAGAGAAGGGCTCGGCCGATACGGCGCGCGATCCGCGCGGATTTTCCGTGAAGTTCTATAGCGAAGAAGGCAACTGGGACATGACCGGAAATAATACGCCGGTCTTCTTCGTGCGCGATGCCCTGAAATTCGGCGATTTTATTCACTCGCAGAAGCGCATACCGCAGACCAATCTCCGGTCGCCCACCGTAATGTGGGATTTCTGGTCGCTCTCGCCGGAATCGCTGCACCAGGTAACGACGTTGATGTCGGACCGTGGTACGCCCGATGGCTTTCGCCACATGCACGGCTTCTCGAGCCACACTTTTAGCTTGATCAACGCGAAGAACGAACGCTATTGGGTGAAGTGGCATTTTTTGACCAAGCAGGGGATCAAGAACCTGACAGCGGAGCAGGCGGACGAGATTGCTGGCAAGGATCCCGACTACGCGACCCGCGATCTCTTCGAAGCGATCGAGCGGAGCGAGTTTCCGAAATGGCGAGTGTGCATTCAAGCCATGCCGGAAGCGCAAGCGGACAACTACAAAGTCAATCCTTTTGACCTCACGAAGATTTGGTCGCACAAGGATTATCCGCTAATCGATGTCGGCGAAATGGAATTGAATCGTAATCCGAAAAACTACTTCGCGGAAATCGAGCAAGCCGCGTTTTCGCCCGTGAATATCGTGCCCGGCATGGGCTATTCACCGGACAAGATGCTGCAGGCGCGCCTGATCAGCTATCCGGACGCGCATCGTTATCGGCTAGGAGTGAATTTTGAAAGCCTTCCTGTCAATGCTCCGCGCTGCCCGGTTCATACCTACAATCGCGATGGCGCCATGCGCTTCGACGAGAATGGCGGTCCCGGGCCGAACTACGAGCCGAACAGTTTCGGCGGTCCGGTTGAGGAACATCGCTTTATCGAACGCCGCTACAGCACCAGCGGAGAGGTCGGCCGCTACAACCATCGCGAAGGAAACGACGATTACACGCAAGCGGGCGATTTGTTCCGGCTCATGACGAAGGACGAGAAAGCGCGGTTGATCCAGAACATCGTGGGCCACATGAGCAGCGTTCCTGAACGGATTCAGCGGCTGCAAATCAGTCACTTTACCAAGGCCGATCCGGCATATGGACGCGGCGTGGCGGAAGGGCTGGGATTGAAAGTCGAAGAGTCCGAGTTAGTGGGTGCTAAGTAAACGGTTAGCGCTTATCGCGCTACTGGTTGGTGTCGTACGGGCGCAACCGATTCAACTAACTCTCGATCTGACGGACGCGCCTCGCAAGCTTTTGCGGGCGCGTCTCGTCATTCCGGTGAAGCCTGGGCCGCTGACGCTGGTCTATCCGCAATGGGTCCCGGGTGAGCACGGCCCTACCGGTCCGGTCGACAACTTGGCGGGTATCAAGTTCACGGCAAACGGCCAGGACATCCCGTGGCGGCGCGATGACGTAAATATGTTCGCGCTTCACTTGGATATTCCGCCGGGCGTGACTTCGATCGAAGCGCGAGCGGATTTCTTGGCGACCGCCGCGGCCAGCGGCTTCTCGGCCGGCGCGTCCACCGGCCCCAATCTGGCCGTCGTGAGTTGGAATGAAGTCGCGCTCTACCCGGCGGGCACTCCCGCGGGTGAAGTACGATTTGAGCCTTCGCTGCAGTTGCCGGAAGGTTGGAAATTTGGAACTGCGCTCACTCAGGGCGCGCACGATGGAAACGCGGTTCATTTCCAGCCGGTGTCGCTCGAGACGCTGGTCGATTCGCCGGTCGTAGCGGGGCGTTTTTTCAAAGAGATTCCTATCGCTCCGGAAATTTCACCGAAGCATTTTCTAGACATCATCGCCGACGGCCCCGAAGATCTCGAGTTGGGAGCCAGCGAAATTGAAGAATACGGCAACCTGGTGCGCGAGACCGGCGCGCTCTATCGTTCGCGGCACTATGCGGATTATCATTTTTTGCTCACGCTGAGCGACAGCGTGGCGCACTTCGGTCTGGAGCATCATCAGTCGAGCGATGACCGCGTGGAAGCGCGCGCGTTCCTCGATGACGACCTCAAGCTTCTCAACGCGGACTTGCTGCCGCACGAATTCACCCATTCGTGGAACGGGAAGTACAGGCGTCCCGCGGGCCTTGCGACCGCGAACTATCAGCAGCCGATGAAGGGTGAGTTGCTGTGGGTTTATGAAGGGCTGACCCAATATGCGGGTGATGTGCTCGCGGCGCGCGCCGGTCTACGCACCGTGGGCCAGTACAAGGAAACGCTGGCGGCCAGCGCGGCGGAGCTCGACCATCGCCCGGGGAGAACCTGGCGCGACTTGCAAGACACCGCAACGGCCGCGCAAACTCTGTACGGAACCAGCGATCAGTGGGACAATTGGCGCCGCAGTACCGACTACTACGCCGAGGGCGAGCTCGTTTGGCTCGATGTCGATACGACCATCCGAAAGCTGTCGAAGGGCAAGCGATCGCTGAACGATTTTTGCGGCACGTTTTTGGGTTTGGGAGGTAACACGCCACCGCGCGTCGTGACGTACACGTTCGACGACATCGTCTCCGCTTTAGAAGCGGTTGAGCCATACGATTGGAAAACGTTTCTCACCGAGCGCCTCACTTCCAAATCGCCGCGCGCGCCTTTGGGCGGCATCGCAAACGGCGGCTATCGTCTCGAATACACCGATTCGCCGAACGACTATATGCGGGCGGCGGAGACGCGCGACCGCGGCGTAAACGCCTGGTATTCGCTCGGATTTCGCACTTCGGATCAGACCGTGCAAGACGTTCTGTTCGATTCGCCCGCCTTCCGCGCGGGCCTTGGTCCCGGAATGAAGCTGATAGCGATCAATGGCAGGCAAGTGAACGAAGAGCTGTTGCGGACCGCCATCCGCGATGCGAAGCGCAACACCGCGCCTATCGAATTGATCACCGAAAACGCAGGATTCTTTCGCGTGACGAAGATCGATTATCACGCTGGCGAAAAATATCCTCACTTGGTGCGAGATAACAACGCCCACGACTACCTGGACGACATCCTGAAGCCCATGGCGTCATCGCCCAAAACTGTCGCTGCGCTGCATCGGCGTTGGTAATATACGCATTGGCCCAAGGGTGTGAAAATCGCAAGGAGAACGTAGATTGATCATTGCCGATCTGGAAGAGATCGCGGGGCGCACCTATCCGGCGCGCCGCAGGACGCAAAATCTGGTGGGCGGCGTGAGCCCGATTCAAGGGACGCATTTCGCGCTTGGCTACGTGACGCTTGAGCCGCGCGGTGGACAGGTGCCATGGCATAACCAAGAGCAGGAGGAAATTTACTTCGTCGCGGAAGGCGCCGGGGAGATGTGTCTCGGAGAAGAGAGACGCGCCGTGAAAACGGGGCAAGCTGTCTATATTCCGCCGGGCGTGTTTCATCAGTTGACGAATACCGGCGACACGCCGATGACGATGATCTACTGCTACGGACCGGCCGGCGACGTCGCGCATTGGCGGCAGGAATTAGAAGGAACGCTTCCGCGCGCCGGTGTAGAAGCTCCTCCGCTGCCCGCGGGGGCGCAACCGCAGTGCACGGAGAAACCGCGGCCATGAGCGCCCACACCGTCGGCATCATCATGAACGGCGTCACCGGACGCATGGGCTTGAATCAACACTTGCGCCGTTCGATTTACGCCATCGTCAAGCAGGGCGGCGTCCGGCTGAACGATACGGAGACGATCCTGCCGAAGCCGTTGCTGGTAGGGCGTAACGCCGCGAAGCTCGAAGCGATTTCGCGGGAGTGCGGCGGGCTGCCGTATACGACCGATCTCGATGCCGCGCTCAAGGACAAAGAGTATTCCATTTATTTCGACGCGCAAACTACGGACCGGCGCGCGGAAGCGGTCCGCAAGGCGATTGCCGCGGGCAAACATATTTATTGCGAGAAGCCAATTGCGGTAAATACCGCAACCGCGCTCGAACTCTACAAGCTCGCGCAAGCTGCCGGCGTGAAGCACGGAGTAGTGCAGGACAAACTCTGGCTGCCCGGCATCGAGAAATTGAAAACGCTGCGCGACTTGGGATTTTTCGGGCGGATTTTTTCGGTCCGCGGCGAGTTCGGTTATTGGGTTTTCGAGGGCGACGTGGTTCCCTCGCAGCGCCCTTCCTGGAACTACCGCAAAGAAGATGAAGGCGGCATTATCATCGACATGCTTTGCCACTGGCGTTACGTGCTCGATGACGTGTTCGGGACGGTGAAAGCGGTGTCGTGTCTCGGCGCAACTCACATTCCGGAGCGGCGCGACGAGCAGGGGAAGCCGTACACCTGCACGGCGGACGATGCGGCTTACGCCACTTTCGAACTCGAGGGTGGAATCGTAGCGCATTTCAATTCTTCCTGGTGCGTGCGTGTGCGGCGCGACGATCTGCTCACGATACAAGTGGACGGCACGAAAGGCACCGCGGTCGCGGGCTTGCGGGATTGTTGGATTCAGCCTTACGGCGCAACGCCGCGCCCACTGTGGAACCCGGATATTCCGAGCCCGCTGAACTTCTTCGAGGGCTGGCAGAAGGTGCCCGAGCAGACTACTTTCGATAACGCGTTCAAGCGCCAGTGGGAGTTGTTTCTGCGGCACGTAGTGAAAGACGAGCCGTTTCGTTGGGGCCTTCTCGAAGGCGCCAAGGGCGTGCAATTGGCGGAAGCGGGTCTCGAATCCTGGCAGAAGCGCGCCTGGGTCCAAGTCGGTCCGCTCAAAACAGCGTGACGGTGCGGCGAATCTTATTTCTTCAGGCTTGCGAGGTATGCCGGCCAATTGGCCTTTGCCGCCGCGGCGAAGTTTTGTAACTGCGAGTAATCGTCGTTGTAAGTGGTGTACATCATACCCATGACACCCGGAATACCTGCCGCTTCCTTCAACTCCCTAGTGGCTTCGGCGGCGCCGTTGCCCCGGTCGTAAAACCCGGCGATCATCTGCCGATGCGCGACCGGCTGCTTCGGATCGAGGCCCGAAAACCAGGTGAGCGACGGCTTCAACTGGTCCATGTTCCAGTTCATGATGGAGAGATCAGCCGGAAGCGCCTTCCACGAATCCACGAAACTGCCTTCGACATAGAAGTAGTTGTCTTTCGCATTGTGATACGGATCGAACATGTCGTTCCAGATAAAGAGCGGGGTGCCCGGAAGCGCCGAGCGATAGATTTGAAGCGTCTGTCCAATGCTCCAGGCGAGTAATTGTCCGGCAGTCATGTTTTTCGAACGGCAGGCCAAGCACGAATTCGCTTGCCGCAATTCGTCATAGCCCAAAAGTACGGAGGCGTCCGAAGGAAGGACTTTTTTCACGGCGCGGGCATTCTTGTCGATCCATTTATAGACTGCCGGCTCAGTCAGGCACATCGCCATCTCGTTTGCGATGGACAGAGGAAACGCCGAGTAGGAATCCACCGCAACGGTTTGGCCGGGCTTGAGCTGGGAGCCAGCGGGCAGCGTGAAATCGGGTGGCAGGTGATAGACGTTGTGAAAGGCCGGTAGTTGCGGCCGCATGTCGATATCCATCGGGAGGTTGTAATCAACGCCCTGGCGGTAAACCTTTTGCGGATCGGCTGGATCGTAGACCTTGAACGGGGCGCCTGCGCGATGAACGAGATACACCAAGGCGCTCTCTTCCAGGGAAATATTGTCGAACCAAAGCAGCCCTTTGCTGCCGCCCCACACGCCGAAATACAAATAGGCGCTGGTCGTGTCCTGGCTGTTGAACGAGACGCTCATTTCCGTCCAATCGTGCGTGCCGTTCGCCGCAGGATAGCCGATGTAGCGAACCTTGTCTAAATTTCCGGCGTCGAGAACTTCCACGATAGGCCCGCCGGAGAAATTGGAAGATTTGTAGAACAGCCGCAAATAATATTGACGCCATGGCTCGAGCGTTATCTTCTGACGAAAGCGTCCATTGCCGGGAGCGTCGACGACGACAGCTGCGGCTTTTCCGCTCTGTGCGGCTTCGCTGAGGCCGATTCCTTGATCATTAGTGTCGAACCAGCCTGTCTTGCCTTCTTCAAAACCGTGATTGGCCAAGCCGGGAAAGCTGTTCTTGAGAATCAGGCGCTTGCCAGACGCGTCCACCTGAAACTTCGATCCGACCACGCGTTGCGCCTCCGCCCAGTTCGGATTGATGGACAGCACATCGTTCGAGTAACCGAAAGGCGCGGTGGTGGCGACGGACTTGAGATGCTTTTTGTGCGCATACTTCATGACTTCCTTCATGCGCTCTTCGTTCTCGAACGACCAATCGGGATTCGACATGAAGTTGAAGGTCGAATCCCAGAACACCACCCCGGTATAGCCCGCAGCGACGGCTTTGTCGATCAAGGCTTTGCTTTTGGCGACTTCTTCATCGCTCACGATGTACGAGTGATGGTAATACCAGAGTTCAGGCGAAGACGGCGCGGCCGGTGGTTGAGCGCCCAGCAGGACCGCCGCGCTCACCAAAAGAATTAAGCGCCCCAAGGCTTCGCTTCCAGAATGCCTTTGTAGCCGTTCTTCATGCGCTTCTCGATAATGGCCCATACTTCGGGATCGCAGCCTTTCCATTCGGCGACCGCCACGTTGCCGAGATAGGGCAAGTCAGCCACGCCCGCCTTGCTCGAGAAAAATCCGCCGACAACGAGGCTGCGGAATTGACTGAAGAACGAAACGCCGTGATGATCGTCTTTCGAGGCGCGATCGGGATAAGCGATGCGGTCGAGAATCTGCTTTTGCTGCTGGGCTGAAGCATTGGCGAAGTCTTTTTCAAATAGGTGACGGCTTTCGCGATCGAGCCACATGATGCCGCCCAGGATCTCGGCACGCAGGTCCTGATTGCCTTCCTGGTCCGTGCGGAACGCGATCCAGTCGTCGAGGAACTCCGGAACACCGGCCTGCGTAGCGCTGCCGCTACGCTCGTCCGCCGGAATGATGAGATCGCAGAGGGCATGAACGGTCTTCCACTGGCGATCGTCGAAGGTCTGGCGCTTGTACGGAGTGCCCGCGGCCGCAGCGGCCTGGGCCGGCCCCGCGGTGACGGCGGCAATCGCGGGAACCGCGCCGATGATCTGAAAAATATCGCGGCGGCTGACACCTGATTTGTCTGACATGATTAACTCCTCATACCTTCAGGTTGAATTTCTTGACTTGATCGGCGATGTAATCCGACGTGCGCCAGCCAAGCGCGGAAATGCTCAGCGTCGGATTCTTGTCGGCATTGCTGACAAACGGCGCGGCGTCGGTGATGAACAGATTTTTCACGTCCCACGCCTGGCAATACTGATTCAATACGGACGTCTTGGCGTTATCGCCCATCTTGGTGGCGCCCACTTCATGGATAATCTCGCCGCCGCGCGCGATACCCCAATCCTTGTCTTCGCCTGAGCTGTGCGTAACGGTGCCGCCCATCGCTTCGATGATCTGCTTGAAGGTTTCCTGCATGTGTTTGGCTTGCAGAATTTCATCCTGACTCCACTTGAAGTGAAACCGCAGCACCGGAATGCCCCACTGATCGACGACGTTCGGATCGATCTCGCAAAAGCTGTTTTCGTTGGGAATCATTTCGCCGCGGCCCGCGAAGTGTACCTCGCAGCCGTAGAGTTTGCGCAGATTGCGCTTCATCTCGACGCCATAGCCACCGCCGAGGTAGTGATCCGGATAACCGCCCAGAGCGCCCGCGCCCGGCAGGTTACGGCCACCACCGATTTCGATGTGGTAGCCGCGCGCGAACGGCATTTTGTTCGACGCTTGTTCCTTATAGAGCCACCACGGCATGTACATGTGCATGCCGCCAACGCCGTCTTCATTCTGCGGAGGCAGGTCTTGCAGGATGGGCAGGAAGCCACTGACGGCCGAGCCGACCGTATCCATTACATAGCGGCCGACCAGGCCGGTTGTGTTCGCGAGACCGTTGGGGAATTGACTCGATTTGGAATTGAGGAGAATGCGCGCGCTCTCGCAGCAGCTCGCCGCAAGCACGACGATCTTGCCGCGCACCTGCATTTCGTTGCGCGTCTTTTTATCGATATAGGAAACGCCGGTGGCCAGGCCATCGCCGCCGACCACGACTTCGCGCACCATCGCGTTGGTTTTCAACTCGAGGTTGCCGGTCTTCATGGCCGGAAAGATATGCACGCCGGGCGAATTGAAGTTCGCGTTGACGCCGCAGGAGCGGCCGCACTCCGCGCAATAGTGGCACGCCGCGCGGCCATTGAGCGGCCGCGTCAGAATCGCCAGGCGCGAAGGAATGCAAGGAATTTTGAGCGTGTCGCAGGCGGCTTTGATCAGACGCTCATAGCCGCGCGGCGCCGGAGCCGGCTGAAATTTTCCGTCCGGCGTATTTTCAATGCCTTCCTGCGAGCCAAACACGCCGATTAGCTCTTCGGCCTTGTCATAGTAAGGCGCGAGATCGTCGTAGGTTATCGGCCAGTCGAAGCCCTTGCCGTCGCGGCTATACGGCTTAAAGTCGTAGGGGCCCATACGTAGCGAGATACGGCCGTAGTGATTGGTGCGGCCGCCCAGCATGCGCGCGCGCCACCACATCCATTCCGATCCGGGAGCGAGAGTGTACGGCTCGCCGGGCACCTGCCAGCCGCCGACGGTAGTGGCGTCGAAATAGCCCCACGGCTTATCGCGCGTGCCGGCGCCGCGGTGCGGCACGTTGTAGGGCCACTCGAACATCTTCGATTGTTTGGTGCAATCGAACATGTCGCCGGCTTCGAGCATGCAGATCTTCGCGCCCGCGAGCGCCAGTACGTGCGCCGCGACGCCGCCACCGGCGCCGGAGCCGACGATGACGACGTCGTATGTTTTCGGGGTGGCTTTTACTTGGGCCATGTCTTATCTACCTTTATCATCCCGCTTGCGAGCAAATAAAAAACTCCCGCGCAGAAGCGATTCTGCGCGGGAGTGAGAATGGAGAACAAATCGATTTAGAACTGGAAGCGAAGTGAAAGCTGCATGTTGCGCTCGCTACCTTTAGTGGTGATCTTGCCGAACGACGCGTTGGTGGGATTCAGCACGTTGTTGCTGCCGAATCCGCCGCTGGAGCCGCCCACATTGGGATGGTTGAAGAGGTTGAACGCTTCGGCTCGGAATTGGAAGTTCGCCTTCTCCGTGATGGCGAATGCTTTGAATAGTCCGGCGTTGTAGTTCTGGAAGCCGGGACCATAGATGAGATCGCGGACACGCTGATTGTTAAAAGTACCAGCAGCAGGTGTAACGAAGATCGGCGTGCCGTTCGGATTTTTCGTCGCAAACCACTGGCGCGAATCCCCAGTACCGTTCGCGGCGAAATTGCCGAGGGTTGTGGCGTTGCCGTCCATGACGGCAAACTGGCCTGAAACACCGGGGCAGCCAGTGTTGCCCAGATTTGTGTCGAGGCCCGCGCCAGCGATGTCGCTGGTGTACATAACACTGCAGGGCGTACCGCTTTGGAATTGCGCCACACCGCTCAGCGACCAACCGCCAAGTAACTTACCCGTCAACCTAGCTTTGTCCTTGAAGAACGGTAATTCGTAAAGGACGTTGATAACCATGGTATGGCGATTGTCGAATTCCGAGGGTCCCCAGAGTGAATGAGCGTCGTAGGTATTTGGGATCACGTCGCGCTGGCCGGAGCCATCATCGCTGGCCTTCGCGAGCGTGTAGGCTAGACCAAATTGAAAGCCTCTGGAGAAGCGCCGGTTCCAAGCCACCTGTAACGAGTTGTACATTGAGCTTGCGACGTTGTCGGTTTCGCGGATGGAGCCGTAGCCGAGATAGGGCCGGAGCGCGTTGATATTGATTCCTGGATTTGCCTGGAGCGTGCCGGCAACCGGTTGGTTGATGTTGGATTCACGCTGAAGATGCAGACCACGGCGTCCCACGTAGCCGACGGACAGAACAGAGTTCCAGACTGTTTCCCGTTCGAGGGTGAAATTCCAATTCCAGGCTTCGGGATTCTTGAACGCCTTGCTCTGCGTGGTAACGGTTAAAGGATAGTTATTGACGGCGGAGCCACCTGGATTATCCACGCTTCCGGCCGAAACTGCAACCGACGGTTGGAAGGGCGGGTTACCTCCGAGGAACACCGAATCGCTTACGCCAAGGCGCGTAAAGAAGCGGCCCGCGCCGACGCGTATCACGGTCTTATCGTTCGCCTGGTAAGCGATACCGAGACGAGGCTGAATGTTGCCCCATTGAATGTCCGAATAATGAGAGTTAACGCCACGAAACAGATAGTTGTATGTGCCGTTGTCGAAAGCTGTCCCTAGACGGCCCTTGGCGGAATCCGGGAAACCACTGCCGGGTATGACCAGCCCGTTGTATATATCACCTCCGCCGACATTCACAAAACCGGTCTTCGGATCGACTGTCACGGCCTTTTTAGGGTCGTAGAACGAGGGATCGAAGATCGCCATGTTGCGCCAGATCGCATTGTAGGGAACGATCACCGAATAGCGTACACCGTAATCGATGTGCAGCTTCTGGGTAGCTTTCCAGGAATCTTGTCCGAAGACCTCTGTCATGCTCCCGCGGAACGGTGTGTAGGCGCGCGGCCCAAGTTCGCCGTAGGTGTCAAACTTACCCATAGCGGCGTTTGCCAGAGCGATACCTGTGTTCACACCATCGTTGAATTGAAATTGACCGTTCTGGTTGTTGGTGCTGCCGGCTACTGCCTGCACATTGATCTCGTCGCCGTCGTTTTCACCGGAGCGCTCGTAATAACCGCCAAACTTGAGAGTGTGAGTGCCCTTAACCCAGGTTAGGGTATCGGAGGCCGTATAGATGGGGCCCGCGGAGTGTGATGGATACGGTCCACCGCTCAACGTTGAGACGGCCGCGATAATGACAGTGGGAATGCGTGTCGGAACCGTTTTACCGGTCGGGAAGATGTACGGATAGTTGATTCCAGCCGTGCCGCGATCAAAGAAATTGGCTTGGTCGACCGGAATGTAAACATCATCCAGGCTTACGGTCGCCAAAGCCTCATTTACAATCGTTGGCGAAATCGTCCATATGTAACCAAGCGAGTTGGTCTGGTTGGGGCGATTGAAGAACCTCGGGACCCGGTCGCTATTGCCGTCGAGGGGCACATATTCGAGATAGGCGAAATTGTTGCGCCGGAACGTGATGCGCTGGTTCTGTGTGAGGTTAATATCCGCATTCAGTTGGTCTTTGCGTTGCTCGACGGTATGTAGCCTGGCAGTAACCCAGTTCCCGCCACCGACGGGCGTTGCGACGTTGGGTGTAGGGTAGGCATTCAGAAGGCCGAGACCGTTGGGGCTCAGCGAGGCCTTGGGGATGATGTTGCCGGGGATGGGAGTATTTGTTCCAGGGAAGACTAATTGCTTCGGCGTGCCGTAGAAGATATTCGGACCCAGCAACTCACTGAAATCGCCGGTGCGCATTTTGGCCGTGGGGACCAGGAGGTTACCCGCGTTTCCGGCTGAGGCGCTGGTGTCGGTGAAGTGGTTCTTGACCCATTCCTGACCCCAATACCAAAAGAAGCGATTCTTATCCTTGTTCAATTTGCCAGGAATGTAAAACGGTCCGCCGACGTTATAGCCGTATTGGTTGTAGTGAATTGGTGCGGTGAATCCGGTCAATGGATTCGTGTTGCGTGCCCAAGTGTTCGCGTTCAAGTTGGTGTTGCGGAGATATTCATAAGCTGCGCCGTGAAACTCTGTTCCACCCGCTTTGGTCACCACGCGGATCTGCCCGCCGGAGGAGCGCCCGTATTCGGCGCCGTAGTTGGCCGTCATGATTTGGATTTCTTGTGTGGAATCCACGTCAGCCGCACCGAGACTCGTGCCGTTCGAACGGGTACGGACCGCGGGAGCGCCATCGTAGGTAATCAAACTCTCCGCCGTGCGCGCTCCATTGATTTGGCTGGGGCCCTGAGTGAAGTTGTAGCTCAGGTTGGCGAGACTGCTGCCGCGCGTGCCGGGCACCAGTTGCGCCATGAAGATCGGGTTGCGGCCATTTAGTTCCAAGGCGTCGATTTGCTGCCGAGTAACCAGCTTTTGTACTGCGGCCGATTCGGACTGCAGCGGCGGAGCGGTAGAGGTAACCTCAACCGTTTCTGTGGCGTTGCCCACCGTCAAGGTGGCATCAACCGACAGGCTCGAGTTCGAGTCCAGTTTATTGCCGTTCGCTTCGTAACGCTTGAAACCCGCAGCCTCGGCGCTCACCTTGTACAGGCCCGGCCGCAAGCTGGTGACGATGTAATATCCGCTGCCATTGGTAGTAGCTTTGCGCTCGTTCCCGGTAGCTTGCTCCCGAATCGTAACGTTCGCGTTCGGAACAATGGCCCCCGATGGATCGCGTACGAAGCCGCTGATGGAACCGTTGTCCGACTGCGCGAACATGGTTCCGGAAAACATCGCCAGAATAGCGATGACTAGACAGACGTATAGAGATTTAGATTGAAAATTGATCCTCATAGACCTTCTCCACGCGGAGACCCGCATGCGACTCCCTGAAACTCCCTCACAAGAGTATATTGCGATCCGCCGGTTAGTGCAACCCGGTTATTTCTTATGCACACGTGTGCTTAGGGGACATATTGCGACAAGTAACGTTTCGCCATGATGAATCCGGTCTTAAAATCTTCGCTGAAATCGGGTCCGTGGTTGTCATCCCCACCATATAGTGGGTCTTCCTGCTCCACGCTCATGGCCCCGCTGTACCCAACGTCCTGTAGCACACTGAAAAACTCGCGCCAATTGATCGAACCCATGCCGGGAATCCGGTAACGCCACCAGCGCGCGTGATTCACGGGGTTAATCCCGCCGGCCCGCACCACTGGCCATAGAATTTCCGTGTCTTTCAGGTGCACGTCGTAGATTTTGTCCACAAAATCGCGGGCCGTTTGAATCGGGTCCATGAACTGCCGCACCAAATGCGAAGGGTCGTATTGCAAGCCCACGTAGGGCGAGTCGCCGAACGCTTTGAAAAGCGCCGCGAAGCCTACCGGGCTAGTCGCCAGGTTGGGCGCTTCGGGGTAAGGTTCCCACAAGATGCGTACCTTATATCGTTCGCAAGTTGGGAAGAATTTCTCAGTGTATACGCGCACGATTTCGTCGATTTGCTGCTCGAACGGCTTAGCCCTGTCTCTACCCGACTGAGTACCGATGTAAGGTACTCCGAGTTTGCCCGCGAGCTCGATGGCTTTGACGAAATAGTCGTTTGAGCGAGCGCGCCGGTCGAGATCCGGATTGATCATGTCGCCGCCGACCTGCAACGCCGAAACGTGCATGCCGTTTTTCGCGAGCGTCGATTTCACTTCTTCGATTTGCGAATCGGAAAGCGAACTGGCATCGAGCGTCGAGCGCGCCGACGAGCCCAGGATCATGTTTGTAAATCCCTGCGCTTTCGCCCACTCCACATTGCCCGGAGTGTAGGGGCCGAGCACGCCTAGCAGCGGCTTCCATTCTTTGTGAACTTGTCTGGGCGGGCGTGTGTTTTGCGCCGCGAGCGACGCGGCTGCGCCAATCGAGCCTATGAGGGTCCGGCGAGTCATCCTGATTAGTGTATATCGCGGCGATCGTCTACCCCACCTAGCCCAACTCCACGCCCCGGGTCTCCGGAATCCACAAAGCCGCAACCGCCGCCGCCGCAAACGCGCAGCCACACGCGGCAAAACCCCATGCGAGCCCATGCGCCTGTCCAATCGCACCGATGATGAAAGGCGCGAACGCACTAATCCCGCGCGCCGTGTTGTAAGAAAGCCCTAAAGCAGTAGCGCGAATCGGGGTAGGGAAGAGCTCGCTTCCGGCGACTGCTGCGCCCGTGAAAAAACCTGTTCCGAAAAAAGCGGCGATAGACGCGGTGAGTAGAATCATTCCCGGCGCGCGCGCCACGGCAAACGCCGGCACGGAAATAGCTGCGCAGACCAAGTACAGGACGATGGCGCGCTTGCGCCCGAGCGTGTCGGCGAGATAGCCAAACAAAAGATAGCCGGGCCACATGCCGCACAAATTCAGCACCACAAGAAAGCTTGTGAAGCCAAACAGCGTGAAACCGCGTCCGCCTTCGGACACAGGCAGCGCGAGGTAGGCCGGAATCCAGGTGAAGAGTCCCCACCAGGCGAACATGCCGAACGTATTCATCGTGAGCAAGATCAAGAGCCGTGGCAGCGCCGCGATCCACAATGCGCGCTTTTGCTCCACGCTCGGAGGCGCCTGGCGAGCGCGCCGCCACAACTCGGGCTCCGGAACGCCGCTCTGAATCCACAGAGTCACCAACGCCGGTAGCACGCCGACAAAAAAGACCCAGCGCCAACTGGCGCGCGCGAGAACGATCTGCGCCACCACCGCCGCGAGCGCATAGCCGATCGCCCAACTGCTTTGCACAAGGCCGAGAGCGCGTCCTCGCCAGGCGCTGGGCCATGTTTCGGCAACTAACGTCGCGCCCGCGTTCCATTCGCCACCCATGCCCAAGCCCAGCAGAAAACGCAATACCGCGAGCATGGTCACGCTGGTAGAAAAGCCGCAGGCGAACGTAAATATCGAATAAGTCAGGATGCTGGCGCTGAGCATGCGCCGCCGGCCGAAGCGGTCCGCGCACACACCGAACAGAAAGCTGCCGATGGCGGACGCGATGAGTGTCAGGGTATTCAGGAAGCCCGCCGTAGCCTTGCTCATGCCGAGCTCGCGCAGCAGCGTGGCGAGGACGATCGAATACAGCATGACGTCGAAGGCGTCCAGCATCCAGCCCAGAGCGGCAGCGAGCAACGTGCGGCGTTGCGTGCCGGTCGTGTTGCGCCAGCGCAGCGGCCCCGGGTCAACCGGTGGGCCTTCAACCAGAGAGCGATCGACCATAGAGAATAGGATAGGCTCGAACTCTTTACGTAACCCCGCGCATGCGCATTGCCATTGATACCGGCGGCACGTTTACCGATTGCGTCTACTTCGAAAACGGCCGTCTTGAAATCTTGAAAGTGCGTTCGACGCCGGGCGATCCGGCGGCGGCGGTACTCGCCGCAGTGGAGCAGATTGCGCGCGGCGTGCAGGCCGAGGTCCGGCACGGGACCACCGTGGGGACGAATGCTCTGCTCGAGCGCACCGGTGCACGGGTGGCATTCGTCACTACCGCCGGTTTTGAAGACACGATCGCCATTGGCCGGCAAGCACGCGCGCGTCTTTACGATCTCTTCTTCAAAAAGGACGAGCCGTTGGCGGCCGCCGGTCTGCGCTTCGGCGTCGAGGAACGCACGGCGAGCGATGGCTCCATTTTGCAGGCCGCTTGCACAGTCCAATTAGAGGATTTGCGAGAAGCCATCCGGCGCGCGGCTCCCGAGTCGATCGCGGTTTCGTTGTTGTTCGGATTCGCCAACCCTCAAAACGAGCAAGCGGTGGCGGCGGCACTCGCCGGCATCGGCGTTCCGCTCTCGCTTTCGCATGAAATCCTGCCTGAGTTTCGCGAATATGAGCGCGCCTCGACGGTCACGATCAACGCCTATCTCGCGCCTAAGATGCAATCCTATTTGACGCGTCTTGATGCGGGTCTCGCGGCACGCGAATCGACGCTCGATGTGATGCAGTCTTCGGGAGGAATCGTTCCCGCCGTGCTCGCGGCGCGCGAGCCTGTGCGTACAATTCTCTCCGGACCCGCGGGCGGGGTAGTTGGCGCAATGACCGTAGCGCGCCGCGCCGGATTTACCAACATCCTGACGTTCGATATGGGCGGCACGTCAACGGATGTTGCATTCGTGGATGCCGCGCGCGGTCTCAAGACGACGACTGAGTTTGAAATCGCCGGGATGCCGGTGGCGGTCCCAATGCTCGATATTCACACCGTTGGCGCGGGTGGCGGGTCGCTCGCTAGCTTTGATGCCGGCGGAGCCCTGCGGGTTGGGCCGGAATCCGCGGGCGCCGACCCCGGACCTATCTGCTATGGCCTTGGTTGGCGGCCCACCGTAACGGACGCTAATCTTCTTTTGGGCCGGCTAGACGCCGATCATTTTCTGGGTGGCCGCTTGAAGCTCGACGAAGCGCGAACACTCGAATATCTGGAACGCGCGCGCGGGGCGCTACGCGAAACGCACATTTTCGCGGATGGCATCGTGCGGGTGGCGGAAGCGCACATGGCGCAGGCGTTGCGCAAGATTTCAGTGGAGCAAGGCCGCGATCCGCGTGAATGCGTGCTCGTGAGCTTCGGCGGCGGGGGTCCGTTGCACGCTTGCGCACTGGCGAGCGCGCTCCGGATTCGAAAAGTGCTCGTGCCCCAATTTCCAGGCGCATTGTCGGCTTACGGCATCTTAGTCTCGGACGCGGTGCGCGACTATGCTAGAACCGTCATGCTGAAGCCCGACGACCCCGCGCTCGAAGTGCACTTCCGCGCGCTCGCGGGCGGCAATACGGCCGCGATTCGCACGGCCGACGTGCGCTATGCAGGGCAAGGCTACGAGCTGAACGTTCCCTGGTCCGCGGACTTTGTCGCCCATTTTCATGCCTTGCACGCGGAGCGTTATGGCTACTCCGATGTGCGCCGCCCGGTGGAAATCGTAAATGTGCGCGTGCGCATTGTTTCGGCGACGAAAGAACTGACGTTAGAGCCGGCCGAAGTCCGCGAGGGGAATGGCGATCGAGCTGTAGTCAAAGAAAAGCGCATCTACTGCGATGGCGAATGGAGAACCGGCAAGCTCTACGACCGCGCACTCCTCCGTGCGGGCGACTGCTTCGGTGGCCCGGCTGTCGTCGCCGAATATAGCGCCACAACATTTCTCCCGCCCGGCGTGCGGGCGCTTGTGGACCAATGGTTGAACTTGGTAATAGAACTATGAGCCCAGATCCGATCGAGCTCGCCATATTCAAAAGCTCCTTCCACTCTATCGCCGAAGAAATGGGCGCGGTGCTGCGGCGCACCGCTTTCTCGCCGAACATCAAAGAACGGCGCGATTACTCGAGTGCTGTTTTCGACGCGCAAGGCAATGTGATCGCGATGGGCGATCACATGCCGGTGCATCTCGGCTCCATGCCCAGGTCCGTCGAGGCGGCGCTTGCGAAGT
>Ga0193753_10000987_pt1 | contig 25536 bp, 25 predicted proteins | sample H1c2metaG_FD_144925 | JGI IMG/M metagenome (GOLD analysis project Ga0193753, IMG submission 144925) | Soil microbial communities from a riparian zone of the East river system, Colorado, United States - H1c2 | ecosystem: Environmental > Terrestrial > Soil > Riparian zone | place: USA: East... | reverse complement strand
AGCGGCTTCCCAAAAAATCCCTTCACTGTCGTCTTCGCCTCACCTACCTTGATCGGACGCCAGTCCGCCTTCCCCGTCATCGGGTCCACATACTGCTGCCGCAGAAACCGTATATTGTTCGACTTCTGCAACTGATCCATCGATGCCGGATAGTGTCCCAGCTTCCGGTAGTACAGCTGAATCGCCCGTACATACTGGTTCCCCCGGTGCACCGTCTCCACCTCCCGCTCCCGCCGCAGATCGTACGCCACCCGGGGTGCCGCCACGCTCAGCACCAGCAAAATCAGGAAGATCGCTACAATCAGCCCCACCAGCATGAACCCCTGCTCCCCCTCACCCTCCCGAGCAGAAGAATTCAAAGCCGCACCGCGAACATCCCCGTCAAGCGTCCTCGTCAGTCTCTCCATCTCCAACACCCATCCCAACTCAACGCGTAATCAGCGGCAGAGTCTGCCGATTATTGAAGGCCAGATCCTCCACCACAATGGAGTTCGCCGAAACCGTAATCACCTTGTACCGCCGCTGCACAATATCCCCGTCCGAAGCCAGAAACACATCCTCGCCCTTCAGCAGAAACGCCTGCCTGTGCCCATCGCCCGAGGTAGCCGTTCCGAAGAACTTCAGGTCAATCGGCGGAGGCGGTGGCGGCCCCGATGGCGGCACATAGACCGGCGCCACCGGCCCCTTCGTCCGCACAGGAGCAATCGCCGTTGGGATTACCACCGGGGCCGAATTCGCCGAAAAAATATTCCGCCCGCCGCCCGAATACACCAGCGACTCCGTCACCAGCATGGCATCCATCTTCAACGTAGGGTCAAGCTGCGCCGAAGTCGTCCCCAGGCTCTTCGCCGCCGACCCCACCACATTTCCCGGAGGCACCGCAATCACCGTGCCCGCCGTCGCCCCGGACGGCCGAGTCACCGGAGCCGTCACCACAACCGGCGCCACCGCAGTCGGACTGTCATCCCGCAACTCGTAGTACAAAACCCCAGCCGCCACCACCACAAACGCGCCCACGGCAAGTATCTTCTTCTGCAGATCCGGTGTGATATTCATCGCGGCCCACCTCCCGCAACCGGTCCGCCAGACGCTCCGCCCACAACAGCACTCCCGGCAGGCGTCAAACTCTTCTCCGTGCTCTCCGGCCCAACTGGAGCCCGCAGATAGGTTGTCAACCCCAACCGCAGCCCCACCGTTCCGCTCTGCTGCCCCGTCAACGTCACTCCTTTGATCAGGAAAAACATCTTGTCCCGCTCCAACCCATTGATAAACAGGACCAGCGGCCGATAGTCCCCACTCAGACTGGCATCCATTCGAACCTCAGTCAGCGCACCGGCCGTGCCATCCAGCACCGGCGATTCCGCGTACTGCACCCGCGTCAGCTTGACGCCCTCCTTCTTCCTTAGTGCGCCAAGCTCACCCGCCACCTCTGAATAGGCAAACGGCAGCCGTTGTCGATAGAACATGTCCGAATCCGCGGTAGCCTTCACCAGCTTTGCGTCCAGCCCCTCCAGCGGCTTCTTCGCAATCTCCGCCGTCTTCATCGCGACCGTCTGCTGCGCCACCGCGTCCGCATTCTGGCTGTTCGCCGAACTCCACGCAAACGCAATATGCACCAGCAGATAAAGATTCACCAGCCCTAGCACTGCTACACCCACGAAATGCAGGTTCAGCCGATTCAGCAACGTGCGCATCCTCTTCGTCACACGCTGGGCTACCACGGGACGCTTCGTCATCAACGTCATCGCGCTCCGCCCTTCTGCGCCGCGCCCTTCGCCGTCCCAATCTTCGCGGCCCCGCTCTTCTCCGTTCCAATCTTCGAAGAGTGCCTCAGCGGCCTCAAGCCCTTCCGCCCGCCCCCAGCCGCCGGCGCATCCGAACCGGCCTGCTTCACCTTCTTCACCGTTGCCGGCGGCAGCGGGTTATACCCACTGAATATCTCGAACTCCACCGCTCCCGGCGTCGTCATCTCCGCTCCGCCCGCAGTTCGATTTCCCTGCTGCGACTGCGCCGCCTCTCCCGCCAGCCGTGGAGCCACAAACCGCTGTGACGTCTCCAGATTCCTCACCAGCTGTACCGCGCGATCCCGATCCCCGCTCACCCGCAGCCGAATGTTCACGTCCCCTTCCTTCGTGATCACCGGCTCGATGCTCGTCACCTGCACCCCCCCGGGAAGGACCTTCTCCAGGTCCATCATCACCGCAGTCCAGCTAAAGCTCTTCCGCGCAAACACAGCATTCAAAAACCGCGACCGCTCCAGCACCCCCATGTTCTGCGGCTGCCGCATCCTCGCCTCGTTCGCCTGACGTTCCTGCTGGAACTGCACCGTCTTCGTCTTCAATGCATCCATCTGCGCCTGGGCCGTCCGGGCCTTCGCATTCACCGCGTGCAGCACGAATCCCAGCGCAACCGCCAGCACCGCCAGCAGGCCCATCGCCAGCCGAAGCCGCGCGAACAGGGGCCGCAACTCCACAAAAGGCCGTGTCGCAAGATTGACAGAGATCTTCATCAGCTCTTCAGCGCTCCCCGGACACCCGCCAGCCAGCCCCGCGGAATCGTCGCCGTCACAGCCCCTGCCTCCATCATTCCCGCTTCAACCAACTCGCGAACCCGCAGCCCCTCCAGCCCGCTCTCTTCCAGCATCGCCGCCAGAGTATCCGCACCCAACGTTCCCGCGGACATCACATTGTCCGGAGCAACCAGCAACGTATCCTCAAAATAAGCCGCCGCTACACTCACCGCCTGCGCCAGCTCCCGGGCAACTTCCACCGAGGCCACACTCACCATCGATCCCGCCACTCCCTCTCGTATCTGCGCCTGCTCCAGAACCCCTGTCTGCATCGCCGCCTCGGCGTCCATCCGGTCATACCCACCCGGACCTAACGCCTCCTGCTGCGCCCACTCCTGCGCCGAACTCTCCCGATCCACCAGCGGAATCGCCGACACCACCGGCACCTGCGGCGCCAACCCAATATCGGCTGTCATATCGCCCGACATATCAACAGACCTGTGCAGCAGCAACACGCCCGCCCTCACAATCGCCGTCGTCACCCCACCCAGCCCCGCATTCACCACCAGCGCCGGAGCCTCCACCTCGTCCAGCCCCGCCAGCGTCGCCAGCGTGCTTGGCAGCACCGCTCCCGGCAGGTACCCCGCCGCCGTCACCACCCCTTCATACTCCTCCAGAACCTCCCTGGGCATCGCCACCGCGACCACCTTAACCCCGCTCTTCGCGCTCGACATCACCTGATAGCTCACCACCGCATCCTCCGCATCGAACGGCAGCAGCTTCTTCAGCCGAAACCGCACCAGCGGCAGCGCCTCCGCCATCTTCGAAGGCAGTTGCTCGAACTCCAGCAGCAGCACCCGTACCGCCGCATCCGGCACCACCAGCGTCACATCCCGCGAAGAACCGGAACGTCCTGCAGCACGCTCCGCCCCCCGTCCCGCCACCCCATCCAGAGCTGACCGTACCGCCGCCGCCACCCCCGCGCGATCGACGATATTGCCGGCCTTCAACCCCGGCACCACCGAACCCTCCGCCACGCCCGCCCGAGCCACGGCCGTCAGCAGCGCAGTCGCATCCTCCGCGCGCGCAGCCACCACGCCCTCCGCCCGAACCTCAACTGCCAGCCGGGGCCGCGTCCCTAATGTTGTCGGTAAAAATTCCATGCCCGTCCAGACTACCTTGTTCTTCTATCCAATCCACAAATCCAACCGTCTGGTGCCCACCTTCGCCGCGCTTTTGCGGCGAAGGTGGGTATTCATGCGTAGCGCGAACCGCACTCCCTACCCATCCTGAGAATCTCAGGTCGCAGCCACTACCGCCCGGCCTCAATAAACGTAACCTTATTGATCTCTTTCAGCGTCGTAATCCCATCCCGAACCCTATCCAGCGCCGAGTCCCTCAAAAAGGCCATCCCCTTTTCCTTGGCCTTCTTCCTGATCTCGCTCCCCGGCTTCTTCGCCAGCAGCATCTCGCGAATCTCATCGTCCAGCTCCAGCAGCTCATGGATCGCCGACCGTCCGCGATACCCCGTCCCGCCGCACTCAATACAGCCTGGTCCCTCGCGAAACTTGAACCCGCGCCACTCCTCCAGCTCCAGCCCGCTCGCCAGCAGCTCCGCATCGTTGTAATACACATCCCGCACGCAGAACTCGCACACCTGCCGCACCAGCCGCTGCGCCAGAATGCAGTTCAAAGCCGAGACGAAGTTATATGGCTCCACCCCCATATTCAGGAAGCGCCCCAGCACGTCCACCACGTTATTCGCGTGGACCGTCGTGAACACCAGATGCCCCGTCAGCGCCGAGTTGATCGCAATCTGCGCCGTCTCCGCATCGCGGATCTCGCCCACCAGAATCTTGTCCGGGTCATGCCGCAGAATCGACCGCAGCCCCCTCGCAAACGTCAGCCCCTTCTTCTCATTCACCGGAATCTGCGTAATCCCGCGAATCTGATACTCCACCGGATCTTCGATCGTAATGATCTTGTCCTCTTCACTCTTGATCTCATTCAGCGCCGCATACAGCGTCGTCGTCTTGCCCGACCCCGTAGGCCCCGTCACCAGCACCATCCCATACGGCTCTTTGATGTACCGCCGAAACCGCTCCAGGTCCTTCGCCGCAAACCCCACCACATCCAGCGAAAGCTGCTTGAACTTCTCACTCATCGACTCTTTATCCAGCACGCGGAGCACCGCATTCTCACCATGCACCGTAGGCATGATCGACACACGAAAGTCGATCAGCCTGCCCTTATACCGAACCCGGAACCGTCCATCCTGCGGCACCCGCCGCTCCGCGATGTCCAGCTCGCTCATCACCTTGATGCGCGAAAGAATCGTCTGATGGTGCTCCCGCGCAATCGGAGCCATCGCCTGCTGCAGCACGCCATCGATGCGATACTTCACCAGCAGCGAATCGTCGAACGTCTCCAGGTGGATATCCGAGGCGCGCCGCTCCAGCGCCGTAAAGATCGTCGTATCCACCAGCCGGATAATCGGCGAGATATCGTCCTCGCTCGTCAGCCGCTCAATCGAAATATTCTCGTCCGCGTTCTCATCGCTCGACAGCACGTCGAACGCCAGCCCCTCGCTGGCCTCATCGAGCACCCGCTGGCTCTGCTCCGTCTTCTTCAGCAGCTCCGTAATCTGGCTCAGCGTCGCCACCCGGGTCACCAGCCGTTGCCCCAGCAGCCCCGAGATCTCGTCCAGCATCATCAGCTTCGACGGGTCCGACACCGCAATCGCCAGCCGCCCCTCCCTCTGCTCCAGCGGGACGAAGTTGTACCGGAACATCATGTCCACCGGCACGCTCTTGAACAGCTCGTGCGAGATCTTGAAGTTCTTCAGGTCCACAAACTCCGAGTGGTACCGACGCGCCAGCAGCTGCGCCCGCTCCAACTCGTCCATTCCCATCTCATTGATCGGTATCGCCAACGGTGCTATCGCCATACTCGTAAGACTCCTCTTCCAACTATCCGTTACTGCCACTTTTGAGGCACTGGAACCCCCTCAACCCGGGTGCCCCATCTTCGCGACAGTACCATCGTCGCTAAGGTGCGCATTCGCAAAGCGAACCGCACTCCCCATACCCTGCGGACGGGCTTGCGGGCAAAACCAGGCATCTCTCAGGACATACCCTTTCTATGCTATTCTCCCGCATATCCGGCCCCGTCATCTTAGTCTTTTGGAGCATGAATTTATGAGCAGCGCCCCCACTCCCTTGACCTCCGCCGCCGGCAAGGCCATTAACTGGTCCATCGCCCTCAGCATCCTGCTCATCCTGGCCGGTCTCTTCGCCATCCTCATCCCGCCCCTCTCAGGAATCGCCGTCACTCTCTTCATCGGCTGGGCCATGGTCATCAGCGGCATCACCCACTTCATCTTCGCCTTCAAAACCCACACCACCGGCAGCCTCCTCTGGGAGCTTCTCCTTGGCGCACTCTACCTCTTCGCCGGCGCCTACCTCCTCTTTCATCCCCTCTCCGGCCTGCTCTCTCTCACCCTCCTGCTCGCCGCCTATCTCTTGATAGAAGGTGTCCTGGAGCTCCTCCACGCCTTCCAGGTCCGACCCCGCAACGGCATCGCCTGGCTCATCCTCAACGCCGTCGTCACCCTCATCCTGGCCTTCATGATCTGGCGCACCTGGCCCTCCAGCTCTGCCTGGGCCATCGGCACCCTCATCGGCATCAGCATGCTCTTCAGCGGCTTCTCGCGCCTCATGCTCTCCCTCACCGCAAAACGCATCCTCAACCAGACTGTCTAGTTACCTGTCCCAGGCTGAGAAGTGTGTGGGTAGCGGTTCGATAACAGGCGCTCAAAACAGGAGCCAAAGTGTGAACAATCAAGCTAGCCAAACTGCCTCTCGCCCTACTCTCAGTTCAGTCTCCGCACAACTGTTCGTTGCGGACATCCAGGAATCGTGCGACTTCTTCACAGTCAAGCTCGGCTTCATATCTGATTTTGTCTATGGCGATCCGCCATTCTACGGTCAGGTTTCTCGCGACAACGCTAGACTTTCGTTGCGGCAAGTCGACGAACCTGTGTTTGCCGGCGATATCCGTGAGCGCGAACAGCTGCTCTCCGCTTCGATCACCATCGGCACCGCAGATGAGATCAACCAACTCTTTCTGAGTTATCAGGCCGCAGGAGTGCCGTTTCATCAAACACTCAGGAACGAGCCTTGGGGTGCAAAAACCTTCATCGTCTTGGATCCGGACGGAAATCTCATCCTCTTTGCCGGCCCTGCAGATTGAAGCCCCAACCAAGTGTCTGCAGTACGCCGTTAGAGGGTAGCAAGTCACATCTCAAACTCAAACGCAACCAAATAATCCAATCCAGGACCCTCACTGCTCCGCATTCAAAGAAGCAATCAGCGAATCCGCCTGCGCCATCGACCCATCCAGGCTCACCATCAGCACATCCACATCCGTCGACATCTTCGCCGACGTCCCCTTCAGCGACCCGATCGCCCGCGCATTCAAATTGTGCTTCAGAAACGTCACCTGGTCATGAAACGCCGTAATCACCGGCGTCATCCGAGCCTCCGTCTGCCGCATCGTCTTGATGTACCCCGCCTCGCTCAGCCTCGACTGCCGCAGCATTCCCGCCGACTGCTGCCTCAGCTTCTTGTTCTCCATCCCGTCGATCTCCTTCTGCCACTCTTTAAAGAGGTCCGACGAAACCTGGTCGATCGAGCCGATCCGGTCATGCAGCTTCTTCGCGCTATCGGCGGCCTTCTCATACTCGCCATTCAGCTTCTTATAGCTCTTCTCCAGCGAACCGCCCTGAAACCCCGTCAGCTCCTGGAACGACTCCATCGTCGTCTTGATCTGTTCCTTCGCCTGCTGCTGGTCTTTCTTCGAGTCCTTCACCCGCGAAACCAGGATGTCCCGCTTCTCCTTGCCGAAGGTCTTCATCGCCTTGTAGTACGAGCGTGTGCAGCCCCCAAGCAACATCAGCGACACCAGCCCTACCCCACCCCGCATCGCCCAACGACGAGACCTCTCATCCAATCCCATACGCACCCCATCAAAGCCTGACGAATTGTACCGTGGGATGCGTTGGCCGTTCCTGTCAATTCAGCTTCAAGGAAATAATCTCGGCAGCATATTCCCCGCTGCACAAGGCGGTCGTGTCCTGATTTGACGCTAGGACGGTCCTGTTGCATAAAGGAGGACAAAGGAGAGTCTCTATGGGCGCAAAAGAGAAAGTGAGCTCGATGGGCCAGCCAGTGCCGGAGTTGCCGGTCGCTGATGTCGAACGCGCACAACAGCATTACAGAGATGCACTCGGCTTTGAGATTGGATGGCTTTACCCAGGCGGCGAGATTGGCGCTGTGTCACGCGATAAGGCGGTGATCTTCTTTCGCAAGAGGACGTCGCCGTTCGAACCTGCCGTTCACTGGGTGTTCGCTGAAGATATCGATGCGTCGTATCAGGAACTGATGTCGTCCGGTGCGAACATCGTGGATCCTCTGGAAAGAAAACCCTGGGGCCTACGGCAGTTCACCGTAAAGGATCTGGACGGGAACCTCTTCTATTTCCACCATGACTAACCAGGCAGTTGGAGCAGGCCGCTGAAAAAGGGCAGTGGGTCAGGATTTTCCGAACAAATCCTTCGACCTAGGGTCTCAGACGACAACTGGAATCAGTGCTGGGCCATCCAATTTCCTTTATGGGAGGCTCAACAAATGAACAAAGCGGACGATCCGGCATTGGCATTCGCAGTTGGACAAGAGCGGGAGCGGAACAACAAATTGCTGGTACAACATCCTGTTGTTTCACAAGAGGAGTGGCTGAAGCAGCGATTGGCCCTGATGGAGAAGGAGAAGCAGTATGTGCGGCAGGGGGATGCGCTGAGCGCGGAGGTGAGCTCGCTACCCTGGGTGAAGGTGGAGAAGGACTATCTATTCACCTCGCCCGATGGAGACCTCACGCTCAAGGATCTGTTCCGAGGGCATAGCCAGCTCTTTATCAAGCACTTCATGATGGAGCCGGAGCAAAAGTGGCAGTGCGAAGGCTGTACGCTCGAGTCGAACCACGTAGACGGATTGTTGCAATACTTCGAGATCCACGACATGTCGTACGTCGCCGTTTCGCGTGCCCAGATTGAGGAGATAGAGGTCGTGCGGAGCCGCATGGGGTGGAAGTTCTGCTGGGTGTCCTCGTATAAGTCGGAGTTCAATTACGACTTCCATGTGTCGTTCCGGCCGGAAGAGGTCGCGGCAGGAAAGACAATTTACAACTTCCGCGAAAAGAAGATTGGCCCGGAGACGTTTACGCTGTCCGGCCATAGCGTGTTCTACAAGAATGCACAGGGGGAAATTTTTCGCACGTATGGCACGTTCGGGCGCGGAAGCGAGCAGTTCATGGGGATTTATGGATATTTCGATGTGCTGCCGAAGGGGCGCGAGGAATATGTACACGGCTTGGTGGATTGGGCCAAAGTCGGCGTTCAACCCGGGCCAAGCGGGCACGAGGGGAACTGCGGATGCACACCCGGGTGAACTTGGCCTGACGGCCGGTCCCACTACGCGTGGGGCGGTCACTTTGTGACTTGTATACCCCTTCGGGTGGTGCTCCCGTTGGTCGCCAGAATCTTCGTGCCGACCATCGGGAGGACTAAGGCGAAGCCGGTACACCCCCCACGAAGTGGGCGCCGCCCGCGCAGGGCACCTTACTTCTTTCCAGCAGAACATGCCGACACGACCTAGTGACTCACCCCACCCGCGCTCAAGCTGAAGATCGGCAGATACAGCGCAATCAGGATCGTCACCACAACCACACCCATCACAATCAGGATCATCGGCTCAATCAAGCTCATCGCCGCCGTCAGGTTCGTCTGCACATCTTCCTCAAAAAACTCCGCCACCGAATTCAGCATCTGCGGCAACGCACCCGTGCTCTCCCCCACCTCAATCATCTCGATCGCCAGCTCCGGAAACACCTTCGTCTGCTGCAAACTAACCGAAAGCCCCTTCCCCTCCCGCACCGTCTCCACCGACCGGTACACCGCATTCCCAATCTGCCGCGAATCGATCGACCGCGCCGCTGTCTCCAGCGAAGGCACCAGCGGCAGCCCGCCCGTCAGCAGCGTCGACAGCGTCCGCGAAAACAACCCCACCTGGTACTTCAGCCACACATTCCCAAATATCGGCAGCGAGATCCGAACCTTATCCAGCGCCGTCGCCCCGGCCTCCGTCTTGGCCCACCGGTAGATCAAAAATCCCACCAGCCCAACCACCACCGCCGCATAGATCCCATAGTGCTGCGCATACCGCCCCAGGTCCAGCAGGAACACCGTCAGCGCCGGCAGCTTCGTCCCCAACTGGTCGTAAAGCTGCGCAAACCGCGGCACCACAAACGTAATCAGGAAGATGAACAGCGCAATCACCATCACGATCAGCAGCGCCGGATAGATAAGGCTCGCCTTCAACTTCTTCCGAAACGTCAGCGAGACCCGTTGAAAGTCCAGAAACCGCTGCAACACCTCTTCCAGATTGCCGGACCGCTCCCCCGCCAGCAGCGTCGTCGTATACACCACCGGAAACCCGCCCTGCGCCTCGAACGCCTGCGAGATCGACTCCCCCGTCTTCACCCGTGCCGCCACATCCTCCAGCTGCACCCGGAAGTGCAGCAGCTTCTGCCGCCGCCCCAGCAGCTCCAGCGACCCCAGGATCGGCAGCCCCGCCTTGATCAAAGTCAGAAACTGCTGGTTGAAGATCAGAAACGTCTCCAGCTTGACCTTCTTCTTCCCTCCCCCCAACGCGTTCTTCGCCTTCACCGAGTAGACGTAGTACCCCGCCTGCGTAAACCGAGCCCGCAGCTCCTCCGCCGTAGAGGCCGCATGCATCTGCTCCTGCACCCGTCCCCGCTCATCCGCCAGCTTAATTACAAACTCAGTCATAGCAAGTCCATATTAGACGTAGCAGTTCCGCCTCTATTCCACCCAAAAGCGAATCAGACCTAGTCTGCGCACCTTAACCCCTCAAAAAGCGACCGTTCGCCAACCACGTTCACCACGCGAACCACCACAACTCACCACACAAAATACCACGCAACCGTGAAATCTTGTCCCGTAAACCCTTATATAACAACAAAAGCCCCGGATCGCTCCGGGGCTTTTGCGCGTAAAAAAACTGCAAAAAACTAAACGCTGAAAGAGGATCCACACCCGCAGGTGCTCTTGACTGCGGCATTCTCGAACTTGAAGCCCGCAGCTTCCAAGCTCTCGACGTAATCCACCACGCAATTGTTCAGGTACATCGCCGAGGTGGCGTCCACAAACACCTTTAGATCCTCGAACTTATAGACTTTATCCATCATGCCGCTCTGATTCTCGAACGACATCGAGTACTGGAAGCCAGAACACCCGCCACCGACCACACCAATTCGCAGACCAGCCGGAATCGGATCCTGCGACGACATAATCTCCCTGACCTTCGCAATCGCGGCAGGAGTTAACGTCACAGGCGTTGTCGAAGCAGGCGCCCCAACAACAACCTCTGGGGTAACGGAAGGGGTAACGGTTGCAGTAGACATCGGCAAATCTCCTCGTATATCGTTCAGACTTCTTAAGTGTATGCCCCTGTCATCGCAGCGGCAAGCCCTCTCTCACTAGATGCAACCCTGACCCATGGGATTCATCTTTCCAACAATCCCGCAAAACAGTCTGTTCCAGCTCATCTTTAGACGCAAGTTGCTGACAATATGAAGCTACTCCTTTTCATTTCAAACGCTTTCATCAATGTCTTCGGCATCACCCAGCCTACGGAGCGAAACGCAACCCGGGCTGCCTGGTTTATCGCCCTCATGCTGACCAGCGTTCTGGTTGCTGTCGGTGTTGTCGCAGCATTTGCCATCCACTTCGCCACTCGTCACTAACCCTTCGCGGCCCGTCACTAAACCTAGACTCTTTCAGGAAAAACACTGTATCAGGCAACTCTCTCAGGCGTATCATTTCCCACGGATGGCCCCAGGGGACATCGAGCCCACTCAATCCCCCAGGATCTTCCAAGGAAGAATCGACCCTGTCACAGGGCGGAGGAGCATCTATGAGTGCCATACCTGTCATGCTCATCGTCTGGGCCGCAGTTGCAGCCTGTTTTTTGGCGCTGCTGGCCTATAAAGGACAACTGACCCGCTATGAGGAAGATCAGCTTTTCCTCAGTGAGAGCGAGTCCAACGAGCAACACGAGCAAAGCGAAATCGTCCGCAAAGTAAAAAAAATCGAGCCCCTCGTCCGCGTCCTGGGCTTTGCTGCAGCCGTTATGACAATAAGCATCGTAGGCCTCTACACCTACGACGCCTGGCAACACATTAAATAAGTCTCCACAAAGTTATCGCTTAACAGACCCGGCCGCGCCAAGCGTAGCCGGGTGTGTGTTTGCATCATCCCCCAATATTCCTGCAGCCCTTCAGGGACAACTCCCCACCCTTCGCGCCCATCTATTGTATTGGCTGCACGAACGGAGTCTGCGCAATTCCAAAGAACAAATAATATGGAACGCCGCACTCCAGCCCATTCACCATAAAAAGGGCTAATCAGAATGTCACACTCCCATCCCAGAATTCTCACAAACACTGTGTTAGCTTTATTGCTCCTAATTGCTTCAGTCACAGTCGCCAGCGCAATCGTTCAGCAACCGACAGCACCTGATAATTCAGCCCACAATAAGGCGCACTCCTTCACTGCCGACAGCCAGCCCAACACCAGAGGCGACCGTCTCACCACCCAGAAGATCCGCCAAGCCATCCTTGCGGACAAGGACCTTTCGCTCTACGCTCACAACGTCAAGGTCGTCACTAAAAACGGTGCCGTCACGTTGCAGGGTCCCGTTAAATCGGATGATGAAAAGCAGAAGGTCGCCGATCTCGCCGCGAGCGTAGTGACAACGGACAAAGTCACTAACAGACTCACCGTCAAATAAACAATCTCGATCAGACGCACATTCAAAACAACTTGCCGCCACCGCGGCGAAGGAGCCTCCCATGTCCAATAAAAATGCCGCAGTCTTCGGTATCTATCCCACCTCCACCGACGCCGAACGCGCCGTCGATCATCTCCTCGAAATCGGATTCACCAACTCCGCCGTCTCCGTTCTCCTCCAGGACGACGCGAGCACTCGCGACTTCGCTCACGAGAAGAACACCAAAGCTCCCGAAGGCGCAATCACCGGTGTCACCACGGGCGGCGTCATCGGTGGAACCCTCGGCCTCCTCGCCGGAATCGGCGCCCTCGCCATCCCCGGCGTCGGCCCGCTGATCGCAGCCGGACCCATCATGGCAGCGCTCGCTGGCCTCGGAGTCGGCGGGACCATAGGCGGCCTCGTCGGAGCCCTCATCGGCATGGGCATCCCTGAGTACGAAGCCAGGCGATACGAAGGCCGCGTAAAAAACGGTGGCATCCTCCTCTCGATCCACTGCGACACCTCCGACCAGGTCTCCGCCGCCAAGGACGCCCTCAAAGCCACCGGGGCCCAAGACATATCCTCCACCTCGGAGCACCCTGCATCGACCAGGGCAGAGATTCTCGAGCAGGACCGTACCCGCGAGCAAGCCGTCTACACCAAGGTCTAACTATCGACACGAAAAAGCCAATACACACAGAATGGCCAGAAGCGTCGCCGCCTCTGGCCATTCCAGTCTCATAAGAATCAAGCGTTATATGTTGACGAAGAAACCCTTCCACCCCGCCCGGTCCAGTTCGTGTGGAAGAACTCGCCTCGCGGCTTATCCACCCGCTCATACGTATGCGCCCCGAAGAAGTCCCGCTGCGCCTGTAGCAGATTCGCCGGCAACCGCTCCGTGCGATATCCGTCATAGAACGCCAGCGCCGTAGAGAACGCCGGCATCGGCACCCCAATCTCGATGGCGTGAATCACAGCCTTTCTCCACGACCACCCATACTTGTTCAGCGCACTCGAAAAGAACTCATCCAGCAGCAGATTCTGCAGCTTCGGATTCTTGTCAAATGCCGCCTTGATATCTCCCAGGAAGGCACTCCGAATGATGCAGCCACCGCGCCACATCAGCGCAATGCCGCCCATATTCAGAGTCCATTTCTGGTCTTGCTCCACCGCGCGCAGCAGCATGTACCCCTGCGCGTAGCTCACCATCTTCGAGCAGTACAGCGCCCGCCGCACGTCTTCGATAAACTCCTTCTTCTCCGAGATCGTCAGCACCTTCTTCGGCCCTTCCAACACCTTCGAGGCCGCCACCCGCTCATCTTTCAACGCCGACAGGCATCGCGCAAAGACGCTCTCCCCAATCAAAGTCACCGGCTGTCCCAGATCCAGCGCAGAAATCGCGGTCCATTTCCCCGTCCCCTTCTGCCCCGCCGTATCCAGAATTTTGTCCAGCATCGGCTGCCCGTCGTCGTCCTTCTTCGCGAAGATCGTCGCCGAGATCTCAATCAGGTAACTGTCCAGCTCGCCCTTGTTCCACTCCGAAAACACCTCGGCAAACTCGTCCGCCGTCAGCCCCAGCCCATCCTTCAGCAACTGGTACGCCTCGCAGATCAATTGGATATCGCCGTACTCAATCCCGTTATGCACCATCTTCACATAGTGCCCTGCGCCATCCTCTCCCACCCAGTCGCAGCACGGAGTTCCATCCTCCACCTTTGCCGCAATCGCCTGAAAAATCTCCTTCACATGCGGCCACGCCTCTTTATTCCCACCCGGCATAATCGATGGGCCAAACCGCGCCCCCTCTTCCCCGCCCGAAACTCCAGTACCGATAAACAGAATCCCCTTCGCCGCCAGCTCCTTGGTCCGCCGGTTCGTATCCGTAAACAGCGAGTTGCCACCATCGATAAGGATGTCACCCTTCTCCAGGTAAGGCAGCACATGCTCAATCGTCTGATCCACCACATCGCCGGCCTTCACCATCAGCATCACCCGCCGCGGCAGCTTCAACGAAGCGCACAGCTCCTCGGCAGAGTGGGCCCCCACCACCTGAGTCCCCTTGGCCTCATCGCTCAGAAACTCGTCCACCTTCGATACCGTCCGGTTGAACACCGCGACCTTATACCCGTGGTCGTTCATGTTTAACACCAGGTTCTGCCCCATTACCGCCAACCCAATCAATCCGATATCGCAAGTCGCTTCAGCCATCTCAAATTCTCCAGGTCGCACCCATATAAGAGCACGCAATTTTTTATTGTGTTCGCCGCCGCCCACATTGGAAAAATTGGTCCAGCCACGAATGCCTTTTCTATCATAGCGAGCACATCTTAAGATAGACCGGCCCGCGCTACACCCCGCCAGTCAAAAAAAATGGGCATCACCTCCATGAAAGGCGATGCCCATCGCGTTCAAGTAAGTCGTGCAAAAACGCGCTAGAACGTGAGCCGCGCTCCAAGCTGTACCAACCGTGGGAAGCCCAGCGTTCCTGTAATCTGACCGGCAGATGTGTTGTTGAACACCAGGTTCGGACCGTTGAACTCCGGCGTGTTGAAGGCATTCAACGCCTCCGCGCGAAACTCTGCGTTCACCCGTTCCGCTACGTGGAAGTTCTTATTCAACGACAGGTCCGAGTTGACATATCCAGGCCCATAGCAGCCCAGCGTCCTCGGCGCATTGCCGTAGCTGCCCGCCGGTGTAGCGGTAAACGCCGCCGGATTGAAGTACTGGCCCAACCGGCCCTGGGGACTGCCCGACAAGCATGGGTTCACTCCCGGCACCAGCGAAGGACGCGTCGTCGAATTGCCATAGTTCGAGTTCGCGTTGCTCGCCTGCGTAATCGGAAGTGGAGCTCCATCCTGCAGAATCATAATGTCGTTGAACTTCCATCCCCCCACAGCCAGGTCCAGCCAACGGTTCGCGCCGCCGAGAAACTGCTTGCCATGGCCAAACGGTAGCTCATACGTCACAGCAGCCGTAAACCGATTCGGAATATCGTTGATCGCCCTCGAATACTCCGACGACAGATTGTAGATATCCTGGGGCCCATTGTTGCCAGGATTCAGCGTACTGCTCGCGCCCCACTGGTTATCCCAGTTGGAAGACCAGGTATACGCCGCCAGAACCGTCAGCCCTTTGCTGAACCGCTTCTGCACCTTCATGTCCAGCGCGTTGTACTGCGACTTCCCATTGCTCACCGAATCGGTAATCGTCGTGAACTCAGGGAACGGCGTCAACAGAACGGACCGAGCCACCGTCGGCGTACCGATCGCTCCCTTACCGCCTCTGCCATAGTACGGATTCGGTACCGAAGTATTGAGATAGCTCGCCCCCAGCGCAAGGTTCGCATCGGAGAGCTGGTTCAGGTTATAGCTGTTGTTGAGATTCCTTCCATGCCCGCCCACATAGCCAAGCTTGAAGGCGATGCCCATCGGAAACTCATGCTCCACACTAGCCGAATAGGAGTCGAACAGCGGTGCCCTGCGCCCCTGATCGATCACCGTCAGCGAGCTTCCCACGCCCGTCAGGTATCCCGCGGAGTTTCCTGTCGGACCTGTCAGTCCACCAGGAAATGGATTGCTCAGTGTAGTTCCTGGCAAACCATTAACGCTCGCGGTCACATAGCTGTTCGTCGCCACATAGCCCGGAGCCAGAGAAGCCGAGCCGCTATACACCAGCGGCATATAGAAGAGACCATAGCCACCCCGAACAACAGTCCTGTCGTCAAGCGCATACGCAACTCCCGCTCGCGGAGACCACTTGCTCCCCATGCTCCCGGTCGTCGTCGGGTATCCGTTGGTCCCGGCGAATCGTATCCCGCCAAGCGTTGTCACGCCCGAAGTCGCAGTCAGCGGATTCGTCACCGTCCGGTCGAATCCAACCGAATAGTGGTTGCTCCGCTCATGAACGCCCGGCTCATACTCGTACCGGATCCCCAGGTTGAACGTCAGCTTCTGCGTTGCCCGCCAGTCGTCCTGAAGATACCCTGCCTGGTACGCCGTCGTAATTGCCAGCTTCGACGGCAGGATCACCGCACCCGTCGACGGGAGGCCCAGCAGCATGTCCGCCGCATCCGCGCCGCCTGAGGTCGAGGTCGTCGTATTGTCCGCCGACGTGAATGCGCTGTCGAAGCCGTACGTCCCGCTCGCGTCGCTCAAGCTCGTATACGTCAGGCTGATCGCGCGATACACATAGCCGGCCTTTACGCTGTGCTTGCCCAGGCTTTTTGCGATGCCCGTCACAAAGTTGCGCGAGAAGTACACCGCGGGCCCGGAGTTGGAGGTTCCTTCAAACGCCAGCGTGTTCGCGCTCGATGTCGTAATTCTGGGAAAGCCGGCCTTCGCCAGCCCGCTCACATACGAGGTCGGCAGACCCAGCTTCGCCTGATCGAAACCATTGCTGATGTCCTGCGTATTGTTCGGGAAACGGTTGAACCCGAAGCCCACCGTCAGCACCGTCGTCGGAGTCACCGTGATCGTATTCTGAATTCCAATGGCATCAACCTTGCGGTACAGCAGATACGAGGATGAGCTCCCAGGGAACGTGGTCAGAGCATTACCGCCCGGCTCCTTGCTCCCATAGTGCATGTAGTAAAAATCAGCATCCCAGCGCGTTCCAAACTGGTGATCCAGCTTGCCGATAAATTCATCTGCCCGATCGCCCAGCGTATCGCCGCCATTAAAGTTAGGCGTTCCGTATGAAGTAATCGAAGTGTTTGGATTAGGGTAGGCCAGCAACAACGCCTGCCCTACCGGGTTGATCTGTCCTGCCGGAATCTTATTGCCCGCAAACGGTGTCCGGATAACCTTTCCGCCCACCAGCTTGCTCGATGTCGGATCGTAGATGCATCGTCCGCTTGTGCAGACTCCGTTTGTAACTGTCCCAATCTCAGAGAAGTCACCCGCACGCTGCAACGCGGTCGGCACCGGAAACGCATTCGCCGCAGTCAGAGGCGATCGCTGACGATAGCCCTCTTCGGTCACCCAGAAGAAGGTCTTATCTTTCCCGCCCAAAATCTTCGGCAGCGGAATTGGCCCGCCAATCGAGCCCACATAGCTGTAAAACTCAGCCGCGCCTCGCGGCGTCGTAGGCTGCGTCACGCCATTCACCGTGGACGGTGTCCGGTTGTTGAAGTAAAGGTTAGCGCCCCAGTTCGTCTGTCGCGTCTCGCCCTGCAGAACCCCGTGCAGCGCGCTCGACCCCGTATGCAGCGTCGTGTTGAACATGCCGCCGCTCGTACGCCCAATCTCCGCGTCATACGTATTCGCCTGCACCTTCACCTCTTCCACCGATTCAAGGGAGGGAATAATCACCGCGCGATTGCTGAAGTCCGTAATCGGAATGCCATCGACGGCATAGTTATTCGAGCTCAGCGGAGCCCCCGCAATCGAAATCGTCGAAGACCCGCTCTGGTCCTGGAACCGCACAAAGCGCGGATCGCCCACCGCGGTCACGTTGTTATCCAGCTTTGAAAACAAGAATGGGTTGCGCCCCGGATTCGGCAAATTCTGTAGCTTCTGCGAATCGATCAGCTGGCCGTTGTACGAGGTGCCGTTGTTCACCACCGCCTCAGTCGCCGATACGTCAATGCTCTGGCTCGAAGAGCCGATCTGCAGCTTCACGTCGAACGGAATCGTATTCCCCGAGTCCACAACGATTCCCTTGGTCTCCGATTTGCTGAAGCCGTCCACCGCAACCGAAATCGTATACGTTCCCGGGTCCACCGCGCTGAACACATACTCGCCCGCCCCATTGCTTACCGTCGTACGCGTTGTCTTTTTCGCCTCCGAGGTCAACAGCACCGTAGCCTGCGGCAGGCTGGCCCCCTGGACGTCAGTGACCAGGCCGCGCACAGTTCCATAGTTCGACTGTGCCTTCGCACCTGTTACCGCCACCACCACCATCAACATCGTTAGGACGAATACGCTACAAAGCTTCTTAAGCAAAACCATAGTAAAAATACCTCCAACGATAAAACGTGTTGATACTGCAGAAGACACTTGTGCATAGCAGCCTGGGATACAGACCTGCGGGCATATAGGTAATTGAGCAATAACAAGAGGTACTGCGACTAACTCAAGAGACACTTCAGGCTAGGTCGCCATAAGTGGCATCCTTGCCGGCCAAGTGATATAACCTCACCGCCGGTCTACTTACGACTTACAAAAAACAGTTGATCTAAAGCTTCTGTGTAGCTGCTGAATCTCTGCGATCTGCTCTCCGGCAAACTGCCGGAGTCAAGTGGTCAGGGCGACAAGCAAATTGAACTTACGAGATACGGTGAAGTCAGATCAGGCGGGAGCCTTCGCTGCTCCATGCTGCTGAAAGCCGCGGTACGGTGGGGAGCTAAATACACTTCGGGTTAAGAGGCCACAAAACATCTCCAGCCTCACTGACGTGAGAAATAGCCTTTTTGGTAATGGATTCGAGAGTAGCGAAGTGTCAACATCGTGTCAATATAAATTTTCTACATTCTTTAAAATTCCCTGTCTTACTCCGCCTCATTCAAATATCGCCTTACGATCTATCTATAACTCCCGCTCGCGACTAACTACTCAGAACTAGGAATTAACTCCTCGCGCTATTTAAAAATTGAGTTACAGTATCTTCACGTTCCCGAAAATATTTTCCTCTCATAGTTACAAGTTATCCATCTTCCGTCACATCGAAATTCAACTAAGTTGTCTCTTACCGAAGGAGCTACTCATGAATTCGCAGAAGGTTTCATCCTCCGTCTCCCGCCGTTCGTTCATGCGCATGGCCGGCGTCGCCGCCTCGATGCCCATCTTCACCGAAGCCCACTTCGCGTGGGCTGCCCAGCAGGCAGGCACCGCCGCTGCCGCACCCGCCCGCCGCATCCGCCAGGCCATGCCACCGGGCGCCGTCCTCATCAACGCCAACGAAAACCCTCTGGGCCCTTGTAAAGCGGCATGCGAAGCCATCGCAGCCATCGCTCCCAAAGGCGGCCGTTACGATATCGACGGCGAAACCGCAAAGCTCACCACCACCTTCGCCCAACAGAGCGGCCTCAAAGAAAACTACATCGCCGTCTACGCTGGCTCCTCCGAACCCCTTCACTACTCCGTCCTCGCCTTCACCTCCCCCACCAAAGGCTTCGTCACCGGCGACCCCTCCTACGAGGCAGGCATGCGTGCCGCCATGATCGCCAAGGCAAAAATCTCCAAGGTCCCCCTCAATGCCGACTACGCCCACGACGTCAAGGCCATGGTCGCCGCCGACCCCAACGCCGGCGTCATTTACATCTGCAATCCCAACAACCCCACCGGCACCATTACCTCCAAAGACGACATCGTCTGGGCGCTCGAGAACAAGCCCAAAGGTGCCATCCTCCTCGTCGACGAGGCCTACATCCACCTCTCCGATGCGCAAAGCGTCACCGACATGGTCGCCGCCGACAAAGACCTCATCATCCTCCGCACCTTCTCCAAGATCTACGGCATGGCCGGCATCCGTTGTGGCTTCGCCCTTGGCCGCCCCGACCTTCTCGCCAAACTCCAGCCCTTCGGCCAGAACGCCATGCCCATCACCGGCTCTGCCGCGGCAAACGTCAGCCTCCTCGACCCGGAGCTCGTCCCCACCCGCAAAAAAATCATCGCCGACACGCGCAACGACACCTTCGCCTTCCTCAAAGCGAACAACTACAAATTCATCCCCTCGCAGTCCAACTGCTTCATGATCGACACCGGCCGCAACGGCCAGCAGGTCATCGCCTCCATGCGCGAAAAGAACGTCTTCATCGGCCGCACCTGGCCCATCTGGCCCAACGTCGTCCGCGTCAGCGTCGGCACTCCGGCTGAAATGGCTAAGTTCAAGACCGCCTTCAAAGAGGTCATGGACACCGCTCCCACATCCGCCTCGCTTCACGATCCCTTTGCAGACATCGCCTTTCCCCAACTCTCCTAACCTCCACCGACACATCGAAGGGCCCCGGCACCCACCGGGGCTTTTCCTTTTTCCTGTAACGTATTCGTGTCGAACAAACATCCTCATCCGCCACACAGAAAGGTACTGGTTTGCTCACCCAAAGAACGTGCACTCTCGCCGCAATCGCTGCTCTCGCTCTCCCCCTCGCCGTCGCCCAGCAGCCCCATAAAGTCTCTCAGGCAGAGGTCGACCGCATCACCCGCGAAGCCATCCTCATCGACACTCATAACGACGTCACCTCCCGCACCGTAGCCGGGTACGACATCGCCACCCCAAACAAAACCGGCGAGACCGATCTCCCCCGCATGAAGGGCTTCCTCGGTGCCGAGTTCTTCGCCGTCTACGTCGGGGCCGAGTACGTCAACGGCAATCACTCCGCCAACCGCACCCTTCAGATGATCGATACCGTCCGCACCGACGTCATCGCCGCCCACCCTAACGACTTCGTCTTTGCCACCACCGCCGACGACATCGTCCGCGCCCACAACAACCACAAGATCGCCGCCCTCATGGGCATCGAAGGCGGCCACGCCATCGAGGACTCCCTCCGCCTCCTCCGTGACTACTACGCTCTCGGCGTCCGCTACATGACCCTCACTCACTTCAACACCAACAACTGGGCCGACTCCCAGGGCGACTTCGACGATCCCAAAATCAAGCACCACAACGGCCTCACCCCCTTCGGCAAGGATGTAGTTCGCGAGATGAACCGCCTCGGCATGATGGTCGACATCTCCCACACCGCCGACGCCACCTTCTATGCCGCCATCGAAACCAGCACCGCACCCATCATCGCCTCGCACTCCGGCTGCCGCGCCGTCTCCAGCTACACCCGCAACATGACCGACGAAATGATCAAGGCCCTCGCCGCCAAAGGCGGAGTCATGCAGATCAACTTCGGCTGCGACTTCCTCTCGCAGCGTTACTTCGATCAGTCCAAGCCTCTCCAGGCTTCCATGCGCGAGCAGTACATGGCCGCGCTCAAGCTTGAAGATCCCACCGCAAAGGCCGCCGCCATCGAGAAGCTTAAAGCCGACTTCAACGCCAAAGTCCCGCCCGCCACCCTGGCCGACGTCGTAGCCCAGATCGACCACGCCGTAAAGACCGGCGGCATCGACCACGTGGGCATCGGGACGGACTTCGACGGCGTGGGCTGCGTTCCCCCGGAGCTCAACTCCTACAACAAGTTTCCAGCCCTTACCCGCGCTCTCCTCGAAAAAGGCTACAGCGCCTCAGACATCAAAAAGATCTATGGCGAAAACCTGCTGCGAGTCATGCGGGCAGTAGAACAGCGAGCCCGCGAACTGAAATCCACCCCGGCTATCGAAGCCCAGATCGAGAAATAGGCAAGCAAAAAACATAATGGCCCCAGAGAACCTCTGGGGCCATTTGCACTTGAGAACGTTTCGTAGAAAAAGTCCTGCGCTGCGAACTTTAGAGCGCCTCCGCCAGACGCGGATAAAGACCGGCTTGATTCGACTCGTACAGAGCCAGAAGCCTCTGCTTCATCAAATAATAGGACGAGGCAGCTTCCAGCAGATAGAAGGGAATGCGAATCGTCCGCCTGCCCATAAAAGTTTCAACCATCACACGGAAGACGGACCGTTTCAACAGCAAGCCGTCCCGCCGCATCCGCTCGGCGATGATCACGCCGTCGTCGTAGTTCCACCGTTCCACATACGCTGCCAGCGCAACCAGAATCCGGCCATTTTGACGCATGCGCAGCAGGCCTTCCAGACCGCCCAGCATATTCCACATCATCTCCGGCTCCAGCTTCAGCTGCTCTTTCGTGGGTACCAGGTGATTGAGCGCCACCGTCATCACACCGTCCGCCTGCACAGGTTGCAACTGTGCCAGCAGTTCATCCCATGTGCACTGCGCCAGCTTGTTCGCGGCCATGTACGAACGCACCAGTCCGTACCCCAGCAGACACGTCACAAGCCCAAGTGTTACCAAAATAGCCATAAAGTTCTAAGAAGACTTTCTCGATGCGTTGATTCTGTCCAAATCGTATTGCACCCGGCTGTGGAGAGCAACAAGATAATCGTGCATCTCCGTGGAGACAGGGGCCCGACTCCGTTCTGGCAGCCAAAAGGTGACGACCCAATATACAAGAGCGCCTAGATAAAGAACCATCAAAAGATGATCCAAAGTCAAAAAATCTCGATTCCAGCCTAAAGCAATGCGCGCCACATCACCGGCCATCGCTCCAAAGGCCCACGCCGTCAGCCCTTGCGCCAGCCCCATTACATGGTTGCGCCACACCAGGCCCAGCCGGTTCGACGCATAGAGCATCGCCATAAACAGCTCGCATGTCAGCAGCGCCGTAAAAAGGTTCTCCCTTACCTCCCACACGTCGAGCGCAGAGGGCATCAGAGGCTTCACCATCAGGCAAAGAGCCAGCGCAATCCCCCCGCCAATCGCTCCCGCCACAATAAACGAGCTCCGCGCATCGCGTACCCAGGTCCCTGTGGGCCGCAGAACGATTCGGGCAATCTCAAAAATAAGCGCCAGTTGAAAGACGAAATCTCCCACCACGAAGGTCCAGTACACCACCGCATAGGTGTGCCTGCTGCCAAAACGAGAGATAAGAAATAACAGGATGGTTACAAGTGCCTGATAGCCAATGAGACACGTGAAGACAGGAAACTCCCGCCACCGGCGGCGAACCAGTAGAACGACAAGGAGGGCGGCGTGGCCGACAAAGCCCGCCGCCCACAGAATATTGTCCAGCGTGGTTACGTTCATTCCTGCCTCGCAGGATTATTCTCAACGATTTCAGAACCCAGCGACAGTAAGAAAGATATTCAGATACCCACTGAGCGGAAAAGAAACAGCCTGGGGGTGTGGGTTCGTTCCCATGACGTTGGCGAACATGGGAGCGGACGAAAGGGAGACAACAGCGATAAGCGCGAGGGTGCGAACGGATTTCTTCATGGGTGGGACTCCTTAGGCGCAAAAAGTGCGCTACTAAGCGTAGCTGCCTTACAACCAGCTTCCCTAGCAAAATCCACCTAATGTCTATTTCAAGGTATGAACAAATTGTGGGATGGTCAGAATACTTATCTTGTCTTACCACTGGTCCGACCCATCCTAAGTTATCCTGCCGCCCAGGATAGGTCGCACCAGCCAACCCATAAGTCTCTACTTGCCCTTTACCGCAATCACCTCAATCTCAAGCAGCGCCCACGGTGCAGCCAATGCCGCCACCTGGAACGCGCTGCGTGCCGGCTTGTTCGGCTGCTCCTTCGTGCCGAAGTACTTCACATACTCCGACTGCATCCCGGCAAAGTCCAGCTTGCCCGTCTTCGGATCGGGGCCCAGGAAGACCGTCATCTTCACAACATCCTTCATGTCCAGCCCCTGCTCCTTCAGTGCCGCCTCAATCTTCGCGAAGATGCTCGCAGACTGCGTCTTAGTGTCGCCGTAATCTGCCGCTGTGCCCTTCGTCGTATCGGCCGGCGTAACCGGCGAGGCAAGCTGGCCGCTCAGATAGAACGTATCGCCCGCCCACACGCCTTTGGCGATCGGCGACTTCTCATCCTGAATGTGCTTCACCACAACCTGCGCCTGCACCGCACACGGAACAGCAACCATCACTGCCGCCATCACTAGATTCCGAATCGTCATTCCACTCTCCCTTTTCCTAACCTGAATAAAGCAGCTATCCCTGAACTACTATCCCTGAACCACACCGGCGGTAGAACCAGTCAACCTGGCCATCTTCACCTTGTCGCCGATCATACCTACGGCACGGCGCGCGCTCAGGGCCGCACCCTCCTGCCAGCCCACGACATGGCTCGCCGTATCGCCGGCAAAGTAGAGCGGTCCATCCGCCTCAATGATGACGTTGTACCCATCCGGGCCACCGCCATAGCTCCGAATCCACGAGCCCTCATTCCACATCACATGCTTCCATCCGCAGAACACAGGGTTCTTCAGCTCCTTCCCATGCCCCGGATGAATCTTCTCGATCGACGCCCGCGAAGCCGCGAACTTCTCATCTATCGTCATCTTCGCAAACGGAGGATACGACATCTCATCGGTGTAACCCGATACAACAATCCCGGTCGGGTGCATCAACCGCGACGACGGATACCATATCGGGCTCGGCCCCTGCGCCACAAACGACAGCCCGCCATAGATGTTGTAGTCCTGCTCCCAGAATCTGCGGCTCTCCCACGCCACCTTGTACGATCCCGCCATCGTGCTCTCGTCCACCACCTTCTTAAACGCCGGCGACAAGTCATTCGGAATCTTCTTCAGCATCGAAAACGGCATCGCAATAATGCAGTACGCCGCCTCGATATTCTTCGTAGCCCGGCCCTGCGTATACGAGACCGACACACCCTTCGCCGTCTTCTTGATCCCGGTCACCGGCGAACTGTACTGCACCACCGGCCCCAGCTCCTTGGCAAATGCATACGGAATCCGGTCCATCCCACCCACCGGCTGCATCATCGTCGCCTGCCAGTCCCACGCCTCTTCATACAGCATGCCATTCCAGAAGTTCTCATCCAACAGCATGTGCATATCCATCGGAACCTCAGGCACCGCCGCCTGCGCTCCAGCCCCCGGCGCCGTCTTCAACCCCGCCCGGTCCGACCCCTTGTAGGCCCCCGTTGTATCCAGAGGTCCGTAGACCTTCAGAAACGCCTTCATCCGTTCACGATCTTCCTTCGTGATATCGGAGTCCAGGGCGCCCTGCGCAATACACTTCGAGAGCAGCTCTGAAACATGCCCTCTCGTATCGTTGATCGCCTTCCGCTGCGGAACCGCCGCCCCACCGTTCGCATTGTCGTTCTGCAGCAGCGTCGACCGCGAGGTGTTGATCTCTACCTCCATCGGCACACCCAGCTCTCTGCAGTACCCCAGCATCGTCCAGTGCGTCGAAGGCAGGCGCGCCGGCCCCAGGTTCTGGTAGTTCCCTTCCTCCCAGTTGATCGACTGCGTCGTCCCATCGACGAAGTTCACCTTCGCGCCAGCCCTCCCCGTCCAGTTGCGTCCACCCGGCCGCTCCCTGGCCTCCAGCAGCGTCACATCATAGCCAAGCTTCTTCAGCTCATAGGCTGAGACCAGGCCGCCGATCCCGCCGCCCAGCACGACCACCTTCACCCCTTTGCCACTACCCGCCGCTGCTGCAATCGGCTGTGCCAGCGCGCCTTTCATGGGCATCCTCCC
>Ga0193753_10000986_pt1 | contig 25541 bp, 41 predicted proteins | sample H1c2metaG_FD_144925 | JGI IMG/M metagenome (GOLD analysis project Ga0193753, IMG submission 144925) | Soil microbial communities from a riparian zone of the East river system, Colorado, United States - H1c2 | ecosystem: Environmental > Terrestrial > Soil > Riparian zone | place: USA: East... | reverse complement strand
CCACATGAAGGCGGAACGCTGATCCTGCGGACGAAGGTTACCGAAAGCGTGTCAGCTTCAATGCCGCGTCACCTTCATGTGGAAATAAGTGACACCGGCGCCGGCATGGACGAGGAGACGCGACGGCGTTGTTTGGAACCCTTTTTCACTACGAAAGGTGAACGCGGCACGGGCCTCGGCCTTGCGATGGTTTATGGGATCGTGCAACGGCACAGGGCCGAAATCGAGATCGAAAGCACTGTGGGCAAAGGCACGACGATGCGACTCATTTTCTCGGTGCCCACCGCCGCTATTCCGAGCGAACCTGGTAAATCCCCGACACAGTATCTGATGCCGTCACGTCTTCGCATCCTGATGATCGATGATGATCCCCTTGTGTTAAAATCGGTCCAGCATGCTTTGGAAGCCGATGGACACATTGTTACCATTGCAAACCACGGTCAGGAAGGCATCGACGCATTTCACGCCGCTCGCGAACGCAATGAAGCGTTTGCGCTGGTCATCACTGACTTGGGAATGCCGTATGTGGATGGGCGCAAAGTTGCCAACGCCGTGAAAGCCAAATCACCTTCCACGCCGGTTATCTTGCTGACCGGATGGGGAAAGCGTTTGCTGGCCGAGAAGGACGTGCCCCCGAACGTGGATTACGTGCTCAGTAAACCACCTAAACTTTTCGAACTGCGTGAAGCGCTGGCTTGCTGCTGCCAGCCATCGGATCCTTAAGAATCACCGCGACCGGAAAGCCTTCGCCGAATGAACGAGCAAAGGCTTCTGAATCCATGCTGGAGACGTCTTGACCTTCGATAGGCCCGATGTCACTCGTCGTCTGTTGTGTGAGGATCTGCAAAGGACTAGCCTCGGGCCGTTTATGAATCAACGCCCGTTGGCGATTCTTATCATCGACGACGAAGCGGCTGTTCGCGGCACGCTCTCTCTCCTGCTGTCCCGATCGGGGTTTAAGGTCATCGGCGTTGAGGCCGGAGAAGAAGGCATTGCGGTTGCACGACGTGAAATCCCTTCCCTGATTTTTTGTGACGAGCGGTTGGCGGGTGAGGACGGTTACAGTTTTCTCAGAAAACTGAAAGGCGACGCTCTCACCCGGCCTATCCCCGTCATCATGATCGGCGGCACCTGCGAAAACGGGCTGGGTGACTGGCGCCATGAGGGAGCGGCCAGTTTTCTGGCCAAGCCTTTTGAGGTCAGAAAATTGTGGGCACTGGTTCGCCAGCTTACTGCACCAGAACAATCACTGACGAGCACGGTTTAGCCAAAATCCGTCCACGCGCACGCACCCTTTATGGATTACAGACAAAAGCATCTGGAAAAACTTAGGATCGAGGTGGAGCAATTGCACAAATGTTCCGCGACTCACTACGGGTCGGCCTCGGTCTGCGAGATCATTAACAACCGAATATGGGATGGAGATGTGGAAATCTTTCAACTCACGAATCATCCGGATACTCTTTGGTGTTATGCATGGAACTACCAAGAGGGCGATGAACAGAAGGTGGCCACTGTTCTTCAAGTTCCGCCTGCGATTTCACCAAGCAGCGCGGTGCGAATCAGCATCCTTGGGGATATCCCGAAACCACGCAACGTGTAGCGGCGTTGACTGCAAGCCAGCGCAGTAGAGGAATCTTGGTCTGGCGATGCTCAGCGAGTGGCCCGTGCGGAGGCCCGTCTGCTCGCAGTAATTCACCAAAACGACTATACTCCTACCGCGCCGCTCCAGTTCCATCCGCCGCGTTCACCAACACAGCCATGTTTCCATTGCCGTCGTAACCATAAAAGTAGGTCCCAGCATTCGACCATGGGCAAGCAAGCGCCCACTCCGCCAGCGTTCACGTCAGTGATACAGGAGAGCAATGTCGCGGGGGAGGAGAGGTCCGCTCTCACTTTTCGATTGAACGCCGCGCAACCCAATTGCTCGCGCTCCTCGCGTGCGCACTGCGACGTGTGGTCGGCAGAGTTGCTGGTTAACGCGCCAACCATCGAGTAGCGCATGTCTTCGGTCGAACCGACGTGGTAAAAATATTCGCGTGTGGCAATGCTCTTGTCATTTCTATTCGCCCTCGTCGTTGTCGAACGGAGTTCGAGAACCGAGACAAGGAGGGAACAATGAAACACCAACGGAACGTCATCTTGATTGTGGATGATGATGAAAACGACCGGTTCCTTTTGGAACGCGCATTGAAAGACGCGGGACCGGACGTGACGGTGCGCACCGCGCAAGATGGTATCGAGGCCCTCGCGTATCTGGATGGCAACGATCAGTTCGCCGATCGAAAGCGTTTCCCATTTCCTACTTTCATCTTCGTTGATTTGAAGATGCCCAGGATGGATGGGTTCGCCGTGATTCAACACGTGAAGAAGCATCCGAAATGGGCGATCATCCCTGCGCTCGTGTTCTCAGGCTCATCGGATCTGGACGACATCAAGAAAGCGTTCCTGGCCGGCGCGGCGGCGTATCACGTGAAGCCAGCGAGTCCAGAGGAGCGGAAGAAACTTTGCCGGCTGCTCCTGGATTATTGGGCCAGGAGTGAAGCGCCGCAAACCGATGAGTACGGCAAGTTGTTGAAAACGCAGAGTGCGGGGAAACTGGGTGAGCATATCGCGGGGTCGTGAGGCGCGGCGGATTGGCGAAGAACAAAACTTGTCTCGCTCAATGGCGGATTTCGCCGCTCTCTCGCGCCTGGCGCGGGTTGATGGTGTTTCCCTAATCGCCGCTCTGTCCTTGCGTGATGCCGAGTTCGTTCGGTTGACGTTCTCGGCATCGGCAGGACAGCCGAAAGTTGAAACAAACAATCGTGAATCAACTTTTGGATCTAAACGCCTTCAAGAGCGATCAGAGATGACCGTTCGGCACATTGTGTCTCGGACGCGCTGAAAACGTCAGGGCGGTACCAGGGAGATCCAAGAACGCGTACTGCCGACAAAAGCCATCAACCTGTTTTTCTGACGCAAGCCATTTCCCTGTTCCTTTCTTCCGAATTTTCAAGTAAGGACGGACGCAGTCCGATCTGTGCTTTAAGACTTCTATCAGTATCTATATAGGGCATCCCATTTTGAAACGGGTTTGTCCCATTTTGAAACGGGCGTTTTGGTCCTTTTTCTGCCGTCCCAGCACATGAAATCCGGGCGCCGCAGCGTTGGCCACAGCCATGCAGATGTTCTCGGCACAGCAACTCAACGGTCGTTCTCATGTCTCCTCATTTGATGAAGCCTATTGCAACCGATGAGGAATCTTGCAGCGAGTTCACGACCGATGATGTCTTCGCCGCAACAGAAAGACCCATCGATAACCGCATCCCGGTTCCATACAGCAGTCCCGCCATCAATTGCGGCGTATCCGTCAACGCGACCAACAAGCGATTGACCTCTTCCTTGGCGAGCACCACCGGGACCTTGCTGCTCCGCTTGGCTCGGACGAACTGGCCCAAGTCGCCGATGTCGAGATGCCACACCTCCGCATAGAGGAAGATCAGTGCGTTCAACGCTTGATTTTGCGTGGATGCCGCCACATGGTTGGCCCCAGCCAGATGAGACAAAAAAGCACCAATCTCCACTGCTCCCATCTAACGCGGATGCTTCCACACACCAGACTCGTCTTGATGGAATTTAAGTTAACGCGTGATCCAGTCCGCGTGGGCCTCTTCTGTCCGAATGGCGTAATGTTTTACCCGCAGAACCTCGCGCACTTGATCCAGCAATTTGGCTTTGGGGTTCGGAACGACGTACGACGCCTTTCCTCGACGGGCTTGGAAGTTCATTTGAATGCTGAACCTGCTGATTGGCAGGAACTTAGCAACAAAAACTTGTTCACAACCCGTCTGGGATAGGCTTCAAAAATGAAGTCTATCCATGTTAGGCCACATCAAGCGTGAGGATTGCCAGCGTGTTCGGTCAGATAGACACAGTAAACGTCAAACAGAAAGGTCAGTTTATGATAGCTACATTACTCAAGCAGAAGGTCGGTTCTGATGCATCAGATGCCCGAATGGCTGGGGGCGCATTTCTTGTTGCTGCATGCGTGTTTCCTGCACTCATCTGCTTCTGGCTACTGACGATGCAGCTTACGCCGTGGCAGTGGGTGGTGAGCATGGTCGCTACCGCCTCACTAGGTTTTCAGCTTCTTGTGCTGAGTTTTCTCTGTCGCATTCTTCGTCGAAAAAATGACGCGGCCTAACCATGCGCTGCAGCGGACCTGGCGAGAGGGTCGCGGTTGCAATCGTTACAACCCGTGCGCCGGGTCGCTGAGTTGGGGTCGTTAGGCGGCTACGTTTTTATGAAAAACACGATCATCATTATATTATCGAGCTTTCTTCTCTGTGGCTGTTCTCGCTCCAGTTCTGGCCCGCGCACGACCCCAGCCACGGAAAGCATCAAAGGGCAGTTGATTGGTCTGGAACAATTGGTTGACGCAGGCAACACCACGCCAGAAGCTGCTTGGGAATCACGTTATTGGGCGCGGGCGCAGGGCGATTATGATGCGGTCATCGCTGCGACCAACCCGCCAAAAGTGGACGCCGCAAAGGCTTGGATGGGTGACAAGGAAACTTTCCGCGCCAGATCACAAAAGGAGTTCGCTTTATTCAATGGGATTGAAATTTTAGCCCGTAAAAACCTTACCAGTGACAGGGTGGAGTTAAAATACCAGTTCGCATTCGGGACCAGGCAAGAAACCAAAATTGTAGAGATGGTCAAGATTGAGGGTGCATGGAAAAGTGGTCAAACACGCGCGTATGATGCAAGTTGGGATGAGGGCAGCCAGCCCGAGCCACAGCCTTGAACTTGGTGAGACATTTATCAGTATGATGCCACCTAACAAATCGCTGCAGCGAACCCGGCCATCGCGCTGCTGTTTCAATCGAACGCCTTCGCGGGCCGAGTCGCTGAGCTTGGGTCGTTAGGCGTTTCCTCGCGCCCAGTATGAACAGGCAATTTACAATCTCTTCACAAATTCCTAATAACCGCCTGACACTTGAAGCCATGAAACTATTTCGACATATCCTCACCATTGTTTGCATCGCCGCCACTTTCATGGCTGACGCAGGCGAGCAACTCACCGCTAACGCCAAATGCGTTGCAAATCAGCCAACCGCTGTAGAACTGCAACCTCTCCAAGGAACATGGGATGGAATCCTCGTGGGCGATAACGCGCAAACAAAAATCACCATCACGATCACCGGCAATTCATTCCATTTTCACCGGGACACAAACTTTTGGTTTGAGACGACAATTACACTGCTTGCAGGCAAAGACCCAAAGCAGTTACACGCCACCATCAAAGATTGTCCACCATCACAGGCTGATAGCATCGGCAACGTTGTCAGAGCCTTCTTCAAGATTGAAGACGGAACATTGACACTGGCAACGATAGGTGACGATGTCGAAGAGACGTCGAAGAGCTTTGAAGCCGCTACGAACCGCTACGAACTCCGGAAAGTTCAACCTGAAAAGAAGAATACCCAGCCACCCAAAACCAGATGAACTGGAAGCGCCTAACCATGCGCTGTAGCGAACCCAGCGGGAGCGTCGCGGTTGCAATCGTGGCTTCTCGTGGGCCGGGTCGCTGAGCTTGGAGCGTTAGGCGGCAAGTACGGGCATCAGCAGTGAACGAGGAAAGGAATGATATGACGGTTAAACGAATGGACAACGTCCTCATCGTTGTCGACGATCTCGAAGCCGCCAAGGCGTTCTTCATCGAACTGGGCCTCAAGCTCGAGGGCGAAACGACAGTCGAAGGGCCTTTGGTCGGGAGCCTGATCGGGCTCAAGGATGTCCGGGCCACCCTCGCGATGATGCGGACCCCGGATGGGCAGGGTATTGAGTTGGACAAGTTCCACACGCCCAACGCGATCAGGTTTGGGCCTGTGGACGCGCCGGTGAACACGCTGGGCATCCGTCGCGTCATGTTTGCCGTCGATGACACGCTGTCGTTGCGCGCATGCGCGCCCACGGGGCCGAGCTCATTGGCGAAATGCAGTACGAGGACACGTACCGGCTAGCCTACATCCGCGGGCCTGAAGGCATCATTGTCGCGCTTTCCGAGCAGCTTGGCTAAGGCGTGCTTGGGTCGTTAGGCCGCGAAAGGAAACAACATGAATAATCTCCAACTTAAAGAAGTGCCAGTTGCGAAGACCGGAATGCTCATTCGCAGGCCTGTGGCGGATGTGTTTGAGGCTTTCATTGATCCGGGCATCACGACCAAGTTCTGGTTTACCAAAAGTAGTGGCCGGCTCGAACCCGGCAAGCAGGTCAAATGGGAATGGGAGATGTATGGCGCATCAACGCAAGTGGCGGTGAAAGCCATCCAACCGAACAGGCGCATCCTCATCGAGTGGGATGGATACAGTGGCCGCACCACCGTGGAATGGAAGTTCGCGCCGCAAGAAGGTGGCACGACGTTCGTCAGTATCACGGAATCAGGATGGACAGGCGATGGGGACGAACTTGTGGAATATGCGTGCAACTCGACTCAAGGATTCACTTGGACACTCGCGGGCCTCAAAGCTTTCCTTGAGCACAACGTCAGGCTGAATGTTGTGGCGGATCGCTTCCCCAAAGGTCCCGAAGAGCCTTACCCCGATGAATGAATTGCTGCGCATCGTCCAAGCGCCTGACCATGCACTGTGCAGCGGATTGGCTCGATTACGTCCCGGTTGGCAATCGGACGTACTCAACTCGCCATCGCTGAGCTTGGGGCGTTAGGCCGCTTCACACGCCATGCATAAACTAACCCTCACACCATCTCAATGGGTCGCGGTCATTCTGCTGGCTGCACCTCCACTAGTCTCGGTCTTGTGCGACGTTGGGCCGGGACGTTGGGTGAATGCCGCACAAGATGCGGTGATTGGAGGCCATTCCTACAGTTTGAGTGTTTTGGCTGTCTTGCTTTTAGAGTTTGGCCTGATTTGGATCGTTGCTATCACAATGCGGCGGCTCACAGGTCGGACGCTTGTGGAACTGTTCACGAAAAAGAAATCCCATGACTAAGTATCAATGGCCTAACCATGCGCTGCAGCGAACCCGGCATGAGCGCACTTTTTATGACAACACCGACACCCAGAGAAATTGGAATTGAGTGGTTTGAGCGCGTGTGGCAGCAGCGTTCAAAAGAGGCTATTTACAAACTGTTGAGCGAGGATGGTATCGCACATCAGGAAGGGTGGACGGTCTGTCACAGGGCCAAAGGCTTTCAGCGACTTTCACGATCAGCTTCTGACCGCCTTTTCAGATCTCTCGCTCAAGATTCTTCATGTGGTCGGCGATGATACTCAAGCCGCTGTTCACTGGCAGGTTACTGGAACCCACAGTGGACCCTTCGCAAATCTGACCGTTACCAACGTGCCAGTGTCGTTCACAGGGATGTCCTTCCTGACGATTCAGAATGGCAAGATCACTGAAGGTTGGGATTGTTGGGATCAAGGAGCACTTGTTTCATCCGCTGACTGAAAAGAGCGCCACGCAAGGACTGCGATCCAGCGCCTAGCGGTTGACGCTGCTTGGCCCCTCCCAACCGAAATCAACATCACGATGGTATAATGAACTGAAGACAATCCATTAACTTGGTGCGTCTTTTTTGTAAGCAGGGGTACCCGTCCCGTTCAGCCTTCTCAGAAGCCCGGTTCATCACGAACCGGGCTTTTCATTTTCAAAACAGAACAACTCAAACCAAAGGAACAATCATGATTACGCTCGAAGCCAACTACGCCAAAAAAATTGGCCTCCCTGGTTATTCATCGCACCAATTCAGTGTCACGCTCAGAAGCGAGATTGCTGACCTGTCCAAGGTTCAGGAGGAATCCGCACGCCTCTACGATGAGCTTCAGCACGCCGTTGACACATCCATTCAAGAAGTTGGCTACCTGCCCGGTGAGAATGGGAATGGCAATAGCAACGGTCACAGCAACAGCAGGCACACGAATGGCAATGGCAACGCTGACGTGTGGAACTGTTCAGACAAACAGCGCGACCTCATCATCAAGATCGTGGATGAACACAAACTCGACAAGAGCAACATCGAGAAGCTGGCTCAGGAGAGATTCAGCAAAGGCGTCAAGGCGCTCAACAAGTTGGAAGCATCCGGTCTCATCGACGAGTTGTTGGAAAAGCACGGCGGCAAACAGCAGAACGGCCGCGGGCGATTCCAGAAGGCAGGTGGACGATGAATGCTTTGGTCGAAGCTCCTCCTGTGGCACCAGTCTCACCAGCGGCACCACCATCACCACCACAGACCCAGCAGCAGAGGATTGCAGTTCTACAGAAGACCGTTTCGGCTTCTCGTTTATCCTGCTGGCTGGGTTGCCGGCTCAAGTTCTTCTTCCGCTATGTCCTTCAACTGTCCAAGTCACCAACACCAGCACTCCACGTCGGTTCGGTTGTCCACACGGTCCTCCGACAGTGGAATATGAGCAGGTGGCGCCGTGAACCCTTCGTCACCGAAAAGTTCAAAGCCGTGTTCGACAAACGGTGGCCAGACCAGGGCAAGATCAAGTGGGACGGAGAAGAGGAGGACGACAAGAAGCAAGCGTGGTCACTGCTCGAAACCTACTTCCTCGAAAGCCCAATCAAGGCGGATGAACGTCCGGAAGCGGTGGAGGTGGCTGTTGAGGCTGACCTGAGCCACTACGGTCTGCCGCAACTCATCGGCATCATTGACTTGGTTCGTGCCGGCGGTCGTATCGTTGACTTTAAGACGTGCGGCCAGACACCAACACAGGACAAAGCCGCCCATCAACACGAAGTGCAAACATCGTCCTACGCCGTGCTGTATCGGGACGGCACTGGAAACAGGGAGCAAGGCATCGAACTGCATCATCTGGTTAAGCTCAAGAAGCCCAAAGTGGTCATCACCCCGCTACCTCCGATGAGTGAGGCCCAACGTGTTCGGCTCTTCAAAATGATGGAATCATACGTTGAAGGATTGGCGAGAGAGGACTTCGTTCCTTCGCCGGGACTTCAGTGCATGGGCTGTGAGTTCTTCAACGAGTGCAGGAGGTGGTCTTGAAGACAGCGCATGAGTTCAAGATCATGCGAATCAGGGAATGTATTGCTGGCGAGATGCTGGACACACCGGAGAAGGCGGTTGCTTACTGGCGGGCCAACATTCCACAGGCCGAGTGGTATGATCCAGCCAAGGAAGCAGTCGTGGTGCTCACTCTCAACACGAGAAGACGCATTATCGGTCACAACCTGGTCACGCTGGGAAGTCTCGACACCTGCCTGATTCACGCACGCGAAGTGTTCAGGCCAGCGATCGTTGCCGCAGGAAGTGCAATCGTTTTGATGCACAATCATCCAAGTAATGACCCAACACCGAGTGAGGCAGACATCAAAGTGACGCGAGATCTTATTCGTGCCGGTCAACTGCTCAAAATTGAACTGCTCGATCACGTCATCATCGGCGAAGGGCACTACTCATTAAAAACGGCTGGCTATTTCTACTCGTAGCCACGCCGACAAAACATCAAACCCAAGCGAAAGAGCCGGAGCATCACAACTCCGGCTCTTTCGTTTTCAACCACAGGAATTTATGCAAACGAAATCAACAGAGCCCTTCACGCTGGATCAATGGCAGGCGTTGAACGACGAACAGAAAGTGATCATCGACGCAGTATCCGAGTTTCACACCGGCCAGTCCATCACCGAGGACATCGAACCATCGGATGAATCCATTTCCAATTCCCTGAACATCTTGAGGCGATGTAACGGCTGTGTGCCTGACGAGGAAATTGACGAACAGATTGGCGACAGCATCCGCAGGAAGTTCTACGCGGTCTTTGGTACTGGCTTGGAGTTGGCTGAACGCGAGTTGAACAGAAGGGGTATCCAGCAGTTCGAAGCATACAACTTCTGCATCCTCATTGAGCCATCGTGTCAGGATGCAACGCACGTCGTCATTGTGGACTACGGGCGTGCCGTCTGTTACCTGCACGAGTGGACCAAGGCGCGGACCTTCAGCTTCAGCTCACTGGCCGAACTAGCCGAAAAAGTCATCAGCATCCGCAACACGCTGGTCGAGAAAGTCGCGTCCTTCGTTAAACCCAAGGAAGTGTATGTCGTCCTCGAAGGCGGGCTGGTGCGCGAGGTGATTGGCGCAGACGACAAGGCCGTCATTACCATCATCGATTACGACATCGAAGGCGCTGACCCGTGCGAAATCCAACCCAGCCCGATCGACGGTGAACGGTGCTGTATCACGAGGTTTTGACGTATGTGGCAACAGGAAATTCTGGAACTGCTCGACGTGCTGGAGCCGGCTTTGAAGAGCAGAAGGAAAGCATTCCGGCTCCTGCAAAAGCATTGGTCAGGCAAAGCCGTCATCATCTGGACCACGGAAGACCTTCATCGTGCGGCCAACGAGCGGGAGACTGTGCTGTCCGAGAAGGAAGCGCAAAACCTCCTGCGGCAACTCGTGGGAAATCACAATCCGCAGTATGGCCTTCAGTGGAAGGATCTTTACGAGGCCATCCAACAAACTGGCAGCGGGCGAGACATCACCAAACGTGAACTGAACAAGTTCATCCACAAGGACATCATCGCCATCCAAAAATCTTCCCGGAGCAAAGTGCGTTAATCGCTCCGTTCACCCACAACCCAGGAGCCGGATAAGCCGATGAAGCTGTCCGGCTCCCTTCAATTTCCACAACCACACAACGAAAGGAGAACCATCATGTCAGCTCAATCAGTCAGTCTGTATTACCGCGACGGCAGTTCAGACAAAGTGTATCAGTGCGCCATCGAACCGGCGGGGCAGCGATTCGTAGTGAATTTCGCGTATGGTCGGCGAGGCAGCACGCTGAACACCGGCACCAAAACCAATGTGCCGGTTGACTTCGAAGCCGCTCAAAAAGCATTCACCAAGCTGGTCAACGAGAAGAAATCGAAGGGCTACACGGAAGGTGAAGGCGGCACGCCTTATCAGCACACGGAGAAAGAAGTGCGTGTCACGAACGTCCTGCCACAACTGCTCAATCCCATCGAAGAGCCGCAGGTGGAGAAGCTGATCCGAGACGACAACTGGTGCGCGCAGGAGAAATTCGACGGCAAGCGTATCCTCCTGCAAAAGGAAGGCGCAGCCATCCACGGCATCAACCGCAAGGGACTTGTTGTGGGTGTGCCGTCGTTGCTCGTCATTGCGGCGAAGGCGTTCAAGAGTGACTTCATCATCGACGGCGAGTGCATCGGAGACGTTCTCAGGGTTTTCGATGTCCTCAGTTGTGATGGCGAAGACTTGCGTTCGATTGCCTACCGTCAGCGTCTTGCAGCCTTGATGAACCTAGTTGCCTCGGGCCAACAACGTCAAATCCTGCTCGCCCACACCGCTTGGAAGACCTCCGAGAAAGATGAGTTGTTCACCACTCTTCGTGAGCAGAAAAAAGAAGGCATCGTGTTCAAAAGAGCCGATGCCCATTACGTCGCTGGCCGTCCCAACAGCGGTGGCACGCAGTTGAAGCACAAGTTCTACGCCACGGTGTCTGCTGTCGTCGGTGCTATCAATAGCAAGCGCAGTATCCAAATCCAACTGCTCGGTGATTGGGGATTTGTCTCAGCAGGCAACGTCACCATCCCGGCCAATCATGCAGTTCCCAAAGTGAACCAAGTTGTCGAAGTCCGATACCTCTACGCTTTTCCTGAGAGCGGCTGTGTTTATCAGCCCGTGTTCCTGGGCGTGCGGTCGGACGTGCTGCCAATGGATTGCTCTAAGAAACAGCTCAAGTTCAAAACGAGCGAGGACGAACCGTGAGTGCCACGCGACTGCTCAACAGAAAACAGGTGAAGGAGTTCGCGTTGGAAACGGCAAAGTCCAGAGCGCACAAGTTCACCAGGGTCGGCAGTGAGTTCTACGACGTGTGAGGCGTATTTGAAAACCCACATCCGCGGTCACATCCAGCGCGATCCCTCCGTCGGAAAGACCATCAAGTAATCTGTCTCCAATTGGAGACATTCGGGCCAGCCATGCACTTCTGTGTGGCTGGCCTCATTCTTCGCCATCGTAGTAATTAAAAGCATCTGACCGGATCAGCCTTCGTTCAGGGATTGGCACGCACCACTTGTTGCTATCCGGGTAGTAGTACGACTCGCCCAGGGGATTATCAGCGACGACGTAGAGGACCAAGTCTTCTGTTCCATCGTTTTTGATCTGGTGAGGTTCACCTGGCTTGAAGACAAACGCATCGCCCGTTTCAATTCGAGTGCTGCCGTCCTTATGGCGAACAAGGCCAGTTCCCGAAATCACGTGGTAGAATTCCCACTGAGCACTGTGAGCGTGATATGGGCAAGGACTCTTGCCCGGAGGGATTCGACAGATCTCAACATCAAAGGGATGTCGCTCGTTCAGGTCGGTCGAGTCAGGTTTCCTGCCCAGTTCTTCTGAAATCTCTTTCCCGGCTCCGACGAATTTTCCTTTCGGCGAGGACCAAGTGATTTCAGCGATCGTGTTCGTATTGACCTTGCGCATCATTTGAATTCCGCCATTGGACTCTGACGGCGTGTGCAAGTCAGCAGCTTTTATCTCTCTCGGCAACCACGCGTTTGCGTGGCTGGCCTTCTTCATCTCTCAACCAAACCACAACGAAAGGATCAACATGAAAAACAACATCATCGAATTGCCCATCACCGAACTGCGCAACGCTCTGGCCGGATTGGGCAAGGTCATTGGCCGTCGTGCCAGCTTGCCCGTTCTTCAATCCGTGCGCGTCGCCAGAGACAAAGCTGGCGTTGTCACCTTGCAAGGAACCGATTTGGATTCCTGCGCGACCTTCACTATGAAGGAACGGTGCGAGGGACCGGTTGCCCAACTGCTCGTGCCCTTCGAGCGTTTGCAGAAAGCGGTCAAGCAGACCAACGGCAAGGTCGAGTTGCTTCCCACTGAAAAGGATCAGGTCATCATTCGGACCTTCTGGCGCGACACACCCATCGAAGAAAAGATTGAAGTGCCGTTCAACGATGATTGGCCCAACGTTCCCAGACTCCAAGGTGAAAGCATCACGCTGGACGAACAGTTCAGGGATGCGTTCAAACAGGCGAAGGAATGTGCGAGCACGGACGAATCGCGTTACGTGCTGAACAGCGTGTATCTCGATGTCACGGATAAGAAGGCCCACTATCTCGTCAGCACCAACAGTCGCGTGCTCTTCTCAGCCAACTCGTTCTGCTTCGACCTCAAGAATTCACTCATCGTTCCCAGCAGGAAATTCCTGACCTGGAACGATTGGTGGACCGAAGGCAACGCCACGCTGACCGTTCAACCGGCAACGAAGAAAGTCGGCACCTGGCTGCAACTCGTTGTTGGTCCGTGGACGTTTGTGACCAAAGGAATTGATGAGCAGTATCCAAAGTGGCGAAACATCGTTCCACAGGAAGCAGTTAAGACGACCATTCGCATCCCTGAGCAGGCCATCGACTCCGTGTTGCAAATCATCGCCCGAATTCCTGGGGACGATCTGACCAATCACGACCTCACTCTCAATGCCAAGCAGAAGACCTTGGTGTTGCAAGGCAAGGGCAAGGGACAGGAGCAAGCCATCTCCGTTCCTGTGGTGGAAGCGGTCGTTGAAGGCAAAGCGAATGAGGTTGCACTGAACCGCCACAACTTCGCCCTGGCGCTTCAATTTGGTTTCACCCGCATTGAAATCGTGGACGATGAGACGCCGGTTGCGTTCAGGGACCGTGGCAGGACACTGTTTGTCGCGCCGTTGAAGGATCGTCCGCCTTCGCCGCCTACCCCGAACGCAACAACGAAAGTTCAATCCGATTCAACCACAACCACACCACCGGCTCAACCAACTGAACCGATGCAACAAGAAAGGACCACCATGCCCAGACAAACCACCGTTGCGCCTGTGAACGGAGAACAGCAGGAATCACCGCTCAAGCAACTCATCCAACAAATCGAGAGTATCAAGGACACGCTGAAGAGCGTCATCGGTGAACTCAACACGGCGCTCGATGTCGTGCGCAAAGCCGAGAAAGAAAAGCGCATCACGGAAAAGGAAATCGAAACCATCCGTGGCAAGGTGCGCGACATCCAAAGCGTCAGCATCTAGTCGTCAACAAACACCCAGCGAAAGAGCCAGGCAGTTTCACCTCTGTCCTGGCTCTTCGCTTTTGAAAGGAGGCACACATGGAACTTCGCAAAGTCATCATGTGGGGTGTCGTCATCCTGATCGGTTACCACGTCATGAAAGCCATCATGCCCATGTTCATGTGGAGTTTGGTGGGACTGACCGGCTGGTATTGCTATCTCAAATACGAGGAGCAAAAGAGAAAGTGAAAGGACTTCAAATGGAACAAAACAATGACCTCCTCGCCGTGCTCACCCGCGAAGGAGTTTTGGTCAAAGTGAGTGTCCGATACTGGCGCGGCACAAAGAAGTTGAAACCAGAAGATTTGGGATTGAAACAGGCAGACGTGTCAGACCGCTTGATCAGCTTGGGGCACAAACGATTGCTGCCCAAGGATGCGCTGGCTGGTTTGGCTGTTGTCGAAGGACGTGCTCATGCGCTCGTTGAATCGAACACGTTTCCTTTCCTCAACGGCATCGCACATTTCCTGCCCAATGCGCGGCTTGAAGAAGTCATGGGCAAATTGACGGACATGCAGACGGAATTTTGGCAAGCAAAACAACAGTTTCTGCAAAAGTATTCTTCTCTGCGTCGTGAGGCATCGAAGGAATGGAGGAAGATGGCTCAGAAACTCGTGACCGACCCTGACAGGTTGGTTGCCGTAATTGAATCATCATTCCCCTTCCCGCAGCACATGGATCGTTATTACGGGTTTGATGTGCAGTTGTTCCAGATAGCGTTGCCAGGGAGAATGGAAACGGATCTCGTTTCTCTGGCTGAACAACGTGACGTGATCGCTGCTCGTCAAAAGGCCGCACAGGAAGCCGGACAGAAGATTCGTCGTGGTGTGGAAGTGTTCGTGGCTGATTGCGTCGCCAGCTTGAGAGAGCAAACAGCGAAGCTCTGTGACGACATGCTGCATTCCATCAACCACAGTGAAACGGGTGTGCATCAGAAAACGCTCAATCGGCTTGTCAGATTCATCGACCAGTTCAAGCAGATGAACTTCGTGAACGACACTCAGATGGAAGAACAGTTGGAAAATGTCCGCAAGGAATTGCTCTCCAAGACGGCCGAAGAATACCGGGACAATGCCAGGGCGAGAGCGCGCTTGGTGAATGGCTTGTCTCAGCTTGCCAATCACGCCAGTCAACTCGCCAAACAGGACGCCACCGAACTCGTGCAGCGGTTCGGTCAAGTCGGTGTCAGGAAGTTCAACCTCGCTGCGTAAGTTAACCAATCCTAACAACCGGGGATAGGGCTGCACTGGGACGAAAGCCCTGGTGTGGCCCTATTTCCATTGCATCACAAATACGGCCGGGCCAACCCACGCCGTCACGAAAGGAAACATGGCCGACTATTTCACCAACTTCAGTTTGATCATCACGTTGCCTGACGAAACCGCTCAGGCTTATGCACTTGACCTGGCAATCGAAGGAAGCAGTGGCTTTCAAGGCGGTGAGTTGCCCGAGGATTTTCCCACAGAGTTGGAGAATGTGACCGAGGATTGGTGCTTTGAAACGGATGCAGATACGGCCGAGGACAAACCTGCCATTTGGTTGCATTCGAGCAATGGAGGCATCGATGCGGTCTGTGCCTTCATCCAACACCTGCTGCAAAAGTTCGACCCTCAAGGCCGCGTGACATTCGAGTGGTCAAACGATTGCTCGAAACCACGCGTGGATGCTTACGGTGGCGGCGGCGCCATCATCACCGCACAGGAAATCAAAACCATGAGCACGTGTGAATGGCTTCGCAAACACGCCGCCTGACTCCGTGCTCTCAACTTTTCAACGAAAGGAAATCATCATGGGAGACCGATGCTACATGCAAGTGACCTGTCGGCGTAAGGACTTGGAGGAATTCGAGTCCCTCGACTTCACGATGCAGGACTGGAACAACGAAGCTCCAAACTCACCAACGGTCGTGATGGTGGATGAGGAAGCCAACCACGGACATTGCGACGAGATGCCAACGAACATTCCCTATCACGGCGACAACGGACACGGCGACAACTACGGCGACAGCGCCTTTGCTTGTGATGGAAAACGTTACGCCGAAGCGCCTACTGGATACGATGGGGGATTTGTCGTGCAGTGGGATGAAATCAAGGAACGGCCGACTCCACAAAGTATCCGGGCCATCCGTCGTTACATCGCCGTCCGCAAGAAAGTGGAGCGGCTATTCAAAAAGCTCTCGACATCAGCAACTTCAAACCAAAGAAAGGAAACTTCAGATGGGACTGACCATTCATTACTCACTCAAGGCGAAGGGCCGTGAGGCTCAGGCCATGAATCTCGTGACGCAGTTGCACCAGGCCGCTCACGACCTGCCGTTTAAGGAAGTTGGCCGCATGGTGGAACTGTCTGGTGAGGCCTGCGATTACAACAAGCGCGACCAGAATGACCCATTCCGTTGGGCTTTAATTCAGGCGGGTGGCAGCGTGCGTGTGAAAGGCCAGCACGGTAAGGGTGATTCGTATTTCAGCGTCGTGCCAACTCGGGTCATCTCCTTCACTGCCTTGCCCGGTGACGGCTGCGAGGAATCCAACTTCGGCCTGTGCCTATACCCGGCCGAGGTCTTCGACTCAAGCCTGGGCAGGGTGCGAACCAAACTGTCGGGCTGGCGCTGGAGTTCCTTCTGCAAAACTCAGTACGCCAGCAATCCCGATTGCGGCGGCGAGGTGAACTTCTTGCGTTGTCATCTAGCCGTCATCGCCCTGCTCGACAAGGCCGAGGAACTTGGCTGTCTGGACGAAGTGAGCGACGAGAGTGGCTTCTGGGACAAACGCGATGTTCAGGCGCTGGTGAAAGAAATCGGTTCGTGGAATCAGATGATTGCGGCATTCGGTGGCAAGCTCAAGGACGTGCTCGGTGACGGCCTTGAATGTGCCATCAGCGAGTATCCCAACTTTGAGCAACTCGAAGCTGCTGGTGGAAGCAAGTTACCACCGGAAACCAAAGTGCTCACCCGACTCATTCAGCAAGTCGTGAAGGAACGGAGAGCATCGTGAAAGTCATCACCGTTCACCGGCTGGCTTTGCAGTTCGACGCCGGCCAAATCACTCACGGCAACAACGAGCAGCAAGATCGTGAAGCCGTGGACCTCATCAACCTGACCTTGCAGCGGGAACCATTCGGTTTGGGCGCTCAACTCATCGTTCACCCGGACGAGATCGAGATCGAGATCGAGTCCAGCCGGTTTGATCCTGCTGCTTAACTGAACTTGGATACAAGCTGTGCTGGAGAGGGTGAAACCTGTCTCGCATAGTTTTTCATAACCGCGATGAATTGTTTCGGCCAGCCATCTGACACAACATTTCAAACACTGCTCAGAGGCACACACAACGGCGACTGATTGGGACGGAGGACAAGAAGTTCCACGCCTTTGAGCTTTTCAGTGCGACAATAATCCGCCGCCTCTTTCGCCGTGGCAAAAACTCTCGCTCTTGTTGACCGAGCAGACCATCGGCCGTCGTCACACAAGCACGTTCCGTCTTTGCGGTTACGAATATGGATGAGGGTTGCCACGTTCAAAACCATCGTGGCAGCTTTTCACCATCGACAATCGATTTCGATCAATCGTCGAGCGACTGTCTCTTGGGATGGTTGTTTGCGACGGGTTCTTGGGCCAACACCAGTATCACCGAATGGTGTGTCGATTTGGCTGCTGACGTTGTTGTTCTTCTGAAATCGTGACAAGCGTTGTCACTTGTCCATTGCGAGCCACTTTACGGACGCGTGGCAGCCATCCCTCGCTCAGCGCGCCATTGGCATTCGTGTATTCCAACACAAAAACATCTCCATCTCGGACCGCAACTCCAGTCGGCGACCAAGGCCGTTCCGCTTTCAAGACCGGTCCAACTGTTCCGTCGGCCGAAATCTTCACCACGCAGCGACAGCCAGTTGCTGCGGCATACACGATCCCGTTTGAATCAACATCGAGGCCGCGCAGGAACGGAGTGGGTGCGTCCTGATCGCAGTCTTTCACCACGACTGGATTTACTAGCGTTGTGAACGTCCCGTTGGTTTTCACCTTCATGACGCCGGTGAGACAGGCAACGTAAAGCGTTCCATCCTGGCTGCTGGCTAATCCCGTGATGCCAAGCCTTTCGATGGCGCCTGCCAAATCAGGCGCGAACCTCACCTGCTTTCCATCCGGAGAAATCTTGGTCATGCCCACGGAAACTTTGCCTGTGTCTGAAACGTTGAGGCCGTAGTAGAGGTTCCCATCCGAGTTGACTGTGATGGGAGCGCCACCATCCGCAACGATGAGTGCTGGTGAAATGCCTGCTGGGGTAATTCTTTCCACCAGCTTCAAGCTAGACCGGGCGAACTGACCTCTCGTGTCCAGCGTCATCCAATGTCCGCCCATTTTGTCGTAGAACACTGACAGCTTGCCCTGTGGATCGAGGTGCCAAATGGTGCGTGCCGCGCTGTCCTGAAAGAAAACGCCCCGCGAGTCAACGACGATACCGGAGCCTGGATGACCGCTAACTCGTGTTGAGAGCGTGAATCCAGCCAAGACAAGTAGAACAAGAATTTGCGCGTTCATTCATCAACTGTGCCGAGCCGAGGCAGTAGCGGTGTCAGAGATCTGTAAAGCGTTTGCAAAATCGCTGTCTGCTCTGCATCCGCTCCATTCACTGCCGGTGATCGTCACGAATGCCGACCCGCCTCAGAACTGAAATTTCCAGGCTGTAAAAGCACAGCCTCAACCAAAGGACCACACACATGAGCCACTTCACAACCATCAAAACACAAATCAAAGACATCGATGCCCTGCGTTCAGCCTGCGGAGAATTGGGCCTGTCTCTTCTCCAAAACGCTGACGCGAGAGGTTACTACGAAAACAAAATCAAAGGCGACTTCGTCATCCGGCTGAAAGGCCCATACGACGTAGCGCTGCAAAGGCAAAAGGACAACTCATACGGCATCACCGCTGATCTCTGGGCGGGTCACGTTGAGAAAGAAGTTGGGAAGAACTACGGCCGGCTACTCCAGTTGTATGCCGTCCACAAGGCCACCAAGGAAGCCCGGAGGAAAGGCCACTTCGTCAGCCGTTCAACCAAGCGAGACGGCACCATCAAACTGGTCATCGCAGGAGTGTGAACGATGAAACACGTCATCCTCACGAGCGCCCAAAGTGAAAACCCAGTCGATGCAGAACATCGCTTCGTATGCCTCGGACCAAATTGTTGGGGCCTGTCTGAATCGTCCGCCAAGGAAGCGTTCAAGAACTGCAAGGCCAATGCACCCAAAGGTGCCAAGCTGTTTCTCACCAGAGTCGTCCACAAGTCAGTTCAGATTGACCCAGTGGACGGCAGCCTGGCTTGGGACAGCACGCACGACGCGGTGACTTGCAAACTCTGCACCGCTGGCAAAGGCATCCGTGTGCAGGTCGAGTAAGCAATCAACAACATCATTACACCAATGAAACAAACCATCGAAGTCATTGTCAGCACATCAGGAGAAATCCAAATCGACGCTGTGGGATTCAAGGGCGCTGACTGCGAGCACGCGACCAAGTTCCTCGAAGAGGCTCTTGGCTGCGTGACGCAAAAGCAGAAGAAGCCCGAATACCACCAGCGGACCAAATCCAAACAGCAGCAGAGAATCGGCAATTGAACATCAGCACCAGGGCAGTCCGTTCCTGAACCGCAAGGAATTCTGTCCTGGTGCCGAATCAATCCCATTCCTATAGGGTGGAAGAAGCATTCTCCTCTGCATTTCGCTACAATATGCTGTCATTCCAAATCCGGCGGAGACCACTTCTCAGATTTTCCATGAAGAATCTTGGTTCATCACTGTCCATCATTGTTGGCTTCAGGCGGAGGATTCTTTACAGCAACCTCCGATTGGCCTGCGCTGACCCAGGAATGGCCTTGGAGCGATCGGGATCACTTTCCGGCACTCGAAGGTGGTCAGGGCAGGAAAAACGCACCAGAGATCCAATGCGTACGAAATCCAGCCTGCTGGATTGGTTCCTCAAGATTTCGCCACAGCATCAACAGAAAGGACTTACCACATGAACACCGCAGTTCTGACATTCAACACCAACGGCGCCGGCTCCTGCCTCTATACCGAGCTGATTGACCTCCAATCGATCGGTTCACTGGAAGTCACACGCGCCACAACAATCGAGTTCAACAAAGGCACGCAGCAATGGGAGATTACAGATACGAACGGCATCATCCTGTTCACTCATTCATTACGCTCCCTCTGCCTAGCCTGGGAACAACAACACTTCAACCGCTGATCTCATGAACAAGCCCATCAACCGAGTCTGGACGTTCAGCTCAGATTCCGATCCCGGCCGTGAATACCAGACGCTGCAATACGCTGATGGTTCCACATCCTGCAATTGCCAGGGCTGGACTCGTCGGGTTGCTGCTGACGGTAGCCGTTCCTGCAAACATACACGCTCGGTGGATATGGGAACGGCTGACCGTCAATGCACCGCCACGCACGAATACGGAACGGGACAACCACCGCAAACTCATCAACCAAGGATAGACCATGCCCAAAGAAAAATTAAAGCCACGCCCAAGCTCGGACAGCGCAAATTTGCTGTCTGAAGTGGGCACCAAAATTATTCACTACATCCAAGCCGGCTATCCCGGTCTGTATCTCGTCTCGCCCGAAGAACAGCGGGTCGAGGCTGAAATCAAAACCGTCGTCGAACACCTCAACCGCACGCAGAAGCAAACGGAGCAATACGAACTCTGCTATTGGTCCGTTGTTGATGGTCTGGTGAACACGAAGACGAATCAGGTCAACAACGCCAACGATCCACTTGAGGTGTTGCAGGCCATCGGTGAGCAAAAGGAACGCACGGTGTTTCTGCTGAAGGACTACCACCTGTTTCTTGAGGAGCCGAATCCAATCCTGCTGCGGAAGCTGAAGGACGTGCTGCTGGACGCGAAGACAAAGCAGAAGCCAATTCTGCTCTTGGGGTGTCGCCTTGTTCTTCCTCCTGAACTTGAACGTGAACTCGTCGTCATTGAGTACGCGTTACCAGGAAAGGAGGAGTTGAGAAACGTCCTTCGCGGCGTCATGGAATCGGCGGGCATCAAAAGCATGGAGCCTGAGCAGGAGGAGAAGATCATTGATGCGGCCGGTGGACTGACAACTATCGAAGCTGAAAATGGATTCTCTCTCTCTTTTGTTCAGACCCGCACCATTGAGCCTGTTGTTATCACTCGTGAAAAAGCTCAGGCGGTGAAAAAGAACGGACTGTTGGAAATCGTCGAGACGAAAGAGACGTTGGAAAGTATTGGCGGGTTGGATGTTCTGAAGTCATGGCTGCTGAAACGCAAAGACGCCTTCGGTCAGCGAGCCAAGACTTACGGACTGCCAACGCCAAAGGGTCTTCTAGTCATCGGCATCCCTGGCACTGGAAAGTCCCTCACAGCCAAAGCCACAGCCAGTGTCTTCGGTGTGCCGTTATTGAAACTGGATGCGGGTCGTTTGTTCGCAGGGATTGTTGGGCAGTCAGAATCCAACCTCCGCTCCGTCATCCAAACAGCAGAAGCCATCGCGCCTTGCTGCCTCTGGATTGATGAACTGGAGAAAGGATTCGCAGGCAGCAAAAGTTCTGGGTCAACCGATGGAGGAACATCAGCAAGGGTCTTCGGTTCGTTCATATCATGGATGCAAGAAAAGACCTCGCCTGTGTTCGTCGTCGCCACAGCAAACGATGTGTCCCAGCTTCCACCCGAGATGTTGCGGAAGGGCCGGTTCGACGAAATCATGTTTGTGGATTTGCCCAACGAGGAAGAACGGACAACAATCTGGGAAATTCAAATCCAGAAATACAGGCGAGATCCAAAAGAGTTCGACTTAGTTGCCCTCGCCAAAGCCACGGAAGGTTTAACAGGCAGCGAAATCGAACAGGTCTTTGTCGAGTCGCTGTTTTGTGGATTTGATCAGGAAAAAGAGCCAACGGACTTCAGCATTGCCCAGGTGCTCACGGAATTTGTGCCGCTGTCGAAGTTGATGGCGGAACAGATTTCGGGATTGAGAAATTGGGCAAAAGGACGGGCCAAACAAGCTACCACAAAGTCATCTTCGGAGCGTCAGCTCAGGAAGATTGCTGCGTGAGTGGTTTGGGAAAAGAGAACGGGCAACCGAACTCTTTTCTTTAGCTATGAGGTGGGACAACGCCAATGTTGCCGAAATAAAAGTAAGGTGAATTGGTAGTTGGCCTAAGGCCAATCACCGTGCCCTCCACGTCAGGCAAGCTCGTGTTTGCTGAATCGCGCCAGGAAGCATTCCGTGGCGTGGAAATCAAATATCCTCCCGTCGTTCGCATCAAGTTACTTAAAAATCTTCACTTCATTCGGGTTGGCGAGCTTGCCACCCTCGAGTACGACGCGATTAATCCCCACCTTGGGAACCAAATTTGTTGTGGTGAATGGCTTGTCGGCTGTGATGACAAAATGAAAGACGTTTGTGGCACCGATGGCCAACGCTGGTTTGTCTCTGCTTCCGCCGATTATCCACTGTGTTCCTTGCGCCATCACCTTGCCTTTCTCGTCCATCAGGAAAACCACGGCGCGGGCAGATTCGATCTTTGTCGAGAAATGATTCTCGACTGCCAATCGAACAATCGCTTTTTGGCCGGCAATTTTTGGCGGCGACACCATCACAGTCATTTGCGCAATAGCATCGCAAGCAACGATGAGCAGGAGAAGGAGTGCAGAAGACCTAGTCATGGACTCTGCACGGTGAAGGTTTTGAGAAACAACAATTTGCCATGCGCCGAGACTCTCATGTTCCATCGCTCCGGCGCCATTTCGTATTTTTCTTTGAATGTGCCGAACCAAATTTCCAGGCACGCGCCGTGCGATGGTTGGGGTGCGTCGTTGACTTTCACACGTAACGCCATAGAACGCCGATTACGAACCCGCACAACCACGCCAATGGGACTCCGAGTAGCCAAGACGAACGCGGCATGCCAAAAAAACGTTCGACTGTGGGGCAGCGCTTCAAATGCCAGAAACCATAAAGCAGGGCCGCTGTGCCTAAACCCGCGAATGCGAGCGTCGCACAAAAAAGCAGGGCAGTCTCCGTGTTCTCGTCCGCTATTGCTCGTAGGAAATCGCTCGTTTGGCCAGCCAACACGCCGACGATCATAGCCACGCCAATCCACAGCCTGCCCGTGCCGAAAATCAAGCGCAGTAAGGGATTCTCATAAGGCGTCTTCTCAGCCGGTATCACCGGAGGTCGATTAACATCGACCTGATTGTTTGGAATAGGAGGAGGTTTGTTCATCTTCGACGAGCTTAGTGTTTTTAACCTCGGTGCCAAATCATTAGCGACTTTCAGTGATGCGGCCCTGGCGTCAGTTCCAGCGTGGCCCGCCATTGCGTGGGCCAATTCCAAGCGCCCGTCGAAACCACCGCCACCTGCTGCGGCTGGCCGTCCACCGTCACGGTCGCCGTGGCCGAATCCACGTGGGCGTTCATCCGGCCATGCGCCGTTTGAAACGCGAACAGACCTCCCAACAGAAGCAAGTGAATGTTGGCGCGCATCAAGAGAGAAGACTGCACAACAAACCGTTGCCGGCTTCATCATTGTCGATTGTGAGGACTGACCCCATTCCAGCCTGAACCGAGTGGTATCGCGGGCTGAACTCAATAGTCACCTTTCATCCTCCAGCTCTTTAGCCCGTTTTGCCACCCGTTCTTTGATTTGTGGCAAGACGGCGAAGTCGCCAGACAAGACATCGGTCGCGTTCTTTTTCAGTGAGGCTGCGAACTCCCGAACCTTGGTTTCGAGATACTCTTTCTTGTAGATAAGCTTCCCATCCAGTTCCAGTTTCTTCCCCGTACGGAGGATTAGTAGATCGTTAAGATCAAAAATCAAAAACTCGGCTGCGAGATCGAAGAAAATTGGATATTCTGGAATGTTTCCATCCTTGAGCTTGTAGATGGTTACGAATATGCCGTCATCATACAACTCTAGGCTCACTTCGACTACAGTGGTCTGGTTCCTGTACCAGACCAAGCAACCATAGTTAGTCTTCTCGACGTCAATGATCTGAAAGCAATATTCGCCGATCAAAAACTGAAACTCTTTCCGAACAAATTTCTCGAAATCATCATTCATAGGTCCAAGGAATTTACCTAAATCCACCGAACGAAATCGCAGGAGCCGCGTTTTGGTTTATCAACCCGGATTCCATTTGATAGTATGGACTAAAGTTGGCTCTTCCTGGAGCAGGGCCAATATCAATAAATGTGCGCCCTTCGTTAATCATGCCTTGCAGCCATGTCCTATTTGCAGCGAGATTGGCTTCTCGAGATCCCAAAGAAGGTCCTGGCTTGTAATATTCAAAACCATTCTTTTCAGCAAATGGTATGACCCTATGCACCATATCCTCGCCCAGGACAACAGGCGCCTTCTCAGCCAGACTAACGGCGGAGCCTGTCGTCTTTGCACCCGTTCTCCCCAGCCAACTCGCGATCGTGGGAGCGTATTTGCCGAGCAAGCCTCCAAGCCTTGCCATCAGACTCGCGGCGGCACTTTCCAAGCCCGCAATGGGAATGAAGTTGGGGCCGACTTCTCCAACGACGCCGCTGGCTGCGTAAATGTATCCCTGTTTCTCACTGAAGCCCGACGTGTGAGAGTCGAACGCCTGGGCGACGGAGGTGTTGACGGTTTGCATGAACGGCTGCGCCAACGATTGAAAGGCCCCGTTGGCCGTACTGTTGACCGCCAATTGCAGCAGGGGCGCTACGAAGTCGTAGAATCCCTGCGCCATTCCCACGTTGGCCGCATGGACGAACGGCGCCGAACGGCCATTGTCGTAAGCCAAGACGGCCGTCATCATTCTTCCATCCGGATCGATGAAGTTGATCGGGTCGTTCGGGTAACCCCAAGGGTTGGAACCCGCGCCAAAGCCAAACGGGTCGAAGGAAAGCCACTGCGCCGAATCGCTATCGTAATAACGCGCTCCCCGCCAATAGTAGCGCGTGCTGTCCAGCCAGATCCCGCCGTAAGCGCTGGAGGCAACCACGTCCGCGCCCTGTCCAAGCGGACGCGGGCGATAGCCGGGCACGCCACCGTAGGCGGAAGGCCGCGCGCTGTTCCACATCATAGCGCCGTGGTCTTGATCGTAAACCGCCGCAACATCCCCGCGCGCATCCGAGAGCACAGGGCAGAAAAGTTCCGGCCCCGGCACAATGGCATCGAACCCGCCGCGTCCATTGAGCGCGCCGTAACTTCCACTGCCATCCGGCCCGTAAAGTTTCCAGGTCGGGATGCCTCCGTTGACGGTCACGCCCAGTTCCAGGAACTCCACTTCGGGATCAAAGTAGGAAACGATCGTGCGCGTTTGGCTCGTCAGCGTTACACCATTGGTCACGGGAATTTCTGTCGTGCGCCAGCGCCGGCCCAGCGCGTCGTACACCGCGCTCCAGGTGATGCCGCTGTTCGTGGCATCGCGGTCGATCACTTTGAGCAGCCG